>Ga0209889_1000510_pt1 | contig 10739 bp, 7 predicted proteins | sample GWRWN1_0_10_FD_187233 | JGI IMG/M metagenome (GOLD analysis project Ga0209889, IMG submission 187233) | Riverbed sediment microbial communities from areas with no vegetation in Columbia River, Washington, USA - GW-RW N1_0_10 (SPAdes)... | ecosystem: Environmental > Aquatic > Freshwater > River >... | reverse complement strand
CCGAGGGGGTTGCACTCATCACCGAGGCCCTTCCCCGCGGGGCAACCGGTCCATACCAACTCCAAGCCGCGATCGCAGCGATCCACGACGAAGCGCCACACGCCGAGGCGACCGACTGGCCACAGATCATGGCGCTGTATGAGCTGCTGATGCAGATCTCCGACAACCCCGTGGTGTCGCTCAACCACGCCGTCGCGGTGGCCATGGTCCGAGGCCCGCGCGCTGGGCTTGACCTGCTCGGAAAGCTTGGTGCCGACGAGCGGATCGCCGGGGACCATCGGCTCGACGCGGTCCGCGCGCACCTGCTGGAGATGGCCGGTGACCGCGTGGCGGCCCGCGATTACTACCAAGCGGCGGCACTCCGAACGACGAGCTACCCGCAACAGCGCTACCTTCACGCCCGAGCCGCCCGCCTCACCGACGACCAGTGAGTCCTTCGCCGGCTACGAAACCTCCCCGGTGGTGACTAGTCGGCCAAGATCAGCTTTGTGCCGATGGGGTCAGCGCCTTTGTTACGGTGGTCTCGTGGAGGCGAGCAGGACCTGGCCGGGCGTAGACCCGGCTTGTGTGCCTGTGTGGTCGTGAGCGGCTACTGGTTGCAACTCGCCCTCGTCGGTGCGCTCATCGTCGTCAACGCGGTGTTCTCCGGCAGTGAGATCGCCCTGATCTCCTTACGGGAGGGGCAACTTCGCCGGCTGGAACGGCTCAGTGGCACCGGCCAATTAGTAGGCAAGCTCGCCCGGGACCCGAACCGGTTCCTGGCCACCATCCAACTCGGCATCACGCTGGCCGGGTTCCTCGCCTCCGCCACCGCCGCGGTGGCCCTCGCCGAACCTCTGACCCCGGTGTTCGCCTTCCTGGGCAACGCGGCTCGACCGGTCGCCATCGTCGCGGTGACCCTCGTGCTGACGTTTCTGACGCTGGTGTTCGGCGAGGTGGCACCCAAACGGGTGGCGTTGCAGCACGCCGAGCGCTGGGCGCTGCTGGTCGCCCGACCTCTGAGCTTTCTGGCCACCGCGTCAAAACCGGTCATCTGGCTGCTGTCCCGAGCCACCGACGTTGCCGTGAGGCTCATGGGCGGCGACCCCACCCGACACAGACAAGAGATCACCCCGGGGGAGATCCGCGACCTGGTCACCACGCACGGCGGGTTCACACCGGAACAGCGCATGATCATCTCGGGCGCGGTGGAGATCACCGAACGGATCCTCCGCGAGGTACTGGTCCCCCGCCGGGCGGTATTCACCCTCGATGCCGACCTCCCGGTAGAGGTCGCGCGTGACCAGATGGCCACCTCAGGCCACTCGCGGGCGCCGGTGGTGCACAACGGAAACCTCGATGACACCATCGGCGTGGTCCACATCCGCGATCTGCTGCTCGCAGCCGGACAAACCGTGGCTGACGTGGCCGGCCCCGCCCTCCTTATGCCGGACTCGCTGCGCGTGGCGGACGCGCTGCGCCGATTCAGAGCCGAACGACAGCAGCTCGCCCTCGTCGTCGACGAGCATGGCTCTGTCGATGGGATCGTGACTCTGGAAGACGTGATCGAAGAGATCGTCGGGGAGATCTACGACGAACACGACCGCGACGTACTAGCCGTTCATCGGGACGAGGACGGGAGCATGGTCGTGTCCGGCACCTTCCCGGTGCACGACCTGACCGACCTCGGTATTGACCTCAACGACCGGCCCGACGGGGACTACACCACCGTCGCGGGTTTGATCATCGCCGCACTCGGCCACCTGCCTACCCAACCCGGCGAGACGGTCGCGCTGGACGGATGGACTGCTCAGGTCGCCAGTGTCGACCGGCGTGCGGTAACTAGTGTGCGACTGCGCCCAGTCAATCTCAGCCGGTGAGGTGAGCAGGAAGAAAACCGCGCGCCTCCGTCTCCTCCTCCGCCCGGATCACGTGCATGACCGCGTTGATGAGGGCGAGGTGGGCGAAGGCCTGCGGGAAGTTACCGAGGTGGCGTCCGCTCCGCGGGTCGATCTCCTCGGCGTAGAGCTCGAGCGGACTCGCGTACGACAACAGCTTCTCGCACAGCTGGTGTGCTCGCTGCAACTCGCCGATCTCCACGAGAGAGGACACCAGCCAGAACGAGCAGATCGTGAACGTGCCCTCCTCGCCGGTTAACCCATCGTCGGTCTCGTCGACGCGATAGCGCAACACCAGCCCGTCTTCGGTCAGCTCGTCGGCGATCGCGAGGACGGTCGCGCGCACTCGCGGATCGTCGGCCGGCAGAAACCGCAGCAGCGGAACGAGCAGCAACGAGGCGTCCAGCGCGCTGCTGCCAAATCGCTGCACGAAAACGCCCCGCTCGTCGACCCCGTTCTCGCAGATGTCGGCGTGGATCTCATCGGCGACGAGTTGCCACTGCTCTGCGTACTCGGTCTCGTCGTACAACCGGGCGAGCCGTGCCCCTCGGTCCAACGCGACCCAGCACATCAGCTTCGAGGAGACGAAGTGCTGTGGCTCGCCGCGAACCTCCCAGACGCCCCGGTCCGGCTCCCGCCAGTTTTTGATCGCCTGCTCGACCTGGCGCTTAAGGATCGGCCACAGGGTTTCGGGAAGCTGTTCGCGGGATCGGGTGTGCAGGTACACCGAGTCGAGGACGGCGCCCCACACGTCGTGTTGTTGCTGCTGGTACGCCGCGTTGCCGACCCGCACCGGCCGAGCGCCGTCGTAGCCGTGGAGGTCGTCGAGGATCCTCTCCTCCAGGTCGTACTCCCCGCCGACGCCGTACATGATCTGCAGATTCCGGTCGCCTCGGCAAGCGTCGGCGATGAAGTAGAAGAAGTCGTTGGCTTCTCGGTCGAGCCCGAGTGTGTAGAGACCCCAGAGTGCAAATGTCGAGTCGCGGATCCAGGCGTAACGGTAGTCCCAGTTGCGCTCGCCGCCCGGCGTCTCCGGCAGCGAGGTGGTCGCAGCGGCGAGGAGAGCACCAGTCGGGGCGTAGGTCAGGCCCTTGAGCGCGAGCGCGCTGCGCTGGAGGTACTTGCGCCAGGGGTGGTCGGGGAAGACTCCCTGGGTGATCCATTGCCGCCAGTACTCCGAAGTACGCCACATCCGCTCCTCAGCATCGTCCCATTCTCGCGGCGGCGGCAGCTGCGCCCAGGACAGGGCGACGAACGCGTGGCCGCCCTCCTTCAGGCGGGTGCGGGCCTGTGCCGTGCGCCCCTCGAGGCCAATTCGCAGGTTCGTCGCCAGACGCAGGGTCGCGTTGTCGACATCGTCGTGTGCGATCGCCTCGGCGTATGTGTCGCCTTCGTACGTCCAGACGGCATCGCGCGCGCCATAGCCGAAGACCGGATCGCACGACATCGACAGGTCGACCGAGCCGCTCACACACTTGACGGTTCGGAGCAGGCAATGCTCGGCGTCATAGTCGGTCGGCGAACGCCGGTGCGTCTTCGAACGCTCCGCGACGTTGTGCCATGGCCCCATGCACAGCGCGTCGCGAACGATCATCCAGCCACTGCGTGTCTGCCAGGTGGTCTCGACCATAAGGCTGCCCGGCAGATAACGGCGTGCCGCGGGAACGCGGACACCATAAGGGCCGAGGCGGAAACTGCCAGCTCCGCGGTCGAGCATGGCAGCGAATACGCTGGGCGAGTCCGGACGCGGTAGGCACATCCACTCCACGGCGCCGCTGGCCGCGACCAGACAGGTCGTCTCGCAATCGGACAGAAACGCGTAGTCGGCGATCGGTGGGTACGGACTGCGGCCGCGGCTTGTCATGTCGCCAGCATGCGCCGTCGGCCTAACGGGCGCCACGGGGCGTCGTTGCCGCGCGAAGCGATCAGTCTCGCGATCTTGGATGATTTTCGGTGCGCGGAGCCCAAGAATCATCCAAGATCGGTGATAGAGGGCGTCGACCTCGTCCACCTGCGCTACCGCGTCTGCTTGACCCTGACACTGTGTCATGCCGTAACACAGGAGGCGACATGTTCAGTATCGGAGACTTCGCCAGACACGGCCGCGTGTCAGTTCGCATGTTGCGGCATTACGACGCAATCGGGCTGCTACGGATACCGTTCAACGGGCTACAACCGCGAGCTCTACGTCGAGTGTCCCGACGACCGGGATGCCTGGGTCACAGAACTCCAGGAACCCGTCGCCACGAGCTAGGGGCAGGCAGACATGCGCGATACCCTGACGCTATCGGCGACCGACGCGGCAGAACTGCTGCGCCGCAAGGAAATCTCCTCGCGCGAGCTGACCGAGATGCTGCTCGCGCGGATCGATGCCGTCAACCCGGCTGTGAACGCGATCGTCGAGTTGCGGCGGGAGGCGGCAATACTGGCAGCGGCCGCAGCCGACGAAGCGATCGTCCACGGCGACCAGCTGGGTCCGCTGCACGGCGTACCCATGACCATCAAGGACGGCTTCAACGTCGCCGATCTGCACACCACCTGGGGCAACCCCGCCTTCAAGGACTACGTGGCGGACCGCGATGCCACGGTGGCGGAGCGGCTGAAGCGGGCCGGCGCGATCATCGTCGGGAAGACCAACGTCGCATTCATGCTCTCCGACTTCGGCCAGACCGCCAACGACCTGTACGGCGTGACCAACAATCCCTGGGACACAACGCGCACGCCGGGTGGCTCCAGCGGCGGAGCGGCCGCGGCGCTATCGGCCGGGATGACATTCCTCGAGTACGGATCGGACCTCGTCGGCTCGATCCGCATCCCGGCGAGCTTCTGCGGCGTGTACGGACTGAAGCCCAGCGTCGAGATCGTTCCGCTGACCGGTTTCCAGCCGCCAGGTCCGCCACCGCCACCCAGCGACATGATGTACATGTCCGCGGTCGGTCCGCTGGGCCGCAACGCCTGCGACCTCAGGACGGCGTTGAATGTCACCGCCGGGCCAGAAAACCAAGCGGCAAGGGCTTACCGCTGGAGACCCTCGCCACCACGACACACCCGACTGGAGGACTTTCGCGTCGGCGTCGTGCTCGACAACGAGCTTTCTCCTGTGTCCAGCGAGGTCGTCACGGTGCTGTCCGGCGCGGTGGACGCGCTCGCCCGTAAGGGCGCGACCGTTGTCGACGGCTGGCCCGATGGCGTCGACCCTGTGCGGCTCTACGAGTCGTTCGGATTCCACGTGCAGCTGTTCTTCGCCTTCCAGCAACCCGGGGAGAACTCGACGGAGATCGCGACGCTCATCGCCCACGAAAACAACCGCATGGCGGCTCGCGCCGCCTGGAACCGGTACTTTGCCGACCTCGATGTCTTCGTATGCCCGGTGAACTTCACACAGGCATTCCCTCACGACGACAGACCCTTCGACAAACGCACGATCACAACGCCCGAAGGTCGGCGGCCCTACCACAATCAGGCCTTCTGGGTGTCGCACGCGTCGCTGCCGGGCTTGCCAGCGGTTGCGGCACCGATCGGGCGTACGCAAGGCGGGCTCCCCGTCGGCGCGCAGATTATCGGCCCGCTCTACGAGGACGACACAGCGATCACCTTTGCAGAGCTGCTCGGCGACGTGATCGGAGGATACGAGCCTCCGCCGGTCGGGTGATGGCCTAACGAAGGGCGGCTTGCCGGGCCAGCGGAGGAAGTCGGGTGCCCGGCCCGGCAATCGACAGGTGGCGGATTGCTACCTGCCCGCCGCGACGTTAGCGTCGAGCGATGAGTGACCCGCAGCAGGCAACCAAGATCACGCTAGATGAGTCAGAGATTCCGCGGCGCTGGTACAACATTCTCGCCGACCTACCGTCGCCGCCACCACCCGTGCTGCACCCCGGCACCTTGCAGCCGGTGGGCCCAGATGACCTAGCGCCGCTCTTCCCGATGGCGCTAATCCTGCAGGAGGTTTCCGGGGAGCGTTATGTCGATATCCCGGAGGAGGTTCTCGACGTCTACCGGCTGTGGCGCCCGTCGCCGCTCTATCGGGCGCACCGGTTGGAGAAGGCGCTTGGCACGCCGGCGAAGATCTTCTACAAGTACGAGGGGGTGTCGCCTGCGGGGTCACACAAGCCGAACACCGCGGTGGCGCAGGCCTTCTACAACGCGCAGGCGGGGATCCGACGGCTCACCACGGAGACCGGGGCCGGCCAGTGGGGCACGGCACTCGCCTTCGCGTGCGCACAGTTCGGCCTCGACTGCGAGATCTGGATGGTACGCGCCTCATACGACCAGAAGCCGTATCGCAAGATCATGATGGAGACGTTCGGGGGCGTCGTCCACCCGTCGCCGTCGGACCTGACCGTCGCCGGGCGGGCCATCCTCGCCGAGCATCCGGACTCGACCGGCAGCCTCGGCATCGCGATCTCCGAGGCGGTCGAGGTGGCGGCGCAGGATCCGCAGACCAACTACGCGCTCGGCAGCGTTCTCAACCACGTACTGCTCCACCAGACCGTCATCGGCCAGGAGGCCGTCGCTCAGTTCGCCCAGATCGGCATCACGCCGGACCTCATCGTCGGGTGCACCGGCGGTGGCTCGAACTTCGCCGGGCTTATGTTCCCGTTCCTGCGCGACAAGCTCGCGGGACGCATCAACCCGACCATCCGCGCGGTTGAGCCAGCGAGCTGTCCGTCCCTGACCAGGGGCGTGTACGCGTACGACTTCGGCGACACCGCCGGCATGACTCCGCTGATGAAGATGCACACGCTCGGCCACGAGTTCATCCCGGATCCGATCCATGCGGGTGGGCTGCGCTACCACGGCATGTCTCCCCTGATCTCGCACATCTACGAGCTCGGGCTGATGGAAGCGGTGTCGAAGACGCAGCGTGAGTGCTTCGAAGCCGGCGTCCAGTTTGCGCGCACCGAGGGGATCGTCCCAGCGCCGGAACCGACGCATGCGCTGGCGGCGTGCATCGAGGAGGCCTTGCGGTGCAAGGAGAGCGGAGAGTCCAAGGTGATTCTCACCGCGCTCTGCGGGCACGGCCATCTCGACCTCGCCGCCTACGGCGCCTACCTAGCCGGCACCCTCACCGACCACGAACTGTCCACGGAGGAGATCCAAGAATACGTATCCTCTCTGCCGAACGTCCCCGCCCCAGCCTAGGCAATCACCGAATCGAGCCGGCAGGAGGACGCGTGGCTACCGATAGTACGGCTATGTTCCGAGCGGCTCGCGACCTCCTGCTGGCGCACCGGGACGACTATGCCACCACGAATGAGCTCTTCCAGTGGCCGGCGCTGACCGAGTTCAACTGGGCGCTGGACTGGTTCGACGTGATTGCCGAGGGCAACGATGACCTCGCGCTGTGGATCGTCGAGGAGGACGGGTCCGAGCGGCGCTGGTCCTTTGCGGAGATGTCCCGTCGCTCCAACCAGGTCGCGAACTGGCTGCGTGACCAGGGCGTACGCAGGGGCGATCGGCTGGTCCTGATGCTCGGCAACCAGGTGGAGCTGTGGGAGACGATTCTTGCCGCGATGAAACTCGGCGCGGTGCTAATTCCGGCGACTCCGCTGCTCGGACCAGCCGATCTGCGCGACCGGATCGCCCGAGGCAACGCCCGGCACGTGATCGTCGGTTCGGGCGACACGGCCAAGTTCCACGACGTCCCCGGAAACTACACTCGCATCGCCGTGGGACCACCGGCGGCAGGCTGGCTGGACTTCGCGGACGCCTACGCCGCAGACGCCGCATTTGCCCCGGACCGAACGACCCGTGCCGAGGACCCACTGCTCCTCTACTTCACCTCGGGCACCACAGCTCACCCGAAGCTCGTCGAGCACACGCATGCGTCGTACCCGGTTGGTCATCTGTCCACAATGTACTGGATCGGCCTGCGGCCCGGAGACATACACCTCAACATCTCCTCGCCCGGCTGGGCGAAGCACGCGTGGAGCAACGTGTTCGCTCCGTGGAACGCACAGGCGTGCGTGTTCATCCACAACTACACCAGGTTCGACCCGGAACGGTTGCTGCGCGAGATGGACCGCTGCGCCGTGACCAGCTTCTGCGCGCCACCGACGGTGTGGCGGATGCTGATCCACGCCGACTTGGCACTGCTGCGGACCCCGCCGCGCGACGTCGTCGGCGCGGGAGAACCCCTCAACCCGGAGGTGATCGAGCAGGTCCGCCGAGCCTGGGGGGTGACAATCCGGGACGGGTTCGGACAGACCGAGACCACGGTGCAGGTGGCGAATACGCCGGGCCAGGCGGTCAAGCCGGGTTCGATGGGCCGCCCAACGCCCGGCTACCGGGTGGTGCTGGTCGACCCCGCCACCGGCGCTCTCGCCGACGACGGCGAAATCTGCCTGGATCTGGCACACCGCCCGCTCGGACTGATGGTCGGCTACCACGGCGATCCCGAACGCACCGCCGAGGCGATGGCCGGCGGTTACTACCACACCGGCGACCTCGGCTCCCGCGATGCCGACGGCTACATCACGTACGTCGGACGGACTGACGACGTGTTCAAGGCGTCGGACTACCGGATTTCGCCGTTCGAGCTGGAGAGTGTCCTCATTGAGCACGAGGCCGTCGCCGAGGCTGCCGTCGTGCCGTCGCCGGACCCGCTGCGCCTGGCCGTGCCAAAGGCGTTCATCGTGCTTGCCCCCGGCTGGTCGCCGACGGCGGCCACCGCGGAGGCGATCTTTGCGCACTGCCGGGCGCGTCTGGCGCCGTTCCAGCGGGTGCGGCGGCTGGAGTTCGCCGACCTACCCAAGACGATCTCCGGCAAGATCCGCAGGGTCGAGCTGCGCGACAACGAACGCGCGGCGCACGCCGACCCGCGCATACGGCCGCCGGGCGAGTTCCGCGATTCGGAGAACAGGCCGTGACGACGCCTGAACGATCGGCGGCGGTCAGTCCTGGTTGTGGCTATTTGTACTTGTTCGCGGCTCGACACAGACGGTGATCAATTGAACCGTCCCGCCCACGGAGGCGTGCCCAGAGATGGACACATCGCAACGTTTCCGTGGAAGGAGACAGCAGATGATGATGACGCGTACAAGGCTGCTTGCGGCCGCGGTGGCGATCGGCGCCGTGGTTGCGGCCACCACCGTTGGTAGTACGACGGCGGCCGGCGCGGACCAAGGCGACCAGAACAACATCCGCGAGCAGCTGTCCGGTTACGAAGAAGATCCGTTGGTGTTCTCGACGACCGGTACGGGTCAGCTCCGGGCACACATCGACGAGGGGGCGCAGGAGATCTCGTACGAACTCAGCTACTCGGATTTGGAGGGAGCCGTCCTGCAGGCGCACATTCACATCGGCCTAAGAGCGCAGACCGGCGGCATCAGCGTCTTCCTCTGCTCGAATCTCGGCAACGGACCGGCCGGCACGCAAGCCTGCCCGGCGGCTCCGGCCACGATCTCGGGCACGATCACGCCGACTGACGTCATCGGCCCGGTTGGGCAAGGTGTCGCGGCAGGCGAGTTCGCCGAGCTCATCGCTGCGATTCGCGCTGGCGCCACCTACGTGAACGTGCACAGCAACCTGCGCCCCGGTGGTGAGATTCGCGCTCAACTCGACCACCAGCATTGAATCGGAAGCTCCTCGGCTGGGCCGGCGTGATGCTGCGGCCCAGCCGATGTCGGGCCCGGGCCTGCTTCGGTACACCTCGTCCCATTCCTCCTGGCGGCCGAGTATGGTCCGCAGCAACCGAGCCACACGAGGCGGTCGGTTTCGGTCCTCACAGGACAATGCCCTCGGGTGGCTTCGCCTCCGGGTGGGCTTGCTCGAATGTGTGCAGCCCCTGAACCGTACGGATCCACTCATAGAACAATCCCTTGACACGCAACACCGGAACTCCGACCTCGTGCATCCGCCGTAGACCAGGCTCGTGCTCACCGCCGGGCGACGCTGTGGCGTCCTCAACGACTGCGACCCGATAGCCGCGGTCCAGTAGTCCGAGCGCTGAGTGCGTGACGCAAACGTCTGTCTCCATCCCGACGAGAATGATCGTCTGCCGTCTGGTCCCCTCCACATCGGCGAGGATGTCCGGGTTGTCGGCTAGTCCGAAGACGGGCTTGGTGTGAACGACCGTGCCGGGTGGGAGGACGTCGGTGATGCTGTCGGCGGTTCGCCCGTTGACATGTGGTTCCTCTTCGGTCACGACAACGGGGATCCCAAGGTGGCCAGCGACCAGCACGAGCCACCGGATTCGATCAACAAGCGCGGCGGCGGCCTCCGCACCGATACGGTCCAGGAACGACTGCTGAACGTCGATGACGGCCAACACGCTGTCCCTGGAGTCGAGAAGGCGTTGTCGAGAGTGCCCGCTCATCTGTCCGGTCACGGGAACTCCTGGTGGACCCCGGTTCGTCCATCACGACGAACCACTGCGTACGTTTCAACACGCCGGCAACGGCTCAGCCGCACCGGTTCTGGCGGGTCTTTCCCGCCTGTGACTGTATGCCTTCGTGGACGCGAGTCATGATGGACGTGGGTGCTGTGCGCTATGACGCGAATCCGCGATGCTCAGGCGGCCTAGCTTGCGGCACCCAGCCGGCGTTTGAGTGCGGCGAGCGCGACCACGGTCGACTTGCGCATTTCCCTCGCAACAACGGGTGCGAGTATGCCCCTCAAGCCTTTGCCGGTGACGGTTGCGGTCATGGTCAATCTCGTGCCCGCGCCGTGCTCGGCGAAGTCGAAGTCCATCGTGGTGTGCACTCCGAACACGTCGCCGGCCACCGTGTGCCGTCGCGGCGGTTCATGCGCGGTGACCTGGAAGGTGAGATCGAAGTCCCGGTTGCCGCGCCGCCGATGCTGACGCAGCCGTGTCCCCACCCCAACCGAGCCACCGCCGACCACCTCGGCGCGCTGGACATG
>Ga0209889_1000508_pt1 | contig 10761 bp, 12 predicted proteins | sample GWRWN1_0_10_FD_187233 | JGI IMG/M metagenome (GOLD analysis project Ga0209889, IMG submission 187233) | Riverbed sediment microbial communities from areas with no vegetation in Columbia River, Washington, USA - GW-RW N1_0_10 (SPAdes)... | ecosystem: Environmental > Aquatic > Freshwater > River >... | reverse complement strand
GCCCGAGGCGCTCGATCGCCGCCTGGGTCGCCGAGCAGCGCTCGGGCGCCACATCGAGCACGGCGACATCGGCACCGAAGCGGGCCAAGCCCAGGGCAACGCCCTGCCCGATGCCACCACCACCCCCGGTCACGACCGCGACCTGGCCGGTGAGCAGGATGTCGGTCGGATCGATGGCGATGCTCTCGACATCGCGCGCCACGGCCATGAGCTCTACGTGATCCACCGGGACCCCCTTCTCCACGATCGGCGGCCACGGGACCGATGCGCGCCGACCCTGTTCAACAAGATCGTCGGCGCCCGGGCCCGGCGGGTCAGGCGGCCTTGGCCACGGGATCGACGCCCATGAGCCTCGCGAGGTTCGCACCCATCACCTTGCGCTTGTCCTCCTCGGGCAGCCCTTCCAGCTCGTCGACGAATGTGACCGGATCGAACATGCCCTCGGGGTGCGGGTAATCGGAGCCGAAAACGACGTTGTCGGCCCCGAGCAAGTTCACGAGGCCGAGGGTGTCCTCCTCGTGGAACGGATGGACGAAGATCGACCGCTTGAACACCACCATGGGATCCTCGTCGAACAGCCGCGGCGATCGCTCGTAGAGCTTCTCGAGCTTGTGTACGAGAGGCCGCGCCCAGGCGCTGCCGTTCTCCACGGGCATGAACCGGATATCGGGGAAGCGCGTGGACAGACCGTGCCCGATGATCGAGGCGACGACGTCGCTGATGGTGCGGTGGTCAGCGCCGAGGATGGCGGCGAAGGCGGACCGCCGGCGCTCGAAGGGCAGGAACTCGCTGTCGTGGCCCTCCCACTCGTTGAGGTAGCGCTGGAACCCGCTGTCGGAGGCGTGCATGCCCACGAGCACTCCCGACGCTTGGACTCGCGCCCAGAACGGATCGAACTCCTCCAGCGCGAACGAGCGCCGGCGCCCGTTGTAATCGGGCACCGGGGCGGGCCGAACCAGGATGGCGCGGGCGCCGTGCTCGAGCACCCAGTCGAACTCTCGGAGGGCCTCGTCCAGGATCGGCAGCGTGATGATCGGCGTCGGGAAGATGCGACCCTCGAAGTCGAAGGTCCAGTGCTCGTGCATCCACTGGTTGAGGGCGTGGATGACCACGTGCGTGGCCTGCGGGTCATCGGCGAGCCGCTCCTCGAGCAGGCTGGCCAACGTCGGCCACATCATGGCCCGGTCGATGCTGAGCTCGTCCATGAGGACGACCCGGTCTTCGGGGTTGAAGAAGGCGGGCAGCGACCGCATGTGCTTGGGCGGGGGCGCCAGCTCGATGTCCCCATCGCTTGCGCGGGTCTTCGACGATGGGTTCTTCAGCCTGAACTCCAGCTCCTGGGCCCCGGGGGGAGCGACCACATTGAAGGTGGGGTTGGGGATGTATTCGCTGATCCTGTTCTTCAGGGCGATCTTGGTCCGCCCGTTGACCTCCACGTATTTCACGACGTCCCTGTGGCTCTCCGGGAGGTACTTCGTGAAGGCCTCGGTCGTCTCGTACATGTGATTGTCGGCGTCGAAGACCAGGTAGTCGATCTTGCGAGACATCGCCACTCCCCCACCGAAGGAACACCTGAAGCGACCCGTACTCTAGCGCGACCCAATCTGACCCGACTCAGATATGGAGCGCCTGCCACCGCGAGCGATCCGCCGTTCCCGGCGCCGAAATGGTTGCTCAGCAACCATTCCTGCGCCCGGAACTTGCAACGACGGGTCCTAGCGGCCGAGCGAGTGCTCGATCGCTAGGAGCACCCGGTCGGGGGGCGACTAGTAGCCGGAGCCGGACCCGCTGTTGCTCGAGCTGGTGCTGGGCGTCCCGCCGCCGGTGGTCGCACCACCGGACGAGCCGGTGCTCGTCTTGTCTGACAGCACGGCGTGCCAGGTGAACTGCTGACCCCCGAAGTCGTCGGAGAAGTCGTTGCCGGTGACCTTGCCCTTCGAGTCCTCGGTGAAGGTGTAGAGGGGCTTGCCGTCGTCGGTGACCTGCTGGCTGCCGTCGGGGCGCATGATCACCGCCAGACTGGCGACGCCGGATGCGGCGGTGGGGGTGCCGGTGCCGGGCGCAAGGGGCTTCCAGAATGACTCACAGGCACCGGTGCAGAGCACCTTGCCGTTCGCCTCCTGGTCCGGGCTGTACAGGGCCATCCCGCTCTTGTCGACCAGGACGTCACCGATGCCGTCGACGTGCTCGACGGACACGGTCTCGGAGCTCTTGGCGGGAGCCGCCGACGACGAGCTGCCGTTGTCGTTGCCGCTCGAGCCGCAGGCGGCGAGCGCCAGGGCGCCGGCAACGATGGCCGCGGATGTGGATAGTCGCATCATGTGGTGTCTCTCCTTGGGTTGGGGGTCTTCGAGATCGAGGGCCAGGCGGCACCGCGCCGCCAGCTGCGGTCACCAGCGGAGCTTGGGGGCCTTGGTCGCGAACCGGGCGGCCAACGACGCGCTCAACAGCACGACGGCGGCGATCTCGGTCTCGCGGGAGAGGGCGATCGCCGACGGGTCGTAGCCCGGCTCCTGAAATCCGAACAGGGGTGTGCGCTCGCTGATGAGCAGCAGCACGAACGAGCCTCCGGCGAGGGCGATCCCACCCGCGGTCACGAGGGCGACGACCGCGCCGCCCCACCTGCCGGCGGCGCGCTCCAGCGGCGACAGGAGCGCGATGCCGATGAGGGTCGCAGCCACGAAGTTCACGACGAACAGGGTCCCGATCGTCGGGATGGCCGAGTAGGGGCCGTAGTACTGATCGAGGTGGATTGCACCCACCGCCAGGATGGCCAGGGCACCCAGACCCCGGGCGACGAGCCAGCCCCAGCGCGGCTGTTCCTGGGCCTGGGGAGCGTGGAGTGCGACGGAGCCTGCGCTGGTCTGTGTGTGCATACCTAGAAATACCGGCCGGCGACGTGGAAGGGATCTCGCGGGAAAAAGATCTCCGCGGGCCGCATCGGCGGTAGAGAACAGTGTGTGGAACGCGTCGGACGAGGCCCTCGTTGCCGGCTTCACCACGGGCGACAGCGACGTCGCACGGGTGTTCGTCGGCCGCTTCCAAGACCGCGTCTACGGGCTCGCCCTCGCCATAACCCGCGACCGCATGGCCGCCCAAGAGGTAGCGCAAGACGCGTTCTTGCGGGCCTGGCGATACGGCGCAAGCTATGACCCCCGCCGGGGCTCGGTCACCGCCTGGCTCCTCCGCATCACCCGTAACGCCGCCCTGGACCACGTGAGGATCAGCCAACGCCGACTCGACCACTTGGCAGTCGATCCCGCAGGGGCGATCGATGACATGGCTGGCGACGCCGATGTCACGAGCCCCCTCGGCGACCTCGCCGCGATCGCCGATGGCCTGCGGTCGCTGCCCGCAGAGCAACGCGAAACCCTCATGGCGGCCGCGTACTACGGATTCACCACCCGGGAGATCAGCGAGGCGTGGGATGTCCCGGTCGGCACCGTGAAGACCCGGCTCCGACTCGCCCTCGCCAAGCTGCGTGACCTGTTCGCGGGGGTGTCGCCATGATGACCATGGGCTGCACCGACCTCGCCGAGGTTGCCCCGGAGCTGGCGCTGGAGATCCTCGGCGGCGACGAGCGGGCGGCAGCGATCGCTCACCTCGAAGGATGCGTCACGTGCCAGCAACTAGTGGACACGCTGGCGGCCGACGCCGACCGGCTGCTCATGCTCGCGCCCACCGCCGAGCCACCGGCCGGGTTCCAACACCGGGTCCTGACATCTTTGACCCAGTTCACGCGTCCCGCGGCGCCCCGCCCGCGACCGAGGCCGCGCTCCGCTGCTGTGCTCGCGTTGGCGGCCTGCGTCGCCTTCCTCGCCTTGGCACTGAGCCTCGGCCCGTCGGTTCGCCCCAGCCCGGCCGCAGCCGAGATGCGTACGGGCGGCGGCGACGTGGTGGGGCAAGTGTTCGTGCACCGCGAACCCGAAGCGGCGGTGTTCATGACGCTGCCGGGCTGGGGAGACCAGATCGGACGTTACGCCCAACCGCACGAAACCTTCTCGTTGCGGATCGAGCGCGACGATGGGCCGCCGCGCCTGGTGCCGTTCGACATCGAGCACGACTCGTCCTGGGGCGCCACGCTCGACATCGACCCCGACGGCATCACGACCGTTGCCGTGGTCGACAGCCAGGGCCATGTCTGGTGCCAGGCCGAGCTTTGACGCGGCGCCCGGCGGGTAGCGTCGCTCCATGAAACGCACCATCACCGGCCGAGCTGGGGCGCGCCGCATGACCCTCGGCGAGCTGCGGCAGTTCGTCTCGTCCATCGAGGGTCTGCCCGACGATGCGCTGATCAAGACGCAGGTGACGTGGCGCAGACACTTGCGAGCCGTCACCGTCGAGGAAGAAGACGTCGGATTTCGCGACTACGTCAAGGCCGTCGGGTCCAAGGGCGACGCCGAGCGGCCGAAGTCGGGTGACCGATCGCCCGCCCGATCGACCGATCTCAGCGGTCGGTAGCGCCCGCAGTAGGCGCTACACGGCGAAGATGCCGTCTATGACGAGCAGTGCGGCCGCAACCACCGCCGCGGCGGCCGTCGCCCGCGTCGCCCAACGGAGGGTGCGGCCGCTGACGCCATCCACCCGCACCTGGATGGCGACGATGGCGAGCACAGCGACGGCGATCGCCAGGGACACGGCTACGACTCCCGCGCCCCGATCGGCATGCGCGCTGAGGGCCAGGAACACCAGGGCGGGGCCGGCGACCAGCGGCACGGCGACCGGCACCAACGCCGCGCCCCGGCCCGGCAACGCCGGCTCGGGCGAGGGGGCGGGGCGCGCCAGCGCGATCGCGCCGGCAATCGCCGCCACTGCGCCCGCGGCGATGCGGAATGCCGGCACGCTGACGTCGATGGCGTCGAGAAGGGGTCCGCTCGCCAGGGAGACCACGTAGACAACGAGGCCTCCCGCCAGCCCTCCGATCGCCGCCACCACCCCGATCTCTCTCCGAGATCGATCGCGCCGGGGCACGCCGAGCGCAACCCTGCCGGGATCGACCGCGGCGACGAGGGCCACCAGCCACAGCCAGGCCGATGGAGCCGCGCGCGACTGCACCCCGGACCCTGTACCGGCAGCGGCGGCCGAGTCAGCGGGACCCACGCCGTCGACGATGACGACCGTGCGCAGCAGGGCGGCCAGGGCGTGCTGCTGGTCGTCCATGCGCGTTTCGCCGTCGCGGAACCAGGCCCCTCGCACTCGTTCTGGTACCGCAAAATCATGCGCCTCGACGGCGTCGGATTGCTCCCGGACCGCGAGCCCGGCGATGCACGTGGCGCGCTCGGCCAAGGGGGCTCGCAGGTCGGCGAGGCGGGAGTCGGCCTGCGCCACGCGCCAGAGACCGGTGAGGCCCTCGCCCACCACCCCGTAGCCGCCGCCCCGGGGAACGTGGGGGCCCCTGACGAGCACACCCCACGGCCCGAACCGCTGGCTCACCCACCGCACCTGCGAGCCGAACAGCCCGGCTTGGCGCCGCGCGTACGCCAGCTCGCCATCCGTGAGCGGATGACGGTCGCCCCGATCGGGAAAGGCGACGGTCTCCGCCAGCCCGTAGGCGGCCCAGTGGTCGGGGATGGGTGGCCAGAGGTCTTCGGCGACGTCGCGCCTCGTGGCGAGGTAGCCACCGATCCGGTTGGCCGCGTCGCCCCAGGGCCCGTCGGGGAACATGCGGTGCAGGCGGGCCAACGCCCAGTAGGTCTCCCCCGTGTAGTACTTCGAGTACACGCCCGGCACGGGGCGCCCGGTGCCTCCATCGTAGAAGGCGAGCACCGCGCCGGAGGGCTCGGTCTGGCCCAGCAGGAACCGACCGAGCCGGGCCAGCACCTCGTCGTGGCGATCGTCGCCCGTGTCGGCACGCCGCTCGGCCAGCCCGGCGACGAGCAGCGCCGTCGCCCCCGACGAGACCTCGCCCTGGTAGCGCGGGGCGGCCCAGTCGTCGCGCTCGATCAGCCGGTCGAGCGCCCACGCGGTGCCGCGGTCTGCCACTTCCAGCGCTCCGGGGATGCCCGCGGAGGCCGCCTGATAAAGGCCCATGCTGGCTCCCATGTGGCGAACGACGTTGTAGTCGGCGGCTGCCGTGTCATTGTCCGCGTCGTAGAGGTACAGCCAGGTTCCGTCGGGTTGCTGGTTGCGCATGAACCAGTCGACGGTCTCGGCGGCCGACGCGCGCAGCCCGGCCGCGTCGATCGCGGGGCAGTGCTCGGGCGGCGACAGCACCCCGAACACCGCGACGGCGGTGCCCGCGAAGGCGAGCGCGACAAGCGCCACGCGCGCCCACGGCCGATCCGCTCGGCGAGCCATGGTCAGCGTGGTCCGCTGGCGGCGAGGCCAGGCTCCGCGGCGCGGTCGCTGTCACCAGCGTGGCCGGCCTGGTCGGGGTCCGGGGACCGGCGGGCGCCACGGACGGCGGGCAGCAGCAAGGTGGGCAGCGCGAACCAAGCCGTCAGCGGCAAGCGGCTGAGCACTCGGGCGACCGCGGGCGCGCCGCTCGACACGGTGCCATCGCGATCGGTGAGAGTCACGGCCGCGCCGGGGGCGCCCTCGGCGATACGGAAACGGGCCAGCCAGTCCAGGGCGCCGAGCACGGGCGTCAGCCGCCTGTGCCCTCGGTTCCCCGGATCGATCACGACCACCCGATCGCGAGCCGACGGCACCGCCCAGATGACGAGGGCTGCGATTGCAAGGTACGAGAAGACCTGGACCGACGCCGAGACCTCGATGGCGACATGGAAGCACACCGCCACCCACACCGCCGCGTAGCGTGTGGCCCGCCACCACAGCCCGATGGCGATGAACAGCTCGGTGATCACGATCAGCTTCGCCGCGACCGTGTGGAACGAGCGGTCCGCTAGCAGCGAGACCGCCCAACCGGGCAGCGGCGAGGCATCGAGGCGGTCACGGACCTGCACGATCCGGTGCCACGTAACGGTGCCGCCGACCCAGTCGGGATCGACGAGCTTGCTCATCCCTGACGCCCCGTAGACCACAGCGGCCTCGAACCGCAACAGCCACAGCGGCCAGGCGGGAGCTCGTGGATCGAGCGGCGGATGCCCGCGCCGCGCCCGGATCCACGCGTCGACCGAGAGCTCGCGCCCGCACGGCGCGATTGCCAGCACCGCCAGAACGATCAGGAGATAGGCCCGATTGCTATGAACGTGCGTGGTGGACAGGAACAGGTTGTAGGCGACGACGCCGAAGGTCGCGCCCGTGGCCACCCGGGTGCAGAACCCCAGCGACATCGCCACCGCCGCGACCACCCCGACGGCCAGCATGGCGCCGTACAGCGTGCGGGGAAGCTCCGGATACCACGACGCGTAGGGCTCGTAGAAGGCATCGCGATAGATCCTGCCGTTCAGCGCATCGACGACGAACGGGAGCAGGTGCAGCAGCGTCACTGGACCTATCAGCACCCGCAGCAACGCCAGGGACCGCATGCTGACACGGCGGCCGAGCAGCTCATCGACGGTATCGATCACGCTCGCCGGGCGTCGCGGCGCAGCTGCGGCCGTCGCGGTCACGCTGCGTCCGGCCGGTCGTCGCTGCGGAGCACCGTCACCTCGGGCCCGTCGGTGTTGTGCCAGGTCGTGACCATGGCCTCGAGGTAGCGGGTCTCGTCGTCGCGGGGTGTGTTGTCGGCGACGTAGTCGAGGGCAGCGTCCAGGAACGCCAGTTGATTGTCGAGACCGGCGTCCGCGTGGTGGCGGAGCTCGGGATGGCCCAGCCCGCGACCCGTGACCAGGTCGTCCCACCGGTACCCCGCCCAGGGCAGGCTGACAGGCACCCGGGTGCCGTCGGTAGTCACCCTAACGATCTCGGCCTGCCAGGTGCTCGACTCGGGGAACATCTGAAAGGCGAACTCCTTGTGCGCCGACCAGTAGCCGCGCGCCACCAGCGCCAACTGCACGATCACGACCAGCGCCACCGCCAACCGTCGACCGATCACCCGCGCCCGGGAGTCCACCCCGAGACCATGGCACGGACAGCGGCCGTCGCGCGGGCACGCCACCAGCATCCACCAACTGTCCGGTTCGATCCGGTATGCCTCGTCGCCACCACTACTGGGAGGTCACATGATCACCGCGCTGCTCGTCGGCCTGGTCCTGCTCTTCGTCGTCACGTTCCCTGCGACCTGGCTCCTCATGCTGTTCCTCGGGAACATCGGGGCCAACGTGTCCTACTGGGGCGCATTGCCGCTCGGCATCCTCGTTTCGACCCTCATCGGCGCCGCAGGATCCCAGACGGATCAGGGGTCGCCCATGATCTGACGCCCGGAGGCGTGGGCGTCGCTCACGCGGCGACCGGGCCGGCCCGGTGAATGCGAGGCGCAGCACAAAGAGTTTGCGCGCCCTCCGGTTAGCCGACCCGGTCGCCGACCCATGCGTGCACCACCATCCACAGCCCGTTCGGATCGCGGCATACCGTCGTCCCGTCCTAGGTCGCCGCGCGTGGCCCTGTCGGCCAACGGCTGTTGGTGACCCTGACCGAGGAGGTGAGCGGCGCATGGAGGATCTCACCGGCCGGGTGGCCGTGATCGTCGGCGGAGGAAGCGGTATCGGGCGGGGCATCGCCCTCGGCCTCGGCGCCGAAGGTATGCGGGTCGTGGTCGCGGACATCGACAGCGCTTCGGCCGAAGTGGTCCGGGACGAGATCGCCGCCGCCGACGCCACGGCCACCGCAGCCCAGGTCGACGGCACGGACCGGGAGTCCCTCGGCCGCCTGGCCGAGAGCACCGTCGCGGAGCACGGAGCCGTGCACGTCCTGTCCACCAACGTGGGCGTCGTCGCCGACCGCCCGCTCGACACCGCCTCCGAGACCGACTGGGAGTGGATCATCGAGTTCAACGTTCTGTCGGCGGTCCGGGCGGTGGACGTCTTCCTGCCCCACCTCCGCACCTCTGGCGGTTCGGCGCACGTAGTGATCACCGCCTCGCTGGCGGCCCTGTTGGCGCCGCCCACTGTCAGCGGCATCCACCTCGGCCTCTACACGGCCACCAAGCACGCGCTGCTCGGGTATGCCGAATGCCTCCGCGGTGAGCTCGCCGACGAGGGGATCGGCGTTTCGCTGCTGTGCCCGGGGATGGTGCGCTCGAACCTCGCCGCCACCTCCGCCCGGCACCGGCCCGCACGCTACGGCGGGCCGTTGCCGCCGCCGCCGGCCCGCGAACCAGCGGCCACCTTGATGCCGCCCGAGGCGGTCGGCCCGGTAGTGGTCCGGGGCATCAAGGCCAACCGGCTGCACATCCTCACGCACCCGGCGAGTCGCGACCTGATCGAGGCCCGCCACGCCGCCCTCGCCGACGACTTCGCGTTCTTCGCCGAGGTCTGACCCAGCGGGTCCTCCCGCTGGGTCTGACCTCAACGAACGTGACCGACGGACGGCCGAGGGTCAGCGGACGGCCGTGCGCCGGAAGGTCCGCATCGCCGCCGCGGTGAGCGCCAGGGCGAAGACAACGACGACGCCGAGGCTGAGCGCGGCCATGGCGGTGGTGTTGCTCATGCCCCAGATGTCGTGGAGGCCGCCGCCGTGGCGGTCGACGAGGCCGTAGCGCACCAGGGCGAGCACATGGGTGATGGGCAGCAGCTTGCCGATGACGGTGAGCCCGGCGGGCAGGGCGCTGATCGGGAAGAAGGAGCCGGCGAAGAAGAAGGGAACGATGGCGACGGGCGGCAGCGCCCCGATGTATTCCTCCTGGGTCGGCAGGCGGTTGGCGAGGACTTCCGCGGCGCCGTACATGGCGACCGCGAAGCCCAGCGTGGCGGCGGCGAACCACATCACCCCGGTGGCTTCGAGCTGGAACTGGGCGCCTCGCAGGGCGGACGCACCGAGTAGCACGGCCACTTGGAGCGCACTGAGGGCCACGGCGACGACCAGGTTGCCGGCCACGATCAATGGCCGGGACACCGGTGCCGCCAGCAGATCGCGGAGGCCGCCGCCGAGGCGGTCGACGACCACCCCGAGGCCGGACTGCATGCAGCTCAGTGGCACCAGCAGCCCGATGGTTGCCACCGCGACAAAGCTCATGTAGTCGACGCCGCCGACCGGGGTCCCGAACGTGTCGGCGAGGGCGGGAACGACCACCAGCGCGAACAGCAACGGTGCCAGGAGCGGGATCAGCAGCTCGCGGGGCGTCCGGGCAGTGATGGCGAGGCGACGACGGGCGAGGGTGGACACGGCGGCCAGGCTGCCGGTCCCGGATCGGGGCCGGGTGGCCGTGGGGGTCTCGAAGGTAACGGTGCTGGCGACGGCTGTCATGGGGACTCCTTGGTGGGGGTTGGGTGGGTGGCCGTCGGGCGTCGGGCGGCCGCGCGCCGACGCCCGGCGAGCTTTCAGGCGGCGAGTGACTCGCCGGTGAGCTGGAGGTAGACGTCGTCGAGCGTGGGGGGACGGGTGGTGATGGCGGTGACCGCCAATCCCAGGTCGGTGATGGTCGCGACTGCCTCACGCGCCGGCCGATCGTGCACCGGGACGTGGAGGGTGGCGCCGACGGCGAAGGTGTCATCACCGGCCACGCCCCGCGAGCGCAGCGACGACACCGCGGTCGACACGTCGCCGTCGACGCGCAGCTCGACGAGCTCGCGGCCCAGGCGGGCGAGAAGCACCGCGGGAGTGTCGAGGGCGACGATGCGGCCCCGGTGCACGATGGCGACGCGATCGCAGAGCTGTTCGGCCTCGTCCAGGTAGTGGGTGGTGAGAAGGATGGTCATCGCTGCCCGGGCCCGGAGGCCGGCGATGAGGTCGAGCAGCTCGAACCGGAAGCGAGGGTCG
>Ga0209889_1000505_pt1 | contig 10795 bp, 7 predicted proteins | sample GWRWN1_0_10_FD_187233 | JGI IMG/M metagenome (GOLD analysis project Ga0209889, IMG submission 187233) | Riverbed sediment microbial communities from areas with no vegetation in Columbia River, Washington, USA - GW-RW N1_0_10 (SPAdes)... | ecosystem: Environmental > Aquatic > Freshwater > River >... | reverse complement strand
AACCCGTCCCCGGCACGTGGCGCGGGCTGCGGCGGGCGGGCGCGGTGGGGGTCGATCGGACCACGCGGCACGCGTGCGCTGCTCCGGGGCGGCTGGGCTCCATCCGGGCGCGCTACGCCCGCTGCTGCCTGCCGGGAACGGGTCCGATTCGACCCCCACCGCGCCCGCCCGCCGCAGCCCGCGCCACGTGCCGGGGACGGGTTCTTTCGACCGCTACCGCACCCGCCCGGCCCGGCCCGCGCCACGTGCGCTGGAGTCTTGCGTTACCGTCAGGACGGGCGGCTCCGGCCGTTCGGGTCCGCGTTCGACGACTTTTAGGGGGTGGGGAAGCTCGTCACGGAGGCGGTCGCGGCGCGCCGTCGGCACCGTCACCGCGTTCGCGTCGCCGTCGCTGACGAACCGCTCGCCGGGGTTCTTGTCGAAGTAGTTCAGCCAGTAGGCGAGATCTCGCTCGACCGCCTGGATACGGGGCAGGCGCGTCGGATCGAACGTGCGCGAAAACGGCGACGGCGCGGCGCCGCCGGCGACCATCAGCAGGGCGTCGTGGCTGTAGTTCATCCCCTTGGCCGAGCCGCGCAGCACCCAGCTGACATCCGTCGGGTACGCGCCGTGCGGCAGCGCCAGCGTGCGCGTCCGATAGTCGGGGACGTGGCGCTGGATCCACACCTGGGCCTCGGCGACCTGCGCGCGAACCGTCGCCTCCGGGTACTTGGCGAGGTTCGCATGCCAGAGCGTGTGGTTGCCGATCTCGTAGCCGTGACTCACCAGGTACTGGAGCTTGCGGCCCTCGTACTCGGGTTGGTTGAAGAGCCGGTTGGGCTTGGAGGCGCCCGGCAGCACGTAGAATGTCCCCCCGCGCCCGAAGTCGGGCTTCTCGGCGATGAACGCCTCGAGGATGCCGACGGCCGACTTCGGATCGATCTGGACGCTCCCGTTCGCCTCGATGTACCGGAACTGGCCGGGGGAGGAGTCGTCGAACGTGAGGACGACCGGCGTCGTCCCGGCCCGCAAGGCAATGCGCCGGTCCAGCAGATCTCCCAGGTTGATCAGCCGGTAGCCTTTCGCGTAGAGCGTCTCGAGGTCGCGCCGAAAGTTCTCGGGGGTCCGCGTCCAGCGCTCCTCGGGGTAGTCGATCTTGTGGTACTCGAGGATCATCACGCGGCCGAGCTCGTTGGGTGCGAGCTCGGCCGCGCCTGCGAAGGAAACCACCAACAGGGCCGCGGTCAGGATTAATGACAGTACCAGCAGAAGTTTCACTTGGTCCCGAAGGTCTCTTTCTGCCGTAGCGCGCCGGCGGTGTAGTCGTTCCGGGGGTTCCAGAGCATCCAGCCGACCGCCCCGGCGTCGTCGGCTCCTTTGATCTGCGCGCGGATCTCGGACACGCCGAAGATCCGCCGGTCGAACGCATAGTCGCGAAAGTCCTGGATCCACGGCCGCACCCGCACGCGCGCGTGGGAGGCGCGCTGCTGGATCAGCCGCACGCTCTCGCGCACGACCTCGTAGGGGTTCTGGACGGGGTTCCGGAACCCCGGGATACCCATCTGATAGCCGGAGGGATAGACCATCGGGCAGAAATAGTCGAGATGTGGCGCCAGCTCCTCGATGCGCTGGCCGATGTCCGTGTCGTTGTCGTTGAACGCGGTGTAGCCGAAGACGTCGGCGGCCACGTAGACGCCCAGCGGGCCCAGCGCGAGTCGAGCCCGCTCGAGGAAGCCGGCGATCGCGGGCAGCCGCGTCTGCTTGTTGTTGGGCGCGGAGTATTTCGCGGCGGCCAGGCGGCCGTCGGTCGGGAAGCGGACATAGTCGAACTGGATCTCGTCGAACCCCTTGCCGGCGGCCTCACGCGCGATCGCGATGTTGTAGTTCCAGACCTCTTCGCGGAACGGATCGACCCAGGCGAGCTTCTCGTTGTCGATCCACGGTTTCCCGGTGCGGGTATCGACGATCGCGAGCTCGGGTCGAGCGTTCGCGAGGATGTTGTCCTTGAAGGTCACGATGCGGGCGATCGTGTAGATGCCACGCGATTTCAGGTCGGCCATCAGCCCGTCGAAGTCCTTGAGCGTGCCGGGCCCCTGCGCGCCGATCGCCAACGCCTCCGGGACCGCGGTGCGGTACACGATCCAGCCGCGGTCGCCCTTGACGTCGATCACGACCGCGTTCAGCTCGGTGCGCGCGGCCAGATCGAGGACGCGGCCGCGGATTCCCTTGTCGCCGATGCCGAAGTACGTGAGGTACGCCGCCTTCACGATCTGCGGCTTCATGACGACCTCGACCGGGTCGGGGGTCGGCTGCACGGTCGCCCTCGCGAATCCGGGCCGCTTGATCAGGAGCTGCGCATCCAGCGGGTGGCCTTCCACGCTGAATCGGCCCTCGGCGTTCGTCCGGTGCTCGATCCCTCCGACGACGACCGACGCGCCCTCGAGTGGAACGCGGCTCGCGTCAAGGATCTGACCAGTGACCGTCTTTGGCCAGCTCACGCGCGGTGGCTCCGGTGCGCGCTCGACCGGCCGCCCGAGGTATTCAGAGACTGGACCGGGACTTGGCACTGGATAAGGTCGAGCCAGCGTCGTCGCGCGAGCGAGATCCGACGGAGCCAGCAGCCCATAGCCGGTAAGAATCGCAACGATGAGAAGCCCGGCCGTATAGGCACCGTCCAGGATGTGGCGACGACGATTCGACGTGTGATCGTCACTCATGGGTACTTTCGACAATACCCGGCGCGGGAACGCGCACAAAGCAAAAACTTTTGCGGATACAATTCCCCGCATGTCATCCATCAAACGCTTCGGATGCGAGATCGCGCGCAAGCAATCGGTCAAGGTCAACGGCCTCCGCTTGAACTTTCTCGAGTGGGGAATGTCCGGCCGTCCCGTCCTCTGCTTTCTGCACGGCGGCTCGGCCCACGCCCACTGGTTCGATCGCGTCACGCCCGCGTTCGCCGACCGATTCCACGTGATCGCGCTCGACCAGCGCGGTCACGGAGAGAGCGACTGGGCGGAGCCGCCGGCCTACGCGACCGAAGACTTTGCTGCCGATCTGCTGGGGGTCATCGACGCGCTCGGTTGGCGCCGGATCGCGCTCATCGGCCACTCGATGGGCGGCCACAACGCGATGGCCTTCTCGGCCTGGCATCCCGACCGCGTGAGCGCCCTCGTGATCGTCGACTCGCGCCCGGCCATCCCGACCGATCGGCTGGACCGGCTACGCCGGCGCGGCGAGCGCACGCTGCGGCCGTACCCTACGCTCGAGGCCGCGGCCCAGTCTTTCCGCCTGCTGCCGCGCGAGACGGCAGCCGATCCGGCCTTCCTCGCGCACCTCGGCGCCGCGGGGGTCGTCGAGCGCGACGGGGCCTGGGTCTATCGCTTCGATCCGGCGAGCAACAGCGGGCGCCGGCCGGTCGACGCCTGGTCGCTCCTCGATCGGATCGCCGCGCCGACCCTGATCGCGCGCGGCGAGCTGAGCCCCGTTCTGCCGCGCGTCATGGCCGACAAGCTGCGCGCGGCGATTCGGAGCGCGACGCTGGCGGAGATTCCGGCGAGCTACCATCATCTGGTGCTCGACAACCCCACCGGATTCGTTCGAGCGCTGGAGGAGTTTCTGGCGGCGTCGATGCCGACGCAGTGAGCGCTCGGCGGGCCGCCCGCGACTACCGGTCGATGCGAAAGCGGTCGATGGCCTCGGGGTCCAGCTCGACGCCAAGCCCCGGCCCGGGCGGGACTCGGATCTCGCCGTTCACGGGGACGATGGGGTCGGTCACGACGTCGGCCGCCAGCGCTCCGCTGACGCCGACCGCGAACACGCCCTCCATGAGCGCTCCGGGCCAGGCCGCGCAGAGCTGCGCGACCGCCGCCGTCGCGACGCTCGTGCTCGGGTGGTTTCCGGGGTAGATTCGTAGCCCGGCGGCGCTCGCCAGCGCCCAGAGCCGCCAGACCCGATACATCCCGCCGTTCTTCGCGATCTTCGTCTGCACCACCGTGGCGGCGCGCCGGCGAATCACCTCGAGCAGCGAGTGGTCGGTCGAGACCGACTCGTCCGCCATGATCGGAATGCTGGTCGCCCGGCAGAGCGCGGCCAGACCCTCCAGGTCCCAGATCGCGATCGGCTGCTCGGCGGCATCGATGTCGTAGGGTTCGAGCTTCCGGAGCAGGCTGAGCGCGGCATCGTACGAGAGTGCTCCGTTCGCGTCCACGCGGAGCACGACTCGGTCCCCGAAGTGGTTCCGGAGCGCGACGACGTTCGCCAGGTCTTGTCGCGGGTCGACGCCGATCTTCAGCCCGAAGTGACGAAAACCGCGGTCGTAGAAGGCTTGCGCGGATTCCAGGAGCTCGGCGACGGTCGGCTTCATCGCGAGGAGGCCGGCGATCCGCACCCGGTCCCGGCACTCGCCGCCGAGGAGCTTGTGCACGGGCAGTCCGACGGCCTTGCCGGCGATGTCGTACAGCGCATCCGCCACGGCGGCCTGCGCGTAGAGCGTGTTGTCGAGGGCCTCGTTCAGCGTGTGCACGATGCCCGCGACGTCGAACGGCGAGCGCCCCGTGATCATTGGCTCGAAGTGGTCCTTGACCGTGTGGACGAGGTTCCAGAGCAACTCCGCGCTGCCCTGGCGGCGCCACGCCTGGGTCTCGCCGATCCCGACGATCCCCTCGTCCGTGTGCACCCGCACGATGAGCGTCTCGATGGCCTCGCGGTCGCCGCCCTGCGAGATCTTGAACGGCTGCGCGAAGGGCAGGCGAAGCGGGATGGTCTCGAGCTCGGTGATCTTCAAAGGCCTAGTCCCTCAGGCGCTCGATGCGGACGGCGCAGACCTTGTATTCGGGGATCTTCGACACCGGGTCGCTGGCGGAGTTGGTCAGGAAGTTGGCCGCCGATTCTTCGAGCTTCACGAACGGCACGAACACGGCGCCGGCGCGCACCGACTCCGTGACGCGCGCGTAGGCGTCGAGCTCGCCGCGGCGCGAGGCCAGACGGATGCGCGAGCCCGTGTCCACGCCGAGTCGTCGTGCATCGCTCGGATGGATCGCCACCTCCAGGCGCGGCGCCAGCTCGAGCAGGCCCTGGACGCGCCGGGTGAGCGTCCCGCCGTGCCAGTGGTAGAGCAGCCGGCCCGTGTTGAGGATGAACGGGAAGTCGCGGTCGGGGAGCTCCGCCGCCTCGACCGTCTCCCGCGCGGGGATGAACCGCGCCCGGCCGAGGGGAAAGGACTCGGCGTAGAGATAGCGCGTCCCACGGTGCTCGGGCATCGGGCACGGCCACTGCAGACCACCCTCGCGATCGAGCCGCGCGTGCGAGAGCCCGGCCAGAAACGGCGTGAGGCGGGCCATCTCGTCGAAGATCGCCGCGGGGCCGTCGTAGTCGAACTGCCGGGCCACGTTCATGCCGAGCTTCGCCGCGACCCGCTTGGCCAGCTCGGACGTGATCCACCAGTCGGGCTTCGCCCGTCCCGGCGGCGGGAGCGCCTGGCGCACGCGCTGCACCCGCCGCTCGGAGTTGGTGAACGTGCCTTCCTTCTCGGCGAACGCGGCCGCCGGCAGAAAGACATTGGCGCGCTCGGCGGTCTCGTGCATGAAGAGGTCCTGGGCGACCAGGAAGTCGAGCTGCCCGATCGCCTTCTCGGCATGGTGGAGGTCGGGCTCCGAGAGCAGGGGGTTTTCGCCCACGACGTACATCGCGCGCGTCTCGCCGGAGAGGGCCCCTTCCACCATCTCGGTCACGACGCGACCCATGCGGTCCGGCGGCCTCGCGCCCCACGCCGCCTCGAACTTCGCGAGCGTCTCGGGGACGTAGTGCTGGTAGCCGGGGAGGTTCGTCGGAATGCAGCCGGCGTCGCCGCAGCCCTGGACGTTGTTCTGGCCGCGGAGGGGCGAGATGCCGCTGCCCGGGAAGCCCATCTGCCCCGCGACGAGCGAGAGATTCAGGAGCGCATGCGCGTTGTGGATGCCGTTGACGTGCTGGGTGATGCCCATACCCCAGATCAAACACGAGCCCGGTCTTTGGGAGAAGGGGGCTCCGCCCCCCTCTCGACTCCCCTGCGAACCTGCTGGGCGTGCATACCAGCGCGCTGCTTGCGCGATGTCGCGCGCGGGGACCCCGGTGACGCGCGCGGCGTAGTCGAGCGTGAACGGCGCCAGCGACTCGCGCCAGGCGTCGAATCCCTCGGTGCGCCCTTCGATGAACTCGCGCGCCGCGAGCCCCTCGTCGAGGATCAGGCGGGCCATCGCGTTGAAGAGCGGGACGTCCGTGCCGGGGCGCTGCTGGATCCAGAGGTCGGCCTGGTCACACAGCTCGACGCGCTTGGGATTGACGACGATCAACCGCGCCCCGCGGCTCACGGCGCGGCGGAAGCGGATCGCGATGACCGGGTGGTTCGCCGAGGCGTCGGCCCCGACGACCATCAGGCACCCCGATTCCTCGTAGTCTTGGTACGAGTTCGACGTGGCGCCCGAGCCCATCGAGGCGAGCATCGCCTCGACCGAGGGCGAATGGCAGAGCCGCGTGCAATGGTCCACGTCGTTGGTCTGCATCACGACGCGGCAGAACTTCTGGATGACGTAGCCGTCCTCGTTGGTGGCTTTGGCGCTGGCGAGGGCGCCGAAGCGTCCGTGGTGCTTCGCGAGCCCCTCGGCCGCAGCGTCCAGCGCCTCGTCCCAGCCGACCTCGACCCAGCGCCCGTCGCGGCGGATCATCGGGCTGGTGATCCGGTCGCGCGCGTGGATGAAGCCCGTACCGAAGCGCCCCTTGACGCACAGCATGCCGAGGCTCGACTTGTTCGACGGCACGTCGTCGGCCATCACGGCGAGCTGCTGCGTTTCGCGCACGGCCACATTGATACCGCAGCCGACGCCGCAGTAGGGGCAGGTGGTCTCGACGTGGCGCGCGATCTTGGCAGGCGCCTCTTTCGGCCGCAGCGCGCCCGTCGGGCACGTCGCCACGCACTGGCCGCACGAGGTGCAGACCGACGAGGCCATCGTGCTGTCGCCGAAGACGCCGACCTTGGTCGCGTGGCCCCGGCCCAGGAGCGTGATCGCCCCGATCTGCTGGACGTCGTCGCACGCGACGGCGCAACGGCCGCAGAGAATGCACGCCTCGCGGTCGAGGACGAAGAAGGATTTGCTCGCGTCCACCTCGAAACGATGGAGTGGCGCCCATCGCGGCTCGAGCAACCCGTGACGTGCTCCCGCGTCGCTGAGCTGGTTTGTCGGGAGAAGGGGGCTCCGCCCCCCTCTCGACTCCCCCGCGAACACGCGCGGCGGCAGCATCGAGCGGGTGAGATCGAGGACCGCCTTGCGCACGCGAAGCGCGTCGGCGTGCCCGGTCGAGACGACCATGCCCTCGCGGGCGGGCAGGTGACAGGAAGCCGGGAGCCCGCGCTGGCCTTCGACGTGAACGAGGCAGGTCCGGCAGGCGCCGAGGGGCGCCTGGTCCGGGTCCTTGCACAGTTGCGGCAACGGGATCCCCAGGCGGTTCACGCCGTCGAGGACGGTGGCGCCCTCGGCCAGCTCGACGATCCGGTCGTCGATGGTGAGCTTCATCGGCGTCTATGATACGCCGAACTCGCGCGAGAACTCGGCGAGCCCGGAGAGCACGGCGAACGGCGCCGCCTGCCCGAGGCCGCAGAGCGAGGCGAGCTGGATGACCTCGCTGAGCGATCTCACGGCCGCCTGATCGACCGGGGCGTCGAGCATCGCGAGGAGCCGCGCCGTTCCCTCGCGGCACGGCGTGCACTTGCCGCACGACTCGCGCGTGTTGAAGGCGAGCAGCGTCCGCACCGCGTCGCGCACGGACGCTCGCTCGTCGAGCGCGACGACGCCGCCGGTGCCGGGATTCACGGGGCCCCGCGGGATCAGCGGCTCGTCGAAATGACGGGGAGGCACGACGCTGCCCGACGGCCCGCCGACCACGGCGGCGCGGATCGGCCGACCGGTCGACGACCCCCCGCCGAGCGTGTCGATCAGCGTCCGGAGCGTGCAGCCGAGCTCCATCTCGACGATCCCCGGCCGCCTCACGTGCCCCGAGAGGCCGAAGAGCTTCGTGCCGCGGCCCCCGCCGAGTCCGGCGAACCATGCGCCGCCCCGCGCGACGATCGACGGCACGGCGCAGAGCGTCTCGACGTTGTTGATGACGGTCGGCTTACCCCAGAGCCCCGACTCGACCGGAAACGGCGGGCGCGTGCGCGGCATCGCGCGGCGGCCCTCGATCGACTCGAGCAGCGCCGTTTCCTCGCCGAGGACGAAGCCGCCGGCGCCGCGCCGGATCTCGAGCTCGAGCGAGAAGTCCGAGCCGAGAATGCGCCGGCCCACCAGCTCGCACGCGCCAGCCTGCGTGAGCGCCACGGCCATGCGCGCAGCCGAGAGCTCGGCCTCGCCATGGATATAAAGGATGCCGCGCGAGGCGCCGGCCGCGAACGCCGCGAGGAGCGTCGCCTCGAGCAGCCGGTGAGGATCGCCTTCCATCAAGTGGCGGTCCTTGAAGATCCCCGGCTCGCCCTCCTCGCCGTTCACGACGATGTACTTCGCTGTCCCCGGCGCGGCCCGGCACGCGGCCCACTTCACTGCCGTCTGGAAGTAGGCCCCGCCGCGTCCCGCCAGCCCCGCGGCCCGCACCTCCTCGATGACGCGCTCGGGCCGGCCGTCGCTCAGCGCCTGCGCGAATGCCGCGTACGCGCCATGGCGGAGCGCATCGGCGATGTCGCCAGGGTCGGTCACTCCGCAGTGCTCGAGCAGCACGCGGCGCTGGGGCGCCATGAACTCGGGGGCGACGTCGCGCGGCGCCTCGCGCGCGTCCCCCGCCAGGGCGTCGAGCAACCGCGGAACGTCGGCGGCGCTCACGGGCCCGGCGACGAGCGGCGGCTGCCCGTCTCGCGCGACGGTGACGGTGGGAGCGGCCCAGCACATCCCGTTGCAGCCGGCGGCGACGACCGCGAACGGAAGCGTCCGGCGCGCGACCTCGTCGCGGAGTCTCTCCAGCGTGGCGGCGGCGCCGACGGCCATCGAGCAGGCGCCGACGCCCACGGCGATCCGGACGCCCGCGCGCCGCCGGCCGGCCGCGCTCACCAGCGCCGCGAGGCGCTCGGCCGGAGATCCCGAGACGACCGGGAGCGTGGCCACGACCGGTGCAGCGCTGTGTCCGGCGTGAGCCGGCGCCGAGAGCAACGCATTCGAGAGCAACGCATTGATGTCGCCGGGCTCGACGCGTCCCCGATAGGCGTGATCGACCTCGACCACCGGGGCGATCGAACAGGCGAAGGCGCAGTCCAGCTCTTCGAGCGTGACGGCGCCGTCGGCCGTCGTCTGGCCGGCGCGGACGCCGAGTGTCTGTTCGCAGGCGGCGAGCAGCGCGCGTCCTCCGCGCACCTGGCAGCTCACCCCGGTGCAGACGCGGACGAGCCGGCGCCCCGGCCGCGTGAGCCTCAGCTCGGGATAGTGGCTCGCGACACCCCAGACCTCGCTCTTCGGCACGCGCAGGTGCGCGGCGATCTTCTCGAGCGTGTCGGGCGAGAGCCAGCGTTCGGCGTGCTGGGCCCGCTGGAGCGCCGGCAAGAGCCACGTGCGCTCGCGGGGGAATTCCGAGGGAAGCTCCGCCGGGTCGCTCAGCCTACGACTCGAGCTTCGCGAGAAAGTCCTTCAGCGTCGGCGACCATGTCGCCCACTCCGGGCCACTGGCCGAGTGTCCGAGCTCGGTGTCGATCTCGAAGTATGTGGCGTCCACGCCGGCCGTGGCGAGCTTGTCCATCACCGCGGGGGCGATCGACGGCGGGAAGAGCTTATCGGTCCGAGACAGCACGTAGAGCACCTTCGCGCCGATCCGGCTGAAGTCGCGCTCGGCGTCGTACGCCACGGCTGCCTTCCGCAGCGTCACCATCGAGTTGGGATCGAAACGCCGCGTCCAGATCTCGGCGATCTGTCGCAGGCGCGCCGCGCGCTGCTCGGGGTCGGCGATCGTGCGCGCGAGCGCCGCGTCCTGGCCGTAACGCGTGAGCGTCTCGATGCGGAGCTCGAGCAGGGTCGGGAAGATCCCGCCACGCGCGTAGTGCCAGCCGCCGTTCCAGTTCGGGTCGGTCGCGAAGCGATCCTGGAGCGTCTTCACGGCGGCGTCGCCCCCGGACCCCTTCGGCGCGGAGACGACCGGCACGATGCCGCGCATGAAGGTCGGGTACGTCACCGCCCACTGGAAGGCCTGGTAGCCGCCGTACGACGGCCCGGCGACGGCCACGAGGTGCCGGACGCCGAGACTGTCGAGCAGGAGCTTCTGCGCGCCGATGATGTCGCGCAACGTGATGTCCGGAAAGTCGGGTCCGTAGGGCTTACCGGTTCCTGGATTGACGCTCGCCGGCCCTGTGGAGCCGAACGACGAGCCGAGCATGTTGGACGACACGACGAAGTAGCGGTCAGTGTCGATCGCCTTGCCGGGGCCGACGAGGCCGTCCCACCAGCCCGCCGTCGGATCGGCCGGGTCTTTGCCCGCCGCAAGGTGGTTGCCCGTGAAGCCGTGGGTCACGAGGATCACGTTGCGGCCGTCCCAGCCCAACCGCCCGTAGGTCTCGTAGGCGAGCGTCAGCTCCGGCAACACCCGGCCGCTCTCGAGCTTGAAGGTGGGGACCGTGAAGCTACGGCTCACGGTCGCCAAGCATAGGCCGCGCGCCGTCGCAGCGCAACGGCGCGATGCGTCGCAGAAGGGATACGTCTTGAGCCCGCCGGGTGTGCGTGCTAGGAATGCGAGGGATGGATCGGGAGACGACCGAACGCTTCGACGATGTAACCCGCCGCTTCGACGTCATCGATCAGCGCTTCGGTACGGT
>Ga0209889_1000503_pt1 | contig 10801 bp, 13 predicted proteins | sample GWRWN1_0_10_FD_187233 | JGI IMG/M metagenome (GOLD analysis project Ga0209889, IMG submission 187233) | Riverbed sediment microbial communities from areas with no vegetation in Columbia River, Washington, USA - GW-RW N1_0_10 (SPAdes)... | ecosystem: Environmental > Aquatic > Freshwater > River >... | reverse complement strand
ATGCCGCGGAGCACGGTTAAACGACCGCTGCACCGTCGTGGTGCGTACCAGGTCGTCACGGCGTGTCCGGGCGGCCTCGCGGCCGGTCCGCGCTAGCGTCAGGACGTGATCTGTGCCTGATGGGAAGTCCACCATGCCCCCGCCCCAGAGCATCAGCGGAGTCGCCGAGCGTGCCCACTGGACGGTCGCCAATGAACAAGCGACCTTCGCCCCCGTCCGCGGCGGCTGGCGGGCCGTCGTGAGCCGCCTGCGACACCCGACCGGCCAAACCCGTTACCACGTCGCCATCGTCGACCGTACCGGTGCCACCCGATTCGCGAGCGAGACGGCCAGTCTTCGCGACGCCATCCGGGACGCCGAGCGCGGTGTCCTTACCCGCAACACCCTCCGCTTGATCCCGCGTCTGACCGAGACTACGTCGCCACGATCCTCTGACCGCCGCCCCTTCCCTGATGGCGGCGAAGGCCACAAAGCGCACTGATCTGCATAATGCCGATGCGCGGGCGGTTCACGAGCCCCGCGGTTCACGGTCGAGATGCGACACGCTCGGGCGACGATGCAGCGCCCACCTCTCAGCACAGGGCGCGCCTGGTCCGCTGGCACCAGGTGTCGCCTAAGCTGTCTCAATGGCCGAGAGGCTGCCTTCGCGAGGTTCGGGTAACCGGGAGATCGTGATCTCGCTGCCATTCGCGGGCCTGTGGTTGGCGAGGAACAGTCCAGCCCGGCGGGTCCCGAGTCACGGCACCGACCTGTTGGGCGAGCGGTATGCCATCGACTTCATCGGTGTGGACCATCGTCGCCGGACTGCGGACCGCCGTGACTGGCGGACCTTCCTCGCCACCGAACCGGCGGAGCGGTTCTTCGCCTTCGGCCGGTCGATCCTGGCACCCTCCGACGGCATCGTCGTCGACGTGCACGATGCCGAGATCGATCATGTGGGGCGGCGGTCACAGCTGACCCTGGTGCCGTATGCGTTGGGCCAGCTGACGCGGCTCCGGCAAGGAGTGGGTGCGGTTGCCGGCAACTATTTGATCATCTCGCTGCGCGACAACGGCGCGTTCGTCGCCCTTGCGCATCTGCGGGCCGGCTCGGTTCGCGTCGCCATCGGCGAGGAGGTGACGACGGGGCAGGCGGTCGCGGATTGTGGCAACTCTGGCAACTCGACCCAGCCGCACGTGCACGTGCAAGTCATGGACAGCCCGGACCTGTCCATTGCCCGAGGTGTCCCGATGGCGTTTCGGCGCTTCCGCGAATGGCCTCGCGGCGCGAAGCACTTCCAGGTCAACGAGTCCGGCCTTCCGGGCGAGGGTGCGGTCGTCGAGCCGTTGCCCGTACCGGCGGCGGGCATGGGTCTCTGACCCGACCCGGCGGAGCGACCGTCCGCTGTAGTCTGTGGCTCCGCGGCCGTCTTCAACGGCAATGCACTTACCTGCATCAAGCCCGGTGTCAATGATGGCCGGAACGATGGGGCTGAGACGCTCCGGGTCGGTTTTCGGCGCAGTCCAGAGTCCTGCCTGCCCCTGATGGCTGCGGGTTGACCGGGTTACCGTCGGCTGGGTCAAGGGCCGCGCGGAAGCGCGGTCGCGTGCGACGCGCTGCTGGCGGCCTTCGCGTTGGCCGGGGCCGGCATCGGGCTGGCCGAAACGGCCGAGTCGAGCATGGTCGCCGCCGCGCTGCCCGACCGGCTACGCGGTAGCGGCTTCGGCCTGCTCGGCGTGGTGCAGGCCGGCGGGGACTTCGTCTTTTCCGCCGTAGTCGGCCTGCCTGGGCCACGATCTCCCCAGCGGTCGGTTTCGGACACGCGACCGCTTGGATGGCCGCCAGCCTCACCGTCGCGACAGTGTTGGCCTCCCGCACCCGACGGGCGCCGTGACTACCCGATAACTCCTGGGCCCGGCCGAACCAACGTTCTCCAGCGTCGATGTCGACAAACCACGTGCCGGCCCTCGGTGCAGTCCGCGTGCGTCATCGAATGCCGGAGTCGAACGCTACGGTGACCGACACGTCCCGCCCGTCCGGGACCTCGACGTCCACCGGCGCTGCGGCCGGCAGGATCGCTCCAGTCAGATTGGTGGCACGCACCACGTAACGGCCCGGTGACAACGGGATCCGGAAGCTCCCATCCTCGCCGCTAGTTGCGGTAGCCGCCGCCTCCACGGAGTCGGGTCGCGTGACCGTCAGCCTCGACGCCAACGGCTTGTCCGGGCACGGTAAGCCTTCCTGGATGACCGGGCATCCGCCGTCCACCATCGTGCGCCCCTCCACACCCGAGCCGGCGGGTTGCCCAGGCTCCGCAAGACGACCCGCACAACCGGTCGACACGCCAAGCGCAAGAGCCAGGACGACGAGGACACGACCAGCCCGCATACCCGCTCGGACGCGCCGAGTCGGCATCCGGTTCCGGCCAGGCCGGACCGGCAGCAATGGCGACAGCAGCAGCTAGCGCGGTCGCAACGACGAGCCGTCGCCAGTCACCCGGTGGAAAGCCATGACTGCTCTGGTGCCCGCGGGAGCCGCCGCGCCGACGAGGCCCATGCCGCCTTGACCGGACGGAACTGCATGGGACATCGAGCCCGAAGGTGGACATTCGGGCGATCGCGCCGCCGGAGCAGGACCGGCCGCAGCTGGATGACGGTAGACCGCTTCGGTCACCCTGGCGCCGGCATGGCCACATAGTTCGGCGATCTTCTCGATGGTCGTCCCCACGGCCGATGGGCTGGGCACGAACCTGTGCGTCAGTTCCCGGGGCGTCCAACGCTCCGAGGCCCGGCCAGCGGCGGCGATGAAGCGGCGAAAGGATCTCCGGACACCGATACCCAAGCCTCCGGCGGACATATCGGGCTCCAGATGACCCACCATCGCGCCACCGTCGATCCGGGTTCGAACCGGCGCGCTGGCGAACGCGCCGACGAGCTGATACTTTCTGGCCCACTCTGAGGCGATAAGGGTTGTCGTGTCGCAGGTCGGTTCGTTTGCGGCCAGTCCTGACGAGGGTCCGCTGGCTGGCCCGGCAGTCGACACGTGCCCTGAAGTACCTGTGGTACCGGATCTGTCTCTTGCTGCCGCTCGACCGTCGCCTCGCCGTCTACTGCGCCTACTCGGGTCTCGGCTACAGTTGCAGCCCGGCCGCCATCTACGAGAAGGCGAAAGAGCTGACCCCGGACGTCCGGGGGGTCTGGCTCGTCAAGACGCACCGGGCGGCCTCCATGCCTGACGGCGTCGATTGCGTGGTGGAGGAGTCCGTCGCCTACTACCGGGCCATGGCGCGGGCGACCTACTTCGTCAGCAACGTCAACCTCGCGGACTACGTCGTCAAACGGCGTGGCAGTGTCCACGTCCAGACCCATCACGGCACGCCGCTGAAGCGCATGGGCATTGACGGCCGGACTCACGGCGGCCGGAGCGGGAAGGGCAGCGACAACGTACGCAGGCGCGCCGGCCGCTGGGACTTCAGCATCGCCGCCAACCGCCACTCGACCGAGGCCTGGCGCACGGCCTACCCCGGGACCTTCGAGTCGCTGGAGTACGGCTACCCGCGCAACGACATCCTCGTCAACGCCTCGCCCGAGCACGGCGCGCGAGTACGGGCCGTGCTCGGCATCGAACCCGGCCAGGAGGTGATCCTCTACACGCCGACCCATCGTGGCCGCAACGCCGACCGCTTCGCCGGCCACCTCGACGTCGTCGCCCTCGCCGAGGCGCTCGGCCCCGACACGGTGATCCTGCTGCGCACGCACTACTTCTGCGACTCTTCCCCGCAACGCGCGTCGACGGGCTCCGCCCGGGTTGTCGAGGTCACCGCTTACCCGACCGTGGAGGATCTCTACCTCGCCGCGGACGTGCTGATCACCAACTACTCGTCGACGATGTTCGACTACGCCGTCCTGGACCGGCCGATCGTCGTCTTCGCCCCCGACTGGGAGCAGTACCGCGCCTCCCGGGGGGTCTACTTCGTCATCTTCGAAGAGCGCCCCGGCGTCGTCGTGACGACCCAGGCCGAGCTGATCGAAAGGTCGCGGCGAACACCATCGACGACGATGGCGCGCGGCGGCGACGGGCGGCCTTCCGGGAGCGATTCTGCGCGCTGGAGGACGGCAACGCCAGCGAGCGGGTCGTGCACTCCGCGGCCGCGCCGGAGCTACCCCGCCAGGCGGCGGCCGCCGAACAGCACCCCGCGCTCTACTGACCCCCGCCAGCCGGCACAGTTCGGCCTAGACCGTGGCCTTAATTGGCCGGCTTCAGGCGGCTAGCGACGGCGGCCGGCTGCTCGTGAGTGTCTAACTGGGTGACAATCGCGGCTACGCCATGCGGGCACCAATGCGTTCGTTAGCGCGTCGAGGCTCGCTACGCACGGCCGGGACGGTCACAAACGGCCCTGAAGCTACTGGAATGCGGTTCCGCAACCGGGATGTCGCCGCCGCTCGGCGTGCGGAGTGACTACAGTGCCGCCATGTCTTCGCCTGTGACCTTCGCGCGTGACCGATTTGCCAGTCTTCTAGGCGAGGCCGTGGCTCCGGGCGCGTTCAGCGCACGACGCGCCGCGCGCCCCGACGACCTGCGGCTGCAGGTGCGCGGCGTCGGCCCGATCGCCCTGCCCGTCTCGATCAGGCAGGCGAAGGAGCTCTGCTTGATGGGTCAGCCGGCCCGGTTCGGCAAGGGCGAGCAGACGCTGCTGGACGCCAAGGTCCGCGACACGTGGGAGATCCCGAAAAGCCGCATAAAGATCGATAAGCGGCAGTGGAACTCCACACTCCGGCCCATTCTCGATCGTCTGCGCGCCGACCTCGGCCTGCCTGCGGGGTGCGACCTGACGGCCGACTTCCACTCGATGCTGGTCTACGCACCGGGCCAGTTCTTCGCCCCGCACCAGGACTCGGAGAAGGCCGACGCCATGATCGGGACCCTGGTCGTGACGCTGCCATCCGCGTCCAAGGGCGGCGTGCTCGTGGTTGAGCACGTTGGCAGGACCGCGACCTACCGGTCGTCGAAGGAGTTACTGTCATTCGTCGCCTTCTATGCTGACTGTCGTCACCACATCCGGCCGGTGACGTCGGGTTACCGGGTCGTGCTGACCTACAACCTGTTGCTCGAGGGCGACACGGTCGGCTCGGCCGCCGGCCGGGCGGACTCGGGGCTCGCCGACGAGCTGGGCCGTTGCCTGGACGAACACTTCGGTGATTCTGACGAGCCGACCCGCCTGGTTTACCTGCTCGACCACGAGTACACCCAGCGCGGACTGAGCTGGGCCCGGCTTAAGGGAAGCGACGCCAGTCGCGCCGCGACGGTGCGGGCGGCAGCGGACGCCGCCGACTGCGAGATCGCCCTGGCGCTCGCGGAGGTACACGAGACGTGGAGCGCCTACGAGGCCGAGCCGTCGTGGCACCAGGGGCGGCGTGGCCGGTACTGGGTCGACGACGACGAGGACGACGAGGACGGCGACGACTCACCGGACGACTATGAGCTCCAGGAACTCATCGAATCTACGACCAGCCTCGACTGCTGGCTGGACGAGTCGGAGGAGACGACGCCCACCTCGCTCACCGTCTCAGACCACGAGGTGTGCGCGACGACGCCAACGGCTTATCTGTCGCCGCACGAGTCGTCGTACGAGGGCTATATGGGTAACTATGGCAATACGCTGGACCGTTGGTACCGTCGGGCGGCGATCGTGTTGTGGCCGCGCCGGTGGGCGTTCGCGGTCCGCGCGCAGGCATCGCCCGGGTGGGCCCTCGACAGGCTTGCCGACCTGGTGCGGGCGGGGGACGTGGCCGTGGCACGGGAGGGCGCCGCCACGCTGGCGTCCTTCTGGAGGATCGCGGCGAGTGGCAAGCAACTCCTGGGCAAGGCGCTCACGGTCGCCCGAGATCTCGACGAACCCGGCATCGCCGCCATGCTGCTCGCGCCGTTCCAGATCGAGATGCTGGCCCGCACCCATGCGGCGGCGCTCGCCCGGCTCGCGGCACACTATGGCGAGTCGTGGGCCCACGACGTGGTCGAGGTTTGGTTCGGCCGCGATCGACCAGTGCACTCGTCGTGGAACCCGCAGCGCGCGGACTGGCTTGAGTCGCTGCCCGACGTGTGCGAGGCGCTGCGCGCGGCGCCCAAGGCCGGCGCGTCGACGGCCCGGCTGCTGTCGGCCAGTGCCTGGACCCGGCTACGCGAGTCGGCGGGCCTGCTGCTACGCCTCGCCACGCCGAGCTACCGGTACAAGACACTGGGCGAACTCGGGCCGTCCGTCGCTGGCATGCTGGTGAGCACCGCAATCATCGGGGCGGCGGATCTGCGCGACGAAGTGGTCGCATTCCTGTGCCAGGACAACGACGATCTGGTCGCCTGCGCGATAACCGCGCTGCGGGCGGCCCGTGCGGCCGGGCCGCCGACCCGCCGCGAGTCAGGTCTCGACGTCGTCGCCCGGCACTGCGCCACTCGGCTTAAGGCTCGGCTCGCCCGGCCGGCCCGGGCCACCGATGACTGGTCGATCGAGTTTCCGAGGGGAAGCCACTGCGAGCTGTGCGCGACCCTGGGCGCGTTCCTCGGCGACCCGACGCGGCGCTCGTTCGAGTGGCCGCTCGCAGAGCAGAGCCGACGCCACATCCACAACAGGATCGACGAGGCTGAGCTGCCGGTGCACCATCAGACCCGGCGCAGCGGGCGACCCTACACGCTGGTACTGAGGAAGACCGATGCGCTCTTCGAACGCGAGCGCGAGGCACGCCGGCGTGACCAAGCCGACCTGGTCTGGCTAGGCCGCACCGTCGTCGCCCAGTGAGCAGATGGGCGGCCCTGTGAGGGCCGACAATTCTGTCCGTGCAGGTCAGTCGGCGTGCTCATATTCGTGGATGATGCCGCCGAGGGGTTCTGTCGGCGGAAACTCCACGCACATCGACGATGGTGTCTGCCTGGGTGAACTCGGGGCGAGGCAACCAAAGACCAACAACTGTCGACCCGTGACGGATTTGAACGCCAGGTGGGCACGCATTCCCGATGACGCCCGGGTGACAAACGACCAAGAAGGCCGGGTTTCCGCCTCGGAGCCTGGCCGCTGACCTACGGTTTCTTGGTGGACCGGACGTGGCAGTATCCGAACCGCATCTGCGCAGCTCAGGAGCCGTCAGTCATGATCAAACCAGTCAAGCTCCGGTCCAGTAGCGGGCCGTCGTAGCCTCGACCGCCGGTTCGGACCGACGAACGTGCGCCGAAGTCGCAGAATCCGCGCTACTCCGCGTCGGGCGCGCCGAGCTGGCTGCGGCGGGTGAGGTAGGCGGACTCGGCAGTGTTGCCGGCGAGTTCGATGGCGCGGTCGTAGGCCTCGCGGGCCTCCTCGCTGCGGCCCAGGCGGCGCAGCATCTCGGCGCGGGTCGCATGGAAGGCGTGATAGCCCTCGATCGGCAGGCGGTCGACCAGGGCGAGCGCGACGTCGGGTCCGTCGACCTCGGCGACGGCGACCGCGCGGTTGAGCCCGACCACGGGTGAGGGATCGATGCGCACCAGACGGTCGTAGGCGAGGACCTGCGACCAGTCGGTGTCGCGCGCGTCGCGGGCGTCGGTGTGGACGGCGTTGATCGCGGCGAGCAGCTGGTAACGGCCCGGGGACGGACCGCCTGCGGCCACCGCGGCGATGCGCTCGCGCACCAGGCGGTGGCCCTCCTCGATCAGGTCGCGGTTCCAGGCGCCGCGGTCCTGCTCATCGAGAGTGACGAGCTCGCCCGTCGCCGACATGCGGGCGGGACGGCGCGCCTCGGTCAGCAGCATCAGCGCCAGCAGCCCGGTCACCTCGCCGCCCCCACCCCGGCGGTCGGGCAGCCCCTCGTGCACCAGGCGGGTGAGCCGGATCGCCTAGGCCCCCGCGGTGAGCCCGGGCGTTCGCCTCCTCGACGGCGAACTCGGTCACGACTCGAGCAGCGCCTTGAAGGATTCCTCGGTCTGGAAGGGCCGCACCTCGACCTTGCCGCGGCAAGCCTTCGAGCCCTCCGCGGCGAGCCGCAGCGCGACGTCCAGGTCGGTGGCCTCTATGATCCAGAAACCGCCGATGTACTCCTCGGACTCCAGATGCGGCCCGTCGGTGAATCCTTGGTCGCTCAGCGCGCGAGCCACTCAGCGTTTGGGAGCACGCAAGGTGGTTCGCGTAGTGCCAGGCAACCCGCTGCCGACCCAACTGGCCAGGACCATCCAACGAGGCGTTCCTGTAGACGAAATGTAGACCGATCTGTAGACTGGCGGCATGACGGCAGCCACCACAACCATCCGAGTGAGCGTAGCCACCCGTGAACGGCTAATGCGCACTCGCGCCCAAGACTTCGCAGACGCACCGATCGACGACGTCATCGGTCGGCTCCTCGACGAGCATGCCGATCTCGCCCTGCGGAGCCAGTTGCGAGCCGATGCCGAACACGCCCGCAGCAACGCTGACGACATCGCGGAAGTCCGCCGCGTTCAAGCCGACATGGACGAGATCAGTGCGTGGTGACGTCTACCGCCTACGCGCTTCCCGCGACGCCGTAGGACACGAGCAGCAAGGCCGCCGCTACGCGGTAGTCCTTCAATCCGACGACCTCAACCTATCAACGGCAATCGTGGCGCCGACGTCAACCACGGCACACCCGTACGTCTTCCGCCCCGAAGTCACGGTACGCGGTGAGCCGACCCGGCTGATGCTCGACCAACTCCGGGCCGTTGACGTCGAGAAGGCCATTGGCGATCGCGTCGGACGGCTCACCCCAGTCGAAATGTTCGAAGTGAACCGCCTCCTGCGTGCCGTCCTCGACATCCTCTGACGCGTCTACCGAGCGCAAGAACCCGTCCAGTGGCCGACGCACTGGGATAAGCGACGGCCCGCCTTGGGTTTCGCGCCTGCCCTGCGTTTGGTACTCGCTTGGCGGGCCCGACGATTGCAGAATGCGAACACCGTCGTTACCGTCGCGGGATAGAGGCCGACAGCCAAGCAGCCGGCGATCAGACCCGGTGAACGTTCGTAGTCACGGCATTAGCGAGGTAGCCGATGCCAGTCTCCGACGAGTCGAGACCGCGGCGCGCATGCCGAGGACTACACGCTGCTGCACCACGGGCACGTTCATCTCTACCGCCACAGTTGGGCCATTGAGCGGCTCCGCATCGACCTCGCGGGATTGGGGCACGTGCTCATCTCGGTCGACTTCGCCCATTGCACGGACGCGGACGCGCTTCGCGCCGCGGTCATCACGGCTGTGCCGGACTGGCCCGCCGAGTGCGGCCGGCAGACCTGGCCCGGGTTCTGCGACGGCCTCACCGACCATCTCCTCCACCCCGGACGGGAACAGGTCGCGTTAATGATCACGAACATCGACCCGGCGCTGGCTACGCTCCCGGACGAGACAGCCGTCCTGCTCGACCTCGTCGAACCGCATTTGTGCAGGTCAGGCGCCTGCGGTCACCGTTGCCGGCGGTGCTGATGCAGGTCGCTGCCGAACTTGTCGAGCGCGGTCGCGGCCTTCTGCAGGGGCAGTGGATCGGCCGGCGTGGCAGCTTTGTTCGCCGACGGCATTATGACCGCCCTGTACGCCATGAGGCCGGCCTACCTCGCCGCCGAGTTCGCCACGTGCCGTAAGCCAACCGAGTCATTGGTACGAGTACTTCCTTGACTTCTCGTTTCGCAGCGGCACGTACTGGCCGTCAATGAAACCACCGCCCCCGAAGAACTTCATAAGACTTGAGGAGGTCTCGTCGTCGAGCAGGGAGGCGTCCGTCTCGAGCATGCGGTTGATGCTGTTCGTGACCTGCTGAGTGGTGAGCTTCTCCATCGCGCTGGTCAACTTCGGGAACTCGGCATCATCCTCAAGGCGAGCGTTGGACAGCACCCTCATCTGCTCTGCGATGAATGCCGCAGCTGCGAGCATCGCGGCGAGACGCTTCTGCGCTTCTTCGCGACTCATGCCGGTCTTGGAGTCTTCGAGCGCAACATCGACCGCCTTGGAAAAGTCGGCGGCCGCAGTCTTGCCCAATAAGGCCAGTTCGGCGGCATCAACCGAGCTGCTGCTCTCTTCAGCCGCAGGTCGGACGAACCTTTCGAGTGCAGGCCACTTCGTCCTCAGGAAAGGAAACGCCTTCTCCTGCCACCAATTCTTTATGTGCGGTGCAGCTATCACGCCGGCAATGATGAGCGCCGCGGCTACTAATTCGCCAAGCTTAGTCGCGTCGTCCTCATCGCTGGACGTGACTGGCTCGTCACCGTGGTCGTCTTCGTCTTCGATGAGCTCGGCCGGCCCAACGAGTTCGTTCGTGTCGTTCGTGAATAGGAGGGCACGGTGAGTGCCAGATCGGCCTTTCGAGTAGGCAAGGTGCGTCCCGTCCGGCACGATCGGTCGGAGCTTCGACGGATCCGTCATTTTGACTCCACTCGTTCGGCTCGGCCAGGTCTGCGGCGCAGTGCAGCTCGTCGCGGGTGTGGCGGTGTGAGATCCATTCGATCTTGCCGTGGCGAGCATCGCCGCGTCGACCGCGATCGGGGATGGCCACCTAGTGTGCGCACTTACCTGCATCAAGCCCGGTGTCAATGATGGCCGGAACGATGGGGCTGAGACGCTCTGGGTCGGTTTTGGGCGCAGTCCAGGGTCCTGCCTGCCCCTGATGGCTGCGGGTTGACCGGGTTATCGTCGGCTGGGTCAAGGGCCGCGCGGAAGCGCGGTCGCGTGCGACGCCGTAGGCGCCCTTGACGCGGCCGACGGTGCCCGGATGATCGGGGCCAGGGGTGGGCGGGCCGTCGGTGGGTCAGCGAAATCGTGCGGCAGCGAGTTGTTGTCTTCTCCTGGTGTTCGGCGGGGCATTG
>Ga0209889_1000502_pt1 | contig 10808 bp, 7 predicted proteins | sample GWRWN1_0_10_FD_187233 | JGI IMG/M metagenome (GOLD analysis project Ga0209889, IMG submission 187233) | Riverbed sediment microbial communities from areas with no vegetation in Columbia River, Washington, USA - GW-RW N1_0_10 (SPAdes)... | ecosystem: Environmental > Aquatic > Freshwater > River >... | reverse complement strand
GCCCACCTTGTCGTGCGCGCCACCCGTGCGGACGCCGCCGCCGGCATCATGATCCCGGGCCTGGCTGGCCACACGAAGCGGGTGCAGGACCGGGTGGCCGGGCAGGAGTGGTCCACGCTCGTGCGACAGGTCCGCCACCGGCCGTGGTGGGCCGCGCTCAGCGATGAGGCGTTCAACCGGGTGGAGTACTTCGTGCACCATGAGGACATCCGACGGGCGCAGCCCGGATGGCGGCCGCGTGAACTGTCGGAGGAGTTCTCCGCCGCATTGTGGTCGCGAGTGCGGGCCCAGGCGAAACTTGTCCTGCGCAAGACTCCGGCCAATGTCTCGGTGACCGCCACCGGCTTCGCCGGAGGCGATCAACGCGGCAACCTCGCCGGAGGCGATCAACGCGGCAACCTCGCCGGAGGCGATCAACGCGGCAACCTCGGCACGGTCACGGCAGGGCGGGGCGGCCCGGCGGTGGCTCTCACGGGACCACCGCAGGAGTTGATGCTCTTCCTCACCGGCCGGCAGCCGCACGCGCTGGTCGAGCTCGCCGGCCCTGACGCGATAACCGCGCGCATGCGTACCGCCCGATACGGCATCTGACCTGCGCAGGGAGATCTCTATGGCGATAGGTGTGAGCGGATTCATCGATTCAATTAGCGCTAACGCAACGACCCTCTAACTTTAGGTTGGTACATTCCGCTCAATGATCGACGATCCACCCAGGAGGTCGCCATGGCGCGAAGATCGTTGGTCGTCGTGGCAAACCGGCTGCCAGTGGACGAAACGGTCCGGCCCGACGGGACGGTCGAGTGGTCACGCAGCCCCGGCGGGCTGGTCAGCGCGCTGCATCCGGTGCTAATTGATCGGCGTGGTACCTGGATCGGCTGGTCCGGCGGGATCGATTCGGCGCCGGACGTGCCAGACGCCGACGGGATCCGCATGCGCACGGTGCCGCTCTCCGAGGCGGACTACGAGCATTACTACGAGGGGTACGCCAACTCGACGCTGTGGCCGCTCTATCACGACGCGGTCGAGACGCCTGCCTTCCATCGCCGCTGGTGGGAGGCGTACCAGCGGGTCAACCTTCGCTTTGCTCAGGCGACCGCCGAGTACGCCGAGCGCGAGTCGATGGTGTGGGTGCAGGACTACCACCTGCAGCTGGTCCCAGCGATGCTGCGGGAGATTCGTCCGGACCTGCGGATCGGCTTCTTCATGCACATCCCCTTCCCGCCGGCCGAGCTGTTCATGCAGCTGCCCCGGCGGGCCGAGCTGCTGCGGGGGATTCTCGGCGCCGATCTGGTGGGGTTCCAGACAAGGTTCGGCGCGGAGAACTTCATCCGGCTCGCGGGGCGTCTGCTGAACCTGACGACGACCGGCGCCCAGCTAGCGGTGGACGGTCGCATCGTGCGGGCGCAGGCCTTTCCCATCTCGATCGACGTTGACGAGATGGAGAGCCTGGGGCGCGACCGGGACGTGATCGCGCGAGCCAAGAAGCTCCGGGAGGACCTCGGCGACCCCGACAAGGTGATCCTCGGCGTGGACCGGCTGGACTACACGAAGGGCATCGAGCACCGCCTCAAGGCTTACCGGGAACTCCTGACGGCCGGCCGCATCAAGGTGCAGGACACGGTGATGGTGCAGGTCGCGGTGCCCAGCCGGGAGCGCGTGGAGCATTACAAGATCCTGAAGGACAAGGTCGAGCGCGAGGTGGGCCGCATCAACGGCGAGTTCGGGCGGGTCGGCGTACCCGCCGTGCACTACCTCAACCAGTCCTTCGACCGGGCCGAGGTCGCCGCGCTGTACCTCGCCGCCGATGTCATGGCCGTGACCCCGCTGCGCGACGGCATGAACCTGGTCGCGAAGGAGTACATCGCGGCGCGCGTGGACAACGGAGGCGCGCTGCTGCTCAGCGAGTTCACCGGGGCGGCCGCCGAGCTGCCGGAGTCGTACCTGATCAACCCGCACGACCTGGATGGGCTCAAGGACACGCTGGTACGGGCATTGGAGGCGTCCCCGCCAGAGAACCGCGCCCGGATGCGGGCGATGCGCCGCCATGTCCGGGCCCACGACGTGCGCGCCTGGGCCACGGCCTATCTCAGGGCGCTCGAGCATCCCGGTCGCTAGCCCACGCGGCCAGGTCGTCCTGGTATGGCATTCGCACGACCGTTGGCTCTAGTCTTCGCTTAGCCGAGCAGCGCGTGACCTTCGTCACGCGCCCCCCGATCACGGAGGCAACGCGTCCCATGAGCGAGAACATGCAAGTCCCATACAGGTCCATTCCCGACATGTTCCTCCAACGGGTGGCGGCCACCCCGGACGCGAAGGCGTTCGCGTACCCGACCGCCTCCAGTCCTGCCTGGCTCACCTGGAAAACGGTCGGCGAGCGGGCCAGCGCGATCGCCGCGGGCCTGCACAGCCTCGGCGTGCAGCCCGAAGACCGGGTCGCCATCGCGTCGAACACACGGGTGGAGTGGGTGCTGGCCGACCTCGGCATCCTTTGTGCCGGCGCCGCCACGACCACGATCTACCCCACGACCGAGCCCAAGGACGCCGCGTTCATCCTGAGCGACTCTGGATCCAAGGTCCTGATCGCCGAGGACGCTGCCCAGGTCAGCAAGATCTCCAACGCAGACGTGCCGGGTCTGACGCACGTGGTAACCATGGACGGCTCCGCCCCAGAAGCGCCGGTACCCGTGCTCTCGCTTGCGGAGCTTGAGCAGAAGGGAAAGGCGGCGCTGGCCGAGGATCCTGAGTTGGTCACCCGCGTCGCCAACGCGGTGCGGCCCGACCAGCTCGCCACGCTGATGTACACCTCCGGCACCACGGGCACCCCGAAGGGTGTGGAGCTGCTCCATGGCGGATGGTGCTGGGAGGGCGTCGCGCAGGCCAACCTCGGTATCCTGCGCGCCGACGACCTGCAGTACCTGTGGCTGCCCCTGTCACACTCCTTCGGCAAGACGCTCCTCTGCGGCGTCCTGCATGTGGGCCTGCCGACCTACGTCGACGGTCGGGTCGACAAGCTCGTGGAGAACCTGGGCATCGTGAAGCCGACGCTCATGTGCGCCGCCCCGCGTGTGTACGAGAAGGTGTACAACCGCGTGGTGACCACCGCCAAGGACGCCGGCGGGGCCAAGTGGAAGATCTTCAACTGGGCCTTCGGCGTCGGACGGGAGGTCTCCGCGCTGCAGCGGCAGGGCAAACAGCCGTCGGGCCTGCTCAAGATCAAGCATGGCCTCGCCGACAGGCTTGTGTTCAGCAAGATCCGCGATCGGCTGGGTGGGCGCATCCGCATCCTGGTCTCGGGCGCCGCCCCGCTGAGCAAGGACATCGCCGAGTTCTTCCACGCGGCCGGACTCACGATCCTCGAGGGCTATGGCCTGACCGAGACCTCCGCCGGCGCCTTCGTCAACCACCCCGAGCACTTCAAGTTCGGCACGGTGGGCCGACCGATGGGCGACCTGGAGCTCCGGATCGCCGAGGATGGCGAGATCGAGCTGCGGGGCGTGCCGGTCATGCGTGGATATCACAACCTGCCCGCGGAGACCGCGAACTGCTTCACCGCCGATGGCTACTTCAAGACCGGCGACATCGGCGAGGTCGACGCCGAGGGATTCCTCAAGATCACCGACCGGAAGAAGGACCTCATCAAGACCTCGGGCGGAAAGTACGTCGCGCCGAGCCACATTGAGGGCCAATTCAAGGCCATCTGCCCGTACGTATCGCAGGTCATCGTGATCGGGCAGGCGCGCAACTACGTCACGATGGTCGTCACGCTCGACCCGGAAGCCATCGTGGCCTGGGCCGCTGGCGGACCGCTGGAGGGCAAGGGCTACGAGGCCATCGCCACGTCGCCGGAGGCCCACCAGATGGTCGAGGAGCACGTGAAGCAGCTCAACGAGCGCCTCAACCGGTGGGAGACGGTCAAGAAGTTCACCATCCTGCCGCGCGACCTCTCGATCGAGTCGGGCGAGCTGACGCCATCGCTGAAGGTCAAGCGCAAGGTGGTCGAGACGACCTACTCCGCCGACATCGAGAAGATGTACGAGGGTTCCCTGGCCTAGCCCCATTTGCCGTCGATCTAGGGCGTAGCGACGTGAGTTGATCTCCAAGCACGTCGTTACGCCCTAGATCGACGAGAGGTTACGCCACCAGGGCGGGGGCGTACCGCTCGCGCGGGTGGGAGTGGTCCAGGTTGGCCGCGGCGGCGGCCAATCGGCGTACCGCCTCTGTGAGATCATCCTCGGGCAGCGTGAAGGGCAGCCGCACGAAGCGCTCAAGGGTGCCGGCGACCCCGAAGCTGGGTCCGGCGGCGAGCCGTACTCCTTCCTCGTGGGCGGCGTGCGCCAGCGCCGTGGAGACCGGCGCCTCCAACTCCGCCCACAGACAGACCCCGCCCGCCGGCACCGTGAACGTCCACCCCGGCAGGTACTCGCGGAGCGCGCCAACGAGTGCATCGCGCTGGTGAGCTAACTGGATCCGGCGGGCCGCAATCACCTCATCGGCACGGTCGAGCAATCGCACCGCCACGAGTTGGTCCAGCACCGGGCCCGCCATGTCGACCGCCACGCGCAGAGCGGAGAGTCGGGCGATCACCGGAGCGGCGGCCCGGATCCAGCCGACCCGCAGGCCGCCCCAGTAGGGCTTGGTCATCCCACCAACGGTCAGCACGCGGGCGTTGCGATCGAACAACGCCACGGCTGGTGCACTCGCCGCCCCCAGTGGAAGGTCCACGAAGGACTCATCGACGATGAGGTCCGTGCCGGCCCGGTGAGCTGCGGCGGGGAGGCGTTCGCGCAGGCTCACGGGCATGAGGTGACCGGTGGGGTTGTGGAATTCGGGGATGAGGTACGCGAGCGTGGGCCGTCCGGATCGCAGCGCGCCGAGCAGCATGTCCGGGTCCCAGCCGGTGCGCGGATCGAGGTTGTCCGTGCTGACGCGCGCCCGGTGCGCCTGTAATGCTGCCAGCACATTTGGATAGGTGGGAGATTCGACGAGCACCGGCTGTCCGGGTGAGACTAGTAACCGCAGGATGAGGTCGAACGCGTGCTGAACCCCGTTGGCAATCATGATCTGGTCGGCGTGGGTCGGCACGCCACGGGCCACGAAGCCGCGCGCCACTTTCTCCCGTAGCTCCAGCAGGCCGGTGGGGTGATATCCGGCTCCGCCGGAGTAGCGAGGCAGATCGGCGAGGGCTTCGCCGACTGCGGTGGTGAGCTCCGGGGGTGCGGCGAGCGCCGCACAGCCGAGATCGATCACATCCAGTTCGTCGGTGGGTGCCCACATGCCGGAGGTAGCGATGCGGTGGCCCTCCGGCAGGGCGGTCCAACTCCCGGACCCACGCCGGCTGGACAGGTGGCCGGACTCCCGCAACTCGCGGTAGGCCGCGGAGACGGTGGTCCGGCTGATGGCAAGGGCCTCGGCCAGTTCGCGCTCCGATGGGAGCCGTACGCCGAGCGCCAGCCGCCCGTCGCGGACGAGCCCCCGCACGGTGCCAGCGAGCGCGGCGTAGTCCGGCAGCCGGGTGCCGGCAGGTCCCCTGATGGACTGCCACCGGTCCAGCAACCGAACGAGTTGGCTACCCCGCACGACGCTGCTCAAGGCCACTCCTCACGAATTGGCTCTTTCGTTCGCCGCAATTGGCCTCCAGATTGGCATACATGGCAGCTTCCGGCAAGGCCACCGGCTTAGGATTTGCGACTCCGCGGTTGCGGGAGCGACCTGTCCGGCGACTGGCGCAGCTTCTCATCGGCCTGATCGCGTACGGCGTGAGCATGGCGCTCATGGTCGAGGCTCACCTCGGCAACCAGCCGTGGGACGTGTTCCACCAGGGAGTGGCCCGCCTGACCGGACTCTCCTTCGGCACCGTGACGGTCGTCGTCGGCGTTGTCGTGCTACTGCTGTGGATCCCGCTGCGGCAGCGACCCGGTATCGGGACCATCGCCAACGTGGTGGTCATCGGGGTCGTGGCGGACGCCGCGCTGGCGCTGCTGCCAGCGCCCGACCCGTTGGCCGTCCGGATCGCCTTCCTGGTCGGTGCCGTGCTGCTGTGCGCGGTGGCCTCAGGTCTCTACATAGGAGCTCGCCTGGGGCCCGGACCTCGGGACGGGCTGATGACCGGGCTCGTCGCACGCGGCTACTCACTGCGGATCGTACGCACCGGGATCGAGGTGAGCGTGGTGGCGATCGGCTGGCTGCTCGGGGGCACGCTCGGCGTCGGCACTGTCGTCTATGCCGTGGCGATCGGTCCGCTGGTGCACGTCCTGCTCCCGCGCCTCACGGTCAGCGTCGCTCCCCCCGCGGTCACGCAGCGGCCGGTCACGCAGCGGCCGGTCACGCAGCGGCCGGAAGAAAGCCCGGATGTCCTCGACGAGCAGGTCCGGCTCCTCCAGCGCGGGGAAGTGGCCGCCCCTCGGCATATCCGTCCATCGCCGCACCCGGTAGCACCGCTCCACCATGCTGCGCGGCACCACGAGCTCCGCCTCGCCGGGGAACATGGCGACGCCGGTGGGCACCTCGATGCGTACCCCCGGCGGTAGCCGGAGCGGTGCGGGATCGTGGCGGGACTCGTAGTACCACCGGTTGGCCGAGTTGATCGTCCCCGTCACCCAGTACAGTGTGGTTGTCGTCAGGAGCTCGTCGTAGCTGAACCGGGACGCGATGTCGCCGTTGCAATCGCTCCAGGCCCTAAACTTCTCCACGATCCATCCCGCCAGGCCGACCGGCGAGTCCGCGAGACCGTAGGCGAGCGTCTGCGGCCTGGTGGCCTGCTGGGCCGCGTACGCACCCTCCTCACCCTCCCATCGCTCCCCCCGCGCGATGTAGTCGCGCTCCACGTCGGAGAGATCGTCGGGAAGTGGGTTCGGCACCTCTAGGTCCACACTGGACAGATGGATGCCGACGACGCGGTCGGGGTGGTACCAACCCAGCCGGCTGGTGATGCGCGCGCCGATGTCGCTGCCACAGGCGCCGAACCTCTCGTAGCCCAACTCGCCCATGAGAGCGGCCCACAGGTCGTGCGCCCGTCGCGGGCCGCGCGCCGTGTGCGGACCGGAGAAGCCGAAGCCGGGTATGGACGGGATGACGACGTCGAACGCATCGGACTCGTCGGGTGGGTCGGTCAGCGCCGGGACGATCGGCAATAGTTCGGCGAACGTGCTGGGCCAGCCGTGCGTGAGCACAAGAGGTAGCGATCGCGTGCCCCGCCCCGCACATGCACGAAGTGGATCCGCTGGCCGTCCATCGTCGTGGTGAATTGCGCATAGGAATTCAGCAGCTCCTCCACGCCGCGCCAGTTGAAGCCGTCGCGCCAGTACTCCACCAGACCGCGCAGGTACGCCAGGTCGGTGCCGAGGTCCCACCCCCCACCGTCGGGCTGGTCGGGCCAGCGGGTCCGGGCGAGCCGCCGCCGGAGGTCGTCCAGGACGGCGTCGTCGATCCAGATTGTGAAGCGCTCCACGCGGGCATCCTTGCTCGGCGGAGTCGCCTTTGGCTAGCTGGGACGGGCTAACGCCGATTTCGCGGCGAGTCTGATCACCCCCAGCCCGGTGAGTCGGTGACGCGCCCCCGGGGTGGTCAAAGTCTTGATCCGTAAGGGTTCTTCGCTCGTCTGGAAGCCAGTGTTGAGTCTTCTCTGAGGGGATCTCGCTGTCTCCAACACGCAAAACGTCGAGCCACCCGAGAAGACGTCCGCGAAGATGGCACTCGTCCCGGCCAGACTCACGTTCTCGTCCTCACCGTTCTTGGATATCGAAACAGAACATCTCCGCACACGTGCCTCCGGTGGGCGTCTGCCCAAAGGCGCAAGGGCAGGGAGTGTGACAACTACACAGATCGGTGCAGCGCCCAGCGATGCGGTACCCCATGGGCTCCTCCTCGGGTGGTGCGTCGGTTCACGACGTCGTGGTCGTCGCTCTCGTCCCGGGCGTCCGGGTCCGCCATCCACCGCGTCGATGGTCGCCCGGCCCTGCTCAACCAGGGCGGATGTTCTTGTTGTGGTGGAAGGCGTTGTCGGGGTCGTACTTGGCCTTGACCTGGGCGAGTCGCCGGTAGATGTGATCGCCGTAGGCCTCTCGAATGCGGCTGGTGTCGTCGTCGGCATCAAGGAAGTTGACGTAGACGCCGGCGGCGCGGTGCGGTTGGAGGGCTTGGAGGAACCGCCGCGCCCACGCGGTCTCGGCAGCGGCGTGCTCGCCGGTCTCGTCAGGGAGCCACACTGCGTCGATGATGATGTTGTGGTCCACGTCGCGACCGGCGTAGGCGGTGGCGTCGTGGGGGACTCCGGCGACGGCGCCACCCATGTGAAACATCGCCGCGTACGACCGGGGCGAGTTGGCTGTGTAGGCGTGATCGGCGATGACGGCAATGGCGTTGTCGGAGAGGCCGGCGAGGTTCGTGGATTTCCAGTAGTAGTGCCACCCGTGGAGGACGGTGTCGTCGATGGCGCCCTGGTGGGCGACGTACGGCGTGGGTGCGAGCAGGTCCACGAGCGGCGTCCCGAGCCGGCGGAGGGCCCGCACCGCACGCTCGCCGTCTTCCACGGCGCCGGCGTAGCAGCAGGCGACGGCGATGGCCGGCCGCCAGTGCAGGTCCTCGGGGATGACCGGCAGTGGCGGGACGGTGCCGAGCCTGACCACGCTGCCGAGCTCGTCGGGGGCTTTGGCGGCGAAGTCCCGGTAGAAGCGCAGCACGTCGATGGTGTCATCGGCCGCCCAGAAGACGGGTCCGGCCATCACGGTCGGACCGAGGGGGTGCAGAGCGAACCGGAGCGACGTGACGACGCCGAAGTTGCCCCCACCGCCTCGCAGCGCCCAGAACAGATCGGGGTGCTCGTCGGCTGACGCCCGGACGATGCTGCCCTCGGCGGTGACCACCTCAGCGGCCAACAGGTTGTCGACGGTGAGCCCGTGTTTGCGCATGAGCCAGCCGATGCCACCGCCGAGGGTGAGCCCGGCGACGCCGGTGTGGCCCACGATGCCGCCGGTGATGGCCAGACCGTGGGCCTGCGTCTCGTGGTCGACGTCGCCCCACAGAGCACCACCCTGCACCCGGGCCGTGCGGCCGGCGCGGTCGACCCACACGGCCCGCATCGCCGAGAGGTCGATGACGATCCCGTCGTCGCACACCGCGGTGCCGGCCACGTTGTGGCCCCCGCCCCGCACGGCGATCTCCAGGTCGTGGTCGCGGGCGAAGCGCACGACCGCGACCACGTCGGCGGCCCCGCTGCACCGGGCGATCAGCCGGGGGCGCCTGTCGACGGCGCCGTTCCACACGGCACGGGCGGTGTCGTAGTCGGTGTGGTCAGCGGTGATCAGCTGGCCCCGGAACCCGTCGATCTCCATGGCGGTTACCTCCTCGCTCATGTGGCCGACTTGCTCGATAGTCGATGTCGTCATCGGCCTTCCGCTGTCGACGGCCCCATCGCATCACCATGGACCCCGGCCGTGAAGTCAAGAATCTGGACTTCACACCCGAAGGCAGGGGCACGACACTGGCGTCGTGCGGACCTACGGCCAGTACTGCCCCATCGCCCGTGGCGCCGAGATCTTCGCCGAGCGCTGGACGCCGCTGATCATCCGCAACCTGTACCTGGGCTGCGGCAGCTTCAGTGAGATCCTGGAGGGCGCGCCCGGGCTCTCCCGCACCCTGCTCTCCCAGCGGCTCAAGCAGCTCGAACGGCTCGGCACCGTCGAGTCGGCACCCAAGCCCGACGGGCGCGGGCGCCACTACGAGCTCACGCCCGCGGGTCACGACCTCTTCAAGGTCTGCGTGTCGCTCGGCGAGTGGGGTGCCGCCTGGCTCGAGATCGCCCCCGAGCACCTCGATCCCTTCGTGGCCCTGTGGTCGATGTGCAACATGCTCCGCCGAGACCGGCTCCCGGGTCGACGCGCCGTCATCCGCTTCGACTTCACGGGCCGCCAACGCCCCGAGCGGTACTGGCTGCTGATCGAGCACGGCGACACCGAGATCTGCAAGACGTACCCCGGCCTCGACGAGGACCTCTACATCACGGCCGAGGCCGAAGCCTTCGTCAAATGGCACGCTGGCCAGCTCAGCTGGGCCGAAGCCACCCGCAACCGCCGCATCCAACTCCACGGCCCCTCGTGGCTCGTACGAGCCTTCCCCACCTGGAACGCCCGCAGCGCCTTCTCCCACATCAAGCCGGTCTCCCGGACTGCGGCGAGCTCGGCAGCCTGACATCTTCGACCCACCTCCCATTGCGGCGCCGCACCGCCGCCCGGATCGCGACGGCCGCATCCACCGCCGCCGCTGTGCCGCCGAAGGTTGAAGGACGGCTCCGTGCCCCCTTTCGGGGGTACACGCGCTGTGCCGCCCTAAGGGCCAACCCGATTGGGGTCTGATTCGCTGCGTGAAAATCGGCGCTAACGTTCTGGACGTGGAGGATCTCGATCTCGCCGACTGGCGCGCGCAGGTCGCGCGTCTCTACCTCTCCGACGTTGATCTGGCGGGGTTTCGCGCCCGGCGGGACGAGTTGTTCGCGAACCATCCACAGTCACCTCTTCCCATCGATGAGCGGGCGGGCTTCGCCGGCTTGCCCTACTTCCCGCCCGACCCGGCCGCAGCGATGGAGGCGACGCTCCGACCGGCGTCCGGGACGCTCGAGATCGACACCGGCGGGCCCGATGGGGTGGTGCGGTACCGGCGCGTCGGGGTCGCCGAGACGTCGTACGGTCCCGTGACCCTGTGGTGGATCGAGGCGTACGGCGGTGGCCTCTTTCTGCCTTTCCGGGACAACACGTGCGGGCGGGAGTCCTACGGCGGCGGCCGCTACCTCACGGACACCGTCAAGGGCACCCACG
>Ga0209889_1000501_pt1 | contig 10833 bp, 11 predicted proteins | sample GWRWN1_0_10_FD_187233 | JGI IMG/M metagenome (GOLD analysis project Ga0209889, IMG submission 187233) | Riverbed sediment microbial communities from areas with no vegetation in Columbia River, Washington, USA - GW-RW N1_0_10 (SPAdes)... | ecosystem: Environmental > Aquatic > Freshwater > River >... | reverse complement strand
CAGCAACCGCGCAGCAACTCGGCTCTACGAGGCCACACGAACCACCACCCGCCAGCCCTCCGGCTCTGTGGCGATGCCCTGTTACGCAGGGTTTCGTGGTGGGCGCTATGGTGGGGATCCCTCGATGGCATGCAAGAGATCAGGGGTTCATGCCTCCTCAGCTCCACCACTCCATTTCGGGTGCGCTGTGCCCGATGCGTGCCCGCGGCCTCGACAGGCGGTCACCGGCTGGCAGCGAAGCAGCAGGTCAGCAGGCCAACGCGTGATGGAGCGCCTGCTCCCTCTCAAGGCGGTAGCGCCGGTTCGAATCCGGTCGGGGCTACCATCGAACACCAGCACAACACGGCCGCTGACCTGGACGAACGAGGGTCAGCGGCCGTGTTGTGTGTCCGACGGCGCCCGGTCAGGTCCGCAGGCCTTGAAGACTGAAGACACGCTTGGAGAACAACTCCGGGGCTGCGTTCCCGTGGCCGGGGTCGACGTGCGAAGAGGTGGGACGCCTCGGCGGTGATCAGTCGGCCGCGACCAGGAACTGGGTGGCGGCCAGCTCCGCGTACAGCGGGTCAGCGCCGAGCAGTTCGGCATGGGTGCCGACCGCACGCACCCGGCCGCCGTCCAAGACCACGATCCGGTCGGCCATGGTCACCGTGGACAGCCGGTGGGCGACGACCAGCACGGTGGTGGTGCGTGCGGCCTCGGCAATGGTGTCACGCAGGGCTGCCTCGTTGACCGCATCCAGCTGGGAGGTGGCCTCGTCCAGCAACAGCAGCCGGGGGTGGCGCAGCAGGGCGCGGGCGATGGCCACGCGCTGGCGCTCGCCGCCTGACAGCCGGGTGCCGCGGTGGCCGACCAGGGTGTCCAGGCCGTCGGGCAGGCGCGCGATCTGGCCGTCGAGCCGGGTGGTGCGTAGCACCTTGGCCAGCTCGTCGTCGCTGGCGTGGGGGGCGCCCAGCAGCAGGTTCTCGCGCAGGGTGCCAGACAGGACCGGGGCGTCCTGCTCGACGTAGCCGATGGCGGCGCGCAGCTCGGCCAGCGGCCAGTCGGTGACGTCGCGGCCGTCGACCAGGACCCGGCCGGAGGTGGCCTCATAGAACCGCTCGATGAGGGAGAAGCCCGTGGTCTTGCCAGCGCCCGAGGGGCCCACGAACGCTGTCATCCCACGCGGTGGGACGGTGAAGGTGAGGCCGCGGTGGGCCTCGGGAAGCTCGGGGCGGTAGCGGAAGCGCACCTGCTCGAAGGCGACCGCGGCGGGCGCGGCGCCGGGCCGGTGCGGCTCGGCCGGGACGCGGTCGGGCTCCACCGGGAGCTGCTCGGCTTGGCGGATGCGGGCGACCGCGGCCGCGCCGACCTGGTACTGGCTGGCCGCCCCGACCAGCCCCTGCATCGGCGGGAGCAGGTAGTACAGGTACAGCAGGAACGCGATGAGGGTGCCCACGTCGATCGCGCCCGAGGCGACCCGGGCGCCCCCCAGGCCGAGCACGACGATGAACGACACCTGGATGGCCAGCCCGGCGGTGTTGCCGGCCAGCGCCTCCCATTTGGCGGCGCGCACGCCCGCCTGCCAGGCCTTGGCGGCCGCCTGTTCCACCCGCCGGGCTTCGCGCTGCTCAGCCCCGGAGGCCTTGACCGTGCGCATGGCCCCCAGCACGCGCTCCAGCGCCGTCCCCATCGCCCCGACCGACTCCTGGGCCCGGGAGGCGGCCCGGGAGATCCGCGGCACGACCACGCCGGTGACCACTTGGGCGCCGCCCAGCACGGCAACGGTGACCACCAGCAGCAGCGGGTCCAGCAGCGCCATCATCGTGATGGTGGCCAGCAGCATCAACGTGCTGGTGACCGCCGACACCAGCGACCCGGTGGTGACCTCGCGCAGCAGCGTAGTGTCAGACGTCACCCGGGCCATCAGGTCGCCGGGCTCGCTGCGGTCCACCGCCGGGATGCGCAGCCACACCAGGCGGGACACCAGGCGGCGTCGGGCGTCTAGGACCACCGACTCAGCGGCCCGTCCAGCACGTAGCTGCCCAGCGCGCCGATCCCGGCGTTGGCCAGCGCCAGCACGGCAAGCCACACCAGCGCTCCTGTCACCGACCGGTCCTGGACGAGGTCGTCGACCAGCCGCTTGGCGGTCAGCGGCAGGACCAGGCCGACCGCGCCGGTGGCAAGGCTGAGCAGGCCCCCGCCGATCAGGGTGAGGCGGTAGGGCCGTGCGTAGGCGAGCAGGACCCGCCAGGCCGGCGGCTCGGCCGCCTGCGGCTGGTCGTCCCGCGACCGCCGGTCCGCAACCCCGTCAGGGGATCCGGTGGGAGCGGGTTCGTCCAGGGACGGGCGGCCGGCGTCAGCGTGTGATGGTGCGTCCACGAGGTCGTCGCGATCCTTGCCGATGTTGGTGTGTGGGTGCGTCGCCTCCGCACCCGGCTGGTGGCCGTCCTAGCCACCAGCCAGGGCGTACGAAGCCAGCGTTGACGCAGTCGTGAGAAGTTCCTTCACTAGATCTCAAGGTCCGGCCTGCGGGCGGTCGCCTGCGGCAGCCGTCCTCGCGCCGGCAGCGACACGACGGCACCGGGGAACCGGCCTCACCCTCCCGACAGAGCCTTGCAGGAGCAACCACCAGGACACTCGATCGACCAGACCGGCCCCGATGCCCAACCCGCTACATACCGAACCAGGCATCGACGCCGGCCTGGTCCCAGGGCTGGTACCAGAACTCCGAGATCTTGCCATCGCGGAAATGCACCACGAAGACCTCATTGGTCGAGAAGGTCTCGCCACCTCGCCGCATGGTCCCGCGCTCCAGGACGATCCCGTGCTCGTCATCGGCAAGGTAGGCGTGGTGCTCGAAGGAGTACTCGCCGCTCGCCTCCATGAACCGGCCGACCATCGCCTGCAGCTGCTCGAGGCCCCGGTAGTCGCCGCTCAGCTTGCTGTCGCCGCCCACATGCCCCAGGACATCGTCGGTGTACTGCGAAAGGACCGTCTCCAGGTCCCCCGCCACCTGCGCCTGGTCAATGCGGCGTAGCGTCTCCACATTCGGATGAGGCATGACCCCTCCTCTCGTTCCTGTCCTGCCGCGGTCCAGCCTGCTCCTCGGCCAGCGCCCTGAGCCTGGCCAGGTCCCCGCTGGCGGTGGCGAACATCTCGGCCCCGACCCGGGCGTCGAAGAGGCGGCCGATCGGCCCCCCGGCGACCCGATAGTCCATTTCCAGGCGCAGCTCGGTTGCGCCCTCGACCCGCCGGAGGCGGGCGGTGGTCGTGCAGGTGACCAGCCCGAGCAGCTCTTTGAGGCGCTGGACGTGGCGGGCGGGTGGTTGCACCTGCAGCACCTCGGCGGTCATCTTGAAGGGCCACCGGTAGGTGATGACCGCGCGGCTGCCGGGCTGGTCGGGCGGACCGGCCGTGCGGAGGTCCCGCACGCCCGACTGCCAGTCGCGCGTCCGCCCGGGATCGGTGTACAGCTCGAACACGGTCTCGGGCGGTGCGTTGATCATCACGCTGACGTGTTGGTTTCCCATGTCACCTCCCTGCCACGCCAACTCCTCTCGTTGGTCGCCTCAGCCAACGGGACCTGACCGCACGGCCTTCAGCGGTAACTGGTGCCCTCGTCGCGCCGGTAGCCCCACCCGGCCAGGACCGCGAACCCCACCGCGTACGCCGCCAGCCCCAGCCAGTCCCCCAGCGAGGTGGCCTGGCCTTGCACTGCCGCCCAGGTCACCTCCCCCCACAGCCGGGTGGGCAGGTACTGGGAGACCTCGCTCGCCCAGCCGGGGAGCTCGCCGGGGGTTTCCCACAGCCCGCCCAGGTAGGCCAGCAGCAGCCAGGCCAGGGTGGCCAGCGCCGTGGCGGCCCGTGGGCTGGCCCAGTAGCCGATGGCGATCCCGGCCAGGGCCATCACCACCCCGCCGGCCAGCAGCGCCGCGAGCCAGGGCAGCCAGCGGTCGGCGGCCACGCTGACCGGGTTGATGAGGTGAGCCAGCGCGATCACCACGGCCGCCGCCACCGCGGCGAACAGCCCGGCCGAGAGCACCCGTCCCCCCAGCCGCTGGCCGGCCGAGAGCGGCAGGGTGCGCAGGAACCGCTCCCAGGCCGTGGCCCGCTCCTCGGCGATGCCCACCCCGAACTGGAAGAAGGCCACCCCCAGGACGGCCCACATGGCGAAGGAGGCCATCAGGAAGGTGACCAGGCCCACGTCGGTGTCCTGGCCCTCGAACAGGAAGTAGAACAGCCCCGGCATGGCCAGGGTGGGCAGCAGGTAGCCCGGGGCCCGCAGATGCTGCAGGGTCTGGTCCTTGAAATGCGCCAGCACGATCCTCATGATTGGCCTCCAGTCAGGTGGAGGAAGGCCTCCTCCAGGCTGGCCCGCTCCACCCGCAGCCCGCTGAAGGCCACGCCCTTGAGGGCGAGCGCTCGGACCAGCCCGTCGGGGTCGGCGGTGTACAGGGTGTGGGAGCCGTTGCTGCTCTCCACGCGGGTGCCCGCCGGGAGCTCGGGCAGCGCCGGGGCTTGCAGGTGTACACGGCTAAGGCCGGTGCGGGCGGTGATGTCGTCCACGCTGCCCTGGGCGATGATCCTGCCGTCGGCGATCACCACCACGCGGGAGGCCAGCGCCTGGGCCTCCTTGAGGTAGTGGGTGGTGAGCAGCACGGTGCCGCCGTCGGCCACAAAGGCCCGGACGACCTCCCACAGCCGGTGCCGGGCCTCCACGTCCAGGCCGGTGGTCGGCTCGTCCAGGACCACCACCTGGGGGCGGCCGGCGAAGGCCAGCGCCACCGCCAGCCGACGGGTCTGGCCGCCCGACAGGCCGCCGGCGCGCCGCCCGGCCACCTCCATGAGGCCGAACCGCTCAAGTAGCTCCTGCGTTGGTGCGGGGGCGGGGTAGTGGACGCGGACCAGGTCGACCACCTCGCCGACGGTGAGGTTGTCGGGGAACCCGCTCTCCTGGAGGGTGACCCCGACTTGGCGTCGGGCCGCGGCCAGGGTCGGGTCGCGGCCGAACAGCCTGGCCGACCCGGCGTCGGGGCGCCGCTGGCCCAGCAGGATGCTGACCGCGGTCGTCTTGCCGGCCCCGTTGGGCCCCAGCAGCGCCACCAGCTCACCCGGCCGGAGGTCCAGGTCGACGCCTCCGAGGGCGTCCACCTTCCCGTAGCGTTTGTGGACTCCCTGCAGCTCTGCGGCGGCCTGGGGGCCCCTGGCGTCATCCGTCATCTGGTAGCTCCCTTACAACATTGGGACGGGTGCAACCCGAGCGAGCCTGGCTGACCCGCTCGCCATCCAGGAACCCTGGAGCACCTCGACCCTGTCGGTTGGCGCTTCTCTGGCCAGCACGCTAGGCCCGGGGCGGGGCGGGGGCATCACCCAAACGGGGCAACGGCAGGGGAATCCTCAGGCGGCTGGCAGCGCCGGGCGGTCTACCAACGAGGTACCAGGACGCGACGGTGCTGGTTACGGCAGCAGCCCCAGCTCCCGCGCCCGGGCGACGGCCTGGGTGCGGTTGGCCGCGCCGAGCTTGTCGAAGATGTGGCTGAGGTGCTTCTTCACCGTCTCCGGCGTGACCACCAGCTCGTTGGCGATCTCTCGGTTGCGCCGGCCCGTGGCGATCAACGAGAGCACCTCCAGCTCCCGGGCGGTCAGGGGCTCGATCAGCCCCGATCCCGCCGCAGCGGCCGTCGCCGGGAGCCCCGCGGGCGCGAACGCCTGGACGACCCGGTTGAGGTGCTCCTGCGCCGCGGCGGAGGCGGCCACCGCCCGGCCCCCCCGGCGCGCCCCGATCAGGCTCTTCAGCAGGGCGGCCATCGGTGGCCCCTCGTCGGCGAAGACGCGCACATAACGCTCCGGCTGGGCCAGGGACAGGGCCTCGGCCACCGCGGTGAGGGCACCCTGGTGGTCGCCCGCCGTTTGCAGCGCCAGCGCCCGCAAGGCCCGGATCTCGATCACGCTTCCGGCGCGGCCCTGGAACTCGGCCAGGGCGTCCAGGCGATCCAGCAGCCCGAGCGCCCGGGCCGGCTCGGCGCGGGCCAGGAGGACCCGGGCGAGCACGAGATGGTCGCGCTCCCGCGGGTAGGAGACCTCGTCGTCGTCCAACAGCCCCCGCTCCTCGGTCCACCGGGCGGCCTCGTCGACCCGGCCCTGGGCGAGAAGGAGCCGGGCCCGTTCGGCCGGGGCGGGGTTGAACAAACTGGCGACTTCGACCGTCGGATACAGCCGGCAGGCTTCATCCATCGCCGCCAGGGCGGCGCCTGCCTCGCCCATCGCTTGGCGGATCCAGCCGAGCGTGCACAGCCCGCGATCCCATTTTCTGAGCACCAGCACCTGTCGGCACAACTCGATGCCTTGGGTCACGTGCTCCAGGGCGAGGTCCACCTCGTCGCGCTCATACAGCACCTCGGCGATCCCCACGTGCGGCTCACCGGCCTGGTACCCGGTGAGGCGGCCACCCTGGGTGGCGAAGCGCAGGCCGTCTTGGCAGGTGCGCAGGGCCACGCCCAGCCGGCCCCGGGCCCGCTGCACCCGGGCGAGGGTGAACCCGGTCGACATGACGGGATCCAGCTCCACTGACGTCCTGCCCTCGGCGACCAACTCGGCCAAGGCGCGCTCGGCGTCGGCCATCCGCCCGCCCATCCAGTCCGAGAAGGCCAGCAGCCAGCGGGCCCAGAAGCGAGGAGCGTGTTCCTCATCGGCCATCTCGGCCAGCGCCGACCGGGCGTGGGCTGCCGTCCCAGCGCTGTCTCCCCGCAGCGCCGCCAACTCGGCCCGCAACAGCGAGATCGCCGCGGGAAGCTCGGCGACCATGCCCGCGGTCGTGCGCACCGGCCGCGGTGGCTGGCGCCGTGGGTCGAAGGCCCGTTCGGCATGCTCCAGGAGTCCCTCGACCGAGTCCAGGTGGCCGAGATGGAACTCCATCAAGCCCTGCGCCAGGCACAGGGCCGGGACCGCCTGCACCGCCTCCTCAAGAAGCGCCGACAGCCACCGCTGCAGGATCACGTCTTCCCCCCGCCGCAAGCTCTCGTCGAGATGCTCCTCCACCAGCCGCGCTGCCGACGGCGCCTCACCGGATCCGAGTCGATGCCGGATGGCGTCGTCGATCAGGCCGTGCTGCTGGCACCAGTCGGCGGCCCGCCGGTGCAGCTCGGGTACCAGCGCAGGATCCGAGCGCTGCAGGTTGGCGCGGAGCAGGTCGGCGAACAGGTGATGGAAGCGATACCAGCGGCGCTCCTCGTCCAGGGGACGAGGAACAGGTTCGCCCGCTCGAGCCCCTCGAGCGTGCCCTGGCCATCCGAATCCCCGGTGACGGCGTCGCACAGCGGGCCGGTGAGCCGCTCCAGGATCGAGGTCTGCAGCAGGAACCTCCGCACCCGGTCCGGCTGGCGCTCGAGGACCTCCTCGCTCAAGTAGTCGAGGACATAGCGGTGGGTGCCGGTGAAGCCGTCCAGGAACGCGGTGGGGTCGGGTCGCCGCTGGAGCGACAAGGCGGCCAGCTGCAGCCCCACGATCCAGCCTTCGGTGCGGGTCTCCAGGGCGGCGACGGTCTGCACAGGCAGGTCGAGCTTCCACACCCCCTGCAGGAAGGCCGCCGCCTCCTCGGGGGTGAAGCGTAGGTCAGCGGCGCGCAGCTCGGCCAGCTGGCCCCTGGCTCGCAGCCGGGCCAGGGGCAGGGGCGGGTCGCTCCGGCTGCTGATGGCCAGGTGCAGCCGTGGCGGAAGATGGCTCAGCAGAAAGGCCAGGCTGCCATGGATCGCCGTGTCTTCGATCGCGTGGTAGTCGTCCAGGACCAGCACCAGCTCGTCGGGGCTGGGCCTGGAGCTGGTTGACCAGGGCGGTCACCACCCCCCGACTCGAGGTGCCGCTGCCAGGGCTCAGCAGCGGAAGAATGTGCTCGCCAAGCCCTCCGACCACCCGATCAAGCGCCGCGACCACATAGCGCCAGAAGCGTGCTGGGTCGTTATCGTCGCGGTCTACCGACAACCAGGCAACCGGCCAGGCCACGCTGGCGGCCCAGTCGGCCAGCAGGGTGGTCTTGCCGAAGCCCGCCGGGGCGCACACCAGAGTCAGCTCGCCCCCCTGCGCCTGGGTGAGCCGGTCGGCGAGCCGGGGGCGGACCACAAACCCGGGACGGGTGCGTGGCACGTGCAGCTTGGTGGCCAGCAGCACATCCCCCTCGGCGGCGACGGCAGCAGCTGGGGTCGTCGCGGGCGGCTCAGCCATCGGTGCCCCACCCTCATGCCGGCTCGGCAATGATGGGTTCTCAGGCGGCTCATTGTAGTGGCTGGCAGGGTGGTCGCCGTCGGTGGTCAGCGCCGCCGCGGGTAGGGCAGGTTCGCATGTCCCCACCATCACCTCCTGGCCGCCGTTGTGTCGGATGGACTCGGCGTGCCCGCCGGCGACGCGGAGATCGCGAAGGGTCCGTGCGGCCACCGTCCTGCCGCTTGGGCACGCCCAGAACCTGTCCAGCATCGATTCGCCGCGCAGGAGGAGGAGGTTGCTGGCCGTGTGCTCGGCTGAGCGAGTCCCCGAGCGGCCGGTGGCGCGAAGATTCCACCTCACATTCCACGTTCGGGTGATGCCCGCCCGCGGGCGGGGTCCGTAGCGTGCTGGCCAGAGCAACGCCAACCCCGGAGGGGTGGAGATGGACCACTACGAGCTGGGTGTCGCGATGGCGGTGGCGCACCTGGCCGAGCTTCACCGGCAGGCCAACCGGCAGCGCCTGGCCAGCCGCATCCCTGGCCGCACCGCACGTCGGCGCGGGGGACAAGCGGCCAGGCTCGCCACACGTCCCCGGGCCACACGGCCAGGCCGCCGACCGCGCGGTCGCTGCCAGCAGTCCCGGGCGAGCAACCAAGGAGGCCGCCATGCTGGTGCAGCATCACCACGAGCCTGGGGTGTTCGACGCCGGCCACTGCTGGGCCTGCGCCCGTCAGGCGGGCCTGCTGGACCACTACCGGCGGGTGCAGCAGCAGGAGGCCACCTTGGAGGTGGCCCACGAGTTGGCGAGTGCGGCCCGCCGGCGCGCCAGCGTGGCGCTGTGGTCGTCCGGCGCCGCCATCCTGCTGGCTGTCGTCGCCCTCCTGACCGGATGAGCCGCCCGCCAGGAGATTCCGGGCCGGCCAAGCCGGCGTGCTACGAGGTCCGCGTCCAAGGCGTGCTGGACCCCGGCTGGTCGGCGTGGTTCGAGGGCCTGCAGGTCAGCAGCGACCAGGCCGGCCAGACCACCATCGCCGGGCCCGTCACCGACCAGGCGGCCCTGCACGGCCTGCTCGCCAAGGTCCGCGACCTCGGCCTGGAGCTGCTTTCGGTCCGCCGCATCGACCCCGACCGCTGACCGCCATGGAGGCAGCGATGCGACCGCTTCCCACCCCGACACGCCCACCTCGGACCCAACGGTCACAGCGGCGCCTGATGCCCAGGCGGCAGCGAGGGCGCCGAGCGACCCCAGCGATCGACCGGCGGACCCCATCCGGACGCCTGCTCGCCTACTGAGGCAGGCACGACGTCACGCGCGCCCGCTCCAGCCCACGCCGGGAGCATTCCCGGTCGCGCCACACGGCGGCCGGCATCGGCGTCGACACCACAGCTCGCAACCGGGAAGGAACCGCATGAGCGCCACCATCCAGGATCCCCCGCCGTTGCACCAGCTGGCCCCCGGCCTAGCCCTGGCCCGCGGCGGTCCCGGCCGGAGCCTCAACGTCTATCTGCTCGGTGACGTCGTGGTCGACGCCGGGGTGCGCTGGAGCCGCCGGCGGCTGGCCCGCCAGCTCGCCGGGCGGCAGCTCGTTGCGCACGTGCTGACCCATGCCCACTTCGACCACGCCGGCTGCTCGGCCTGGCTGTGCCACACCCTGGGCGTGCCATTGTGGTGCGGCGCCGGCGACGCCGCCGCGATCGGCAGCGGCCGGGTCGACACCCACGGCTCGCCGCTGGTCAACCGCCTGCAGCGGACCCTGGCGCCGGTCGCCGCCCAGCCGGTCAGCCGCACCCTGCGGGAAGGCGACATGGTGGCAGGGTTCGAGGTGCTGGAGGTCCCCGGGCACTCGCCCGGAGCGCTGGCGTTCTGGCGCCAGCGGGACCGGGTACTGGTCTGCGGCGACGTGCTGGCCAACTTCGGCCTGCACCCCAGCCGGCCCCGCCTGGTGTTGGCGCCAGCGGCGCTGTCGTCGGACTACGAGCAGAATCGGCGATCTGCCTGCCGCCTGGCCGGGCTGCGGCCCCGGCTGGCCTGCTTCGGGCACGGCTTTGCCGTCACCGACCCGGGCCGGTTCGCCGCCGCCCTGGACCAGCTCGGCCCGACATCCTCGTAGCGTTCCGGCCGCCAGCCGACCTCGCGCGACACCCTCGAGCTGCGCCAGAGTCAACGATCCAACCAAGGCGCGCCTACCAACAGGACCACAGCCGACCGGCACTGGCCTGGCTCCGCCAGCGCACCGGCTGGCCCTGACCCCACCAGCGCTGATCGGGCGGTTGCGAGGCCCGCTTGGCCCTGCAGCTTGCGAACCGCTGGTCGGTGAGGCAGTTCATCCCAATTGGATGATGAACACCGGGGCTCCTGTGGGGTTCCGTGGTCTCGTCGGATCGGGCTGACGGGACGGCCGCGCGTATGGATCTCGCCAGAGGACTCGAGACGCTGCTGGTCGTGGCCGCCATCGCCGCGCTCACCCCGCTGGTCGTGGCGCTGCTGCCGGGCCCGCGCCTCCCCCAGGTCGTCGTCCTGATCGCCGGCGGCGTGCTCGTCGGCCCACAGGCCCTGGGCCTGGCCGAGACGCCGAGCATCCAACTGCTGGCCAACGTCGGGCTCGGCTTCCTCTTCCTGCTCGCCGGCTACGAGCTCGAACTGGGCCTGTTCCGGGA
>Ga0209889_1000499_pt1 | contig 10871 bp, 10 predicted proteins | sample GWRWN1_0_10_FD_187233 | JGI IMG/M metagenome (GOLD analysis project Ga0209889, IMG submission 187233) | Riverbed sediment microbial communities from areas with no vegetation in Columbia River, Washington, USA - GW-RW N1_0_10 (SPAdes)... | ecosystem: Environmental > Aquatic > Freshwater > River >... | reverse complement strand
CTGGACGCGTCGACGACATGATCATCAGCGGCGGCGAGAACATCCATCCGGTCGAGGTCGAGGACGTCCTCGCTCGCCATGCCGGCGTGAGGGACGTGGCGGTGGTCGGCGAGCCCGACGAGAAATGGGGCGAGCGGGTGGTGGCGTTCGTCGTGCCGGCCGGCGCGGGGCTGACCGCGGAGGCGCTCGACCGACACTGCCGCACCAGCGGCGACCTCGCCAACTTCAAGCGGCCCAGGCGGTTCGTGTTCGTCGCCCAGATCCCGAAGACGGCCTCGGGCAAGATACTGCGCCGGCTCTTGCGCGACGGCCAGTACACGGAGGTGCAGCCATGAGCGAGTTTCTCCGAGTCGAGCGCGCCGGCGCCGTGGCGACGATCTGGATCGACCGCCAGCCGAAGATGAACACGATGACCGTCGCGATGCGGAACGAGTTTCCGGGGATCTTCGCGGCGCTGGAGGTCGACGAGACGGTCCGCGTGATCGTCATCCGGGGCGCCGGGGGCAAGGCGTTCAGCGCCGGCGGCGACGTGGCCGAATTTCTCACGCTGGCGCCCGCCGATCTCGAGCTGTGGGGCGACACCCTGACGGCCGCGGAGCGGTGCCGGAAGCCGGTGATCGCGGCCATCGACGGGTATACGATGGGGGCCGGTCTCGAGCTGGCCGTCGCGTGCGACTTCCGCGTGGCCACGCTGCGGTCCGAGTTCGCCTTCCCGGAAGTGAGGCTGGGGATGATCCCCGGGAGCGGCGGCACTCAGCGGGCCTTGCGGCTCATGGGCATGACGCGGGGAAAGCTCTTCATGATGACCGGCCAACGGATCTCCGCCGAGCGCGCCGAGGCGTGGGGGCTGATCACCCTGGCGGTGCCGAACGACAAACTCGACGAGGCCGTGGCCGCGCTGGCCGCCGAGCTGGCCGACCGTGCGCCGCTGGCGCTCCGCACGCTGAAGATGGTGCTGAACCGCGGCGCCGAGGCGCCGCTCGAGACGGCGCTCGAGCTCGAGCGCAAGGCGTACGCGTGGCTTCGCTCCACGCACGACTACGCGGAGGGCGTGACGGCCTTCCTCGAAAAGCGGCCGCCGAAGTACACAGGGAGGTAGCCCATGCCAAAACCGTCGTTCGGGCTCATCCTCGCGAATCGCGCCGTCGTGCTCGGCGCCGTGAAGGTATCCGATCTCGTCGACCTCACGGTGCAGGCGGAGGGCTCCGGCCTCTTCGACGCGGTGTGGGCCGGCGACAGCCTCCTCGCCAAGCCGCGTCTCGAGTCGGTGACGTTACTCTCCGCGCTGGCGGGGGTCACCACCAAGCTGCGTCTTGGCGTCGGATGCATGGCGACGTTCGTCCATCGCCATCCCGTCATGCTCGCCCACCAGTGGGCGAGCCTCGACGTGCTCTCGGGCGGCCGGACGTGGCTCGCGGTCTGCCTCGGCGGGCCCAGCGAGGCGAACGCGGCCCAGGCCGCGGAGCACGACGTGATGAGCATCCCCTCCGCCGAGCGGGTCGGACGCCTGGAGGAAGGGATCGCGGTGCTGCGGACACTGTTCGGCGGCAAGAACGTCTCGCACCAGGGACGGTTCTACGCCTTCGATGGGGTGACGCTCGAGCCACGGCCCGTACAGCAGCCGTGTCCCATCTGGATCGCGTCCAACCCGACGGGCCTCACGTGGAAAGGCGGCGCCTCCGCCTCCGCGGCGGTGGTCGAGCGGTCGTTCCGCCGCATCGCGCGCCACGCCGACGGCTGGATGACGAACAAGCTCTCGCCTGACGAGTTTCGGCAGCAGTGGAGCCGCATCGCGGCGATGGCGCGCGAGGAGGGCCGCGACCCGGAGAAGCTCGGCAGCGCGCTCTACCACAACATCAACATCAACGAGGACCGGCAGAAGGGGCTCGAGGAGACGAAGGCGTTCCTGGACACCTACTACACGGCGAAGTTCTCGCGCGAGTTCGTCGAGCAGTGGACCATCGCGGGCGGGCCCAAGCAGTGCGCCGAGGAGCTGCGCGCGTACTTCGCCGCCGGCGTGGGTCACATGGCGCTGCGCCTCGCCTCCTGGGACCAGCAGGGGCAATTCAAGCGCTTCCTCGGCGAGGTGGCGCCGGCGCTCAAGAAGGAGGCGTGAGGGTGAGCTTCATGGACCTGCGGCAGTGGATGACGCGGCTCGAGAAGGAGGGCGAGCTGCGGCGAGTCACGGCCGAGGTGGACTGGGATCGCGAGCTGGGCGCGATCGCGCGCCGCGTGCTCGAGAAGAAGGGGCCCGCGCTCCTCTTCGAGAACATCAAGGGCTACAAGACCGGACGCTGCACCAAGCTTCTCGTGAGCGGCCTCGGCAGTGTCGGCCGCTTGTCGCTGGCCCTCGGGTTCCCCACGGACACGTCCAACCGCGAGATGGTCCAGCACGTCATGAAGACGAACCGCCAGACGATCGCCCCGCGGGTCGTCGCGACCGGGCCGGTCAAGGACGTGGTCATCCCCGGCAAGGCCGTGGACCAGACGGAGTTTCCGGTCCCGAAGTGGCACTATCTCGAGGGCGGGCGGTACATCCACACGTTTTCGGGCATCGTCACGCGCGACCCGGAGACGCGCGTGATGAACGTCGGCATCTACCGCGGCATGATCGGCAAGAAGAACACCGCGCCGTTCCTGCTCATCAAGGGCGGCCAGCACTGGGGCCAGCACTTCCTGAAGTACGCCGCGCGCGGCGAGCCGATGCCGGTCGCGTGCGTGATCGGCTGGGACCCGATCATGCCCTTCCTGGCTGGCTCGCCGATCCCGACGGGCGTCTGTGAGTGGGACGTGATGGGCGCCTACCGTGGGGAGCCCGCCGAGCTGGTGCGCTGCGAGACTGTCGACCTCGAAGTGCCGGCGAGCGCCGAGGTCGTGATCGAGGGCTTCATCAGCGATGACCCGAAGACGTACGAGACCGAGGGGCCGTTCGGGGAGTTCACGGGGTACGTCTCGGACATCCCGACGCTGCGCCCCACGATGCAGGTCACGTGCATCACGCACCGCCGCGACCCGATCTTTCGCGGCTGCCTCGAGGGCACGCTGCCCGGCTCGTACAGCGAGAACAGCGTGATGTCATCGGTCCAGCGCGCCGCGATCGCGTGGAATATCCTCACGGTGGCCGGCATTCCCGGGGTGCGCGACGTCTTCGTCCCGCCGATCACGAACGGCGTGAACATCGTCGTCCAGATCAAGAAGGCGTACCAGGGCCAGCCCAAGCAGATCGCCGCCGCGCTCTGGGGCTCGAGCGCCGCCCAGTTCCGCTACAAGAACGTCATCGTCGTCGAGGAGGACATCGATCCGTCCTCGTACGAGCAGGTGGACTGGGCGTTCGCCCATCGGGTGAACGCCGGGCAGGACGGCCTCGTGGTCTTCCCCGGGATCTTCGGCTCGCCGATCGATCCGAGCACGCCCCTCGAGGACCGCGACGTCGCGCAGCTCGGCACCGGGCTCTGGAACCGAGTCCTGATCGACGCGACACGCTCGTGGAAGCTCGAGCGGCGCGCGGAGTGGGGCGGGGAGCGGTTCCCGCCCACCGTCCGCCCGGCCCCCGAGGACGAGGCGCGGGTGCGCGCGCGCTGGCAGGAGCTCGGGCTCGATGATCTCTGAGGCGATGACCATCGTCCAGGCCGCGACGCCTCGGGCCGTCGAGCTCGCGCGCGCGCTCTTCCGCGAATACGAGGCCTCGCTGGGCATCGATCTCTGCTTCCAGGGCTTCGAGCAGGAGCTGGCGGGACTACCCGGGGCGTACGCGCCGCCCGCCGGACGGCTCCTCCTCGCCGCCGCCGGCCCCGAGCTCGCGGGCTGCGTCGCGCTGCGGCCCCTCGGCGACGAGGCCTGCGAGATGAAGCGGCTCTACGTCCGTCCGGCGGCGCGGGGCACGGGCCTCGGGCGGCGCCTGGCCGAGACCGTGATCGGTGAGGCGCGCGCGATCGGCTATGCGCGTCTGCGGCTCGACACGCTGCCGTCGATGAAAGAGGCGATCGCGCTCTATCGGGCGCTCGGGTTCGTCGAGATCGCGCCCTACTGCGAGAATCCGGTCGCCGGGGCGCTCTTCATGGAGCTCGGCCTGATCTAGTACCGACCTGGATGAGTGGTCAGTAGTATGGGTACCGGCTCGTCGTCGCGACTATGCATGTACCAGAGCACGCCGCGATGGAATATACCCATGCTCCCAGACCAAGCGACAACATCGGAGCAGGCGTGATCTCACGCTCGAGCGAGCCACCCGAGCCAGGGAATCTGGGAGGCCACCGAGGCCTCCCACGTCACTAGACGCGCGCCGGCTCCGCGACCGACGCGCGCAGCACCAGGCAGAGCGGAATCGTCACCAGCACGACCGCTGCGACGATCACGAGCGTCGCGTTGACGCCCGCGACGTCCCCGACGATCCCGTACAGCGACGGCGCGAGCGCCGAGGTCGCGATCGTCACGGTGTAGTAGAGCGCGTAGGCCCGCGAGCGGCGGTCGGCGGTGACGAGGTCGGCGACCGTGCCGTACAGCACCGAAGAGGTCCCGTTCAACGCCACGCCCATGAGCGGCAGGATCGCGAGCGCGACCGGCAGCGGCGCCGCGACGATGGCCAGGATGCAGAGCGTGGTCGCGGCCTCCGTGAGCACGACCGTCCGGATCACGCCGAGCCGCTCGGCCACGAGGCCGCAGACGAATTTGCCGACGGCGCCGCCCGCGAAGAGCAGTGCCAGTGCGGTCCCGACGCCCGCCACCGAGGAACCCTTCGCGATCAGGGCGAAGGGTAGGAAGGTGAGGAATCCGGTTCGCGTGGCGTTGTCGATCATCCCGATCGCGGTCAAGGCCCGGAAGCCCCGCGCGTCCCGGATGCCCCAGCCCGAGCTCGCCGCCTGGGGTTCCACAGGCCGGTCCGCCTCCGATATCTCCGGCGTGAGCCGCGCCAGCACGCCCAGAATGGCGGCCGCCGCCAGCACGCCGAACAGGCCATAGGCCGCCGAGGCATACCGCCAGCCGACAACGGTCGCGGCGAAGGCGACGGCGGCCGGGACCGCGACCTTGCCGAGATCGCCGGAAAAGTTGTAGGTCCCGAGGGCGGCGCGCCGCGGGCCGGTCTCGTACGCCTTGGAGACGAGCGACGAGGAGAGCGGATGCTGCACGCCGGAGCCGAGCCCGGCGATCAGGAGCACGGTCAGCAGCGACAGGAATCCGCCCACCGTGCCCGCCACGATGAACCCGCACGCGGTCACCGCGGTGCCCGCCGCGAGCAGCCGCCGCTCGCCCCAGCGCTCGGCGAGCAGTCCCGCCGGAATCTGGAACAGCGCCATCCCGCCGCTGTAGGCGGTGCGGATCATGCCCACCTGCGCGAACGTTAGCCGGAACTCGACCGCCCAGAGCGGCAGCAGCACGTAGAGGATGTCGGAGAATCCGTCGTGAACGAAGTGAATGCTGCAGGCGGTGGCGAGCACCGCGCGCGCGCGGGATCTCACGCCCCGATCATCCCCGAGCCGCCGCCCCGGTTCAAGTAGAATACCGGCGTACGTCAAGCGCTCGGGAGGCGTCCATGACGATCAGCATCACGCGCGTCTACACGCGCACCGGCGACCAGGGCGAGACCGCCCTGGTCGGCGGCAAGCGCGTCCCGAAGGACTCGCCGCGCATCGTCGCCTACGGCACGATCGACGAGCTGAACGCCGTCGTCGGGCTCGTGCGGGTCTTCAACGCCGAGCGGCTCGCCGAGGGCGAACGGCACCGCTGGCTCGACGAAGTCCTGCGAAAGATCCAGAACCAGCTCTTCGATCTCGGCAGCGAGCTGGCGACGCCGCCCGACGCCGTCTACGAGGGCATGTTCCGAGTCGGCGAAGGCGAGGTGAAGGAGCTCGAGGCCCTCATGGATCGGTGTCAGAAAGATCTGGCGCCGCTCAAGTCGTTCATCCTGCCGGGTGGCGGCCGGATCCACGGGTTCCTCCACCAGGCGCGAACCGTGTGCCGCCGCGCCGAGCGCGAGCTGCTCGCGCTGTCGCGCGTCGAGCCGATCGGCGAGTGGCCGCTTCGCTATCTGAACCGCTTGAGCGACGTGTTCTTCGTGCTCGGCCGCTGGGTCGGCAAGCACCTGGGCGAGCAGGAGTACCTCTGGGAGCGCGGCCTGTCGAGCCACGCGCGGGCAAGGAAGACCCGCTCATGAAGCGGGACGCGCAGGGGTCGGTGAGCTAGCCGCCGGCGCCGGGCGCGTCCAGGGCGAGCCGCAGCTCGGCGTCCGCGGCGAAGATCCTTGCGATGACCAGACCGAGCCGCCGCAGGTCGACCGGCTTGTGGATGTACTGGACGATCCCGAGCTGACGCGCTTCGACCTCTGTCGTCGGGCGATAGTCCCCGGTGGTCATGGCGACGGGCAGCGCGGGCTCGATCGCCCTGAGCTGTCTGACCAGGTCACAACCCGTCATGTCGAGCAGATCCACATCGACGACCGCAAGCCCGAGGCGATGTCGCCGCGCCAGCCGCAAGGCGTCGAGCCCGCGCGCCGCGGGGTACGCCCTGAATCGCGCGTGGAGGAGGAAGCCGGCGACGCGATTGGCCGCGGCCTCGTCCCCGTCCGCGACCAGGATCCAGCGCGCCGAGGTAGATTCGCGCGAACTCACGGCGGTGGTAGAGAGCAGGTTCAGTGCCAGGGGCAGGGCCGGCTTTGAAATCGAGAAGTTGCAATCGACGAATGACGAGCATTCCGTCCGCGCGTTGTCAGAATTGACGGACCGAGGTGGCCAGGACGGGCTAGAAGAGGCCGAACTTCTTGATGCGGCGGTAGAGCGTGCGCACGGTGAGGCCGAGCGCGCGCGCAGCCTGCTCCTTGTCATTCCGAAAGCGCGCGAGGGCCCGAGCGATCAGATCGCGCTCGGCCTGATCGAGCGTCGGAATCGGCTCGTCGACCGTCACCACCGGAGCGTCGGACCTCGCGGCGAGCTCCGGGAGATTCGCCCGCTCGATCTCGTCACGCGCTCCGAGAGCGTAGGCTCGCTCGAGGAGGTTCTCCAGCTCGCGCACGTTCCCGGGGAAGTCGTACGCGGTCAACGCCGTGATCGCATCGGGGGCGATGCCCTTGACGTCACGCCGGAAACGCTCGTTGAACCTCCGGAGGAAATACGTGATCAGCGCCGGAATGTCACCCTTGCGCTCGCGGAGGGGCGGGACCACGATGCGCACGACGTTGAGCCGGTAAAAGAGGTCCTGGCGGAAGCTCCCGTTCTGCACCACCGCCTCGAGGTTCTTGTTGGTCGCGGCGATCATCCTCACGCTGACGGCGTGGGTCTTGGTCGACCCGACGGGCCGGATCTCCTTCTCCTGGATGACGCGGAGCAGCTTGGCCTGGAGCGCCGGCGACAGCTCGGCCACCTCGTCGAGGAAGAGGGTGCCGCCGTGCGCGGAGCGAAAGAGCCCGAGGCTGTCGGCGACGGCGCCCGAGAAGGCTCCCCGCACGTGGCCGAAGAACTCCGACTCCATGAGGTCGGCGGGGATCGCGCTGCAGTTGACCGGCACGAAGGGGCCCTTGGCCCGCCCCGACTGCCGGTGGATCGCCGCGGCCACCAGTTCCTTGCCGGTCCCGCTCTCGCCCTCGATCAGCACCGGTGAGTCGGAGTCCGCCACCGTGGCGATCACGTCCTTCACGCGCGTCATCCCCGGTGAGCCGCCCACGAGGTCCTTCACCGCCAGGTGGTCGGCGAGCCGGCTCCGCAGCGAGTGCACCTCGCGGCTCAGGAAGCGCTTCTCGAGGACCTGCTGCATGAGGTGCTGTAACTCGTCCAGGTTGAGCGGCTTGATGAGGTAGTCGTAGGCCCCCGACTTCAGCGCCTGGACCGCGGTCTCGACCATCGGGTTGCCGGTCATCATGACGACCTCGAGCGCCGGATCGTGCCGCTTGATCTCGTCGAGGACCTGCAAGCCGTCCATCTCGGGCATCCAGATGTCGACGAGCGCGGCATCGAAGATCTGATGGCTGATCAGCCTGATCGCCTCGCGGCCGTGCGCGGCGAGGGAAACGTCGTAGTTCCAGCGGCTGAGAGCCTCGCGCAGGAACTCCCCGACGTCTTTGTCGTCGTCGACGACCAGCACCCGTGGGTGGTCCATCGGAGTCTAGCCTCGGCCCCGCCGCTCGCACCTGGCGAGGAACTCGAGCACCGTCCGGTTCCACACCTCGGGCTGGTCGCGGTTACCGAAGTGGCTCGCCGGCGAGAGGACCACCAGCTTCGAGCCGCGGATCTTTCGGTGCATCACCTTCATCGGCTCGAGCGAGGGGTCACGGTCGCCGCCGATCAGCAGCACCGGCATCCGCAGGCGCGGCAGCTGGTCGGTGATGTGGTCCATCGCGAGGAGCGCACGCAGTGAATTCGCGTACCCGATCGGTGAGAGCCTCCGGTACTCCTCGTAGAACTCCGCCCTGGCATCGGGCTCGAGCGCGATCCGCTCGGAGACGTTCGGGTTGGCCGCCATCGCGAACTCCGCCATGGCGTCCATACCCTTCGTGAGCGTGATCTCGATCGAGCGCGCCCGCATGACGAGGTTCTCGACCGAGAGCGGAAGCCCGGAGGCGGACGACGAGTTGGTCACCACCAGCGACCTCACCCGCGCCGGAAACCGCAGCGCGAACCGGGTCGCGATCCCCGCACCGAGCGAGAGCCCGCCGACGTGTGCCTTCCGGACGGCGAGATGGTCGAGTACCGTCTCGAGGTCGAGCGTCCAGCGCTGGAACGAGTACTTCGCCGGGTCTTCTGGGCTGTCCGACCGCGCGTGACCGCGCGGCTCCCACAGAATGAGCCGGTGACGCGCGGCGAGCGCGTCGCGGTTGACGTCCCACATGTCGGTGTTGCCGCCGATGCCGTAGGCGAGCACGAGGGGCACCCCGCGCCCGTAGACCTCGTAGTAGATCCGGACTCTGTCGTCGGTCTTCGCGAACGGCACGGGGGTATCTTAGCCGCCTGCGGTTTCTCCGCCCAAGGTTTCGCGCTTGACAGCTCGCCGCCAGATTCAGTATTTTTAAACTGATATTAATTCACGGTAAATCGCACGCGCGCAGGTGGAGCCCCCGATGAAGGTCCGTGTCGCCCTGACCGTCAATGGCGAGTCCCGCGAGGCGCTTGTGCCGGTCCACAAGACCCTCCTCGAGGTGCTCCGGGAAGATCTCGGGCTCACCGGGACCAAGCACGGCTGCGAGCTCGGCGAATGCGGCACCTGCACCGTGCTCCTCGACGGCGAGCCCGTGCTGTCGTGCCTCGCCCTGCCCGTCGAGACCGAGGGATGCCGGATCACGACGGTCGAGGGGATGGCGGAGGGCGGCCGCCTCCACCCGCTCCAACAAGCCTTTGCCGAGCTGGGCGCCGCCCAGTGCGGGTACTGCACGCCCGGCATTCTCCTCACGGCTACGGCGCTTCTCGCCGACCGTCCGAGCCCGACGCGGCAGGAGGTCAAGGACGCGCTCGCCGGAAATCTCTGCCGCTGCACCGGGTATACGAAGATCCTCGACGCCGTCGAGCTCGCGGCCCTGCGGATGGGACGTCAGGAGGCCCGCACATGACCAAGAGCGACTTCGCGGTCATCGGCCAGCCGCTCCCGAAGGTCGACGCGTGGGCGAAGGTCGTCGGTGAGACGAAGTACGCCGACGACCTCTTCCTGCCGCGCATGGTGTACGGCAAGCTGCTCCGCAGCTCCCACGCCCACGCCCGCATCCGGTCCATCGACACCGCGCGCGCCCGCGCCGTGCCCGGGGTCTACGCGGTGATCACGGGCGCCGACCTGCCGCGCGTGAAGTTCGGCATCCTGCCGGTGTCGCAAGACGAGGAAGCGCTGTGCACCGAGAAGGTGCGCATGGTGGGCGACGCGATCGCGGCGGTCGCCGCCGTCGACGAAGAGACCGCGGAGCAGGCGTGCCGATTGATCGAGGTCGACTACGAGCCGCTTCCGGCCCTCATGTCCGTCTTCGACGCGCTCGCCCATCCGGAAGTCCGGATCCACGAGTACGGCGACGGGCCCAACGTCCACAAGAGTGTGGCGCTTCAGTTCGGCGACGTCGACACGGCGCTCACCGGCGCCGACCTGGTTCGCGAGGACGTCTTTTTCTTCGAGGGCAGCAACCACCTGCCGATGGAGCAGCACGCGGCCGTCGCCCACTGGGGATCCGACGGCAAGCTGACGCTCTGGTCCTCGACGCAGACGCCGCACTACGTCCACCGGCTGCTCGCGAAGGTGCTCGACACGCCGGCCGCGCACATCCGCGTCATCGCGACGCCGGTTGGTGGCGGCTTCGGGGGCAAGACCGAACCCTTTGCCCATGAGATCGTGGCCTGCCAGCTTTCGAAGCTCACCGGGCGGCCCGTCAAGATCGCCCTGACGCGGGAAGAGGTCTTCTACACCCATCGGGGACGTCACCCGGTGTTGATGTGGATCAAGACCGGGTTCACGAAGCAGGGCGACATCACGGGCTGCCACCTCCGGACGTGGCTCGACGGAGGCGCGTACGGCTCGTACGGTGTCGCCTCCACGTTCTACACGGGCGTGATCAACCCCGTGACCTACAAGATGCCCGTCTACAAGTTCGAGGCGGCGCGCATCTTCACCAACAAGCCGCCGTGCGGACCCAAGCGCGGCCACGGCACGCCACAGCCCCGCTTCGCCCTCGAGTGCCAGCTCGACAAGGCGGCCGAGCAGCTCGGGCTCGACCCCGCCGAGATGCGCCGACGGATCGTCGCCGAGCCGTTCACCAAGACCGCCAACCATCTGACGATCACGACCATCGGCCTCGGCGAGTGCATCGACAAGGTCGTCGAGGCCTCCGGCTGGCGCGAGAAGCGCGCTCGCTTCGGCGGGCAGCCGGAGCCCCCTTCTCCCAAAAAGCCCGGCATTGGCATCGCTTGCTCCGC
>Ga0209889_1000498_pt1 | contig 10872 bp, 11 predicted proteins | sample GWRWN1_0_10_FD_187233 | JGI IMG/M metagenome (GOLD analysis project Ga0209889, IMG submission 187233) | Riverbed sediment microbial communities from areas with no vegetation in Columbia River, Washington, USA - GW-RW N1_0_10 (SPAdes)... | ecosystem: Environmental > Aquatic > Freshwater > River >... | reverse complement strand
GGCGGCTCCGGTGGGGGGCGCTCGCGTGAAAAGTGCTTTAAACTTCCTATCCGCTGCCGATCCTGGTCACCACCTGGGCGCAGCCGGTCCTGCCGGCCACCGCCACCGTCACCATCACTCCCTGAGCCGCCGCAGCGAAGGGTCAGTCGGCCGCTCGCAGGGCCAGAATCTGCTCGTATGTCAGCGCCGCGGGACAGTCGATGCCGCGGTGGGCGGGGACCCGCATGCTGTAGATCGGCTCACGGTTCCGCTCGTCGAGGATCGTGACGGCTTCCTCCAGCACCCGCCGCGCGTCGGCGGGGTGGCCGGCCGCACGGTAGAGGCGGGCCAGCAGCAGGCGATGCGCGACGTACGGATCGGGGTCGAGGTGGTAGAACACCCCCGGTGACTCCTGGGCCACGACCTTCTCGCACAGCGCGATGGCGGCTGCCAGATCCTCCGCCGCCAAGCATGACGCCAGAAAGTACGCGGCGTAAACCGACAGCTCGCGTGAACCAGCGCTGCCCTCGTGGCCCTGAAGCCTGAGTACGCCTGATCCTCTACAGCGGTGAGGTCACAGGGTTGCCGAAGACAGGCTGCCCGGCTCGATGGTCTACTCGATTCGGTACAGTACGCTGCCGGCGGTCGCGTAGACGGCGCCGTCCTCGCCCACAGCAACGTGGCTGACCACTCCGCTGGGTATCGGCACCGACCACTTCACACCGACGCTGGTCACCGCCACCAGCTGCGCGGCAGGCACCAGCCCAACCCCGACGTAGACAACCTCGTTTGGGGTCACGACCGGCGCGGAGCTCGACCGCGCGCCGAGAGGTACGCTCCAGACCTGGTTGCCGGTACGCGCGTCGAGAGCGACGAGCAGCCCGTCCCGATCGATCACGTAGACCCGATCGGCGTTGGTGTCGCCGATGAAACGCACTGCCGGTGCCTGCAACCCGCCGACGCCTGAGACCGGGATGCGCCACCGGAGGTGGCCGTCCGCGGCGTCCAGCGCGTACACGGCGCCGTCGTGTCCAGCGACATAGGCCGTGAAATCGACGCCGAGCGCGATGCCGCTGCCGATCGCCGTTCCATCCAGCTTGACTCGCCATAGCAGCTCGCCCTTCCAGAACCCGAGCTTGACGACTGTGCCATCGACCGTCGAGACCACCACGGCGTTGTCGGGTTCCAGCGTGAGTGCCGGCGCCCCCGCGAACGTGACCTCGCTGCCGAGATCGTATGTCCACTTCTTCAGCCCATCCTTCGCCTGTAGCGCAAAGACGAACCGGTCGGCGCCGACGTAGATCAGCTCACCGAACGGCGTCGGCGGCGTGGTCAGCACAGCGCCCACGCCGAGGTCGCTTACCCAGTACGGGTTCGAGAATCCCGGTGGCAACGCGTGCACCTTGCCTCCCACGTCGGAGAGGTAGATGCGCCCGCCATCGGTCTCGACCCCAGGGCATTGCGAGATCGTGTTGGCCGTCGTGTACAGCCATTGCCGGTTGCCCTGCAGCGGTACGTACGCCCCCACGCCCTGGGCCCCGGCGCCGACGAGGACGCGCGCATCGTTGAAGCCCTTGTGATTCGGATCCGACCACAGCACGGGACATCCGAAGAGTCCCTGGGTGCGGACCTGCCACTTGATCGTCCCGCCCGCCGTGTCCGCCTGCGCCACCCCGTTGTTGGCGAAGTTCGCTCGCGACTTCCGCCACGTCGGCCGCGCGGCATTGCCGCAACCCGCCTGCGCGAGAACCATCACCACGCACAACCCGAGCACCGTGGCTTTCATCGGTGCGCACCCTAGCACGGCTTTGAATCGACCAGCGTACGTGGGGAGGCTTTGATCACGTTCGGGTGCGCAGGACCCAGGACTGGAACTGCGCGAGATCGTGCTATTCGGTTCTTGCAAGACGTCGGCGAGCTTGTCGACGGTGAGGGGGTTGCTCATCGCCATGGGGGGCATCGTCTCCTGTGCGCTCGGGGGTGCGTTACTGGTCGTCATCGTCTCTGTTCTCCTTGATGGCCCTCCAGGAGCAAACGCCGGAAAATTTACGGTCAGGGCTCCTGAGAGCTCGTCATCACCGTAATTTTTCCCTCGTCAGCCGGTCACCGGCGCTTTTCCTACTTGCGAGTCTACGGCACGGCACCTGGGACAGGGCGGATGAACCGCCGGACTGAGGTGCGGCTGATACCTAACTGCCGGGCAATCGCCGACTGACTAAGGCCTGCGGCAGCGAGACGCTGCACGTCAGGCGCCCGGTGGGCCACACTCGGTGGCCGTCCATGCCGTGTGCCGTGTCGACGGGCTTGCGCAATGCCCGCTTTGACCCGCTCGCGGAGAATCTCCCGCTCAAATTGGGCAAAGACTGCCAGGAGGCCTGCCATGGCCCGCCCAGTCGACGTAGTGAAATCTATGGCTTCGTGGAGCGAGATAAACCCCACGCCGAGTGCTTGTAGCTCGTGCAACGTACTCACCAGATCGACGACAGACCGTCCCCACCGATCCAAGCGCCAGACCACAATCGCATCGAGCTCACGGCGCCGTGCAGCACGCATGAGTTGATCGCGCTGCTGCCGCTCGCGGCCCCCCGTGGGAGGGGCAAAAGCGCTCCAAAAGACGCTGCGCCTTTGCCCCTCCCATCCGCCCCTATACTCGGTTATCCTAAAACGTTGGCCAGCAAGGCCTAAGCGGTGGAGCGGGAAGTCCACAACCGCGCCGGCATAACGAGTATGCGTTACGGCACAAACATTGGTCGAACTGATCACCCATAAATATGCAATCCGCATAATCCTGAGAGCAGCGAGCACCACAGGTAGGGAGAGGGGGGGTGTGAGGGGGGATGGAACGTCCCAGATAATTAAAGATCCCATCTGGAAGCAATGATGGATGAACGGCTCCTTTAGTCTGAGTGAAAGCTGTTATTCGATAGTACCCACTCGTTTTGCAGAGTGAAGCTTCTGCGGTAAATCCAGGCATATTCATGATAAACCTCCTTTCATATATTCGAGTTCAATAATCAAAGTAAGGGATAGTTTGGTGACCAAAAGTGGCAACTTCTCAGTTATCCATGCGGACAACAAGTTCTCTGTAGTATCTGTATTGCCATTGGAGTATAGGTAGAAACAGCCCTTTTATCGCTTAAAACAGCTATTGAGGTGTTTGAGATAGGTAGGGCAAGGACCATGTTTTTCGTACCTGTACTATTGTGCAGAGACTACCCTCACCCGCATCTAAAGCAACGGACCAGTCTGAGGAAGGGGGGAACGGGGATAGGTTCCAGACAAGTTGTCCAACGGCAATAGAAGGTGAGAAACTCCCATGGAATTTGTGGGGTAATCACCTTCGTATTGTTATTGTGAGTCCACTCTGCTGCAAATTGATAGCGCTCACTCGTCTTATAGAGTGAAGCTTCTGCGGTAAAACCAGGTAGATTCATGTTGCATCTCCCCTCCGTTTTTGGGTTCATCGGTCGTAGTAGGGTGACAGTCGGGTGACCAAGAACGGGAACTCCTCCGTCACATCCACGCGGACAAAGACCTTCTCGGTGACATCCGTTTGGCGATGGGTAAACGAGAAGATGACATCGACAATGCGACGCACGCCGCTCAAGCGCGAGGGCCGCACCTCCACCGCCGTCAACGACGCGTTTTGCGCCTGCCGCTCAGCAATCGTGGCGTAGATCGCCGGATAGCGAACCGCGAGATAGTTCAGCGCCCGATGCTCATCGATCGCGCCGGCATTGTCCGCGATTTGGATGAGCCGCATGAAGAGTTCCTCCGCCGCTGGCGCAAACTGGTCGGCGGGGATCTGCTCCGGTCGCGGGATGCTTTGCAGCAGCGCATCGACATCGAAGGAATAGATTTGGTCGAACACAACAATAGGCACCATGAGCCCATTGCACAGCTCTGGCGGGGTAATGGGGCCTTGCACACCAATGACGACATCAACATCCGTGGGGCGGGGAACAGGCCGAAGGGCTTCCACCAACAGATCGAGGTCCGCGGGATCGCGCGGTTGTAGAATGTAGGTCTCCAGGCCCTCAATCGTCAGCACCCAGCACAGTTGCCGCACCAAGTAGCGGTTGTGGCGCTGGGAGAGCACGGTGTGGAGCGCCTGTCGGTCGGTCAGCCCGGCGGTCTCCGCTCGTCCAGTCGCCTGGACAAATTCTTTTTCTACCGCCAAGCGTGGGAACCGGGGCTCGACTCTGCCGAGCGCATAGACGTAAGAGTAGGTAGCCATCTCAGCTCCAGGGGGAGGAGATCCTGATGCATCGCCATCGGGAAGAGATGTTCCCTCTCCAGCTTGCGGAGAGAGAGTCGTTCCCATCTGCGTAACGGGAGACGACGCGTTGGGGGATAGGTTAATCCCCTCTGCCAGTTGGTTCGCGGACTCGCCGCTCATGTCTGGTGGCTCCATGCGGTGTGTCTTCCTTTACCCATGCGGTTTCAGCCTTGGGTGCAGCGGCGGCGTCTATTGCGGTGACCGACCAGAGAACCCGAACCAACGGTTGAGTGCGGCAGCACGGCGTTCACAGCCGCCGCATGGCTTGATGCCCATGGCATACGTGGCTCGCTTGATGACATCGCCGAGGCCGATCTCCTCATCGGGAATGAATCCCGGGAGACGCACCTGATACCGTGGGCGCTGGCCCTTCTCCGTCGAGTCGCTCTTGGCCTCTTCCTGGATCATACTCTTTACCTCCTCACATGTGCCTTCATCATATGATACGCGCCCCAGGCATCCAATAATGGAGGGACCACCGTGGGTCGCCGCGGAACAGAGGCTGAGGTGACCGCGTATCTGACCTCCGCCGCAGTGGCGGCCGGAAATTCCGACCACAACAGCGCGAGAGTCCCGGTCACAAAGGGGGTTGCAGCACTTGTTCCTCCAAGCGTAAGCGGGGAGCCGTTCGCGCCGAGGCTTGTAATGTCCTCCCCAGGCGCCATCAACCCGCGCTTGCCCAGCGAACTACCCAGGTTCGACGTGCGCATTGGTCTCCCTTGCAGGTCACAGGCCACCACGGGAAGGACCCACGGATGGCGGGTGATCGCCGTACTGCCGAGCGTTGCCTGATTCCCTGCCGCCGCCACCGGGATCACCCCACGGCTGACCGCATAATCGAGCGCTTCTTCTAAGGCGCGTTCGCCTCTCATGGATGGTTGTGCGAGGGCAACACTTAAGTTCAGCACCCGGGCGCCTGCCTCAATGGTCTCGACAATCGCCACCGCGAGTGCTTCAGGCGTCGCGCTGGGTATCTGACCGCTTGTTGAAGTCGTCTCTGTAAATATAGGGCGCACGAGCAGGGTACAGGTTGGACAGATAGCGGGGGCTGAGGACCCTCTCTTTGCGCATAAAATACCGGCAACAAACGTGCCATGCAGGCAGGCGGCACTGATGGCTTGCGCTGACGTGCCGCCCTTTGTCCCAGGGAACTCACGGAGATTTGCACCAACAAGATCGGGATGGGTGATGGCGACAGGGCCATCCAGCAACCCGATGACGATTTCACGTCTCCCGCTGGTGCGTTCCATCAGTGGGGTCAGCGCAACTCTCTCTAGAGGATTCATACAATTTCATCATCTCGGAATGGATGTGTCCTTAACTCCAACAGCGACTGATATTCCTACAGCAAGACACTTGAAGAACGAGAACGCTTCCCAACCGTCCTTCCCGAGGCCGTCCCCCCAGGGCCCCCCTGCGGCGCTACCTTACCCCATCCTGCGCCGCCTGTCCAGCACCAGCCACAGGCGCGCGGTGCCGCGCTCCGCCTGGCTGCGGGCCACGCGGGCGGGCGGCCGCGGCGCGCGGGGGGGGCAGGAAAGTGCTCCGGTGGGGGGCGCTCGCGTGAAAAGTGCTTTAAACTTCCTATCCGCTCGAAATCAAACACGAACTGGCCGTGCGTCTGGTCGCTGAGCGCGGTGGCATCCGCACTGGGGCGGAAATCTACCCGTAGAGTTTTTTGCGCGGCGCCCTGGTCGCCCCCCCTGGCGCGTTGTTTCAGGCCTCCGCGGCGAGCCGCGCCCGCAAGCGCCGCCCCAGTTCCCGCCGCGCCGCCGCGCCCATCTGCACGAGGCGCTCCGCCACCGCTGCCGTCGGGGCCAGGGAGTGGCCCGCCGGCGCTACCGCCTACCGCCACCGCCGCCCGCTGGCCTGCGCATTCCCCCTGGTGAGACCGGGGGTCCGACATTCCCCCCGGAGCCGACACCTTGTGCAAAGCCTCGGAGCGCCCGCTGTCAAGGGCGAGCGCAGCGAGTGCATCGGAGCGGAGCGAAGACCCTTGACAGCAGGAGGGCGCGGAGAGGCTAGACTCCCCGTCGGCTCCGGGGGGAGGACCACCGTACCCGCCGCCGACCTGCAGCACGCCACCGCCCGCCCGGGGCCTGGCACGCCCTCCCCAGCGGGGGCCGCCTGGCGCCACCGCAGAGCCTGGGCGCCGCACGGGCCGCAGAGCCGGCGCCGCCGTGACCGGTCCGCTGCTGGCGGCGCTGGGGGCTCCGGGAGGTGCGCTCCCGAGGTGGCGGCGCAAAAAGTGCTTGCAACTTCCTATCCGCTTGGTGCTGGTCTTCATCCGCGTGCCCTCCGCCCGCTGATGTTGGAGCCTGACAGGAAGTCGTGTCCCCCGTCAGTGGATTGGCTCGCTGAGCGCGCTTTCCAATGCCTCCCAGCCTGTCGTGATGCCTGGCACAAACGCCTGGCAGCCCTCGGCGTCCAGCACCTCTTTGCCCAGCCGGTCTTTGTATTGCATCGAGATGAACGCTTCGGTGATTTTCTGGGCTAGTCCCGCATCCAATTCCCGATGCGCGGTAAAGCAACAGTGGCTGTACCCTGGGCTCGACCAGAAGACGCGGAGGGTGTCCTGCATCGGCTGGCCTTGCTCGGTCAGCCCTTCGAGTGTCCGTCGACTCACGGCACCCGCATCATATTCCCCTTTGAGCACGAGCTCGACGACAGCCCTCTCATCAGACAGCGGACTCGGCTCGCGCTCCTCGGAAAAGGTACAGGCTGCCAAATCCCGCTGAGGATCGAGGCCATGTTGTTTCAGGAAATAATAGGGCAGCAGTCCCGCTTGGGCCGAGCCGCGACTCCCGAGGGCCACGCGCTTCCCCTTCAGGTCTTCCAAGGTGATGATGCTCGAGTCGCGCCGGGTGAACAATTGGGTGCTGAAGTTGACGTCGACATCACGCATCGCCACGACGCGACAGGGATCGTTCAGACGCTGTTTGATGTGGACGTACGAGATCGGACCATTCCAGGCCAGGTCGATTTCTCGGGTCGCAAACGCCTCGACGAGCGCGTCATAGTCGGAATACAAGACCCAGTCGAGCGCAATGCCCTGCTGCTGGAAATGCGTCTTCAGGCCTCTAAACACGGTGATATGCCCTGGTGATGCTGTGCCTCCGATTCTCAGCATGCTCTGTCCTCCATGCCCCTCGGCCCTCTCAGGGCCGGGGAAAATGCGTCCACCTCAACGGCCCGCACCACGGGCGGCCGCTGCTGGCATCTGACTAGTGCCGTGTCAATCTTCGATTGACGGGTAACTCAGAACAGACTGGCCGTACACGTCGTAGCCAGGCAACTCAAATGCAATGTCAAATATGGGCGCCTTAGTGTGGCCATGACTTTCGAGGTGGCTCGACAGAACCTCTGTGAACTTTACCCGTCAATCGAAGATTGACGGACCACTAGCTCGCATGCGGGCTAGCTCAGCAGCGCGCCGCGCGTCTTGGTCGGCAGCCGGTAGATGCTGGTGCGCGCGGTGAGGAAAAGGACGCCCAGGAGTCGGTCATCACGCGCCTCCTGCGTCATGGCAAGCTGGCCTCCGTCCCACCTCCTAGTGCACCGGCCCGTGTGCGCCAAGCAACGTTCGCGTGGGTTGCCTAAGCCACGACGGCGCGCGTGGTCTCGTAGGCGACGTGCGCGCAGCGGAGGGGTGTCTCACACTTCTGAGCGTGAAATCCCCCCCCAGCCTTTCCAAACCGCCCTTCCCGAGGCCTTCACCCCAGGGCACCCCTGCGGCGCTACCCTAACCCATCCTACGCGGCATGTCCAGACCGCGCGGGCGGGCTGCCGCGGCGCGCTGGGGGGCAGGCAAGAGCCCGGCGTGCGCGGTGCCGCCGACGGGGGGCGGGGGCGGCGCCGGTGGGGGGCGCTGGGGGGTACACTCCCGAGCTGGCGGCGCACAAGGGCTGTTGCATTGCCTATCCGCTCTCCCTAGGTAGACAACGGTGGACCAGAGGGCAGCGTCTGCGCAGGCGCCTTGCATCCAGGCCGTGAGAGTGGGTAGACTGGCGCCGCGCCCTGGTTGCCACCGGCGTGCGCATGAGGTGTTCTGCTTCCGCATGGGAGGGGAAGGTATGCGCCATGAAGACCCTGCGAACATTGTCGTCACCCTGCGGCCCATCGACCAGCGGCGGATTGCACAGCTCCGCGAGCGCACCGAGACGCCCCTGCCTCGTGAGGCGATTTGGTACATGCATACCGTCCTGACGCAGTGCTTCCTGCCCTACAAAGACCCGCAAACCGACCGCTGGCGACGGCAAAACGGGCAGTTCAGCATTTCGCTTATTGCAGGCGATGTCAAAGATCCTACGACGCCTGAAGGTATGCGCGTTGCGGGATTGCCCTTTGGTGCAAAGCCCCGGTTGTTTCAGAGCTATATCAACACCCAGGCGATCAAACAGCAGTCGCCCGTCATCGCTGTTGCACGGTCCATGACAGCCATGATACAGCAGCTCGGACTGATCGCGTCTGGGGGCAAGGAAGGGACCATCCGGGCATTCAAGGAGCAGATCACCCGCTTTGCCGCCTGCAAATTTACCCTGGTGGGGCCAGGGCCACGGGGAGGCGCTCGTCATGTCCATGCCGAACCTTTCGCGCAGTTTGACGTCTGGTTCCCGCCTGATCCGGACCAAGAAACGCTGTGGCCCTCGGAGATCGTGTTGACGGACGAGTATTATTACAGCCTCAAGGACCATGCTGTCCCCTATGATTTTCGTGCCCTGAAGGCCATTCAGAACAAACCCCGTGCGCAGGATATTTACCTCTGGCTGACACAACGCCTGTGCCGCATCGCCTCCACCAAGCCGTTGCTGATGCGGTGGCAAGATCTGCATGACATGTTTGGCGGGCAATCGACCCTTAAAAAGTTCAAGCAGAACTTTCTCGCTGATCTGGCGGCAGCGCGGGCGAGCTATCCGGATGCCCGTATTGAGGCACACACGGAAGGGTATCTGTTTTCTGCGTCGAGACCTCCTGTCCCCAAGACCAAGGTGATTGTGAAAAAGTAGGGGGAGAGCCGAACTTTTCCACGAATGTTTAGGGACCAACTTGACGAATGTTTAGGGACCAACCGGGCAAAATTTGACGAATGTTTAGGGACCACACCCCCCGGAACCCCTAGTATCTGCGCGGTTTCCCTGGCCTCTCCTGTAGTTGGTACCCGGTAGTTATCCCTGTAGTTCCCTCCGGGCTGCTGTGGCTTGCGCACGCCAACGGGACATCCTTGCGGCGTGCCCCACGGCTCTGAGACCATGCCCAGCCATACCCGTCCTCCTCCAGCCCACACCGCCAGTCCCCCTCGCATGTACAGATCAAAAAGATATAGCTCCTAGGAGTTGGGAAAAACGGTCGTTTCCCCGCACTAGGGGTGTGCCCTCAAGCCGGGGACACGCAGACCGAGGAACACGCCGCCTGGATGATGACCGCGAGCGATACGCCGAACGCGCCCCCCCAGCCTTCCATAACCGCCCTTCCCGAGGCCTTCGCCCCAAACCGCGCCAAAGGATCCTTTACGCTGGTGCGGAATTAAATCGACTGTGCCCGGGATGTAGCATTTCGATGAGCAACCACGCTGTATAGAGGCAAAACAAGGCCGCCAACAGGTGAGAGGTCACATATTGATATGTAAGTACTTACGCGAATCCGACACAATCGGTTTAATGCCGCACTGAGGTAAACAATGTTCTGACGCGGTTTGTTCGCCCCGGGGTACACCTGTCAGCCCTCCCCTCCTGCATCCTGTGCTGCCTGTCCAGGCCGCGCCGCGCTGGGCGCGCGGGCAGAGCCGTGAGCGGGGCGGGGCCGTCGGCGGGGGGCGCTGGGGGGAGTGCTGCCGGGGTGGCGGCGCTATGCCGCGCACCATATTTCTAGCCAAGGGTCGCCTGTTGGCATGCCTCTCCGCTAGGAAATCTACCCGTAGAGTTTTTTGCGACGGCCCCCTGTGGTCGACCCCTGGCCCATCTTCTCAGGCTTTCGCAGGCGCCGCGGCGAGCCGCTCGCGGAGGCGCTGCCCCAGCTCCCGCAGCTCCTCCGCGCTCATCTGCACGATGCGTTCGGCCACCGCTGGCGTTGGGATGTCCCCGCCTGGGGCCAGCCGCGGGCGCAAGTGGCGGGCCAGGGCGAGCAGCGCCGCCGCGTCCAGCTGCGCGAGCTGCTCGACCAGCGCGTCCAGCGTGAGGCCGTCCAGCCGCCGCGGCGCCGTCTCCCTACCCCCTGGTGCGCTGCAGAGGCCGCCCCCTTACGGCGCCTCCCCGGCCCCTGCCGCGGTGCTGGTCTGCCGCACCTGGCGGATAAAGCGCCGGGCGTCGCGCTTCGCGGTGCGCCAGGCGTCGTCGCCCTGGCGCTCAAAGTCGTAGATCCAGATGATCCGCGGCAGCACGTCCACACTCGCTTTCCCGACCTTGCGCAGCAGGGTCGCGGGATACCCCTGCACCGTCTTGACCAGCGTCTCCAGCTTGTGCCGCGCCGTGGCACTGTGCTGCACCTGGCGCGTGATCTCGGCTTCTTGCGCGCGCAGCAGCTCTGCGAGCGCCTGCTGCAGCTGGGCTTTGTCTTTCCGGAGCTGGGCCTGCTGGGCTTTCGGGGTGTCCTTGGGGAGCGGGAGGGCGCTGAGCTGG
>Ga0209889_1000497_pt1 | contig 10901 bp, 12 predicted proteins | sample GWRWN1_0_10_FD_187233 | JGI IMG/M metagenome (GOLD analysis project Ga0209889, IMG submission 187233) | Riverbed sediment microbial communities from areas with no vegetation in Columbia River, Washington, USA - GW-RW N1_0_10 (SPAdes)... | ecosystem: Environmental > Aquatic > Freshwater > River >... | reverse complement strand
TGCCGGTCGACATGCCGATCCAGGCGCCCTGGCTGTCGGGTCCAGCGACGCCGCCACGTTCCCCGGTGAGGAACGGCAGGAACGACACCCCACCGGCGCCGGGGGACGTGCTCGCGAAAATCGCGAACAGGTCGGGCCAGTCCAACCCGAACAGCCGCCTGACCCAACCGAGGGCCAGACCAGCATTTTGCACCGCAGCCATCGCGTACCACCCGCCGTCGGCATCGGCGTAGAGGTGGACCGGGGGATCGGCCCTGGCTTCGGGCCGGTCCACGGTACGCAGGACCTGCGCGCCGGTACCGAGGTTCACCTGCACGATGTCCTCGGCTGGGTGGCCAACCGCAAGCATCGCCGCGGGCGTGTCAGCGCACCCAACGACAATGGGAACGCCGCCCCACACTTCGCCCAGCAGCAAGGTTTCGCCCACCACGTCCGAGCAGCCAGCCACCAGCGGCAGCAGTTGCGAAGGCAGGCCGGTGCCTTCCAGCGTCGCGGACGACCACCCATCCTCGATGACGTCCCACAGCAGGGTGGCCGATGCGTCGCTTCGGTCCGTGACGAGTGCACCCCCCAGCGCCACCCTCAGGTAGTCCTTCGGCAGCAGCACCATCGAGGCCTGCGACGCTGCCGACGGTTCGTGGTCCAGCAGCCAACGCACCATGGGACCGGTCATGCCCGGCACCAACGGGTTGGCTAGGCGGGACCGCACCGGCTCAGGCAGCTTGCGCCAGAGGGCCACTTCCTTGTCTGCCCGGCGATCCGGCCACAGCACCGCCGGCCGCAGCGCGCCCCCCGCCACATCACACAGCACCGCTCCATGCATCTGCCCGGCGACTCCAACGGCACGAACCCGGCCCTGCGCCAACGAAGTGGCTACCGCGGCCAGCGCCGCCTCCAGCCCGCTGATCCAGGCCGCCGGATCGGACTCCGCCCACCCGGGCCGCGGACTGTCCACAGTGTACTCTGCCTGCGACTCAGCGAGCATCGACCCGTCCTCGCCGACGACGGCCACCTTTAGCCCACTTGTGCCGAGATCGATGCCGACGTAACGGTCCATGGGCCAGACCGCTAACGGGGGAACTCGACGCGGACACCGAGTAACCGCACCGGCCGGCGGTCTGCGAACATGTCGAGGGCGGCAAGGGCGGCCTGTTCGATCTCCGCTATCTCGGTGGTCGGCGCGGCAAGCGGGTGGCCGTGCGTGTGGGTGGTGAAAGGCTTGTAGCGCACCTTCACCACGACACGGATGGCGGGTCGCTCCTCGCTGTCCACGTCGTTCGCGACCCGCTGCGCCAGGTTCACGACCTCTCGTCGTACCTCGTCCCAGTCGTCGAGATCGCGCTGGAAGGTGGTCTCTCGACTGCGGGAGCGCGCGACGTATGGCGTGCCAACCACCGGCGAGTGGTCCTGGCCGTGGGCGAGCCGGACCAGCCACGGCCCAATTGTGGGGCCAATCTTCGTGGCGAGGTCGTCCGGATCGGTGGCCGCGAGATCCTTAACCGTATCGATGCCGAAGCCGGCCAGCCGCTTGGCGGTCTTGCCTCCGATGCCCCACAGCGCATCGGTTGGCCGGTCGCCCAGCACGTCGAACCACGTCTGGTCGGTCAACCGAACGGGGCCTGATGGTGCGCTCGCAAGCTGCGCGGAAGCTCCGGCGGGCTTGCCGAACCCGGTTGCCAGCTTGGCCTGCAGCTTGTTCTGTCCAATGCCGACGGTGCAGTCGAGGTTGGTCGCCTCGCGCACGCGTCGTTGGATCTGGCGGGCTGTCGCCTCCGGGTCGTCAGTGTCGACGGCGAGGAACGCCTCGTCCCAGCCGACCACCTCGACCACGGCGTCCTGCTCACGCAGCGTCGCCATCACCTCGGACGAAGCCGCCTCGTACGCGTCCCGGTCGACGGGCAAGAACACCGCATCCGGACATCGACGCGCCGCTGTGCGCAGCGGAAGGCCGGGGTGTACGCCGTATGCGCGGGCCTCGTAAGAGGCCGTGCTGACCACGCCGCGCTTGGTCGGGTCGCCGTCGCCACCGACAACGACCGGAAGTCCGCGCAGCTCCGGGCGGCGCAGCACCTCGACAGCGGCGACGAACTGGTCGAGGTCGACGTGCAGCACCCAGCGGGTCACGCTGCCATTCAACAGTGCCAGCATTACGCGCGAGCGGGCGGTCGGCGTGTGCCGGTGGTGTACGCCTCAGCGCAACGGTAGAACGGATGCATGACCGATCTCACCCGCGTGACCACGTGGATCGATGGCTACCTACGGGCGTGGAACTCAAACGACCCAGCCGATATCGGTTCGCTGTTCACCGAGGACGCCGACTACTACACCGCACCGTTTCGCTCGCCGCTCTGCGGCCGCCAGCAGATCGTCGAGGATTGGCTCGAGCGCAGAGACGAGCCCGGTGAGACCACGTTCGAATGGCATCCGATCGCCGTCACCGACGACGTGGCGATCATCCAGGGCAGCACGACATACCCCGACCATCGGTTCAGCAACCTGTGGGTGATCCGGCTCGACGCCGATGGCCGCTGCCGCGAGTTCACCGAGTGGTGGATGGAACATCCCGCCACACCGGCCGAGTGACAAGTGGTGTCGCGGCGAGATCGGCGTCTGTCCGGACCCAGGCTCGGCAGTCATCGATGGCGCCGACGAGCAGGTCGCGCAGTACGTCGTCGGGCGCCGGAATACACGCCCGCGCGATTCCCTCCACGGCATAGTGGACGATGCTCGGCGCGCTGTGGCGACGAAACGCCTTCAGGGAGATCGACAGCTTACGTGTGAAGTCCTTGGCCCAGCGAGCCGCATCAGGAGCCTGGGCCAGTGCGCGTTGGCTGCGCTCCTCACCCGGGGGCCGTCCGTCAAGATCGGCGAGGACGTGATCGCAGGTCAGTACGGAGACGGCCATGACCCGTTGCCGCTCGGCTGCTGCGATGGGCAGCGCCGCGCTAGCGCACCGCAGCGCGATCTGCACGTCCACGTGCGGATCATCGCTAGTCAACCCGATCACCGAGGGGATCAGAACGGCCAACCGCTGGCGGCCGGCGTCCGAGGTCCAGTCGTTGACGTCGCGGGCGACGGCGGAAAGCAGCGGATGTGTACAGGCCGGATGATCATTCCATCGCTCCCCGGCCAGGAACGATGCCAGCTCCATGAAGCACGCGCCCTTACGGGGATTGCGGTGCTTTCCTCGAGACAGCACAGGAAGCATGTCGGGTACGTGAATGTCAGCGGGTACGTGCGTGTCAGCTTTCGACATGAGGCCCCTCCTCAGGATCGGCGGGCCCGACCACCCCAGTGTGCTCCATGGTCGGCGCTCATGTCACCGGTCTGGGATCAGCCGACCGCGCGATGATCTCGCCCGCCATACCCGCGCTGCGGTCGACGTAGATCCACCACAGCGCCACGCTGCCGAGAAACGCGCACACGAGGGGGCCAGGTTCGCGACCCCGAGCGGCAGGGTCCCGAAGGAACACTGCTACGCCCTCAGTCACTCACAGCGTCAGCACTCTCGCGATACAGTACAGACTTATATAAGCAACAGCTGCTAGTGCTGCTCGTACCGTTGGAAAGGAATCACCACAGACGAGACATTTGACTCAATCAAAAGGTGAGGCGCGGCTGAAGTACGTCGATGTGGTTGATGTCCGGATCGGCGAACGCGTCTGCCATCGGCACCTGGTAGCTCGCCACCACGTCAAGCCGGTCCGTGGGCAGATGACCCCGCCCGGGATCACCGACGAGGACGCGGGCACCACGCGCGACGACGCGTTCCAGGAATGCCAGTATCCGCTCGGCCATGGACCTGCTATAGAAGACGTCGCCGGCGAGGACCAGCTCGGCGTCGCCGCCGCTGCCGTCGAGCAGGTCGCCGTAGCTGCTCGTGACGGTCACTCCATTGGCGTTCGCGTTCAGCGCGATCGCGGCGAGGGCATACGGGTCGATGTCGTTCGCTGTCACCGCGGCCGCGCCGGCTTTGCTCGCGGCGATCGCCACCAGGCCAGAGCCAGAGGCGAGGTCGAGTACGCGACGGCCGGCGGCCACCTGGGGATGGTCGAGGACATACCGCGCGACCGCCTGGCCACCGGCCCAGGCTGAGGCCCAGAACGGCGGTTCCAGCACCGCGCCCGCCTCCGCCTCCATCCGCGCCCACCACACGATGGCGTCCTCGGCCAGGTGCAGGCGAACCTCCGGCACGAACGGCACCTGAACGAGGCGGAGCTGATCGAGGGCAGCGATGTCGGGCGGCAGTACCTTGCGCTCAAGATCGGCGAGCGCACGTCTCGTCCGACTCGTCACCCGCCAAGCATGCCCGACGGCTGGCCAATTCGTCCGGCCAACCCTCCGGAGACCGGCGTAGGGCCGGTCAATGCCGCACGAGACGGGCGGGGGCGATAGGGTCATTGAGTGTGGGCGACCATCGTGTAACGAAGTCTGTGATGGTCGGACTTCGGCGCCCACGTGAAGGAGATATGCAATGGCGACCGGCACCGTGAAGTGGTTCAACGGCGATAAGGGCTTCGGCTTTATCGAGCAGGACGGCGGAGGTTCGGACGTCTTCGTCCACTACTCCGCCATCGCAAGTAGCGGCTACCGCGAACTCAAAGAGGGACAGAAGGTCGAGTTCGATGTAACCCAGGGCCAGAAGGGCCCCCAGGCAGAGAACGTACGGCCTCTCTGACTGCTCTACCCGGCGTCGATCAAGGACTTGCGGTCGTGTTCTGATCTCCAGACCACGACCAAAAGTCCTTGATCGACAGCCGTGACAACTAGCGCCCGCCGCGCCGGCCGCTGACCCGGGAGCCGGCCGAGAAGGCCGCCGCGCCGGACGGGCGAGCGGGTGTCGTACGACCGGCGCCAGACCGCGACGACAAGTGGCCCGACGATGACGACGCCGACTGTGGCGTGGAGCTTCGTCGCGGGCCGCCCCGCCGCGGCGCGGGTATGGGTGCATGCTCCCGACCGGCCGGAGCGGCCGAGGGAGTGACAAACGACCGCTGTCCCGGCGCGAGCTTGGCCAGGAGCGGATCGCCGGGGCGAAGCCGCGTCGTGGTGGCCGCGATCCCGGCCCGACGGGTGAGGTCGTGCACATCGGAGACCTGGTCGTCGGTCATCAGCGTGACGACGGTGCCGTGCGCGCCGGCGCGGGCGGTCCGACCGGAGCGGTGTAGGTAGGCCTTGTGCTCCACCGGCGGGTCGGCGTGCACGACCAGCGTGATGGCATCGACGTGGATGCCGCGGGCCGCGATGTCCGTGGCCACCAACGTCCTGGCGGTTCCATCGGAGAACGCGAGCAGGTTGCGGTCGCGGGCGTTCTGGGCGAGGTTGCCGTGCAGTTCGACCGCGGGGACGCCAGCGGCGATGAGCTGGCGGGTCAGCTTCTTCGCGCCATGCTTGGTTCGGGTGAACACCAGCGTGCGGCCCGGCGCCGCGGCCAGGTCGACCAGAACAGGCAGCCGGTCGTCGCCCTGTACGTGCAGGACGTGGTGCTTCATGGTCGTGACCGATGACGTCGTCGGGTCGACGCTGTGGGTGACCGGGTTGGTCAGGAACCGCTGCACGAGCACGTCGACACCGGCGTCGAGCGTGGCCGAGAACAGCAGCCGCTGGCCCTTGCGCGGGGTCCGCTCGAGCAGCCGTCGTACCGCCGGCAGGAAGCCCAGGTCGGCCATGTGGTCCGCCTCGTCGAGCACAGTGATCTCGATCGAGTCGAGACTCGCGTGCCCAGCTGAGACGTGATCCTCGAGCCGGCCCGGGCAAGCCACCACGACGTCGACGCCGGCGCGCAGGCCGCGGATCTGAGGATTGGCGCCGACTCCGCCGAAGACCGTCATGGTACGCAGCGAGAGCGCTTGCGCCAGCGGAGCCATCGACGCGTGGATCTGCGTCGCCAGCTCGCGAGTCGGGGCGAGGATGAGCGCCCGCGGGCGGCCGGATTGGAGCTTGTGGGCGCTCGTGCTCGCCGCGAGCCGGGCCAGGACGGGGAGTACAAATGCGTACGTCTTACCGGATCCGGTCTTGCCGCGGCCCAGCACGTCGCGTCCCGCGAGGGAGTCGGGCATGGTGGCCGCCTGAATGGGGAACGGCTCGGTGATGCCGGCGGCGGCCAGAGCATCGGTGAGCTGGGCCGGAAGGCCGAGTTGGGCAAAGGTGGTTGCGGTTGTCGTCGTGGGCGTGGTACGGGGGCGGACTGCCGCCATGAAGTCTCCGAACGTGGAAGGGTCGTCCTGCCCGGCGCAGACCAGCTCGGTCGCGGCGCGTGGTGGTCGACATCAGAACGCGGCCCGAGGCAGAACGGTGCGGGCCGCAAAGCGATCATACCTCAGACTCGGCTGTGGTCGCTAAGTCGTTGGTCACCACGCCAGCACGGAGTGTGGCTCGGCGCACACCCGGGCGTGGTGTGGCGACGCGGGGATGAGGCGCCGGTCACGTTTCCCGCCGCGCATGTGCCCTGTGTCCGCGACCCGTGGGCTGCGTTGGCCGACCGGGAGCCCTTCACCAGTGCGTACCGGCGCTGGCTAGGGTGATCACCGTGATGACGCCGCGGGTCGTACACACTGCCGAACTGCAGGGTGCGGAGCTGGGACAGATCCGCAGCATGCTGGACCGGGCCTTCGCCGGTCGTTTCGACGACGCAGATTGGGATCACGCGCTCGGCGGGCTGCATGTCGTGCTGTCCGAGGACGACCAGGTGATCGCCCACGCCGCATTGGTCCAGCGGCGGCTGGTACATGACGGCCGGGCGATCCGCACCGGCTATGTGGAGGCTGTCGCGGTCGACCTGCACCGACGACGGCGCGGCTATGCCGCCACGGTTATGGACGAGGTCGAACGAATAGTCCGCGCCGCCTATGACCTTGGCGCACTGTCCGCATCGGAGGGTGTCGACACCTTCTACCTCTCCCGCGGCTGGTTGGCCTGGCAGGGCCCCACCTCCGTGCTGACTCCGGCCGGGATCAGACGCACGCCGGACGACGACGACAGCACCTTCGTGCTTCCCGTGCCATCGAAGGTGCAGGTAGAGGTCACCGGAGCGCTGGTCTGCGACTGGCGCGACGGCGACGTCTGGTGACCGGTCTGTCTCACCGTCAATAGACTGCCGGGCATGGACGGCTTGGAGATCGCCCACCGGCGGCTGCACAACCAGCACCTGTCCGCGGCGCCGCTGGCCGACCCGGTCGCCGTGGTGCGGCATTTTGGCGCCATGCAGGCGCAAGAGTACGCGGTGGCGAAGTGGTCGGTCGCCCAGCGCACTAGCGGTTGTGACGACGCCGCGATGCAGCGGGCAGTCGACGAGGGGGCGATCCTGCGTACCCATGCATTGCGGCCCACCTGGCATTTCATCGCGGCGGTCGACATCGCCTGGATACAGGCGCTCACCGGCCCGCGGGTTCACGTCTTCAACGCCTACTACAACCGCCAACACGGCCTGGATGACGGACTGGCCGCCAAGGCCACCGTCGTGATCACCGAAGCGCTGCGCGGTGGTAACCATCACACCCGAAGGGAGCTCGGCGAGGAGCTCGGCAGAGCCGGCATCGAAGCGACCGGCAACCGGTTGGCCTACATCATCATGCGCGCCGAGCTCGATGGCCTGATCGCCAACGGCCCGATGCGCGGCAAGCAGCACACCTACGCGTTGATCAGCGAGCGTGCGCCGGATGCGCTCACGCTTGAGCCCGACGAGGCGCTGGCCGAACTGACCCGGCGCTACTTCGTCAGCCACGGTCCGGCCACCGTGAAGGACTTCTCCTGGTGGTCGAGTCTGACCGTCTCTCAGACCAAGCGCGGCCTCGACCTCGCTGGGTCGACGCTGGCGCACGAGGTCGTCGATGGGCGCACCTACTGGTTCGCTCCGGCAGACCCGCCGAAGCGAGAGCCATCGCCCGCCGTGCACGTGCTACAGGGCTACGACGAGTATTTCGTTGCGTACACCGAGAGCAGGCACGTGGTCAACGTCGCGGGGCTGCCCGTAGGAACGTCGAATGAGAATCTGCTCATCCACCCGATCGTGCTCGACAGCCAGATGATTGGCTTCTGGCGGCGCGTCGTGGACCGAGGCGGGATCACCGCCGAGCCGACGCTGGCCATCAAGCTGACCGCCGGGCAGCGGCGCGCCGTCGATGCGGCCTTCGCCCGGTTCGCCGACTTCGCCGGTGTCCCGGTGACTGTCAGCTGGTCGCAATCAGGGCGCGCGGGCGCGGTAGGACGGGACGGCAAGTATCCGCCGGGACTCATTTCTGGTAGGTAGTGACCATGGCTAAGCGGTCCGGTGGATTGGGTAAGGCGTTCGCTCGAGGATTCCTGCGGACGGCCGTGTGGGTTTACCGCCGCAGCGGCGGGAAGGTCGCCGGCAAGTTGTTCGGCGCGCCACTGCTGTTGCTGACCACGACCGGACGAAGGACCGGGCGGTCGTGGACGGTGCCGTTGATGTACCAGCCCGCCGGCGACGGTTGGGTCATCATCGCGTCCAACGGCGGCAGTCCGAAGCACCCGGCCTGGTGGCTCAACCTGCGATCGCAGCCGGACGCCTCAGTGCAGATCGGCCGCGAGGCGTACGCGATCACCGCCGTCGTGGCCGCTGGCGGCGAGCGCGAGCAGCTGTGGCGTCGGATGGCCGACATGTACAAGGGCTACGACGGATATGCCCGGAAGACCACCCGCACGATTCCCGTGATTGTCCTGCAAAGGCGCTAACCCGCGGTTCGCTCAGAACAGGGCGAGCTGCCCGGGAGCCGGCGCTCGCCCCGCGCGCGACCTCCGCGTCCACACCCACGGCTGCGGCATGAGCGCCAACTCATCGTCGCTGGGCGGCGGTGCGCCGCCGGTCAGGGCCCAGAGCGACGGCCCGAGGTTAATCCCGCGGCCGGCCAATGCCCGCCTCATTGAGGCGAGATCGAGGGGCAGCCGCGCCGTGTCCAGGTCGGGCATAGGAAGGTCAACGCGCATCCGCATAAGCCGCCGGTTGCGGTTGACCGTCTCCCGCATCGCGGGGGAGTGGAGGTACTCGCTCGCGCCGTCGCCCACCACCGCGCGGACGGCCTGCTCGTCGCCGCCGTCCAGGGCGGCCCACGCGGCGTCCACACTGCCGAATGCCGTCAGGAGCCTGGCGGCCGTGGCGGAGCCGAATCCGCGAACCCCGCCAAGGTTGTCGGATGGGTCGCCGCGCAGGGCGGCGTAGTCGCGGTACTGCCACGGGTGGACTCCGCAGATCTCGGGGAGGGAGGCCATTGTCACGAGGACGGCCTTGTCGAGCCCGCCGTTGCGCACCCGGAGCACCGACGTCGAGGCGTCGATAAGCGCGAATGCGTCGCGGTCGCTGGTCACCGCGACGGATCGCCAGCCGTTGCGGCGGGCGTGTGCGGCCGAACTGGCGAGCACATCATCAGCCTCGTAAGCCGTCGCCACCACGGTGCAGACGCCGGTTGCACTCAGCAGGTCCGGGGCGGCAGCCACCTGCTCGGCGAGGTCCGCCGGCTTGGGCGCTCGGTGGGCCTTGTAGGCCGGGTAGTCGGCTTTGCGGACGGAGTGATCAGGACAGTCGAAGCCGACCAGTACGGCGTCCGGTCGCAGTTGGGCAGCGGCGCGGGCGATGTACCCGATCAATCCTTTGAGGGCCCACACCGGCCGGCCATCCTGGTCCAGAAGCCGCCCCGTGGCAGCCGCGTGGTACGCACGGTGAAGGAGGCTGTTGCCATCCAGCACGAGCAGCAGCGGGGCGGGGGACGCCTGCATCCGCTCAGCGTATTACTCCGGACCGACAGGGGGCTGGCGGCACGGCGCAAAGTTCCCACGATCCGCCGCGTCCACATTCGCGCGCCGGACTCCTGCCACCATGCGGTTACTCGGCGCGGTACTGGTCGTGCTGGGCGAAGAACTCGGTCCATTCGTCCTCGGTCAGAGTCCGGCCGTCGTCGCGGATTGCCGCTAGCCCCCGAAAGTACTTCTCCCGCGGCGCACCCGGAGCAAACAAGATCAGCATCGAGGAGGGTTGGTCGCTCAGCGCGCGGAATCCGTGCACGCCACCCATCGGTACGTACAGAAAGTCGCCCGCTTGAGCCAGCGCCCAGCGGTTACCGTTCTAGAACTCGACAGTGCCGGACGTGACAAAGAACGACTCGGAGAACGTTCGATGGAAGTGCGCATCCGCACCACCTGTGCGTGGCTGCATGTTCCACTCGAACAGCCCGAACTGCCCCCTGGTCGCGGAACCAGGCGCCACGAACCGTACATGGGTACCCGACGTACGGAAGGTGAGGCTATCCACGTCATCGCGGGCACGGAACTCGGCACTCACTTCCCCGGCATCGCGCATGTAGGTCACCAGATAAACTCTAGACAGGCCGCCCCCCGCATGTGCCCTCGCGGCGGCGTTGGACGGGTGGCCACCGCCACATGGCCCTGGTCACGCGGTTGAGTGTCCAATGGTCCGGAAACTTGTGCTCTGCTCGCCGGCATACTCCGTCGACGGCACATGCACAGCGTCGTCCACGCCACGTTCGACGTGATCGACGCCGCTGCCGTGGAGGAGGCGATAAGAGTAACCGAGCCGTGACTAATGTGGACGTCGCGCAGCAGGTCGTTCGTCGAGGTGCCATGGCCTACGAGCGAGTTCCTCAGCGGGGTAATCCAACGTCCTGCTTGAACGTTCGTCGCTACTCGAACAGCTCCTGGACCTTGCTGGCAGTGGCGGCGCGGCGGATCCACGTGTCGAGCTGGTCGAGGTCGCTGCAGCTGGCGATCTCTTCGCGCACGTCGTCGGGCACCTCGATGCCGCGGGCGTCCAGAAACGCCAACACCGCCCGGGCTTCGCCCCTGGCTTCGCCCTTTGCCGCTCCGCTGGCCTCACCCTGGTCGAAGTAGCGGCGGGCGAAGTCGCTCTGGTAGCGGTGGGTCGTAGTACT
>Ga0209889_1000496_pt1 | contig 10911 bp, 10 predicted proteins | sample GWRWN1_0_10_FD_187233 | JGI IMG/M metagenome (GOLD analysis project Ga0209889, IMG submission 187233) | Riverbed sediment microbial communities from areas with no vegetation in Columbia River, Washington, USA - GW-RW N1_0_10 (SPAdes)... | ecosystem: Environmental > Aquatic > Freshwater > River >... | reverse complement strand
GCTCCGAGCACGTCTCATCGATCGGACGAGCTCTCCCGCGCCTCATGCGGCGGCGGCGCGAACTCGTCGAGCGCCCGCGCGTAGGACATCCCGTACCCCTCCGCGAGCCCCTCCTCGGTGATGCCGAGGTCGACCAGCGCCCCGCCCCAGCGGGCGAGCGCGCGTCGCGCCGGGTCCCACAGGAGCCCCATCGTCGCGTCCATCGCCTCGGCGTAGACGTGGGCCGTCGCCTCCGACCTCGCGAGGTCGGAGGTGTGCGCTCGGGCCGCGTCGCCGATCCGGCGACGGCGTTCGGGATCGTCGATCAGCGCTCGGAGCGTCGCGGCGAGCTCGTGGGGTTCGAGCCGGCCCGCCGGGACGCGGACGACGGCGTCTTCGGGCAGGTCGAGATACGTCCCCGTCGCGCTCACCACCGTCGGACGACCGCATTGCATCGAGCGGGCGAGCGAGCCGGATACCTCTCCACGATGCGGGTACCGGAGGTCGACCGAGACGTCCGAGGCGCACATCCACGCGAGGAAGTCCTCGTCGGACACGTCGGTGTGGATCGAGACGCGTGCACCGAGCCCGCTCCCGCGCACCAGCGGCTCGACGTCGTACCCGGGGATGCGTCGCCCGACGAGTGCCAGGTGCACGTCCTGGGGCAGGTGCACCATCGCCTCGACGACGACGTCGATCAGCTTGGCCGCGTTCTGGTCGCCGTACACGCCGACCAGCGTCCGCATCCCCATGGACTCGAGCGACCCTCGGATCACGCGAGCGGCGCCCTCCGCCTTGCGGACGTGCGGCTCGCTCTCGACCACGGGGTGGGGCGCGACGTAGATCGGGGTCTTGCAGCCCAACGCGCGCAGGTAGCGTTCGGCGAACGGCGAGTGCACGACGATCCCCCTCGCGTTCCGCGCGGCGTGCGCGACGTAAGGGACGCGGAGCGGGTCGTTGCGTTCGGCCTCCTCGAACCCATGGAGCCGGGGCGCGAGCAGGAGACCTTCGCGCATCGCCTGGTGCCCGAACGGCTGCGCCGTCGCCACCATCCCCATCACGAAGTCGTCGAGCGCGAGGTCGTGGATCACCAGGAGCCCCGGCGTTCGGATCGCGAGGTCGTAGATGTCGCCGTGGAACTCCAGGTTGTTGCCGAGGTGGTACACGGCCATCGTGTGCCACGGCACGGTCGCCCAGTGCTTGTGCTTGATCGGCCAGTACGGCTGGATCTTGTGCTTCGCGGGCGTGTACCCGATCCGTTCGAGCCCCTCGAGCACCGCCTGCGAGTAGGTGGCGACGCCGCTGCGTGCCGGCGGCATCGGCGAGAGCCACGCGATGCGCGGATCCATCTTGTGGTCCCAACGGTAGATCCTGCGGATCGCACCGACGACGGGGGTGGTCAGTCGAGCCATCGCTACTCCGTCAGGCGTGCGACGACCTCGGGCCAGCCGGGCACCGTCGCGCTGAGCTTCTCGTTGCCCGCCTCCCCCATCTTCTTCGCGAGCGGGCGGTTGGAGAACAGGCGATCGAACGCGTGGGCGATCGCCTGCGGTTCGGGCGGCGTGACCAGCCCGGTCTCGCCGTCGGTCACGAACTCGAGCGGGCCGCCGGCGTCGGTGAGCGTGACCACCGGCCGGCGCGCCGCGAAACCCTCGAGCGTCACGTACCCGTAGTCCTCGTCGAACGGCCCGTAGTACACGCCGAGCGCCTCCAGGTAGAGCTGGTGCAGGCGGTTGTCCGAGACCCGGCCGGCCAGCTCGACCTTGTTCTGGAGCCCGTGCTTGTCGATCCGCTCTCGGAGGGCGTCCTCGTCGGGCCCGCTGCCAACGAGCACCAGGCGGACGCCGGTCTTCACATGCCGCATCGCTTCGACGACGAGCGACTGCCGTTTGAGGCCTTCGAGACGGCTCGGGAACACGACGGCGTCGCCGTACGGTCCGGGTTCGAGCGGTAGGAGCGCCTCGACGATCGGCGACGGGTGGTAGAGCACGTCGCTCGACAGCCGGAGCGAGCTCCACAGGCGATCCTGCACGTTCTTCGAGTTCGTGAAGATGCGCTTGGCCTCGCCGAGCGCGATCCGGTCGCTCTGTTGCACCATGTCACGCACCTGGGGCCCCTCGATCTGCATCCCGAGCTCCCCGAACTCTGGGTGATCCCACAGCTCGTACGCGGTCCGATGCTGGTGGATCAGCCACACCACCTTGCGTTCGTGCCGGACGAGGTACGCGGGGAACTTGAGCGCGATCACCATGTCGATCGGCAGCCCGTTGGATTCGGACAGATCGAGCGCGCGCCACACGGCCATCTGGTGCACGACCTCGGTGGCCGGGTACCACTTGCCGGCGACCACGACCTCCTCGGCCTCGTGCCCGGCTTCTCGGAGGGCGGCGACAACCGACTCCGTGTGCGTCTCGGCCCCCCCGCGCACGAACGGCGTCTGGGGGTGAACGACCGCGATCCTCACTCGGCGTCCCCGAGCTTGGCCCGCAGCTCCTTCACTTCGGTTTCGAGCGCGACGACCCGGTCGGCGAGCGCGGCGGTGAGCTCCCCGAACTCGGCCAGCAGCCGGTCGTTCCGCCGGCGCATCGGCCGGAGCAACCGGAACTGCAGGACCTTGGTCTTCCGTCGCATCCGCGACCCGGACCCGAGCTCGGGCTCGCCGCGCGGGACGGCTTGCTTCTCGTCGGCTCGCATGAGCATCGCGAAGTCGTGGAGCAGGTCCCGAACCTCCGACGTGTCCATCCGAGAGCGAACCGAGGCGTCCTCGGCCCAATAGATCTCGCGTTCGAGCGCGCTCCGAGCGTCGTTCTCGCTGGTCACGGGCGTGAGGGTAGCACCGGGGGTTCAGAAGGCCGGCGGTCGTCACCGAAACGTCATTGGCGGTCACGCCTCGAGAAGCGTTTCCGTAATCAGGGCATACTCCGCTCGATGCCGGACGACATCGATGACTTGCTCCGGGCAGCCGCGTTCGCCTATCTGGACGACCTGAGGCGCCGACATGGTGACCATGTCTCCTATCGCCACCTAGAAGCCTTCGAGTTCGACGACCGACGGATATCGCTCATCCAGCGGATGCGCGGCATTCGCGTCGTGGCGGGATTCCCGGCAGCACTGAGCATTCTTACGACGTTTCGTGCCCGCCCAGAGGACCGTCCATACGAGGACACTGAGGGGCAGGATGGTTATCTGCGCTACAAGTGGCGTGGCACGGAGGCCAACAACTACGACAACGTCGCCCTACGTCGGACTCTTGAATTCGGTAAGCCGCTGATCTGGTTCTTTGGGGTAGCTCCAGGAACGTATCTGCCCGTCTATCCAGTCTGGCTGGTCGACGAAGAGCCTAGCCGGCATCAGTTCGTCGTCGCAGCCGACACCGAGATGCGAGGGCAATGGCTGAACCCTGACATGATCCATCCCGTGGATCTCACACTTCGGCGGCAGTACGCGCATGCGACAGTAAGACAACGGCTCCACCAACGCGTCTTTCGTGAGCGAGTGCTCATCGCCTACCAGTCACAGTGCGCATTGTGTCGCCTGCGGCATCCCGAGCTGCTCGATGCGGCACATATCAAGGAAGACTCGGAGGGGGGCGAGCCCATCGTCCTCAATGGACTGGCGATGTGCGCGATACACCATCGTGCGTTCGACGCACATGTACTGGGCATACGACCCAACTACGTGATCGAGATTCGGCAGGACATTCGTGATGAGCGCGACGGCCCGACGCTCCTACATGCACTCCAAGGGATGCACGAGAGCACCCTCTCGTTACCTCGGAGTCGAGCGGCATGGCCGAGCACCGATCTTCTAGAGGAGCGCTACGAACGCTTCCAGAAGGCAGGGTGAGCTAGATACCCATGACTCGCTTCACGCGGACTACTCCCGCGGCGGCGCGAAACCCGCGTTACTTCTCTCGAGCCACTTCGAAGTGCTTCACCCTCGGGGCGAACTCGAGGAGGAAGCGTTCGTCGTCCGGGTAGTAGTGGGCCGCGTCCACGTCCTCGCCGGCGAACACCTTCACGTCGTCGAGCGAGTCCCAGAAGGACATGACGCCGAACTCGGCCTCGTCGCCATTGATGCGGCGGAGCACCATCACACCCTTGTTGCCGGGCGTGGCGTGGAGTTCCGCGACTCCGCTCTCCTCCAGGTACGCGAGGTACGTGTCGTAGTCCGTGGCCTTCGTCCGTCCGATCCACAGGCGTGCGATCACGATCCGCCTCCTTCCTCACGCGCTTCGACCAGTATGGTTCGCTGGTGACCGACCACCACGTCCTCGTGAACCGCGAGCAGTGGGACGCCGACGCGGACAACTGGGTCGAGCCCGGACGCAAGGCTTGGTCGACCGACGAGATCAGCTGGGGCTCGTGGAGCGTGGCCGAATCCGACCTGCGGGTCCTCCCCGACGTCAACGGGCTCGACGTGGTCGAGCTCGGGTGCGGGACGGCCTACTGGTCGGCGTGGCTCGCGCGGCGAGGGGCCCGGCCGGTCGGGCTCGACAACTCGAGCCGGCAGCTCGCGACGGCGCGGGTGTTCCAGGAGGAATTCGAACTGCGGTTCCCGCTCGTGCACGCCGACGCCGAGCGTGCCCCGTTCCGCGAGGAGAGCTTCGACCTCGCCTTCTCCGAGTACGGCGCCGCGATCTGGTGCGATCCATACCGCTGGATCCCGGAGGCCGCGCGGTTGCTCCGGTCGGGCGGCCGGCTCGTCTTCCTCGGCGGGCACCCACTACTCTTGCTGTGCTACCCGAAGGACGACGTCTCGCCCGCTGACTTCCGGCTCCACCGCGACTTCTTCGGAATGCACCGGACGGAGTGGCGAGACAAGGACGGCGTGGTCGACGGAGTCGAGTTCCGCCTCCCCCACGGCGAGATGATCCGGCTCCTGCGCTCGAACGGGTTCGAGCTCGAGGATCTCGTCGAGATCCAGGTGCCCGATGGCGCGACGACTGTCCACGACGACGTCGCCCCGCCGGAGTGGGTGAAGCGCTACCCGCCGGAACAGATCTGGAAGGCCCGCAAGCGCTGACGACCTAGACTTGCTGCGTGCCGGCCTGTGCAACCTGCGGCTTCGAGTCGGAGCAACCGTTCCGATTCTGTCCCGAGTGCGGCACGGAGCGGGCCGCGGCGCCTTCCCGCGAGCAGCGCAAGACCGTGACCGTGCTGTTCTGCGACCTGACCGGCTCGACCGCGCTCGGCGAGACGCTCGATCCCGAACGGCTCCGTGCGCTGCTCGCGAACTACTTCGAGCGGATGAGGGCGATCGTCGAACGGCACGGCGGGACCGTGGAGAAGTTCATCGGCGACGCCGTGATGGCCGTGTTCGGCGTGCCGGTGGTGCACGAGGACGACGCGCTGCGGGCGGTGCGTTCGGCCGTGGAGATGCGGGACGCGTTGCCCGAACTCGGGCTCCAGGGACGGATCGGCGTCATGACCGGCGAGGTGGTGACGGGAACCGAGGAGCGGCTGGCGACCGGCGATGCGGTCAACGTCTCTGCGCGGTTGGAGCAGGCAGCGCAGCCGGGCGAGGTGTTGATCGGGCAGCCGACGCTCGCGCTCGTCCGAGACGTCGCCGAGGTCGAATCCATCGACCCTCTCGAGTTGAAGGGCAAGGCCGAGCCGGTCCCCGCCTTCCGGCTCCTGCGTGTTCGCGACGCGCCCCAGCGGCGGCACGGTGCGCGGTTCGTCGGGCGCGATCACGAGCTCGCGATCCTCCGGGAGGCGTGGGAGCGCGTGGAGAAGGAGCGGCGTTGCGAGCTCGTGACGGTGATCGGCGATGCCGGCGTCGGCAAGTCCCGGCTCGCCTCGGAGCTCTTGGGATCGATCGAGGCGACGGTCGTCCAGGGCCGCTGCCCCCCGTACGGCGAGGGGATCACCTACTGGCCGGTCATCGAGGTGCTGAAGCAGCTCGACGTGTCGCCTCCCGAGGAGGACGCTGTCGTGGCGATCCGCTCGTTGCTCGGCGAGAGCGACGCGGCGGCCTCGGCCGAGGAGATCGCGTGGGCCTTCCGCAAGACCCTAGAACACGCGGCCGCGGAGGGGCCACTGGTGGTCGTGTTCGACGACATCCAGTGGGGCGAGCAGACCTTCCACGACCTGATCGAGCATGTCGCGCTCCTGTCCTCGGACGCATCGATCCTGCTGCTCTGCATGGCGCGGCCGGAGCTCAGCGGAGGCCGCCCCACCTGGCCGGTGACGCTCCGGCTCGAGCCCTTGCCCGACGAAGACGTCGAGGAGCTCATGGCGGAGCGCGTCTCCGGCCGGCTCCGCACGAGGATCGCCCGCGCCGCGGGCGGCAACCCGCTCTTCATCGAGGAGATGCTGGCGATGGCCGGCGACTGGGACGGCGAGGTGGTCGTTCCGCCCACGCTGCAAGCTCTGCTCGCGGCTCGCCTCGATCAGCTCGAGGTCACTGAACGCCGCGTCCTCGAGCGCGGTGCGATCGAAGGCGAGATCTTCCATCGGGGCGCCGTCCAGGCGCTGGCGCCCGCGGAGACCCAGGGGTGACCCCGAACCTTGCCGCGCTCGTCCGCAAGGAGCTGATCAGGGCGGACAGACCACGGTTCGCCGGCGAGGACGGCTTCCGCTTCCGCCATCTCTTGATCCGTGACGCCGCGTACGAGGCCCTGCCGAAGGCGACACGCGCCGAACTCCACGACCGCCTTGCATCCTGGCTGGATCAACACGGGAGCGAGCTCGTCGAGCTGGACGAGATCGTGGGCTACCACCTCGAACAGGCATGTCGCTACCGGGCCGAGCTCGGGATGCCCGACGACGAGCAGGCCGCCGCGGCACGGCGGCGCCTGACCGCGGCTGGCTTCCGCGCGAATCTCCGCCAGGACTACGGCGGCGCCGTGAGCCTGTTCGAGCGCGCCGCCGCGCTCGAACCCGCCACCGGGTTCGACCTCGCCCTTGAAACGGAGCTTGGCGTCGCCCTGCTCTGGACAGGCAGGGGCGACGAAGCGCTGCGGCGCGCGGATGCCCTCGCCGAGCGCGCCGCTGCGGCGGGCGATCGTGTCGGCGAGCTCTGCGGGAGGATCCAGTCGAGCACAGTCGGGCTCTACCTCGAGCCGGAGGGCACGACGGGGAAGCTGGCTGCGCTCATCGAAGGGGCCCTACCCGTGTTCCAGGCCGCCGGCGACGACCTGGCTCTGTACGTCGCCTACGCGGCGCTCTCAGAACTGGAGATAACGCGCGCGCGGATAGACGCAGGGCTGGAGGCCTTCGAGCGGGCTTACGCCCACGCCCAACACGCGGGCTACGTACCGCCCGGGTCCTTCGGGCAGCGAGCCTTCTGTCGTTTCGCCGGCACGACACCGGTGCCGGAACTGCTCGCGTGGCTCGACGAGAACGAGGCCCGAGAAGGGCGAGACTACTTCTTCCGTGCCTACCGGGCCGGGGCGCTCGCGATGCTCGGTCGGTTCGACGAGGCGCGCGCGATCCTCGCCGAAGCGCGTGCGGAGTTGGCCGAGCGAGGCGGAGGGATCCTGCTCGCGAACATCACCGCGTTCGAGTCCGTCTGGGTGGAGCTCTGGGCCGGCGATCCCGTCGCCGCAGCCGAGTTCGGAGCGGAGGGGTTCAGGCTGCACGAGGGGCTGGGGGATCCAGGTTTCCTGTCGACTGCGGCCGGCACCCTGGCGCTGGCGATCTACGCGCTCGACCAGCTGGACGAGGCAGACGCCTGGGCCCGCCGCGCCGAGGAGCTCGGCTCGAGCGACGACGCCGATAAGGAGATGCTCTGGCGACGGGTCAGGGCGAAGGTGCTCGCGCGCCGTGGCGAGCACGCCGACGGGGAGCGGCTCGCCCTCGAGGCCGTGGCGATCTGCGATGAGACCGAAAGGCTCGACGCGCAGGGCGATGCGTACGCGGACCTCGCTGAGGTGCTCCTGCTCGCCGGCAAGCTCGACGGAGCGGTCGCCGCGCTCGAGACTGCGGTCGAGCGCTACGAGCGCAAGGGCAACATCGTTTCGGCGCAGCGCGTTCTGGCGCGGCTCGCCGAGCTCCGAGACGCCTAGGAGGTCACCATGGCCAAGCTCATCTACTCGGGGCTCACGTCGCTCGACGGCTACGTGGCGGACGAGGACGGCAACTTCGACTGGGCCGAACCGGACGAGGAGGTGCACACCGTCGTCAACGACCTCGAGCGACAGGTCGGCACCTACCTGTACGGGCGCCGGATGTACGAGGTGTTGGTCGCCTGGGAAAACCTTGGACCTCGCCAACCAGCCACCGTTCATCCGAGAGTACGCGGAGATCTGGCGGGCGGCCGACAAGGTCGTGTAGTCCACGACCTTGGAGACGGTCTCCAGCGCCCGAACGCGGATCGAACGAGCCTTCGACCCCGAAGCCTTTCGGCAGATGAAGGCGTCGGCGGGATCCGACATGAGCGTGGGCGGTCCCGACCTCGCCGCTCAGGCGATCCGGGCCGGACTGGTCGACGAGTTCCACCTCTTCCTCACGCCCATCGTGGTGGGAGGCGGCATGCGGCCCTCCCCGACGACGTCCGCGTGGGGCTCGAGCTGTTGGACGAACGCCGTTTCGGCAACGGCGTGATGCACCTGCACTACCGCACCGAGACGTAAGGACGCAGCCTAGTCGTTCGGAGCCCAGATCGGGCCCAGGCAGTCGTCGCGGAGCGGCAACGGGTCGGGCGCTCGCGGCTCCTGCCCGAAATCGAACGCCGAGAGCATCGGCGTGGCCTGCTCGTCGCGCTTGGTGAGCTGCGTGAGGCCCCAGTTGTCCTCGATGAACCGGAGCACGCTCGAGAACTCGCCGAGCTCGCCGCTCACGACCCCCTGCTTCGAGTAGGGGCTGAGCACGATCATCGGGACGCGGATCCCGAACCCGAAGTCGTCGACCTGCGGAGGCGGCACGTGGTCGTAGAAGCCGCCGTAGTCGTCCCACGTGAGGAAGATCGCGGTGGACTCCCACATGGGCGAGCGCATGATCGCGTCGATCACCTTCGTGGTCCAGTTCTCGCCGTGGCAGAAGTTGTACTCGGGGTGCTCGGACAGCTCGAACCGCGGCGTGATCCACGTAACCGGCGGCAGTAGGCCCTCCCGGATGTCGTTCACGACGTCGTCGACCCGGAACATGTGCCGCTGCCACCGTTCCTCGTGCATGCGGTAGCGCCGGATGGCCGCGTACGCCGACCAGATGTACCCCTTCTGGTCCTCGCTCGCCGCGTACTGAGCCCACGGGATGCCTGCGCGGTTCAGCAGGTCGCCCTCGGTGAGGAAGTCGAAGCACGGAGGCACCTTCCGCAAACGGCCCTCGCTGTCGTACACGTCCACGGTCTGCAGCGGCGGGGCGTCGCACCCGAACGTGTTGGAGCCATGCGTGAGCTCCGGAGTCCTGCGTGGGTTGTCGTGGGCGCCCCCCGAGGTCGCGGCGATCGAGTACAGGTGGTTCGGGAACGACGGCCCCTGCGCGCTCGCGAAGAAGTTGTCGAACAGGACGTTCTGACGAGCCCAGTGCCAGTAGTTCGGGAGTTGCTCCTTCTGGAGCTGCGTGTAGGCCCAGGGGGCGTGCTCCCCCTGCAGGAACCCGTCCATCTCGCCCCGGTTCCACGCGGCCAGCGAGCACGAGTAGCAGTGGGGCAGGTCGCCGGGCACCCGTCCCTCGGTGCCGCGGGTGAGCGCTCGCGGTTGCCCGAAGGCCATCCCGTTCGTGACACCGTCGGCCTTCGGGAACGTCCCGAAGAGGTGATCGAAGCTCCGGTTCTCCTTGATCAGGAACACGACGTGCTTGATCGGGGTCGTCGTCTCCAGCGCGTCGGCGTCGAACGCGTCCGGGCTCCCGCTGGTGACCGCGCTCGGGCTCGCCGACGGGGTGGGCGAGCTCGGAGCCCTCGGCTCGGCCTCGCTGGTGCTGCACGCGACCGCGATCAGTGCGAGACCGACGATCGTGGCGAGCCACGGCAGCGCGCGCTGATGCAGGGGGGTCCTCATGGGTGCCACGAGTCTATCCAGACCCCGCTGACCGTCCCGCTGCCCCGCGGAGCACCTCCGCCGTCGCGGCCGCCGACCCCTCCCAGGTGAACATCGGGAGACGTGCGCGTCCGGCGGTGATGAGCCGCTCGCGGAGTTCGGCGTCGCGGAACAGTCGGGCGAGACCGTCCTCGATCCCCCCCAGGTCGTCGGGCTCGACCGAGATCGCCGCGTCGCCGGCCACCTCCGGCAGCGAGGCTGCCGTCGAGGTCAGCACCGGAACACCGGCCGCGAACCCCTCGAGCACCGGGAACCCGAACCCCTCGTACAGGGACGGGTACGCGAGGGTCGTCGCGCCGGCCAGCAGACCTCCCTTCTGATCATCGGTCACGTAGCCGGTGAGCACGACGCGACGCCGAACGTCGTCCGGGAGCTCATCGACCTGCGCCCGAAGGGTCTCGACGCCGTTCGGAGCCCACCGCACGCGCCCGCCGGCGATCACGAGCCACGGCTCCGCGTCCCGGATCCTCGCGAACGCTTCGACGAGCGCGCGGAGGTTCTTGCGAGGCTCGATCCCCGTGAGCGAGAGGAGGTACGGGCCTTCGATGCCGAAAAGCCGCCGGACGGCCACCACGGCCTGGTCCTGAGCGGGCCCGAACACGTCCGTGTCCACCCCCAGCGGCACGACCGAAAGTCGCTCGGAGAGACGCTGGGCCTGGCCCGGATAGGACTCCAGGAGATCGCGACGGCTCTGCTCGGACACGACGATGACCTGCGCCGCTCGCCCGAGGGACGCCTCCAATCGAGACAGCCAACGGCGCGTGGCCAGGGGCGCGGTCTGCGGGAAGAGCTTGTAGGCGAGGTCGTGCACGGTGAGGACGACGTTGCGGCTCCGTGTCGGCGGCGGAACGAAATTGGGTGCGAACAGGACATCGAACCGAACCGTCCATTCGAGCTTCGGGGCATCCAGCCGCAACGCAGCCCGTTCGAACCAACTCGTCGGGAAC
>Ga0209889_1000494_pt1 | contig 10934 bp, 10 predicted proteins | sample GWRWN1_0_10_FD_187233 | JGI IMG/M metagenome (GOLD analysis project Ga0209889, IMG submission 187233) | Riverbed sediment microbial communities from areas with no vegetation in Columbia River, Washington, USA - GW-RW N1_0_10 (SPAdes)... | ecosystem: Environmental > Aquatic > Freshwater > River >... | reverse complement strand
CTGGGACGCCACCGAGAAGCGCCTGATCGACGCAGGCGTCTTCGAAGCCTCCTGACCCACTCCGGCTCGACCACCCCGGCTCGACCACCCCCTCTCGTCGATCAAGGGCGCAGTCGCATGGTTTGATCACTAACCACGCGACTACGCCCGAGGTCGGTTCGTTGTGTAAGAACAGTGTCACCGACGCCTGGATCACGTGAATGCGGTGCTACCGTCGCGGTCGCACGTGGACGGATCAGCGCAGGTCAGGGGCCAGGGGAGGTTTGCATGCTTGGCGTGGAGCATTGGCTGGGCGAGCTGTCGCCCATGCTGATTTACGTCCTCGTCGGCGGCATCATCCTGCTGGAGAGCATGGGCATCCCGCTGCCCGGCGAGATCACTCTGGTGAGCGCCTCGTTGCTCGCCGCGACCGGCTCCCTCAACGTCTGGGCCATCGCGGTGGCCGCCTCGGTGGGGGCGATCGTCGGAGACTCGATCGGGTACGGGATCGGCCGCCGGGGCGGACGGACCATGCTCGTACGGTTCAGCCGCCGCTTTCCCAAGCACTTCGGACCAACCCATCTGGTCCGCGCGGAGAAGACATTCGAAAAGTGGGGCGTCTGGGCGGTCTTCTTCGGTCGCTTCGTGGCTCTCCTGCGCATTCTCGCCGGGCCGCTCGCGGGAGCACTGCGCGTGCCGTACCGCAGGTTTCTCCTCGCCAACGCCACCGGTGGCATCGTCTGGGCGTTCGGCACTTCATTCGTGATCTTCTCCGCTGGCAAGGCGGCCGAGAAGTACCTCAAGGGGTTCTCCTGGGTGGCCCTGGTGGCCGCGCTCCTGTTCGGTATCGGCACCACCATCTATCTCAAGCGTCGGGCGCGGAAGGCTGACGCGCTGCTCAGCGATGGCGACGCAACGACCAACCCGTCACCGGTAGACGCGGTCGCGGTCGTCGCCGTCGAGGCCGCCCACGACAGCGTGGTCGAGGCCGTCGCCTCCGTCACCCACAAGCCGCGCCCCCAGCCGCGCCCCCAGCCCCGCCCCCAGGCCCGCCGATCATGACCTGGAGGTCATGATCGACGCTGTTCGGCGACGGTCGGCTCATGATCACCGCGATCTTGAGGGTGAGCGCTCAGGGCCAGGGTCGGCTCGTCCGGACGGGGCGCGGCGGGAAACTCGACCGAGAAGGTGGCGCCACCGGAGTCGTTGTTCGCGGCGATAACGCTGCCGCCGTGCTCCCGGACGATCCAGCCGGCGATCGCCAGCCCCAGGCCGGCGCCGGCGCCACTGCGAGACGGGTCGGCGCGGAAGAACCGGTCGAAGATCCGCTGCTCCGCGCCCGCAGGGATGCCAACGCCGTCGTCGGCCACGGTGAGCTGGACCACCGAGCCGCGCTGCGTAACGGCCACCCAGATCTTGCCAAAGTCGGAGGTGAACTTCACCGCGTTGTCGAGCAGGATCCAGACAAGCTGGCACAGCATGTCCTCGTCACCGGCGACCGCGCGCGCCGGCGTACCCGCGAAGCTGATCTCTTGAGTCGGATGCAGCGCCGAAGCCTGCCGGCACACCGAGTCCGCGACCGAAGCCACGTCGACCGGCTGCCGCTGAAGCTGGACGCCTCCGTCAGCGCGTGCCAACGTCAGCAGGTTCTCGATGAGGCGGCTCATCCGAACCGACTCTCCCGCGATGTCCCGCAGTGCCTCGGCGCGGTCCTCCTCCCGCGCGGTGGGGTGCTGCAACAGGAACTCCGCGTTGTTGCGGATCGTCGTCAACGGCGTGCGCAGCTCATGCGACGCGTCCGCGGTGAACCGCTGCTGCGCCGCGAGCGCCGTCGCCACCCGCGCGTACGCCTCCTGCAGCCGATCCATCATCGCGTTGAAGCTCGTCGTCAGCCGGCCCACCGCGTCCCGCGTGCCTACCGCGGGCAGCCGCCGGCCGAGATCCTGTGACCGGCCAACCTCATCCGCCATCACCGCGGTCTGCCGCAATGGTCGCAATGCCCGCCCCGTGGCGACCCACACCGCGACCGTCGCCGCCACGAAGGTGATGAACCCCGACACCGCGAAGAGCACCACGAGTCCGGCCCGATCCTGCGACACCCGCCGGCTCGTCTGGGCGGCGACCGCGTACCCGGTGAGCCCGAGATCCGAACGGGTCCACGGGCGCACCTGTACCCGTACCGACTCGCCCTCCTCGCCGCCGGCCACCGGGATTGACGCGGCCGCCCTGCCGTCCCTATGTGTCGCGGCAAGAACCTCCGCGGGTACGGGCAGCGGGGCCCCCGCCACCTCCCCGGTGGCCAACAGCACGCGGCCGTCGTCGGCGAGCACCATCACGAAGATGTCCACACTGGAGCGTGGGTCGATCGGCGCCAGCGCCCGGGTGGGCGTGAAGTCCTGCCGCGACGCCACCGCCAGGCTCGCGACGACCTCGTCCGCGCGGGCGGCGAGCTGCTGGTCCCGATCTGTGTCGAGGCCGCGGGAAATGAGCGCGAACAGCGACGACGACAGGCAGCAGATGACGAGGGTGACGATGCCGACGCCGACAAGCGTGATACGGGTGCGAATCGACATCACGCCGCCCGCAGGACGTAACCCACGCCACGCACCGTGTGGATGAGCCGAGGCTCTCCGGCCGCCTCCAGCTTGGCGCGCAGGTAGCCGACGTAGACGTCCACGACATTGCTGGCCGTCGCCACTGGCAGTCCCCACACGGCGTCGAGCAACTGCGACCGGCTCAGCACCTGCCGTGGATGGATGAGGAAATGGCGCAGCAGGTCGAACTCCTGCGCGGTGAGGTCGATCAGCCGATCCCCCCGATGGACCTCGTGCGCGGTCGGGTCGAGCACGATGTCGGCGAAGGCCAGTCGCTCGTCGTGCGCCGAGCCGAGCCGGCGTCGCAGCAGTGCCCGTACCCGCGCCAGCAGCTCCTCGTACGCGAACGGCTTGACCAGATAGTCGTCGGCGCCGGCGTCCAGACCCCGGACCCGGTCGGCCATGGCGTCGCGGGCGGTGAGCATGAGCACGAGAGTGCCGGCGCGTTCGGCCCGCAGGCGCTTGCAGACCGCAATCCCATCGAGGCCCGGCAGCATGAGGTCGAGCACGACGACATCCGGTGCATGCCGGCGGGCGACCTCGAGCGCCGCGTAGCCATCGCGCGCCACACTCACCCGCATCCCCTCATACTCCAGTGCCCGGCGCAACGCGGCCGCGATTGGTTCGTCGTCGTCTACGACGAGGACATGCGGGGGTACGTCATGGGGAGCCATCGGGCGCCAGCGTAGCCGCCGGCGTCGTCTACGGGAGGGTCCGCGGTCAGGTGCGCGTGATGCGATGCACCGTCGGCTGGGCGTGGTCCAGCTGGAGTGTGGTGTGGGTTAGGCCGTAGCGCTCCCGAAGCATCGCCTCGAGGTCCTGCCGGAGGCGGTGACAGTCGAGGGACGGTGCGGCGATGATGTGTGCCGAGAGCGCCGGCGACCCGGACGTGATCTCCCACACGTGCAGGTCGTGAACCTCCACTACGCCGGAGTATCCGACCATGTCGCGGCCAATGCGAGCTGGATCCAGCCCCACCGGCGCCGCCTCGAGCAGGATCCGGCCGCTGTCGCGGACGAGCCCGACGCCGGCGCGAACCATGAGCGCGACGACCACGAGGGAGGCAATGGAATCGGCCTGGCGGAATCCGGTCACGAGGATGATGACGCCGGCGATCGCGGTCGCGACAAACGCGAGGAGGTCGGTGAGGATGTGCTGGTAGGCGCCCTCGATGTTGAGACTGCGCCGATCCGCGCGGCGGACCAGCCAGGCAGCGGCGAGGTTGACCGCGATCCCGACCGCGGCCGTGACGAGGACGGCTAGGCCCGCGACGTCCTCCGGCCGGACAAGGCGACGTACCGCCTCGTACGCCAGCCACGCCGCCAGCAGCAACAGCGTGATGCCGTTGGCCTGGGCCGAGAGGATCTCTGCCCGTTTGAGCCCGTAGGTGTATCCCCCTCGCGGTGGCCGGCTGGCCAGGCGCAGGGCCACGAGGGCCAGGGCGAGGGCGCCGGCGTCGGTGAGCATATGCGCGGCGTCGGAGAGGAGCGCGAGTGAGTTGACCGCGAGGCCGACCACGACCTCCGCGACCATGAACGACGTGATCAGAACGAGGGCGGCCGCGAGCCAGCGCCGATCGGTGTCGGCGGTTCCGCCGGGTCCGCTCCCGTGGCCGGCTGCGGGTCCAATCCCGTGGCCGGCTGCGGGTCCGCTCCCGTGGCCGGCTGCGGGTCCGCTCCCGTGGCCGGCTTCGTCGTGGTGAGCTCCCATTACGGCAAAACTATGCTGACATCGCTATGTATGCAAGTTGAAAATGGGTCCCGGTACCGGAACCAGCGGCCCCGATCGGCCGACTGATGTCACGATGACCGCTGGGCACGATGGCCGCTGGGCACGATGGCCGCTGTACACGGTGACCGCTGTACACGATGACCGCTGGGCACGATGCCCGTTATGCACGCTGGGCGTTATGGACGCTCAGAGAGGGATGGACACGACATGGGCAGATGGGCTGGTCGGCTCGGGGCGGTATTGGCTGGGGTCGTGGTCGCGCTCGCGATGACCGGGGTCGCGTACGCACACGTCGAGGTCGAGGCCGATCCGGCGGAGGCGGGTTCGACCAACGCCGTCGTGACGTTCTCGGCCGAGGCGGAGTCGTCGACGGCGGGCATCGCATCGGTCCGGGTCGTTCTGCCGGCCGGGATCGCCCCCGCCGATGTGACGCTCAAGGCGGCGCCGTCGGGCTGGACGCTCACGACCAATGCGGACGGTTACACGGTGGGCGGCAAGGCGCTAGCCAAGGGCAAGCAGGCGGTTCACTCGGTCACGGTGGCCCGACTGCCGGACTCGACCTCGCTCGTGTTCAAGACGCTGGTCAACTACTCCGACGGCACAGTGGACCGGTGGATCGAGGAGCCCACGACAGCGAACCCCAACCCGGAGAACCCCGCCCCCGTGCTCAAGCTCAAGCCCGGTACGCAGCCGGCACCGACCACTGCGGCGCCAACGACCGCGGCTCCCTCCCCGGCAGCCACCACGGCGCCCGCGGTGACCGCCGCGGTGTCGCCCGCAGGCGGCGGAAGCGATGGCGAAAACTCCTGGGTGTGGTGGGTCGTCGGTGCCCTCGTTGTCGCGGCCGCCGTCGCCGTCGGCCTCGTCATTCGTCAGCGCTCGACCACCCAGGGCACGCCCGGCGAGCGGTAGAAATTGACCCCGAGCGCCGCCCACCGTGGCGCCTGCGCTCCGAGTCGGCCGCTGAACCGATCCCAGTCGCGCGTCGACGCCGGCGACCAGGCCAGCTCGGCGGTCGCCGCCAGTCTGGGAAAGGCTAGATACTCGATGTCGTCGATGGTGCGTACGGTCTCTGTCCACAGCGGACTCTCCAGACCGAGGACGGCGGCGGGGTCCAGCCCAGTGAGGTAGCCCAGCGGGTCCCAGTCATAGGCATAGGGGACGCTGATGTTTCCCGCCCAGGTCAGGCCGATTGGGCTCGTACTGTCGTATTTCATATCGAGGTAGGCGCGATTGGCGGGCGACATGATGATCCTGTTCCCCCGCGCCGCCGCCGCGAGCACCTCAGGTGCCTCGGGCGTCACCCCCCAGAACTGAACCACAGTGGAGGGTGTGAGCTTGGCCCCCGCTACCTCGTGCCAGCCCACCACGGTCTTCCCGTGCGTGCCCACGATCTCCTGCGCGCGGTTGACTATCTCCGCATAGTCGTCCGCGGTGAGCGTCTTCGCCTCGTCGCCGCCGATATGCAGGTATGGACCCGGTGTGATCTCCGCGAGCTCGCCGAACACATCGTCAAGGAAGCGGTAGGTCACCTCCTTTTCAACGCAGAGCGAGCTGAAGCCAACATCGACGCCGGTGTATCGCGCTGGCGCCTGTCCGTCGCAGTTGAGCTCGGGATAGGAGGCGAGCGCCGCGTTGGTGTGGCCCGGCAAGTCGACCTCGGGGACGACCGTCATGAAGTGGTGGCTGGCGTACGACACGATCTCGCGATAGTCGTCCTTTGTGTAGTGACCACCGGGACCTCCACCGACCTCGCTGCCACCCCCGAAACTCGCCAGGCGTGGCCAGGCGTCGACGGCGATCCGCCAACCCTGGTCATCGGTGAGGTGCAGGTGGAGATAGTTGATCTTGTAGAGGGCGGCCAGTTCGATAACCCGCTTGACGTCCGAGACAGCAAAGAAATGGCGGGCGACGTCGAGCATGATGCCCCGGTAGGAGAATCGTGGCTGGTCGACGATCCTCCCGCCCGGCACGGTCCACGGTCCGGGTTGGACGGTCCCGCTTTCAAGGTCTGCGGGTAGCAGTTGTCGCAACGTCTGTACGCCCCGGAACAGCCCCGCTCCCGCGTTGGCTCGCAAGCTGATCGCGCCGGCCGTCACGTCGAGGACATAGCCCTCCTCCCCCAGGTCCTTCTCGGCGCCGGTCAGGGCGAGCGCGATGTTCCCGCCCGTCCCACCCTCGGCCGGCAGTGTTGCGGACCCGGTGGTGCTCGGACGGATGGGCAGAAGATAGGCGGTGACGGGTCGGAGCAGTCCGGCCAGGTACTCCGCTATCTCGCCCACCTCCGCGGCCGCGCTGGCCGACCCGGCGGTCGTGCGGATCTCCGACTTGTCGGTGAGCGTGAACGTCACCCCGTCCGCGGGCTCGACGGACGCGGGGACCGGGACCACATCATGGATCGTGGTCTCCCGCTCGATCTCGGTCGGCTTCTCGTCCCGCACGGCCCCCATTCTTTACTGTAAAGAGTCTTAACACAAGCCTCCTGCCTCGTCGATCTAGGGGTTAGCGACGTCATTGGAGATCCACTCACGTCGCTAAGCCCTAGATCGACGAGAACGGGGGGGCTAGGATCCTCGCAGGCTAAGGAGGCGCTGCATGGTCCGGCCCCGCCAACCGATCCTGACCCGAGCCCGCATCGTTCACGTCGCGACGACCATCATCGACGCGGAGGGCCTGGACGCGCTGTCGATGCGACGCCTGGCTACGGAGCTCGAGGTGCGGGCACCGTCGCTCTACAACCACTTCGCGACGAAGGAGGAGATCCTCGACGCGGTGGGCGACGCGATCATCGCCGAGGTCGACCTCTCGATGTTCGGCCGCGACGAGTGGCCGGACGCGCTGCGCGCGTGGGCACGGGCCTACCGCGCGGCACTATCGGCGCACCCCAACATCGTGCCGTTTCTCGCCCGAGGCCCGGGACGGCGGCCCGCCGCGCTGCGGCTGGCTGATGCCGTCTATGGATGCCTCGTCGACGCGGGCTGGCCACCGGGTTACGCCACCCGCATCGGGGCGCTCATGCGCTACCTCGTGGCCGGGTCGACGCTGGGGTCGTTCTCGCTAGGTTTCGTGGACGATCCGGAGTTCTACGCCGCGGCGTACCCGCATCTCGCCGACGCGCACCGGCTGCCCGAGCACCGCCAGCAGGTCGACGAGGGCGCGTTTGAACTTGGCCTGGATACGCTGGTGGCGGGGCTGACGGTTCGATTCGACGAACTGGCCCGGTCCCGGACGGGCACCCTGTCGTGATTCTCCTCTCACCGGAGGCCGCTATCGCGAGCAGCGCACGCGACCAGGGCTTACCGTCAGGTTGACACTAAGGGGATCTGCGGGCGGAGCGAGAAGATGGCGGATATCAAGCTTGATCACCCAAATGGCCAACTTTTTATGCCTGTGCACCAAGCCGTCGAGGGTCCGTCCGGAGTTGATGTCGGCTCGCTGCTGAAGGAGACGGGGTACGTCACCTACGATCCCGGCTTCGTTAACACCGCGTCATGCATGTCGGCGATTACCTATATCGACGGAGACGCCGGGATTCTGCGCTACCGCGGTTACCCGATCGGCCAACTCGCCGAGAAGTCGTCGTTCCTTGAGGTGTCCTATCTGCTCATCTACGGGGAGCTACCGACCACCGCGGAGCTGACCGACTTCCGGGAAAAGGTTAGCGTCCATACGCTGCTCCACGAGGACCTGCGGCGCTTCTTCGACGGCTTCCCGCGAGACGCGCATCCGATGCCGGTGCTGTCGTCGGCGGTGAATGCACTCTCGACCTTCTACCAGGACAGCCTCGACCCGTTCGATGTCGACCAGGTGGAGATCTCCACGATCCGGTTGCTGGCGAAGCTGCCAACAATCGCCTCGTACGCGTACAAGAAGTCGATCGGGCAGCCATTCCTCTACCCGAATAACGCCCAGGGTTACGTGGAGAACTTTCTGCGTATGACGTTCGGCGTGCCAGCCACGGCGTACGAGGTTGACCCGGTCGTCGCCAAGGCGCTCGACATGCTCTTCGTGCTGCACGCCGACCACGAGCAGAACTGCTCCGCGGCCACCGTACGCGTGGTGGGCTCGGCCCAGGCCAACCTATTCGCCTCCGTGGCCGCCGGCATCAACGCGCTCTCCGGTCCGCTACACGGCGGTGCCAACGAGGCCGTGCTGGCGATGCTCGGCCACATCAAGGCCGAAGGTGGGGACGTGCAGTCCTTCGTCCGCCGGGTCAAGAACAAGGAACAGGGCGTGAAGCTCATGGGCTTCGGCCATCGGGTCTACAAGAACTACGACCCGCGGGCAGCCATTGTGAAGCGGGCGGCGCAGGACGTGCTCGCCCGGATGCACAAGCCCGACCCGCTGCTCGATCTGGCCATGCAGTTGGAAGAGATCGCGCTCGCCGACGACTTCTTCGTGTCGCGCCAGCTCTACCCGAATGTGGATTTCTACACCGGACTCATCTACAAGGCGATGGGATTCCCGACCAGGATGTTCACTGTGCTGTTCGCGCTCGGCCGGCTGCCCGGCTGGATCGCGCAGTGGCGCGAGATGTTGGGCGACCCGGCCAATAAGCTCGGCCGACCGCGGCAGGTCTACACCGGCGCGCCCGAGCGCGGCTTCATACCAATCGACCTCAGATAGTGCCCGTCGCGGCGTGCGTGCCGCGCCCCGCGCGCTTGCCCGGGAGGCGCTCGCCTGCATACGCTGCCGGCGGCGGTTGACGCGACGCCGCGCCGCCGGATGGATGACAGTGTGGAGGGGACGGCACCGTGAAGGTCTTCGATTCTCTGGATACGTTGCGCGCCGCAGTGGGCGAGCACCTCGGCCACAGCGACTGGCACACGGTGACCCAGGAGCAGGTAAACGCCTTCGCCGACGCGACCGGGGATCACCAGTGGATCCACGTGGACGAGCAGGCGGCCGCGCACGGTCCGTTCGGGACGACGATCGCGCACGGGTTCCTGATGCTCTCCCTCATTCCGATGCTCGCCGCGAGCGTGTCCCGCGTGGACGGCGTTCGCATGGGCATCAACTACGGACTCAACAAGGTCCGGTTCCCGGCCGCGCTGCCCACCGGAAGCTCGATCCGGGCGGGCGTGCGCCTTATCTCCATTGAGGACATACCAGGCGGCGTTCATGTGGTGAACGAGGTCACCATCGAGCGTGACGGCGGCGACAAGCCGTGTTGCGTCGCCGAGTCCGTGGTGCGCTACTACACCTGAAATCAGGCCCGCGGACCACCCGCGACATAGATGACCTGTCCGGACACGAAACCGGCTCCCTCGCTCACCAGGAACGAGACGACGTTGGCGATGTCCTCGGGCTGGCCCACCCGGCGTACCGGGATCTCGGCCGCAGCCGCCTGCTGGAAGGTATCAAAGTCCATGCCGAGCCGCGCGGCCGTCGCCGCGGTCATCTCGGTCGCGATGAAGCCGGGCGCGATCGCGTTCACGGTGACCCCGAACGGACCGAGCTCTATCGCGAGCGTCTTGGTGAAGCCCTGCAGACCCGCCTTCGCGGTCGCATAGTTGGCCTGTCCCCGATTACCGAGCGCCGACGTCGACGAGAGGTTGACGATCCGGCCCCACTTCTGCTCGGTCATGTACTTCTGGGTGGCCTTGCTCATCAGGAAGGCACCCCGCAGGTGCACGCCCATGACCGCGTCCCAGTCGACCTCGGTCATCTTGAACAGCAGATTGTCCCGGGTGACCCCGGCGTTGTTCACCAGCACCGTTGGCGGTCCCAGCTCCGTGGCGACCCGATCCACCGCAGCCTGCACGGCGGCGGCGTCGGAGACGTCGGCACCGAGCGCGACGGCTCGCCCGCCGGCACCGGTGATGCGCTCCACGGTGCCCTTGCCCGCGCTCTCCTCCAGGTCCACCACGGCGACGGCAAACCCGTCCGCGGCAAGCTTCGCGGCAGTGGCGGCCCCGATGCCCCGCGCCGCGCCCGTGACCACAGCAACCTTCTCCGACATGCGCCTCTCCTCTTTGTTCATCAGATGCTCGACGCGGACCTTAACCGACCGCGTCATGCTTCTCTGCGGGTGTCCAGGTCGGCGCGCAGCCGCCGCATGCCGGCCAGCCAACGGTCCCGGTCGCCCGCGCGGCGCCGCTCGTATTCGGCGACCTCAGGGTGCGGCAGGATCAGGAATCGACCCTCGGCGAGCGCCGCCATGACGGCGTTGGCAACCTCCGTCGGCTCGATGAGCCCGCCCGCGGCGAGGGTGGCCGAGTCGGCGCCGAAACCGGCCGTCATCGGCGTCCGCACGGCCTGCGGGCACAGGCAGGAGAAGCCGACGCCGGACGAGCCATGCCGGATCGCGAGCCACTCGGCCAAGGCCACCGAGCCGTGCTTGGTCACGCTGTACGGCGCGGTGTCCATCTCGGTGAGCAAGCCGGCCGCCGAGGCCGTCACCATAAAGTGACCGCGTCCCCGCTCGACCATCCGGGGCAGTACGTGTCGCGCTGCGTACACGTGCGCCATCACATGCACCCGCCACGCGAGATCCCAGTCGGAGTCCTCGCCGAGCCCGGCTCCGGTGGGAACCCCGGCGTTGGAGCACCACAGGTCGATCTCGCCGATTTCGGACTCGACCCGGTCCACTGCCGCTCGTACGGCGTCGGAATCGGTCACGTCCAGCGC
>Ga0209889_1000493_pt1 | contig 10936 bp, 9 predicted proteins | sample GWRWN1_0_10_FD_187233 | JGI IMG/M metagenome (GOLD analysis project Ga0209889, IMG submission 187233) | Riverbed sediment microbial communities from areas with no vegetation in Columbia River, Washington, USA - GW-RW N1_0_10 (SPAdes)... | ecosystem: Environmental > Aquatic > Freshwater > River >... | reverse complement strand
TCGAGTCCGCGTACACACCGGCCCATGCCCGGTTCGACGCAACGATGACCCGTGCCCTCATGGTCAGTCGCCCCGCACCCATAGACCGGTCTTGCCGCCCTCCTTTCGCAGCACCCGAACCCCGTCGATCAAGGCCGCCGGGTCCACCGCCTTGACCATGTCGATCAGGGCCAGACCCGCTGTCGCGACCGCGGTCAAGGCCTCCATCTCCACGCCCGTACGGTCGGCGGTGCGCACCGTCGCGGTGATCTCCACGGCATCGTCGGCCAGTTCCAGCGCCACCTCGACCCCGTGCAGCGCGATGGGGTGGCACAGCGGTACGAGGTCCGGCGTTCTCTTCGCGCCCATGATCCCGGCGACCCGCGCGACCGCCAGGGCATCCCCCTTCGGCAGCGCGTCCTGGCGCAGCAGTGAGATCACCTCGGCCGTGGTGCGCACCGAGCCGGCGGCCACCGCCTGTCGTACCGTCACGTCCTTGCCCGACACGTCCACCATCCGAGCGGCGCCGGACGCGTTCACATGGGTAAGCTCCACGCTCCGATCGTTCACGGGCCCGAGGGTACGCCCGAGGCGGGGCTGACCGCGTTGTCGACAAACTCGCCGGCAGACTAGAGCGCGATATGTGGTTCTTGATCGCTTCCTTCGTGATTGTGTTGGTCGCCTCCGCCGCGCAGGCCGTCACCGGATTCGGGTTCGCCCTGCTCGCGGTCCCGCTGCTTGCGGTGGTGGCGGATGCGCCGACGGCCGTGGTGGGCACGTCCGTCGTGGGCCTGGTCCCCACCTTGGTGACGGCGGTTCGCGATCGGGGCAGCGTTGCCTGGCGAGCGGTGTGGTTGCTGCTCACCGCCGCGGTCTTCGGAATGCCCGTGGGCCTGGTGATCCTGCGTACCGCACCCGAGTCGGTGCTGAGCGTGTTGATCGCTGTGGCGGTGGTGGGGTGCACGGTGATCGTGTGGCGTCCGCCGCGGCTGCCCCGGTTCGCGATGACCAATGGTCGAGTCGCCCTCGGCGCGGTCGGCGTGCTCACCGGGGTACTGACGACGTCGACGGGGACCAACGGGCCACCGTTGGTGGCTGCCTTTACGGCACTCGGGTTTGAGCCACGGGCGCTCCGCGCCACGCTCGCGGCCATCTTCCTCGGCACCGGCGTGATCGGCGCCGCTGGCTTCGTGATCGCCGGCGCCGTCACCGAGCGGGCCAGCCTGCTGGCGCTTGTTGGCCTGCCGGCGGCAGTGCTGGGCTGGCTGGCTGGAGATCGCCTCTTCGCGCGACTCAACGGTGAGACATTTCGACGGATCCTGCTCGCCGCACTCGTGGCATGTTGCCTGGTCACAGCGGGTCGGGTCGTCGTCGGGTGAGCCGATCGGGCGCTACGTCACGGCATGTGCACTGTCCGGTGTGGTCGGTGGGAGTGACTTCGGCGTAGCGTTTGTCACCCGTCCGCATGTTCTCTGCACCGCACAGCCGCACACCGCACAGCCGCACACGGCAGAGGGAGGCGAGTGCGATGAACGACTGGGAGTAGGTAGATCTCTGCTTCCGGGGTGACCGCATCCTGGACCTGTTCCCGCGCGCGAAACCGGCCTACGCTGGCGGCGGGCTCACGGAGCGAGGGGGACGGCGCGGTGGCGGTGCGTGACCGGGGCCAGACGCTGCGTTGGCTCGCCACCTCGGTGGTGGTCGCGGGCGTCCTAGCCGTGGCATCGGTGGCCGGCAGCAGCCAGGTCGGCGTTGTGCCGAGATTCTCGTCGAGCAGGTACCTCGGCCTCCGCTGGGTCGGTATGGTGAGGCCGACCAAGGAGGAGCGCGGTGACCAGCAACGCCACAAAGCCGGCGGAGGCGACGCTCTACGACGACCCCGCCGACACGGATCTGTCGGCCAAGGTGACAGAGGCGTGGGCCGACTTCGGCCGCGCGCTCGCCGAGGCGCTGCCCACGTTGACGGCCGGCACCACGCTGGCACTCACGCTCGACCCGACCGCGTCGGGGGTCGGCGAGGCGGTGTACACGGTGAGCGTCACTCCGGCGGACGGGAACGAGCTTCGCGCGTATGCGGTGAGCAACGCCATGCTTCCGCCCGATCACCGCTTGTCCCGTACCACGGTGGGTGAGCTGGTCGCCCTCGGGTGGTCACCGCCGGGAGTCATGGCGGGTGGTGACGAGCGGTTCGGTCTGCATCTACCCATGGATCAGGCGCCCCGCCTCGCCGCGATCGTTAGCCGGACGTTGCGTGACGCTTACGGCACGCCGCATCCGGCATTTCTCGTCTATGCCGCGGAATCGAGTGACCAACAGCCCGTCGACATGCCGGCGCTTGGGGCGGCCCGCCCGGTACCCGCGGGCGGCGAGGGGCTACCGACGGTGGGCCGGGTCGACCTCGATGCCCTGCCCTTGCCGGACAAGGTCGCCGCCGTGATCGGCGCCATGCTCAAGACCGCGCCAGAGAGCTTGCCGGTGGACAAGGACGGCGACATCGGCATCCGGTCCGGTTCCGCGATGGTCTTTGTGCGGGTCCGCGACAACCCGCCGCTCGTCGATGTCTTCTCGCCTGTGCTGACTGAGGTGGACGCGAACGAGCAGCTCTACGTGAAGCTGTCCGAGCTGACCCATCGGATGCCGATCGGGCGGCTCTACTGCACCGGTGAGACGGTGTGGGCATCGGTGCCCGTCTTCGGCCGCGATTTCCAGGCGACCCACCTGATGCTCGCGGTCCAGGTGATGACTGGGCTGGCCGATGAGCTCGATGACCGGCTCCACGGGGAGTTCGGCGGGAAGCGTTTCTTCGTCGACGGTGACCAGACCGGTGCACAGTCCAGCGACGACAACCGCACCGGCATGTACCTCTAACCGCGCCACGTACCTCTAGCCCGTCGATCTAGGGCGGAGTCGCGTGAGTTGATCTCCCACAACGCGACTGGGCCCTAGATCGACGGGGAGCTTTAGTTGAACGGTATCCAGGCCAGGTTGACGAGGCTACGCGAGTCGGTAGCCATCAGGCCGCCATCCGACACTGTCCACAGTGTCTGGTCAATGATCAGCGAGCGGCGGATCGGCGAGGAGTAGCCGGGGTTGGTGAAGGAGTCCGGGTGTCGGATGAAGCCGACCTCGTAGATGCTGGCGCCGGTGACCCGCAGGACCAACGCCCCGATGCTGGGCATCACCTTCTGCGGGATTGTGGCTGGGTCGGAGCCGCCGCTGCCCGGAACGCCGGAGTTGACCTGTAACGGTACGACGAGCAAGCCGTCCTCGGGCCAGTAGAGGAAGGCGTGCGGGTCGAACTCAGCCTCCGAGTTGGCGCCGGAGAGTTTGTACTGCGCCAGCCGACTGGGCTTGTCCAGGTCGCCGACATCGAAGAGGGAGATCTGAGTGCCGGTAACCCGGCCCTGATCGGTGGCGTCCTGGCCGACGCCGATGAGGCGGGCGCCGCCGGCCGGGTGAAGGTAGGCCGAGTAGCCGGGGATCTTCAGCTCTCCTCGTACCCTGGGTTTCGCCGGGTCGCCGAGGTCCAATGTGTAGAGAGGATCGGTCTGACGGAACGTGACGACGTAGCCAACCGGTCCGGCGAAGCGTACGGCATAGATGCGCTCGCCCTTGCCCAGCCCTTCGACCTTGCCGACCTGGCGGAGCGATTTGCCGCTCTGCGATAGCACGTAGACGCCGGACTGGGACGCGACCTGCTGCTTGCCCTGCGCGTTCCAGGTGGCGTCCATGGTCGTGGCCACCCGCAGCTTGCCGTCCCACTCAGACATGGCGTACTGGTTGATCACGAAGCCCGGGACGCTGCCGCCGGCCACGAACGTGGGCCGCTTGGCCGTCGAGGTATCGAACTTGTAGATCTCCGTTCGTGCCTCGGCGGGCCTGGCAACATCGGCTCCCGCCTCGGGGACGGCCCGCCAACGCTGGTCGCTCGAGACATAGAGGCTCGGGCCGTTGCTGTAGACGGTGTCGCCGTCGGCGACCAGCGTCGTCGGACGGCCGTCGCCCAGGGCGGATTCGCCGAGATCGAAGCTCAGCACGGTCAGTAGATTCGTACCCGTGTAGACCGCCGGCCGGCTGATGGCGTCGCAGCCGATCTGCGGTCGCTGCGTCGTGCCGCCCGTGGTGACCTCGATGCGCGGCAGCCACCGGTCGATCGGAGCCCGGTCGATGATGCTCTGGTTGGCCTTCACGCGCTGCGCGTCGGTCGCCTTCTGCACATACGGGAAGGTCATGCGCGGGTACGAGCGAATGACTACCCGGGCCGTCGAGCCGACCTGCCTGGCGTCGATGAGCCCGCCATCAACCTGCACGCTGGACAGCACACTCGGCTGGCCGGAGAGGTCGACCAGAATGAGTCGGGGGCCGAGGATCGGGGCCACCTGCGGGTCCGCGCCGACCACGCCGCCCGGGGCTGCGCCGGGAACGGCCACGTCCTCCGCCACCGGACCGCCGCGGTTGGCCAGGTACTCCTGACGAAGCAGCACGAGGGCATGGTCGCCGGAGAGGAGGAGGTCGGCGGGGGTGTATCGGAAGAGGTCCTTGGGCGTGGACGAGTCGGCGAGGTCGACGAACCCAGCCAGGTCCCGGTTGGCCGCGTCGACGACGCGCAGAATGCCGCCGGAGACGGTGACGATGCGGCGGCCGTCGGTCTTGACCAGGTCGGGCTCATCCACGCCGGCCTCGTGAGTGTTGGTGCCGGAGTAGTTCGGCGTCGACGCGCCGCCCGCGCCCTTCGCGCTGTCGGCGCCTGCCGCGGCCTGCGGCGCGCCCGGGGCACCCGCCAGGTCCCGCTGGACGCCGCCCTCCATGGCGTACATTCCGCCGGACCAGAAGCCATAGGGCCCGACAATTGACTTGGCCGCGGCGCGAAGTCCGCTCAGCGCCTCATCACAGGAGTTGAACCCGACCAACTGGAACGACCCGGCGGGCACACCCTTGTCCACAAAACCGACGGTCTGATCTGCCGCCGTACAACCGGCGAGTGAGGCCAGCCCAGCGCAGAACGCCACACCGGCGACGCGGAGGTGTAGAAGACTTGTCATGCCGGCTTGGACGCGGGTGCCGGGGTTGTGGTTCCGGTCAACCATGCGGGCTGTCGACGAGTCGGGAGAGCACGATCATGCTGCGGGTCGAGGTGATGAACGATTCCGACCGCAGCCGCTCTAGCGCCTGCTCCAGGTGGGGAATGTCGGCAGCCCGGAGGTGCACGAGGGCGTCCGCCTCGCCGGAGACCGTGTACGCCCCGACGACCTCGGGGTGTCGGCGGACCGCCGCGGCGATCTGGGCCGGGGTGGTGCGTCCGGTGCAGAAAAGCTCCACGAAGGCCTCCGTAGTCCAGCCAATCGCGGCGGGGTCGACGACCGCCGTGAATCCCCGGATGACCCCGGCGGATCGAAGCCGGTCGACGCGTCGCTTGACGGCCGGGGCGGAGAGCGACACGACCTGTCCGATGTCGGCGAACGACGCGCGCGCGTCCTTCGTCAGCGCTGCAATAATTCGCTGGTCTGTGTCATCAAGGTGCAACGAATCGCCTCTCGCTCGCAACGAAAGCGACTGTTTACGCTCCACGAGCGTACCTACCCTTGGTGATCGTGACCCCTGAGCCGCGCCACCGCACCTATCTGATGTGCGCCCCCGAGCACTACGTCGTCGAGTATGAGATCAACCCGTGGATGAACACGGATACGCCGGTCGACGCCGAACTGGCGCTCAAGCAGTGGGACGGCCTCCGCGAGACGTTCATGGGGCTCGGCCATACCGTGCACACGCTCGCCCCCGTGGCCGGCCTGCCGGACATGGTGTTCGCCGCCAACGGAGCGTTCTCGGTCGATGGCGTCGTCTACGGCGCCCGGTTCCGCTACGCCCAGCGCACCGCCGAGGCGGCCGCGCACCGGGCCTTCTACGAGGCCCGACCCGTGGACTGGCGGTTCGTCGCGCCAAAGGAGACCAACGAGGGCGAGGGCGATTTCGCGTATCTGCCGGACGCGTACGGCGGCCTGGTGCTGGCTGGATACGGCTTCCGGACCGAGGCCGCGGCGCATGCAGAGGCCCAGGAGGCCCTCGGCCGGCCGGTCGTCTCGCTTCGGCTGGTCGACCCGCACTACTACCATCTCGATGTCGCGCTGGCGGCGCTCGACGACGCGAACGTCGTGTACTACCCCGGCGCCTTCTCGACGGCTTCGCAGCGGGTACTGCGCCAACTCTTCCCAGACGCCGTGCTGGCCGATGAGGCCGACGCGCTCGCGTTCGGGCTCAACCTCGTCAGCGACGGACGGCACGTCGTGCTCAACTCAGAGGCGACCGCCTTGGCGGCGCGGCTCTCCGCGGCCGGCTATGTGCCCGTACCGGTGGAATTGGGCGAGCTGAAGAAGGGCGGTGGCAGCGTGAAGTGCTGCGTCGCCGAGCTGCGCCCGTAACCGTTCCGTTGAGAACCCGCCGCTGGCGCGTTGCGCCACGCCGCTACTGTCGTTCGCGGCCATGTGTCGATGCCTTGGATGGGGCCGGCACGCTCTCACGAGGGAGAAGCACATGCGCAAGTTAATGATCACTGCCGTCATGGTCGCGGCCGCTCTTGGCGGCGCGGCTGCCTGCGCGAACCCGACCCCGCCAGGCGCCGTCCCCCCCACCACCACGGCACCCGCCGACCAGACCAAGGAAGTCTGCACCATGGCGATCAGCGAGAGCACCACCGCCGGCGCCACGATCAAGGCCAAGCTGGCCGAAGGCATACAGGCGGTCGCGAGCGGTGACACCGCCAAGCTGGCGCAGATCGAGGCGGACCTGAGGAAGGCGGCCAGCGACTGGGCGGCCAAGCTGACCGAACTGTCGGGCAAGCAGATCAAGCCTGAGGTCAAGACGGTCCTGGTCGAAGGCGCGGCGACGATCACCGCGCTCAATTCGGACACCGACCAGACGCCGCAGGCCGAGGCCGAGGCCAAGCTGAACGCAATCGGCACGAAGCTCGCCGCGGTCTGCGCCTCGGCGTAGCGGCAGCGCCTCCTCACGCAACCGCAGGAGGCACAGCGGGGCCGGGCGCATTGCCCGGCCCCGCAGGCGCCAGATTAGGGTTACTTAGCGGTTTATGCGCAGATCAGGCACGCTTTATCCGTGGAGAAGCGCGCCGATATCGCGGAGGCGGGGCAGACCGACGCGTGGCGGCGGCGCGCCGAGCGGCCGGGGCCGGAGACCTTCCTCCTGGCCGCGCTGAGCGAAGTCCGCTCGGTCGCCCGCACGGCGCGGTATCCGCTCGCGGTGGCCAGCGCCGGCCCCGCCCGTGAGGGTGCTGCCGCAATCGTGACGCAACTCGATGACTACATGCTCCCGCGGTTGCGGCGCATCGGAGCGCCCATGCTCGCCGTCGTGGGTGGCTCGACCGGCGCGGGCAAGTCCACACTCGTCAACAGCCTGGTCCGGGCACCGGTGAGCCGCGCCGGGGCACTTCGCCCGACCACGCGCGCGCCCCTGCTCGTCTGCCACCCGGCCGACGCGACGTGGTTTGGCGACCGGGCCGTGCTGCCCGGCCTAGTGAGGGCGTCCCAGCCGGGCGTGGAGCGCCTGCAGGTCATCAACGCCCCCTTGCTGGTGCCGGGCATTGCATTGCTGGACGCCCCGGACATCGACTCCGTTGTCGCCGCCAACCGCACGCTGGCCCGCGAGTTGCTGGCGGCCGGAGATCTGTGGCTCTTCGTGACGACGGCTGCCCGCTATGCCGACGCGGTCCCGTGGCGGGTGCTTCGCGAAGCGCGCGAGCGTGGCACCGTCGTCGCGATAGTCCTCGACCGTGTGCCACCGGAGGCACGCGATGACATCACCGGGCATCTCGCCCGGATGCTGGCCGCCCAGGGGCTCGACGAAGCGCCGCTGTTCACGATCTCGGAGTCCACTCTGGACGCGTTTGGTCTGCTGCCGGAGGCGGACGTGGCACCCGTCAAGCGATGGCTCGACGGAGTAGCTCGGAGCGGGGCACAACGCAGACACCTGATCAGGCGGACCCTGTTCGGCGCGGTGGCCGCCGTGGGACCTCGGGTCGACTCGCTTGCCGCGGCCGCCGAGGATCAGGTGAATGCCGCCTCCGTGATGGCCGGCATGGTTCGCGCGGCGTACGCGGCCTCGATGTCCGATGTGGAATCCAGCATTAAGTGTGGCGCGGTGCTGCGGGGCGAGGTCCTGTCCCGGTGGCAGGAGCTTCTCGCCAGCGGTGAGCTGCGGCTTGCGCTACGGGCGACGACGGGTCCGCGGCGCACGCAGGCGAGCGCCGCGCTGGCCGAGCGGCCCATCCCCGGGCGGCGATTTCAGACCGCGGTCTCGACCGCCCTGGCCGGCCTGATCGTGGAGGCGGATGTCGCTGCCGCACTCCAGTGCCGCCAGCGGTGGCGCAGCGAGCCGGCCGGCCGGGCCCTCCTCGACGCCGAAGGCGATCAGCGCGGCACAGTCGGTGACGCGGCTTTCGACCTGGTGCACGACTGGCAAACCTGGTTACGCGCCGCCGTCAATGCGGAAGCCCCGCGGGCGCGTACTCGTGCTCGTTCCTACGCCACGGCGTCCACCGCACTCCTCGCCACGATCGCGGCGGTCGCGCCCGTTGACGACGACGAGGCGGTGGCGGTTGTTGGCGCCGCGACGGTGCGCTCCGTGATGATGCGCCGTGTCCTGGCGAAACCGGACATCCGGGCGCTCGGTGAGCGAGCCCGGGCCGAGCTTTTGGTCCGGTTCTCCAATCTCCTCGGTGCGGAGGTCGACCGCCGCCTCGCTGCGCTCTCCGACGCCGATGTTGAGGTGGGGCTGTCGCAGCGACTGCGTGTCGCCGCAGGACATGTTCGCGCAGCTCAGTCTGGCTTCGACAGCGGGCTGGAGGACGCGGCGTGAGGGTGCACGAACTCACCACCGCGCCCCTCGCGGACCGGCTCGACGCGCTCGGTCGCTTCGTCCGGGTCGTCTGCAGCCACGTCGCCGACTCGGCCCCGGCGACGGTCGACCCTGCTGCGCTCCCCGCAGCCGGTGTTCTGGCCGACCGTGCGGCCGCCCGGTTACGGCTGTCCGGGGAACACACGGTGGTGGCGCTCGCTGGGGCCACCGGCGGCGGCAAATCCAGCCTCTTCAACGCGCTGGCGAACATGGAACTCTCGGCCGCCGGGGCGCTTCGACCCACAACCGGCGAGGCACATGCGTGCGTGTGGGGAACCGCAGGCGCCGATGCCCTGCTCGACTGGCTCGGCGTGGAGCCCTCGCGACGGTTCGGCCGGGAGAGCCCTCTCGACGCCGACGACGAGGCGTCACTTCGCGGCCTCGTCCTGCTGGATCTGCCCGACATGGACTCTATCGCCACCGCTCACCGGGTCGAGGCCGACCGACTTGTCAACGTTGTGGACCTCGTGGTCTGGGTGCTGGACCCGCAGAAGTACGCCGACCAGACAGTCCACGAGGATTATCTGCGCCACATGGGCGCCCTTCGGGACGTCACGATCGTCGTCTTCAACCAGATCGACCGGCTCACCCCGGCGGACGCCGCGCGGTGCCGGGCCGACCTTGCACGCCTGGTGGACGCCGATGGACTCCCCGGCATACCCGTCATCGCGACGTCGGCCGTCACCGGCGACGGCGTTGGTGAGGTGCGCACGCTGTTGGAGAAGACCATCGCCGGGCGCCAGGCGGCGATGGCTCGGCTCGAGGGCGAACTGGACGCCGCAGTCGAGGCACTGGCGCCGCTGGTGGGTTCGGCCGAGGCCGTCGAGGATGCGCTGAGCGGCGACGTTGTGCTCGAGTTGGCCGATGGGTTCGCCACCGCCACCGGGGTCCGTGCCGTCGCGGCTGTGGGTGGCCAGGCGTACGCGCGCCGGGCGGCGTTGCCTGGCTGGCCGTTTCGGCGGTCGCGCCGCAATGCCCGGCTGGCCGAGCTTCTACCGGAGGCGTTGCCACCAGCGGAGCCGGCCGCCGTGGGGCTCGCCGTGCGGCGGCTGGCCGCCCGAGCTGCCGCTGGTCTTCCGCCGCCGTGGCCGGACGAGGTACTGATGGCGGCGAGCACGAACCTCGACCGGCTCCCGGATGAGCTGGGTAGGACTGTCAGCGCCGCGAGCCCTGGCCCTCCGCTAGCGATCGGCTGGAAGCTGGCGCGGGTCGGCTGGTGGCTCGCGGTCGTCTCGGTCCTGGCTGGGGCGGCGTGGCTGGGCTGGTACGCGATCGATCGCGACCGAAGCGCTCCAGCGCTCATGGTGGGCCGGGTCTGGGTGGCGGCGCTGATGATCGTCGCTGGCGCCGTGGTGGCTCTGCTGATCCTGCTCCTTGGACGGCCGCTCGCCGCCGCGCGGGCGCGCCGCTTCCGGGCCTCCAGCGAGCGCCGGCTTCGCGATGCGACCGCGACCGTGGCTCGGGAGGTCGTGGCCCCGGTGCGGGCCGTGCTACGCGACTACGCCGACGCGCAAGCCGCCCTCGACGAAGCAGCCCGCTAAATTCCCCCATACCACCCCCGCCGATCATGACCTCCAGGTCATGATCGACGCTGTTTCGCGACGGCCAGGCCGTGATCACGGGGATCTTGAGGGTTGCTGTGGCGGCCGACACCATCCAAGATCGGATGGATGGACGGGTGGTATCGGGTGGTATCGGGTGGTGCGCGGCGGCATCGTGGTGCTCGCTGTGCTCAATCTATGGTGGGGTGCGTGGGCACGCTTCGCCCCGCGGCATTTCTTCGATGTCTTCCCCGGCTTCGGCCGGCACTGGGCGGCGGCCTATCCGCCGTACAACGAGCACCTGGTCACCGACCTGGGGTCGACGTTCCTCACCCTGGCATTTCTGCTCACCGTAGCCGCCGTGCTGGACGACCGACGGGTGCGCTGGCTCGTGCTCGCGGCGGTGCTCATCTTCAACGTGCTGCACCTGGGCTTCCACGCGCTGGACCAGGGGACGATGGGGCCGCTCGACTACGGCGCCAGCGTCGCGGCGCTCGCCGCCGGCGTGCTCG
>Ga0209889_1000492_pt1 | contig 10950 bp, 9 predicted proteins | sample GWRWN1_0_10_FD_187233 | JGI IMG/M metagenome (GOLD analysis project Ga0209889, IMG submission 187233) | Riverbed sediment microbial communities from areas with no vegetation in Columbia River, Washington, USA - GW-RW N1_0_10 (SPAdes)... | ecosystem: Environmental > Aquatic > Freshwater > River >... | reverse complement strand
ACGCCGATGAGCTGGACGGCGGCGTTGGTGAGAAAGATGTTGTCCCCGTTGTTGCCGAGAGTGAGATTGGCGCCGTCAATGTTACCGTGAACATCGTTGATAGCAATCACACGCACCTTCATGGTCTTACCGACAGCAGCTACTTATGCCAATCGGCCGCCCAGCATCACCTGGGCACGCGAATGGTCGGGCAAATGAGAGACGGCTCGCTCAGATTAGACATAGCATTTAACTTCCAAGCGATTAGTTCACTGCGTATTTTACCAGGACTCAGCCCTAATACAGCGCAGACCGTTTCAAACGAAAAGAGCCGATCACCTTCTCTCTCGAATAGCCAGGTTTCGGCCTCCTTGAAAAGGGCGTTCCGAAGATGCATCCGTTTCTTGTAGTTCATGATGGCATCCTTCAAAACCGCGAGCATCAACTCCTTTTCAGGTTGGGAGTAGTTCTTCCTTATGACGGTCTCCCAATATTTGAAGGTGACCGCCATATCGTCCGCGAAACCTCTGACAGGAGCTTTATTTTCCATCGTCCCGATCCTTTCCGTCTAAGAAATACGTTTAGGTCGACTAAAAATTTGTTTTGGTATCGCTTCCGCTCGAGAAGATCACAAGGACTCTTTACGGTTTTATTGCGGTCGAATGAAACTATTTTGAAGTGTGCGAGGATCCGAGAGATAACGTGGAAAGCACTACTGTCTTTCGTGTGCATGGACAATCAGCGTCGAAAGCAATCCTCTCGATCGTGAAAGATTGAGAAGCCTATCGATTCGGCAACAAAGATGATCGAGGTTTTGGTGGAGGATTACTTGCGCGGCAGGGCAATCATGGCGGAGCTGGGTAGGCCAAATCCGCAGCGTGATAACAGGTACCGATCAAATTCCTGGTCCGTGGCAAACTTGAAGCGAACCGCGCCATTTTGATGCCAGAGCTCTTTGGACGGAACTTGGCACTGGCTGCAAGCGGTCCCTTTTTCGCAATCCGCAGCCGGCGCTCCGGTAGTGATCGTCGCGGTGTTGCCCATTCTCGGGTCAAGGCCCCGAGCATTGGCGCGCACAACCACGCCTTTGCCGACGTAATTGACGCCGGGAAACTTCCGCGCCGCTCGATCGGGATTGAGGTCCACCGTGGTTTCGGAGAATACGCCGCCGAGGATCTCACGAGTTTTGGCGTCAAATTCGACTTGTTCGCCGGTTGGGAGCGTGACAACGTAGCGCGCGCCCGAGCCAACAATCGCCGGCAGATAGTTTCTCGGAAAAAAATGAAAGATGCTGTTCATAAGCTCGCTGAGTCTAAACTGTTTGTCCCGGGACGGTGCCCAATCCGAGATGAATAGCTGAATATCCTGTCTAGCCCGGTCGTCAAAGCGAAATTGGAAATCCCTGGTGAAAAGCAAATTTTTTCCGATGTCATAACGGGGAGGAAGTATCCGGTTGCCGCCGCGGTTGGAAAATTCAAAGCCGACGATTTGGCTTTGCCGATCCTTTCGGTATTGCCACCCGGCGTGGATCGGTGCGTGGGGCGATCTTTCCAGCAGCATCGTATCGTAAGCGATTCTGGTCGAAGCCAATTCTTTTCCCGGTGCGCCGACGATGGATTCCGGCAAGCGTTCGGTTTGCTTGGGTTCGCTTGAAAGCTTCGGCTCTTTGCTGCGTTCCTGGTCAATTGCGGTTGATTCCGACTTGGTCTGTGCATCAGTCTTGGCAGTAGACTCCGCTTTCTCGCCTTCAGAGCCACGCTCGGATGTCGGCGCAACCGGACCTGTCCTGCAGCTCTGTTGAAAAGCCACTACTGCAAAGAACAAAAATGTATATATTTGAGTTCGTCGGAGAACCATTTTGTGCTTCGCGGACATAGACGGGCGGTTACATGTTTGAAATCACTATTGCAGGTTATCCTTGTATCTCCGCTTTACTGGGCTTGATCATCAAAGGCAACGTCCATGCCAAGGCGAAGTCAAATTTTTTGAGCCTTTGGTGCTCGGAACGAGCATAGAGTTTACTGAAGAACTTTCAAGAGCTGCCAAAGTCGGGGCTTGAGCACCGAGTGCCCATGTCAACAGATAAGATTGGCGTTGGTATTTGGCTGCAGGTTGCAGGCTTTAGCCCGATCTGGCAGCGGCACGTTGCAATATTTCTTCGGACGTGAGGTCTTCCTTGTGGGTAGCAATTGTCCAAATGTGTCCGAATGGATCCTCTAGAGTTCCGGCTCGATCGCCGTAAAACTGATCGCTCATCGGTTTGACGATTTTGGCTCCCCTAGCGATGGCCCGGTTGAATATCTCATCGCAATCATCCACGTAGAGAAGAATACTCACCGGTGAGCCGCCGAAGGATTGGGGACCACGCGACCCCATCTCGGGGTACTCGTCGGCCAGCATCATCCGAGAATCCCCGATTTTGATTTCGGCGTGTCCTACCTTGCCGCTGGTTTCGGATAAACACATCAATACCTTCGCCTTAAACGCCTGTTTGTAGTAATCGATTGCGCTCGCTGCATCTTTGATAATCAAATAAGGTGTCACCGTTCGGTAGCCTCGCGGGACGGATTTCGGCTTCTTCAGCATAAGTCTTCTCCTTCTGAAAAGGGCTTGAGTGTTTCTGTTTCCTCTTAGTGCCCAGGAGTGAAACAAATTTTTTCGCAAGACATATGCCACGATGATCTCGCGGGTATACTGTTATTTGGTATAGAGATTTGCCTATTTCAGGAATGTTTTTGTATGAATTCTCCTGCAGGATGTGGCGAAAAAGGCTTAAAAACTTCAATCACTTAACGGGGTCTACGGTCTTGAAAAAATGTGGAAAGGAGCCATGATGGATTTCGTGGAAACCGTGAAAATAGACGACCCGCGACTGGACGAAAGTTTTTCATTTCTTTTTGTATTCAGAAAAGGCGACGTTGTTGTCAATAGAGAGAATCGAGCTTTACGGGGACTGATAAACGACGGTGTCTATCTCGGAGAGTTTCCTAACCGAGCGGCAGGAGCCCTCAATCCGAGAGGTAAGACGGTGTACGAGGTCAAGTTTCCAGACGAGGTATTGCAAATCTTCGATGAAAAGGACATCGAAAAAGTTTCGGAGTGAACAGTCTGGAAGCGGCGTCTTAGCTTCTACCGCTAATTGTTTTGAATAGTCCTTCTCTTTCCAACTCGTCTAGCAGCCGTTCATCGACATACCTGTCTACGTTTGTATCGAGCTTGGTGCCCGGGGTGCGTTGGGCAATCATCTCCATGGCAACGCGTATGCCGTCGTGCGAAATTCTTGGTGGAAAAGAAAAAGTCGAGGCGAAATATTGATAGGTCTCTTCGACGACGGCGGGGTTTTTCTGCTTCATCCGCTGGTTGTAAATCGTCAGGGCTTTCTCTTTGTTGGTCATGAACTGGTAGGTGGCTTCGCTATAGGCCTGCAAAAAGCGCTTGACGACGTCACGATTCTTTTCGAGAAAGGAGCGGCGCTGGCAAGTAAAGTTAAGGATTGCCGCGGGATGTTCCACTCTTTTAGTGCCAGAACCATAGAAACTTCGTGGGCGCCGCCAAAGGCGACGATGCCGACCTTTTTGCCGATCAAATCTGCCGGCTTGGTGATATTTTTTTGCGCCACAAGGCTAAAGGGAAATTTGTTCAGCGATGCAGAAATCAGCACAAGATCCGCTCCCTGATTGATGGCGGCAATCAGGGCGGTCCCATCGATCTGCCCAAAGTGGGTGCTTCCTCCCAATAGAGCTTGCGCTCCTCGGGCTGATCCGGGAATCATGACCAGTTCCGTGCTCAAGCCGTATTTGGAAAAAAGCCCCAAGTCTTTAGCCGCCCAGGCAGGTGCTTGGAATCCGGCAAAACCGGCGTAGCTTACTAGCAAACGCTCTTGCGCGCCGATAGTTAAGGGCGCGATGCCGATTATAAGAATGACTATGAAACCGTAGACTGTTAACATCTTGACCTCCTCTATTGCAGGGATGTCCCAGGATGCGATTCCGGTACCTCCCCTAGAAACCGCGCGATTTAATCCCCATCGAATAGAAATAGTCAAGCCGTTCAGCTGTTCGATTGCATACGAACAGACGGAGTTGTGAGTTTTCTGCACAAACTCTGTAGGAAAATTCCTACTAACCACTGGCGCAAGATCTTTTAGAGTTGAGGAAAAGCGCTCTGAATCCCTGCCTTCCTTAAAAGAAGGAAAATGGCATAGGCCTTGCGGAATTAAAACGCAAGATTGGAAAGATTTTTTTTCGGTTAACTGTGAAGGGAGGTGTAGTTATGGCAGAGCAACCCAACGAGTTCAAGTTTCATAGCTGTGGAAGATCGTTTAGTTCTGAGGACCAGCTACGTGAACATGAGAAAAACTGTTCGGGCCGCCGTCCGCACGGCGGCTAGTACCGGGCAACTTCGAATACGAGCCGTTTGGATACGGATGACTGGAATCGGGATTACGTAACCACAAAGCTTATTCACATAGGAGATTTGTATGAAGGGGAATCCGCGGGTCGCTTCCGCCAATTATGTTGTCTTGCTGGTTGCCATTTTTATGGCTTCAGCTTGTGAGCCTGTCGCGCTCCGGCGACAACCGGATGTGGATAGAAGGGGAATCGAGCGACCGCCGGATGGTCGCGGAACCGCAAAGGACGAAATTATCGGTACAGTAGAACGGGTTGACAGGACCAAAAATGAAATTCAGTTGCGGACAACGGAAGCCAAAGTAATCGTCATTAAATATGATCCGGCTACTCCCGTATACCGCCGAGAGCGCGAAGTCGGCATCGACGCGTTACGTCCACGCGATCTGATTCTGGTTCGGGTATCGAAAACGCCCCGGGGTGACCAATACGCAGATCTTATCCGGTTAAACGACAGAAAGGAGCAATAATCTGTGAAGACGGTCGTCGGTATCTTTAAAACCCGGCAGGAAGCGACTAAGGCCGCGAATCTCCTAAAGGCGGCGGGCTTCGATGGAAAGCATGTGATCATTTTGTCGCCAGGCACCGCTGACGCCGATATTGAGGCAACAGTGCCAATGGAGGAGGCAGAACAGCCGGGCATGGGAAAGGCCATAGGCAGCGTTGTTGGAGGAGCGGTTGGCCTCGGCGCCGGAGCCTTGATCGCCAATCTTCTATTGCCTGGGATTGGCCCCGTCCTAGCGGTGACATTTGCAGCGGCGGCCGGCGGATTGGGTGGCGCCGCAGCCGGAGCGGCGGCAGGTGGCGCACTGGAAAATATTTTGTCCATCGGTGTGCCCAAAGACGAGATCTTTTTTTATGAGGATGCGCTTCGACAAGGGCGGTCGGTCGTCGTCGGCCTTTCGGAGCACGACGATCAAATCGAAGCGGGACGCGATATCTTGACCCAAGCCGGTGCGGAGACTCTGGACGCTGCGCGAGAACAATGGTGGATCGGTTTAAGAGATGCCGAGGCGGTTGCTTATTCCAAGCCGGAGCATTTCGCCCGCGAGGAGAATACCTTCCGCTTAGGCTTCGCGGCGGCATTGGAACCGCCAGTGCGCGGTCGGTCGTTTGACCAAGCAGTAGAGTATCTAAGCAAAAACTATCCGGATGCTTACCGGAAAGAGAGTTTTCGCCAGGGATTCGAACGAGGCAGGCACTACTACGAGAAACTGTCGCAAGCCGAAGTTGGTCGCTAGTGGAAATAACTATTTCACATCATCAAGAAATTTGTTCTTAACGCCTCTTGAAGACGTGTCGATTGCACCCTAGATTTAGATCTGCCGCCCGCACCGGAGATCCCGACACGCGTGACCACGTCTTTACTAGGACTACGTAACAGATTCTTTTTCTCCTTCCTGGTTACTGGTTGGATATTTTTCGCCCGGCCCGTCTTAGGCATCCAGCTCGAGGAGCTGGATGCTGCACGACAATGGCGAGTAGAAAAAATCGAGATCTCCGGAAATACAAAATTCTCTGACACTGAGATCCTACGGGAGCTGCTTACCAAAGTTCGGCCTTGGTATCTGTTTTGGGAAGCGGAAAGCAGTTTCGATCCAATCACTTTTCGCGAGGATTTGGAACGCATCAGACGTTTCTACGAGGCAAGGGGATATTACCAAACTCGCGTAACCTATGACCTGACCGCGGATCCGCAGAGCGGACAGGTGGAAGTAAAGATCGAAGTGTTCGAAGGCCCACCGGTCATCGTATCTGAAGTTCATGTTGAGGTTTCGGACGGTTCTTCATTATCGCCGCCACAGCTGCCGCTCAAACAAGGCGAGATTTTCGGCGAAGAATCCTATCGCAAAGGCGAGGAAACGCTGCGGAATTTTTTCTTGGAGCATGGCTACGCTCATGTGACGACGGAAAGACGCGCCGAGGTGAACGTTGATAAGAATCAGGCGAGTGCTTGGTACCAGGCGGATCCCGGGCCGTTGAGCGTCTTCGGAGAAACGACGGTTGCAGGGACAGACAAGGTAGATCCTGAAATTGTATTACGGGAACTGTCCTATAAACCTGGTGAAATCTTTTCGCCGGCAAAAATTGCTGAATCGCAGGCGAAGATTTTGGCCCTCGATCTATTCGGCTTGGTGCGGATTGCGCCCAAGGAGGTTTCTGGAAAGCCCAGTATAGTTCCCATGGAGGTGCAGGTTTCGGAAAAAGAACCGCGCGAAATTAGGGTCGGGATCGGGTACGGCACCGAGGACGAGTTTCGTGCTCAGCTACGCTGGCAGCATAACAACTGGCTTGGCAACGGAAGACGTTTATCCGTCGAGGCCAAATATTCCTCCATTACTACCACTGGGGCGATTACCCTAGTTCAGCCCCATTTTTTTTCCCCACGTACCCGAGGGATACTTAGTCTCAGGCAAGATAGGGAGGATGAAGATACCTATGTGCTCAACGCGTCGCGGTTTTATCCTCGGGTGGAGCACGGATTTACGCCGCAGTTGGTGGGATTCATCGGCTACCGGCTAGAGTACGACCGCCTCGACAAGATCGGTGAAGCGGCGATTGAGGCGCTGGGGGCTGTCCGGGAGCGAGGGTGGATGTCGGGGCCGACCCTCGGCTTGGTGTGGAACACTTCCGATGGGCCACTCAATCCAACCAAGGGCGAGGTCGTGAGCTTCACCTTCGGGCAGGCTGGAAAAATTTGGGGTGGGCAGTTCAGCTTTTACAAGGTTACGACTGAGGCGAAGAAGTATCTGTTGCTCGGCTGGGAGACGATCCTGGCCGGCCGGCTGAAGATCGGTTTCGCCGAGCCTTTGGGTCCCGAGGAGAATCTGCCGATCTTCGAGCGCTTCTATGCCGGAGGAGAAAAGAGCGTGCGGGGATACGCCCGGAGAAAGCTGGGCCCTTTGGATGCGAGAGGTAATCCCATTGGAGGTCTGAGTCTGATTGAAGGCTCCGTGGAGCTCAGGCGGCCTATCTGGGGTCCGCTTGGCGGAGCACTATTTATCGATTTCGGTCAGGTCTCGCTCCGATCGTTTGATCTGCCGGTGAACGATCTGAAGTTTGGTTCCGGTTTCGGTCTCAACTATCAGACCCCCCTAGGACCGCTGGCGCTGTACCTGGGATTTCCCTGGCGGCCGCCACGCGGCGAAGCAAGTTGGCAAATTTATTTCAGTGTGGGAGCATACTTTTAGGGCATGGAAAAATTTTGGCGGCTTTGCCGCTGGCTGAGATTGGCGTTGGTGGTCTTGCTCGTGCTGGGGGTCGCTGGGTTAGCGTTTTACACCCATACGGATGGCTTTCGCGAGTTCGTGCGGCAGAAATTGGTTACGGCGATCAATGACTCAATGCGAGGAAAGATCAGTGTCACAAGATTGGACGGGTCGGTTTGGGGTAGCCTGACCTTGATTGATGTGCGTCTGGTTGACAATGAAGGCGAGATTGCTCGGATCCCGCGCGTCAAGGTCAACTATGCTTTGCTTCCTCTCATTTGGGGTCGGATTCAAGTTTTTCGCTTGGAGGCCGCTCAACCGCTTGTGTGGTTGAAAGAAGGACGAGACGGAATTTGGAATATTGTTGACGCATTCTCGCCGGTTGAACCGGAATCCGAAACACCCAGCCTGATCGTCTCCATCAGTTCTCTCGAATTACAAAAGTCTGATATCGATGTCAGTTTTTCCGGCAGCTCCTATCGTCTGACGGACTTGGATCTCCAAGGCACGGTTGGAATTCGCCCGGACGTTACCGCTGTCGACGTGCGGCAGGTTTCCTCTCGTCTGCTGGCAAAGGGTATGCCCGAGGCACGGGTAAAGGGAGGCCTCGCGTATGAGGATAGCGGTGGACGGGAGAGTCTAAAGTTCAGAGACTTCTTCATCGAGAGCGGCAGCTCTGGCTTGAGATTAACTGGAAAAATTGACGATCTGAACACGCTTGAGACGGAAGCCAAGGTGTCCATCGATAAACTGGCGCCTGCGGATATCGCGCATTTTGTTCCGCAGTGGCCGGTCAAAGCCAATGTTTCGGGGACGGCCGATCTCCACGGACCGCTCACGGCTCTGAAAGGGGATTTTTCACTGTCCGTGGCGGATGGCTCTTTATCAGGCAACTTTCAGACGGACATAGCCCGGGATTTGCCGATGTACAAAGGCAGCGTAAAAATCGCCCAAGTCAACCTGGCCAAATTGCTCGAACGAAAAGAGCTCCGGGGGATTGTAAGCGCGCTGGTTGAAGTCAACGGGAGCGGATTCGCCCTGGCGAATCTTGCCGGGCAGGGCGAGGCCAATATTCGATCTACTGAAGTCGCCGCCTGGAATCTGGGCGACGTTTCGCTCAAAGGGAGTCTTGCGCGCAGCGAAGCCAAAATGACCGGTCATTTGAAGAGTGAGCTCGGGCACGCCGATTGGCAAGGACAGATCGCTTTCAAAGATATTCCCCGATACGAACTTAGTTTTTCGGCAAACCAGCTCGATATTCAGAAACTTTCATCGGGCCAAGCGATCAAAGGCAATTTGAATTTATCGGGGCTCGTTAAAGGCTCCGGATTGACGCTTGCGGCAATGAACACCTTGGCAAAAATCGACGTGCAACGCTCCACGGTGGGAAGGTTGGAAGTGGAGCAAGGTGCTTTGGTCGCAAGCATAGCGAATCAACGAATTCGGATCGAACAGGGCCTGCTCAAAGCTACGGATGCGACCCTCTCTGTCAAAGGTGATATCGGTACTGATCCCAAGCAACAAGGCCAGCTCGAGTATCAGCTCCGCGTGAATGCCCTATCGCCTTGGCTTGCGCTTGTGGACCAGCAGGGTTCGGGATCGGTCAATCTTATCGGTGGAGCGAAAGGCAATCTCAACGATCTGAAGGCACAAGGTAAACTAACAGTTCGCTCAATAAGCCTTGCCAGGACCACCGTCCAGAGCGGCTCTATCGACTATGATTTGGGCTATGCAAGTACGCGGTCCCTTCCATTCGGGACGCTTAACGTCAATCTGTTCGACATTCAAGCCGGCTACCAAATGCAAAGCTTGGACGGAGTGATTAAGATTCTGCCGCAAACTTCCGCTGTATTCGATCTGGATGTGAAGGCGCGAGATGCGCAAAACCGGAACCACGCGGTGGTCGCCCGATTGGACTATCAGCCGGGGCATCTTCTGGCTCGGCTTGCGAGGTTGACTCTCGAGTTGCCGGATGGGACGTGGAGACTCTCCCAGCCGGTCACGGTGGAGCAGCGGGACCAGGACTTTCTGGTGGATCGTTTGTTGATGCGCAATAACGGACGCGAGCTCTTTTTGGATGGACAATTTTCCTTGACTGGCAACCAGGCGCTCAGATTGAATGTTGAAAAATTGCCCCTCGAAGCAATGCGCGCTTTCTTTCCCGAAGCGCCTGATATCACCGGAATGCTTTCAGCCCAGGTCCAACTAGCGGGCAGCGCGGCGGCGCCGCAAGTCGTCGCAGCGTTAACATTGGAAAACTCCAAGATCGCTGGTTACAGCTATGCCGGTCTGGTTGCATCAGGCAGTTACCGGGATCAAAAGGCGGAGGTGAAGGCAACCGTGCAGCAGGATCAACTCCATGCGCTCAACGCAACTGCAACTCTGCCGATGACACTGAGCTGGAACAACGGCTGGCGTGCGGAGGCCGGAAGCAATATCGACGCCCGTATCCAGTCTTCAGGTTTGAGCCTGGCTTTTTTGAATGCTTTCAGCGGCAAAGCCATTCAGGGAATCGCCGGCGAAGTCGAGGTGGATCTCCAGGTGCGCGGTTCCCTTAACCAACCCGTGGCCAGTGGCGTCTTACGTGTTCGAGACGGCAAGCTTACGCCAACTGCTCTCGGCGTTCAGGTATCTTCCGTCACGGCGGAAGGATTGCTGGAACCCCGCGGGATAAGAATTAGGCAAATATCGGCCCGGGCCAATAAAGGTGAGCTGGACGGCAGCGGTTTTATCGCATTACAGAAATTCGTGCCGCAGGGGATTGAGCTTGCCATTGCCGCGAAACAATGGCCGGCGATAAATACGCAACAATATCAGATTGAAGTCGACGGTGCCGCTAAAATTGACGGCACATTGGCCGCTCCGCGGATCACCGGCAAGTTCGAAGTTCCAAGAGGTGAGCTGCGTCCCGATCTGAGTTTTCTGGATCGCGGTAATACGCCGGTAAAGCGGGACCCGACTATTACCGTGATATCGACAACTGCTGGCGGAAAGTCTGCCGCCAAGCTAGAGAGCAATGGTCAAGCCGATAGTGAGCTTTGGAAGAATGCCAGCATAGACATTCAGATTCGTATTCCAAATAACCTTTGGGTCAGGCATCGGAACGGCAACGCTGAGCTTTCCGGCAACCTGCGGGTGACGAAAGCCAGCGGCGGTAATCCCACTGTGACGGGCTTGATCGAAACCATACGGGGCTGGGTCGGCTTTCAAGGCAGGCGCTTCACCCTGACCCGGGGAAGGTTCGAGTTCGGCGGAGGTGAGAAGATTGACCCATCCCTCGACATCGTGGCGGAGTATCGGGCCGGCAACTATTTGATCAGTGCCGTGGTCAGGGGCACTGCAGAAAAGCCGAC
>Ga0209889_1000491_pt1 | contig 10952 bp, 9 predicted proteins | sample GWRWN1_0_10_FD_187233 | JGI IMG/M metagenome (GOLD analysis project Ga0209889, IMG submission 187233) | Riverbed sediment microbial communities from areas with no vegetation in Columbia River, Washington, USA - GW-RW N1_0_10 (SPAdes)... | ecosystem: Environmental > Aquatic > Freshwater > River >... | reverse complement strand
ACCGGCCCCCGGCGCAGCCGGGCGTCGACGTGTACCTTCACCGGCTCCTATACGACCGCGACCCGGGCGGCACCGAGAGCACCGCAGCATGACCCTTCACCCCCCGTGCGCTGCGCACCTCGTCGCTGGTCCGCGCTCGCACGGTCGACCGGTCAGGGCTGCGCTCATGACCCTTCACCCCCGGCGCCTGCGCCCCCGCACCCCACCGTCGCCCGGCTCGCCGGCTTTCGCACGGTCGACCGGTCAGGAGCTGCGCTCATGACCGTCACCGTCGTCACCGACAGCGCGGCGGCATTGCCGCCCGATCTGGCGGCCCGGTACGACATCCGGGTCGTGCCCCTGGTCCTGCACGTGGGCACCGACCGCTACCGGGACGGCGAGATCAGCCTCGACGACCTGGTGCGCCGGTTCGACGAGCCGATCAGCACCGCGGCGCCGTCGCCGGGAGAGTTCGCCACAGTCATGGCCGACGCGCTGCGGTCGGGTCCCGTGGTCACCCTCACGCTCGCCGCGGGCATGTCCTCGACGCACGACTCGGCCAAGCTGGCGGCCAAGCTGGTGACCGACCACGACCGCCGGGCCCCTGGGACGTCCCCGGGACCCGATGTTGCCGTGCTCGACACGGGCACCGCCGCCGGGGCCCAGGCTCTCGTGGTGCTGGCCGCGGCCCAGGCGGCGGCCGAGGGCGCCGACCAGGACGAGGTCGTCGCCACCGCCGAGCGGGTCGCGGGACGGGTGCGACTGGCGGCGAGCGTCGCCGACCTGGAACGCCTGGCGCGCTCGGGTCGCGTGCCCGACGCCGCGCGCTGGATCGGCGACCGGCTCGGCGTGCGACCGCTATTCGAGTTCCGGGACGGCCGGGCGCGGCCGCTGCGACCGGCGTTCAGCGCCGAGGCCGCCCTCGACCGCATCGTGCAGCGCTGCGCCGCCGGTGCCGGCCCGGGCGCCCGCCTGCACGTGACCGTGCTGCACGCGCTCAACCCCGACGCCGCCGCCACCCTGGCCGAGCGCGTTCAGGCGCTGTCACCGGCGTCGTTCCTGGTGGGGCCGTTCAGCCCGGTGATGGTGGCCCACACCGGTCGAGGGCTCGCAGGCCTGGCCTGGTGGTGGGAGTCGGAGTCCTGACATGGGGGACGCGGCGACCAGTCTGGTGACGGCCGATGGCGTACGGCTGTCGGCCCGATGGTGGGAGCCGGCGTCCGCCAGCGGCGCCGCCGTCGTGGTCGTGCACGGCTTCGCCGCCCACAAGGACCAGCCGGCAGTCGAACAGATGGCTCGGCGCCTGGTGGCCGCGGGTCACGCGGTGCTGACGTACGACAGTCGGGGCCACGGCGAGTCGGAGGGTCTGTGCACGCTGGGGGAGCTCGAGCGGCTCGACGTCGACGCCGCCGTGTGTGCCGCCGCCGGCCACGCCGACCGGGTGGTCGTGGTGGGCACGTCGATGGGGGGTGTGGCGGTTCTGAACCACCTGGCCGCGGCCACCGAGGACAGTGCCGTTGGCGCTAGCGCCCGGGGGGCCGTTGTCGTTGCCACGCCGGCGCGCTGGGAGATCCCTCGCACGTGGCGGGGGGCGGCGTCAGTGATGATGACCCAGACCGGCGCCGGGCGAGCGGTGGCGGCGCGCCGTTTCAAGACCCGGCTCGCGGTGCGGCCCCGCCGGGGCGACCCGCCGATCGAGCGCATCGGCTTGGTGGCCCGCCCCGTCGCCGTCGTCCACGGGCTGGCCGACCGGTTCCTACCGCCGGCGGCCGCCACGGCGCTGTTCACCGCCGCGCACGAGCCGCGCCGGCTCGACCTGGTCCCCGGCATGGGGCACGGTTTCTGTGCGGCCGCGCTCGGTCCCGTCGAGTCCGCCGTAGCCTGGGTAATGCGCACGGCTCTGGCGGGAACGGCCTGAGGAAGCATGAGCGACCAGCCCCGCCTCGCAGCATTTGGCATAGCGGCCGCCCCCACGGAGCAGACCGAGACCCATCGGCGTCCGTTGCGCGACCTGCTGGTCGGCCAGGCTGTGTCGTCGCTCGGCGACTGGATGGGGACGGTGGCGCTCATGGCGCTTGTCCTCGAGATAACCGACTCCGCCACCGCCGTTGGCGGCGTGCTGGTGCTGCGGCTGGCCCCCACCGTGCTCGCCGGCCCGCTCGCCGCCCGGCTGACCCGGCGCTGGAGCCGGCGGCGGACGATGCTGGCCATGGACGCCGTGCGTGTGCCCGCGGTGGCGATCCTCCCCTGGGTCACCCACCTGTGGTGGATCTACATCTGGGCGTTCGTGGTCGAGCTGGCCGGCATGGTGTTCCTGCCCGCGCGTGACGCCTCGATACCTGACCTGGTAGAGGACGAAGACGACCTGGCTGTCGCGAATGGCCTGGTGCTCGGGACCTCCTACGGCATGATCCCTTTCGGCGCCGGCCTGTTCGCCCTCGTGTCGGCCTTGACGGGGGAGGGGTCGACGGTTGAGGCGGCGCGCGTGATCTTCCTGATCGACGCGCTGACCTTCGTGGTGTCGTACCTGGCGATCGCACGGCTGCCCGAGCTGGGCATCGGCCCCGGCGTGGTCGACGATGCCGGCGGCCGTTTCCGCGATGCCTTGCGCCTGCCTATTGTGCGCCGGTTGGCGCCGGTGGCGGCGGTGGTCGCTTTCGGCCTCGGCGCGCTCTTCTCCATCGGCATCGTGTGGGTGAACCAGGTGCTCGGCGCCAGCGACACCGAGTTCGGCCTGCTCGTCGCCTGTTTCGGCGTCGGGGCCGCCGGTGGGCTGTTGATCCTGCGCCAGCTCGACCGACGCGACCTCGCGCTGGTCCGCACCCTGCTGATCCTCCTTGGCGCCGTCGTGGCGACCATGAGCCAGGCCCCCGCCATCGGGCTCGCCCTGCTGGGCGCGCTCGGGTTCGGCGGGCTTTGCGCGATGGTGCTGGCGACGTCGATGGAGCTGCTCCAGAACCACTTGGACGACCGCGACCGCCTGCTCGGGTTTGCCGTTTTCCACGTGGTGATCCGGGGTGGGCTGGCCCTGGCGGCGATGGGGGCCGGCATCGCCAGCGACCTGCTCGATGGGGTGTCGTGGCCGCTTTTGGGCCGGCTCGACTCGTCGCAGGTCGTGCTGCTGTCGAGCGGCGTCCTGGTCATAGTCGTGGCCATCATCGCCGGGCGCCCGGGCGGCGCGGTCGCAGACTCCCCGCCCGACGAACGCTGACGCCCGGCGGGGGGTGTGGGGGGCAGAGGCTTCTGCCGGAGCCCCCCACTGTCGCTCGGTCCGGCTTTGCCGGTCGAGCGACCGGAGATCGACGCCGCCGACAGGCGGTGACCCAAGCAGGTGGGGGGAGGTCGAGGGGGGAGGGTTTCCCTCCCCCCTCGAAACTCACATGTGGATGCCGCACTCCGTCTTGCCATGGCCCGCCCAGCGGCCTGAGCGCGGGTCGTCCGGGTCGACAGGCGGCCGCGTGCACGGCTGGCAACCGATCGACGTGTAGCCCCGGTGCAGCAACGGGTTGACCGGCACGTCGTGGTCGGCGATGTAGCCCTGTACGTCGAGGTCGGTCCAGGTGGCGAGGGGGTTGATCTTCACGAGGCCCCGCAGGTCGCGGACCACGATCGGAGCGCCGGCCCGGCTGGCGGCCTCGTCGCGGCGCAGCCCGCTCATCCATGCCGCCTTGCCGGCGAGGGCCCGGTCGAGCTGACCCACCTTGACGGCCGAGCAGCAGCTCTCGGGGTCCACCTTCCACAGCTCCTCGGCGTGGGGCGTCACCGTCATCATCCGCAGGTTGAGGCCGTAACGCCTGCGCACCACCTCCACCGTTTCCAGCGTCTCGGGGAAGTGGTAGCCGGTGTCGATGAACACGACCTCGATGCCGGGGTCGACCCGGGTGGCGAGGTCTATCAGGACGGCGTCCTGCATCGACGCGGCCAGGCAGAGGTGAGGCGAGTAATTGTCGACCGCCCACTGGATGATCTTGGGCGCCGGCAGCCGCTCGAACTCGGCGTTGAGCTCGGCCAGCTCCTCGTCGTGAAGCTGGGGGACCGGTAGCGGCGGCGGTTCGACCAGGAAGCTCATGCGTGCACCCCCAGCGCGTTGGGCAAGCTCGGTCCCCTCCGTTCGGTCACACGCCGGCGCATTCGCCGACTCCGACCTCGGCCTCGTACGGACCCGTCTCGTCGTAGTCGACGTAGAACTCGGGGCCGTCCTCCGGCGTCGGGAACTCGTCGAGCTCCTTGAGCTCGGCGGCGATGGCCTTGGCGCCACCCGCTCGGTCCATCCAGGCCCGGAAGGACTCGCCGGCCCGGCGCTCGTCGGCGAACCGCCGCACGACGCGTACCGTGGCCTCGGGGGCATTCCTGGCCGGCAAGCGCAGCGCCTTGTCGCCGAAGTGGATCTTCTCCTGGCCCACGTAGCCGCCCAGCAGCATCTGGTAGCCCGGGGCGGACCGGCCGTGGGCACGACGTTCGGCGCCAAAGAAACCGATGTCGGCGGTGTGGTGCTGGCCGCAGCTGTTGGTGCAGCCCGAGATGTTGACGCGCAGGCCGCCGACCTCGGCAAGACCCTCTTCCTCGAGCCGCTCGCCGATGGCGGCGCCCAGGCCGCGACTCTGGGTCACGGCCAGGTTGCACGTATCAGCGCCCGGGCACGCGACGACGTCGCGCACCAGCTCCGCGCCGGGCTGGGACATGCCGATGGCCTCGAGCCTCCGGTACAGGCCCGGGAGCTGGTCCTCGCTGAGCCCCCGGAGGGCGACGTTCTGACGGTTGGTGAGCCGCACCTCGAGCCCGATCTCCCGCTGGATCGCGGCCAGCTCGCGGAACTGCGCGCTGGTCACGTCACCGAGCCGGGCGTACGCGATGGCGGAGACCGTGCCCTTGGCCGCACCCCGGACCACATTGGTGTCGTCCCAGCTCTCGAAGCTGCTGGTGCGTCGGGTGATCTGCACCGCGGTGCCGTGGCCCATGGGCGTGGGCACCACGCCGGCGGCCACCCCGGCGGCGGCGTCGCCCGCCTTCTCGACCTCGTCGGGCAGGCCACCCGGCCACGACGACGAGCCGAGCAGCAGGCGCCGCTCCTTGACGACCCGAGCCCGGAGCTCCTCCCAGCCCATGGTGTCGACCAGCCATTTCATTCGGGCGCGGAGCTTGTTGTCGCGGTTGCCGTGGTTATTGAACACCCGCAGGATCGCTTCGAGGGTGGGCATCAGCTCTTCGCGCGGCGTGAAGTCCTCGAGAGCGAGCGCCGGGTGGGGGTTGGCGCCCAGGCCGCCGGCGACGAACACCCTGAAGCCACGCTCGATGCTGCCGTCCTCCCGGGTGCGGGTGCTGCCGATCACGCCGATGTCGTTGAACATGGCCTGGCCGCAGTCGGTGGCGCACCCGGAGAAGTTGATCTTGAACTTGCGGGGCAGGCGCTGTGAGAGGGGATTGCGCACGAAATGCCGGTACGTGGCCTCGGCCCACGGTGTGATATCGAGCACCTCGTAGGGGCAGGCGCCCGCCAGGTGGCAGCCCTGGACGTTGCGGACGGTGTCGCCGCAGGCCTCGCGGCTGGTGAGCCCCACGGTTCCGAGCAGCCGCATCAGCGCTGGTACGCGTTCGAGCTGCACGAAATGGAACTGCACGTTCTGGCGGGTGGTGATGTGGCCCCAGCCCCGGGAGTACTCGTCCGCGATGTCGGCCATGAGGTCGAGCTGGTCGGGCAGCAGCCCACCCCACGGGACCTTGACCCGCACCATCTGGTGGTGCCCGCCCTGGCGTTGACCGTAGATGCCATTGTTGAGGCGGAAGATGCGGAAGGCATCCTCCTCGATGTCACCGGCGAGGTATTGGCTGAGGATTGCCTCGAACTTGTCGGCGTCGGCGAGCTGGGCGGGATCGATCTCTCGCTGGCCCATGGGTGCTCCGATCTCGGCTGGCGACGGCGCCCGGCCTCACACCCAATTCCTGAGGAATCTGAGTAGTTCGGTCAGGTACCGGACACCCAGTCAATCGAAACCCGAGTCGCCCTGTCAACATTCCCGACCGAGACCGTGGCGCAGGGGCGCCGCTGCTACCGCCGATCGAGCAGCTCGGCCACTTGGAAGGCCAGGTCGATCGACTGGCGGCCGTTGAGCCGCGGATCGCACATGGTCTCGTAGCGGTCGTCCAGGTCGGCGTGGCCCAGGGCGTCGCCGCCGCCCAGGCACTCCGTCACGTCCTCCCCGGTCAGCTCGATGTGTACCCCGCCGGGCCAGGTGCCCTCGGCCCAGTGGGCGGCGAAGAAGCCGGCGATCTCGGTCAGCACGGCGTCGAAGTCGCGGGTCTTGCGCCCGGTGTCGGAGGTGAACGTGTTGCCGTGCATGGGATCGCACGTCCACACCACCGGGTGCCCGGCGTCGCGCACCGCGGCCAGCAACGGCGGCAGGCGGCGGCCCACCGCTCCCGCCCCCATCCTGGTGATCAGGCTCATGCGACCGGGGGTGCGTTCGGGGTTCAGCGCCTCGCACAGCGCCACCACGTCGTCGGCGGTCGCGGTCGGGCCGAGCTTGCACCCGACGGGGTTGCCCACCCCCCGCAGGAACTCCACGTGGGCCCCGTCGGGTTGGCGTGTGCGCTCGCCGATCCAGAGCATGTGCGCCGAGCAGTCGTACCAGTTGCCGGTGAGCGAGTCGCGCCGGGTCAGCGCCTCCTCGTAGCCGAGGATGAGCGCCTCGTGGCTGGTGAAGAAGTCGACCTCGTGCAGGCTCGGCTGGCTGGTCGTGTCGATGCCACACGCCGCCATGAACCGCAGCGCACGGTCGATGTCGTCAGCCACCCGGTCGTAGCGCCGGCCCTCGGGGCTCGATGCCACGAACTCCTGGTTCCACTGATGGACCTGGGACAGGTCGGCGAAACCACCCTTGGTGAACGCCCGCAACAGGTTCAGCGTGGAGGCCGACTGGTGGTAGGCCTGCACCAGCCGCTCAGGATCGGGGGTGCGGGCCGCCTCGTTGGGGGCGCTGTCATTGACCATGTGGCCGCGGAACGCGGGCAGCTCCCGGTCGCCCACCAGCTCGAACGCGGCCGAGCGAGGCTTGGCGAACTGGCCGGCGATGCGGCCCACCTTGATGACCGGGACCCCGGTCGAATAGGTGAGCACGACGGCCATCTGCAGGATCACCTTGAGCTTGTCGCGAATGGTGTCCGCCGAGAACGCCTCGAACGACTCGGCACAGTCGCCGGCCTGCAGCAGGAAGGCCTTGCCCTCCGCCACCTCCGCGAGCTGTGACGTCAACGCCCGGGCCTCGCCCGCGAACACCAGCGGCGGAACGGTGGCCAGGTGCTTCAGGGCGTGGTCGAGCGCCGCCTCGTCTGGCCAGACGGGCTGCTGCGCGGCCGGCCGCTCACGCCAGGAGTCCGGGCGCCACGTCGACGGGGTTAGGGATGCCCGGTCACTGGTCACGGTGCACCATCGTGCCGCCGGACCGGTGCGGCCGCCAAAGCGATTCGCGCACCGTGGGCTGGAACGACACCAGCCGCCCCTGGGCGGGATAGGGGCGGCTGGTGCATTTGGGCGCCGGGTGGCGGGTACCCGGCACTCCCCGGTGAAGTGCATCTCCAGTGTAGTTGTGTCGGCCGTTTGGCCGGCATCGGCATGGAGCGGCGTGGGGTCGGGTCGGATTGTGACCCGGGAACGATTACGCCGCGCTCGAGCGTGCCAGGGCCTCTTGGCGGACGGCGTCGACCGCACGCTTGACCAGCCGGCGGGCCGCCTCGGCGGTGACGCCGAGCTCCTCGCCCACCTCGCGGTAGCTGCGCTTGCGGCCGTCGGTGAGGCCGAAGCGCTGCTCCACCGCATACCGAGCCCGCGTATCGAGCACGTCGAGCAGGTCGTTGAGCGTCGCCTCGTCCTCGCGGTCGAGCAGCACCTGCTCGGGCGTCGGCACGTCCGCGGCCAGCAGATCGATCAGCTCGCTGCCGTCGTCGTCGCCGACGGGGCGATCGAGCGACGTGGGGGTGGTCAGGCGGTAGAGCCGGGCGCTCTCGTCGTCGAGCTCTTCGCCATCGCCCGAGGCCTGACGCAGCGCCGCCCGCAGCGAAGCGGAGCGGTCGCCCGGCAGACGAACCAGGCTCGCCTTCTGGTCGAGCGCCCGACCGATTGCCTGGCGGATCCAGAAGGTGGCGTACGTCGAGAACTTGAAGCCCTTGCGCCAATCGAACTTGTCGACGGCGTGCTCGAGGCCCAGGTTGCCCTCCTGGATCAGGTCGAGCAGCTCCATCGAGGGAGGCAGGGGGTAGCGTCGGGCAATGCTCACCACGAGCCGCAAGTTGGCCCGGATGAAGCGGTCCTTGGCCGCGGCCGCGGCGGCGACGGCCTTGCGCAGCTCACGGGCGCGCTCACCGGCGTCGAGGCGCGCCTGCGCATCACGTCCGCGTTCGATCATCTGCGACAGCTCGCGCTCCTCATCTGCGGTGAGAAGGGGCACGAGGCCGATTTCGTTCAGGTACTGACCTACAGAATCACTCATCTCGTATCTCCTCAACCACCACTATCGCGGTGGGATTCCCCCAAGCAGCGGGATTTCCGGCCGCTCCGTCGGAGAAAGCCGGGTACATGCAGGACGCTGTGCTGTTGTCCGATCCTCCGGTGACGGATGTCACCAATTACTTCGATCGCGGGGGCGGTACCGGATTTCGGCGAGCATTGGGCCTCGGTCCCGGGGGCACGATCCAGGAGGTCATACTGTCGGGGTTGCGGGGGCGGGGTGGCGGGGGATTCCCGACGGGACGCAAGTGGCAGTCGGTGCGTGACGCCGCGGGCAGCGCCGGCAATGGTGGAGACGAGGAAAACCGCACCTTCGTGGTGTGCAACGGGGCCGAGGGAGAGCCCGCGACATTCAAGGATAGAGCGATCTTGCGCGCCAATCCCTATTCGGTTGTCGAGGGGGTGGCCATCGCCGCGTTCGCGGTGGGTGCCGAGAGGGCCTTCATCGGCGTCAAGGAACGGTTCGAACCCGAGATCGAGCGCTTGGCGACGGCCGTCGATGAGCTGAGCGGGTCGGGTGCTATTGGCGCGGTCACGATCCAAGTGGTTCTCGGGCCCGACGCCTATCTGTACGGCGAGGAGACCGGGCTGCTGCAGGTGATCGAGGGTGAGGCCCCGCTGCCACGCAACGTGCCGCCCTACATCCACGGGCTGTTCGCGACCGTGCCGACCACCGGTTGGAGCGCCTCGCCCGCCGGTGTGGTCGACACCATGCCGGCGTCGAACCCGACCGTCGTCAACAACGTCGAGACGCTGGCGACCACTACCCAGGTGCTGGCCCGGGGACCCGAGTGGCACCGGTCGCTGGGTACCGCCGAGTCGGCAGGATGCGTTGTCGCCACCGTGGTGGGGGACGTCGTGCGCCCGGGCGTGGGTGAGGTGGAGATGGGAACGCCGTTGGGCGACGTGATCGACCGTGTCGGCGGCGGGGTGCGGCCCGGACACGAGGTCAAGGCAGTGCTGTCCGGCGTGGCGAACCCGGTGCTGACCGGCGACCAGCTCGACACCCCGTGCAGCTACGAGGGCATGGCCGCGGCCGGATCCGGGCTCGGCGCCGCCGGGTTCCTCGTGCTCGACGACACCGCGTCGATGGTCGAGGCGGCGCAGATGGTGTCGCGCTTCCTGTACGTCGAGTCCTGCGGGCAGTGCCCGGCCTGCAAGCTGGGGTGCGGGGCAGTGACCGAGCGGCTCGACCTGCTGGCGGCAGGGGGCGCCAGTGCCGACGATCTCGACACCATCGCGGTCCGCCTTTTGTCGTGCACCGACGGCAACCGCTGCTACCTGCCGGTGCAGGAGCAGCGAGTGGTGGCGAGCATCCTGCAGACGTTCCCCGACGAGGTGGCGGCGGCACTCGGTGGCCGGCCCCTTCCGGCCCGCGGGCTCCAGGTGCCCAAGCTCGTGGACGTGCGCGACGGCAAGGCGACGATCGACGAGCGCCAGGCCCGCAAGCGACCCGACTGGACCTACGAGGGGGAATAGGCCCTCGCGGCGCCTCTACCTGGGATCGCGATGGGTACCTTTGAGGCGTGCCCGCACGCTATGACGCATCGACGGCCCTGTTGGTGGTCGATGTCCAGAACGACTTCGCCGATCCCGACGGAAGCCTGTACGTGCGTGACGCCGAGTCGGTGATCGACGTCGCCAACGCCGAGATCGAGGCTGCACGAGCGTCGGGCGCGCTGGTCGTCTACACGCAGGACTGGCACCCGCCTGACACCCCGCACTTCGCCAAGGACGGCGGCACCTGGCCCGTCCATTGCGTGGGCGGCACCTGGGGTGCCGAGCTCCACCCGAGACTGACGGCCGTCGACGGCGAGCGGATCCGCAAGGGCACCAGGGGCGAGGACGGGTACTCGGCCTTCACCGTTGCCGACCCCGTCAGCCGGGAAACGCACCCCACCGCGCTCGACGGCCTGCTGCGGGAGCGGGGCATCGAGCGGGTCGTGGTGCTCGGGCTCGCCACCGACTACTGCGTCAAGGCCACGGCTCTGGACGCCGTCGATCTCGGCTACGCCCCGACGCTGGTGGCGGACGGCGCCCGGCCGGTCGAGCTCGAGCCCGGCGATGGGCGACAGGCCATCGACGAGATGACCGCGGCCGGGGTCACGATTGCATGACCGCTGACTGGTCGGCGCGGGTGCGGCCTCCCATTCCCGCCTCGCTGGTGACCGACCTCTACGAGCTGACGATGGCGGCCGCCTACCAGGCCGAGGGCATCGAGCACGAGGCCACGTTCGAGCTGTTCGTGCGGCGACTACCCCGCGAGCGGCGCTTTCTGGTGGTGGCCGGCCTCGACGACGCCCTTGCCGGCCTGGATGCACTGTCCTTCGCACCCCACGAGGTCGAGTACCTGGCCGGGCTCGAGCTGTTCCCCGGTAGGTTCATCGACCAGCTGGCCGACCTCCGGTTCACGGGCGAGGTGTGGGCGGTGCCGGAGGGTGAGGTCGTTTTCGCCGGGGAGCCGATCGTGCGG
>Ga0209889_1000490_pt1 | contig 10966 bp, 9 predicted proteins | sample GWRWN1_0_10_FD_187233 | JGI IMG/M metagenome (GOLD analysis project Ga0209889, IMG submission 187233) | Riverbed sediment microbial communities from areas with no vegetation in Columbia River, Washington, USA - GW-RW N1_0_10 (SPAdes)... | ecosystem: Environmental > Aquatic > Freshwater > River >... | reverse complement strand
GCCGTATAGTGTCGCCATTGGCGCGGCGATCGGCGACGAACTCCGGCGGCCACGGGTCCTGGCCAGCGCAGAACTCGCCGTACCGATGGTGAATGCGCTCACCCATTTCAGCGATGTGGACCGTCGACGCCTCGTCGAGCGGCTCGTCCTCGCCCCCGGTGTGCCCGCTCCGGTGATGGAGGCCGCGGCGTGGTCGGTCGGACACGGCCGTGGTCCAGGAGACCTTCGGTTCTGGCCCGCCGCGTTCGCCCGCCACCTCGCCGGAGGCGATCCACATGTCCATACCGGGCCGGCCGGCGCGCCACCCTTGACGGTCTCCGCCGCGCGCGGTCTGGTCTACTCACTCGGCATTCACCATAATGTCGCGCTGCTGCGAAAGCTGCGCACCGACACGTCTGCGCCACACCACGTCCGCATCGCCGCCGCGTGGTGGCTCAACATCCCCGAGCACATCCTGAGCAGCGTCCGCCGACCGGACAACTAAGTCGTCCCGACGAATCACAACTTGATGCGCTCATTGGCTGGGTCGTACAGAGGCCGCAGCGAGACCACCGCAGGGTACGTGGTCGCGCCGATCTCGACCGTCCACTCTCCACCGTCGAGCCACGCCTGATCGAGCGGCTGGCCTGCGTCGATCATGGCTAGCCCAACCGCGCCGCCGAGCGTGAAGCCGTACGACGCCGCCCGGATGTAGCCCACCGGCTGACCATTGCGGCGGACCACTTCGGCGTGGAACATGAGCGGCTCGGGGTCGGTGACGAGCACCTGGAGGAGGCGCCGGTGCAATGGCCCCGCCGCCTTCTTCGCCACTACCGCGTCGCGGCCGATGAAGCCCTCCGGCTTGTCCAGGGCGACCGCGAATCCCAGGCCGGCCTCCAGAACCGAGTCGGTGTTGTCGATGTCGTGGCCGTAGTCGCGGTAGCCCTTCTCCATCCGCAGGCTCCCCAGCGCCTTGAGCCCGGCGTGACGCAGCCCAATCGCGCGGCCCGCCTCGACGAGTCGGTCGTAGACGTGGATCGCCTGCTCGGCGGGTATATAGAGCTCGTAGCCGAGCTCACCCAGGTACGTAATGCGGATGCACAACACTCGCGCGAACCCAAGATCGATCTCGCGGGCGGTCCTAAAGGGAAACGCCACATTGGACATGTCCGCTGTGGTCAGCGACGCGAGCAGTTCCCGAGAGCGCGGACCCTGGACGTTGATCTGCCCGTAGCCAGAGGTTACGTCGGCAACGAAGGCATGCGCATCGGCGAAGTTTCGACGCATCCACGTCTCGGCGTGGCGGTGCGCGGTGTCCGAGGCGACAACCCAGAACCTGTCGTCGTCCAGTTTAGTCACTGTGAGATCGGCCTCCAGCGCGCCGCCCTCGTTGAGCCACTGCGTGTACGTGATGACGCCGGCGTCGCCGTTGACTCGGTTGGCCGAGATGCGCTCAAGTTCGCGGCCGGCGTCGCGTCCCTGTACCAGGAACTTGGACATGAATGACATGTCCATGAGGATCACGCCGTCGCGGGCGGCGCGATGCTCGGCCTCCCAGTACGGGAACCAGTTCTGCCGCCCCCACGACAGTGTGTCCACGTTCGGCTCTACACCTTCGGGCGCATACCAGTCGGGGCCCTCCCAACCGGTGACGTCCTTGAAGTAGGCGCCCCGCTCGCTGAGCCGGTGGTGCAGGGGCGAGAGCTTCGCGCCGCGGGCGGTCTGCATCGATCGGCCGGGGTAGTGGCATTGATAGACCATGCCGAGCGATTCCACCGTACGCGTGGCGCGGTACTCCGGATTGGACTGGTACCCGTGCAGGCGGTCGATGTTGATGCCGGTGATGTCGATGTCGGGCCGACCGTCGACGATCCAATGGGCCAGTGCCCGGCCGATACCTCCGCCGGTCAGGATGCCGATGGAGTTGAGCCCGGCCGCAACGAAGTAGTTCTTGAGCTCCGGCGCCTCACCGACCACGGGCTGCAGGTCCGGCGTGAAGCTCTCCGGCCCGCAGAAGAACTTACGGATGCCTGCGTCGCGCGAGACCGGGATCCGCTCCATGGCCTTCTCCACGTAAGGCGCCATGCGATCCCAGTCGGGGGGTAGCTCGCCGAAGGAGAAGTTGTCCGGAACGCCCTCAACCTTCCACGGCGCGCAGACCGCCTCGAACAGGCCGATCATCAGCCCCGCTCCCTCCTCCCGGAAGTAGCCGTAGGAGCCTGGGTCCTCGAACACCGGCAGCGACCCGTCCATGCCGTCAATGGGCTCGGTGAGAAGGTAGTAGTGCTCGGCCGCCTGCAGCGGGATGTTCACCCCCGCCATCGCGCCCAACTGGCGGGCCCACATCCCGGCGCAGTTGACCACGTACTCCGTCTCGATGTCGCCGTGGGGCGTCCGTACGCCGGTTACCACCCCGCCCCGTTGCAGGAAGCCGGTCGCGGGTACACCTTCGAAGATCTTGACGCCCCGCATCCGGGCGCCCTTGGCGAGCGACATCGTGACGTCTACTGGGTTCGCCCGCCCATCCTCCTTCACATAGAAGCCGGCGAGGATGTCGTCGGTGCGCGCGAGGGGGAACAACCCCTTCACCTCGCCCGGGGAGATCTCCTGCACATCGACGCCGCACAGGCGGTTGAACGCCGACACCCGGCGATACTCCTCCAGCCGGTCGACATCCGCCGCAACCTCGATGAACCCGACCTGCCTGAGCCCGGTGGCAAGACCGGTCTCGGCCTCGAGTCGGCCATACAGGTCGCGGGTGTACTTGCGCATCTCCGTCGACGTCTCCGACGTCGAGCCGAAGGTGACCATGAGCCCCGCCGCGTGCCAGGTCGTGCCGCACGTCAACCGGTCCCGCTCGAGCAGCACCACGTCCGTCCAACCGAGATGCGCGAGGTGATAGGCGACGGAGGTTCCGATGACCCCGCCGCCAACCACCACGACGCGGGCACGACCCGGGACGCCGTCTGGCGGGGCGACGCTGTTGGTCATGAGCGCTTGCTCCGATCTTGGGGGACTTGCCAGGCAACCAGCCTAGACAAGCCATCCAGCCCTGCCCACCGGCGGGGATGCTGGCGGGACAGCTCGGGCATTTCGGACACGTGCGGGCCGGTAGCATCGGTGCGACCGTCGAAGCCAGGGGAGAGCCACATGGGCAGACCGGGACCGGATCCCTCTACAAGGGACGTCGTGCTGCGAGATGTGACAGAGGCCGACCTTCCGATACTCTTCGACCAGCAACTCGACCCAGAGGCCAACCGGATGGCCGCCTTTCCAGCCCGGGACCGGGATGCGTTCATGGCACATTGGACCAAGATCATGGCGGATGAGAGCGTCCGACAGCAGACCATACTCGCGGACGGTCAGGTGGCCGGCAACGTTGTCTGCTTTGGGCCGCCCGACGACCGAGAGATCGGCTACTGGATCGGTCGGACGTTCTGGGGCAAGGGAGTCGCGACTAGGGCCCTGTTAGCGTTCTTGGTCCAGGTAGAGGGCCGCCCGTTGTACGCCCATGTCGTCAGCGACAACGTCGGCTCCATCCGAGTTCTGGAGAAGTGCGGATTCACGGTTGCTCGGCGCGTCACAGAGTTCTTCGAACAACGCGGCGAGGAGGTCGAGGCCGTCATTCTGAAACTGGACGCCAACGATATCCCCACGGCATGATTCGTCGCGTGCAGACGCTGCCGCCCGAGGTTCTCCGGATCGCCGACTGGGGTGGTGAGGCCGGGCGCCGGTGGGTAGCCGGTCTGCCCGAGCGGCTCGCACTGCTCTCCGACGCCTGGGAGCTCACATTGGGAGTCCCTTTCACCGACGGCTACTGCTCGTACACCACCCCGGCGACGAGGGACGGCGGTTCGCCCGCCGTACTGAAGGTCCCGTTCGTCGACGAAGAGAACTACGCCGAGGCGCGTGCCCTTCAAACGTACGATGGTGATGGTGCGGTCCGGCTGCTCGCCTATCACGCCGACACTGGAGCGATGCTGCTGGAGCGCGCCGAGCCGGGTAGCTCGCTCAAGGCGTACCCCGACCAGATAAAAGCAGTAGAGATCGCCTGTGCGTTGCTCACCCGGTTGCGCCGCCCGCTCACCCCACCGGCGGGGCAGATCGCCCAGATCCCAGACCCGCCGAACGGTACCGAGATGGCGGCTGGAATTGCCGCCACGCTGCGCGGTGCGCGACCCGGCGCCCTCCCAGTGGAGCTACTTGCGAGTGCGATCGGTTGGGCCGACCGGTTGGCCTCGGCGCCCGCCGGCCCGGAGCTGCTGGTCAACCGCGACGCGCACCTGGACAACATCCGTGCGGCGCGGCGCGAACCGTGGCTGCTCATCGACCCGAAGCCGCTCGTCGGGGAGGCCGCGCTGGACGGCGGGTGGCTCCTTCTCGATCTGCTCACCGACGGCCCGACGCGCACATTGGCCGACGAGTGGGCCCCCCGCGTCGCGGCCGGGTTGGCCTTAGAGGAGACACGCGTACGCGGATGGTCGCTGATCCGGGCTATGGAGAACGCGGCGTTTGAGGTCGCGGGCGGCAACGATCCGTCCGAGGACCTGGCCTTCGCCGATGCGGTGGCACGACAGTAGAGTCGAGAAGACTCCGCGGGCGCAAGGGAGCTACACGTTGGCCAGGTTTGACGACGCGACCGCCGTGGAAGGGACGAACGGCAGGTACACCGCGAATCTCGATCCAGAGTGGACGGTCAGCGGTAACCCACACGGTGGCTACCTGCTCGCGATCCTGGCGCGCGCGCGGCCATCGCAGCCGACGATCACGGCACCCACCCTCACCCGTTGTCGGCCAGTGCGGTCTACGTCTCCCCGCCGGTGGAGGTCGCACCGGCGGAGACCTGCCCGGTCAACCCGATTGAGCCACCGGGCGCCGGGGTCCGGGTCGCGATGCTCGACATGGTCGAGCAGCGCCTCGACCGGGCGTCGTTCGGGGGCCGGCCGGCGGCTCCGGTGAGATCCGCGGTTGGCTCGGCTTCGCCGACGCCACTCCATTCGACCCGGTCAGCCTGCTCCACGCCGTCGACTCGTTCCCGCCGGCCACATTCACGACCCGCAGCATCGGCTGGGTGCCGACGCTCGAGCTGACCGCCTGCATCCGGGGTGTGCCCGCACCGGGACGGCTGCGCGTGCGGCAACGCGCCCGCGTTCTTGCCGGCAACCTTGTTAACCAGGTCTGCGAGATCTGGGACGCCCGCGACCGCGTGGTCGCTCAGGACACGCAGCTCGCGTCCGTACGGATGTTGCGGACCGACGGCGCCCCGACAATCTAGCCGGCCGTTGTACGATCTCCCGGGGTCGTAACTGGCGCGCTGGGATGGATGACCATCGGGGAGCGATCCTGTCACCACGACGTATGCCGAGCGCCTGGGCCTCTTCCGCAGCCATAGGAGATCCCATGTCGTCATTCAACGCCGAGTCCACCGCCTTTCGGGCCGCGCTGGACGTGATCCATGCCGTCGAGCCCGGGGTGGCCGACGCCATCGCCGCCGAACTCGCCGACCAGCGGGCCTCCCTCAAGCTCATCGCCAGCGAGAACTACGCATCCCCGGCCGTGCTGCTGGCGATGGGCAACTGGCTCAGCGACAAGTACGCCGAGGGAACCATCGGGCGGCGGTTCTACGCCGGCTGCCGCAACGTGGACACGGTAGAAGCGCTCGCCGCTACGCACGCGCGCGAACTGTTCGGCGCACCGCACGCGTACGCACAGCCGCACTCCGGCATCGACGCCAACCTGGTCGCCTACTGGGCGATCCTGGCTGACCGGGTCGAGGCGCCAGCCCTGAAGAGGGCGCAGGCCCGGCAGGTCAATGACCTGACCGAGAAGGACTGGTTCGAGTTGCGGCGTGAGCTGGGCAACCAGCGGATGCTCGGGATGTCGTTGGACGCGGGCGGCCACCTCACGCACGGCTTCCGGCCCAACATCTCCGGCAAGATGTTCGACCAGCGCAGCTACGGCACCGACCCGACCACCGGACTGATCGACTACGACGCGTTGCGCGAGACCGCCCGGGAGTTCAAGCCCCTGGTGCTGGTCGCGGGATACTCTGCGTACCCCCGCAAAATCAACTTCCGGATCATGCGGGAGATCGCGGATGCGGTCGGCGCGACGTTCATGGTCGACATGGCGCACTTCGCAGGCCTGGTCGCAGGCAAGGTGTTCACCGGCGACTTCAACCCGATCCCGCACGCGCACATCGTCACCACGACGACGCACAAGTCGCTGCGTGGGCCGCGCGGCGGCATGGTGCTCTGCCAGCCCGAGCTGGCCGACCAGGTCGACCGTGGCTGCCCGATGGTGCTCGGCGGCCCGCTGCCGCACATCATGGCGGCCAAGGCGGTAGCGCTGGCCGAGGCGCGCCACCCCGACTTCCAGGACTACGCCCAGCGAATCGTCGACAATGCGCAGGCGCTCGCCGAGGGCCTGGTGCGACGGGGGGTCACGCTGGTCACCGGCGGCACCGACAACCACCTGGCCCTCATCGACGTCCACGGGTTCGGCCTTACCGGTCGCCAGGCCGAGCAGGCGTTGCTCGAATCGGGCATCGTGACCAACCGCAACTCGATTCCACAGGACCCGAACGGCGCGTGGTACACCTCGGGCATCCGGATCGGCACACCGGCGTTGACCACTCGCGGCCTCGGTCTGGAGCAGATGGACGAGATCGCCGACCTGATCCACACCGTGCTCAGCCAGACCCGGCCGGGCACGAGTGCCGACGGCACACCGTCAAAGGCTCAGTACGTGCTGGACCCTGCGGTGTCCGACCGAGTCTCGAAGCAGGCCACCGAGATGCTGGCTGTATTCCCGCTCTACCCCACCGTCGACCTGGACTGAGGAGAAGCACGGGCCGGAACCGGCGGATGGTCAGCCGGGCCGCTACTGCTCCTGAAGTAAAGACAGGACGTTGCCGGCGGGGTCCTTGAACCACGCGATGCCCGGGCCATCGCCGCGAGCGATGCCCTTCTCGTCCGCCTTGATTCCTTCGTACCGCTCGAAGCGCACTCCGCGCGCGACCAGCTCATCGACGGCCTTGTCGATGTCGTCCACAGGAAAGTTGAGAATGGTGAACGACGCCGGGGTGTGGTTGTGTTTCGGGTACACGAATATGTCCGTGTCACCAGCGATGTGCAGGTGCAGCATGCCATTCTCCTCCGACACCGTCAGACCAAGCGTCTCGCCGTAGAATTGTTTGGCCTTCTGTAGGTCGCCCACCGAAAAGCCACTGAACGCCTTGGTGTTCTTGAACATGACCACTCCCCTCGGATGTGTCAGCCACGCCTCGTGAACCCACGCCCCCTAATTCTGTCAAAGTAGCGTGCGCGACATCGTCGGTGGGCCGGTCTACGGTTTCGGACATGGCCACCTGGGATGACGTACGCCGGATTGCGCTGACACTGCCCGAGACGGTCGAGCGGTCATCGCGAGACGGTGTGCTCGAGTGGCGGGTCAGGGACAAGCTGTTCGCGTGGGAGAGGCCGCTGCGGCGAGCAGACCTCGAGGCGCTCGGCGACAGCGCTCCCCAGGGGCCGATCCTGGCTGCGCGCGTACCCGACCTTGGGGTTAAGGAGGCCCTGGTGGCCGACGAGGCAGGCGTGTACTTCACCACGCCACACTTCGACGGGTACCCCATGATCCTCGCTCGTCTGGACCGGATCACCGTACCCGAGCTTGGGGAGCTGCTGGTCGAGGCGTGGCTCGACCGCGCGCCGAAGCGCCTTGCCAGGGAGTACCTCGAGGCCTCGCGTTGAGCCATCCCAGCACGCCTCCACATCATCTGCACATCGTCTGCGCTGCACAATCACGTGCTGGCCGTAGCGTGCAAGACGTGCGCGTCACGATGATCCTGCCGGCGTTGACCGAGGCGACGAGCCCCTTCTTCCGGCCCATCAAGTACTCGCTCTTCCCGCCGCTGGGACTGGCGACGCTGGCCGGGTACCTGCGCGACGACGATGACGTGAGCCTCTTCGACGAGCACGTCGAGAAGCTGCGGCTCGACGACGACCGGCCTGACCTGGTGGTGATCCAGCCGTACATCACCTCCGCCAGGCGCTCATACGAGCTCGCCGACGCTTACCGGGCGCGCGGGGTACACGTGGCTTTAGGTGGCCTGCACGTGACGTCGCTGCCCGACGAGGCGGCGGCGCACGCCGACACGGTCTTCGTCGGCCCGGGCGAGGACACGTGGCCGGTGTTCCTCTACGACCTGCGCCGAGGGCAGCCGCGGGCGCGGTACGTCTCCACCGACCGGACGCTGACCGGATTACCGCCCATACGGCGCGACCTGATCAAGCGGCATCGGTACCTGGTGCCGAACTCGATCGTCGTGTCACGCGGCTGCCCGCACCATTGCGAATTCTGTTACAAGGATGCGTTCTTCACGGGCGGCCGGTCCTTCTACACGCAGACCGTCGACGCGGCGCTGGCCGAGATCGACCGGTTGCCTGGCCGGCACCTGTACTTCCTCGACGACCATCTCTTTGGCAACCGCCGCTTTGCCGAGGCGTTGTTCGCCGGGATGGCCGGCACAGGTCGGGTCTGGCAGGCGGCCGGCACGGTCGACTCGGTGCTCGCGCCCGGACTATTGGAGCAGTCGGTGCACGCCGGCCTCCGCAGTCTCTTCGTGGGCTTCGAGACCATCAATGGGGACAACCTTGCCGGTCAGCGCAAGCGACAGAACATCGGCCGCGACTACTCGGAGGTGGTCCGGCGGCTGCACGATCTCGGCGTCATGGTCAACGCGAGCTTCGTGTTTGGTATGGACGGCGACCGGCCCGATGTCTTTGACCGCACTGTGTCCTGGGCGATCGAGCAGGGCATCGAGACGGCGACCTTCCACATCATGACCCCATACCCGGGCACCGCGCTGTACACACATATGGTGGCACAGAACCGGATGCTGCATCGTGACTGGGACCGCTACGACACCCGCCACGTGGTCTTCCGCCCGGTTGGGATGACAGACCGCCAACTGCAGGACGGGTACTGGCGCGCCTACCGCGACTTCTACCGATGGAGCGCGATCTGGCGCGGAGCTAGGACCAAACCCGTTGTACGGGACCGGCTTCGGCACGTCGCGTACGCCGGTGGCTGGAAGAAGTTCGAGCCGCTGTGGGATGTGCTCATCCGCACCGGACAGGTGCTACACGCCCTGCCCGTCCTGGAGTCTCTGCTGGGCAGCTTCGGCGCACGCCGGCCCGCCACCGGTGGGCGTGGCGCGCGCGTCGCACGCGGAGCCAGCGGCACGAGAGCCGTACCCGGGCTACGGTCGACCGTCGAGGAACATCCGCAACCGGGTAAAGGTGCGCTCGTCGTCGCCGGGCACGTGCCCGTTGACCGCGCGGCACGCCCAGCCCAGGCGCAACGCCACCCTGGTCGCGGCCACAAGGTCGCCGCCGAAGCGCTCGGCAAAGGGCGCCAGGTAGGCGTCCCAGAACGGAGCGACCTCGACTAACCGTGCGACATCGCCTAGGCCCCAGGCCAGCATTCCCTCAAGGTGACCGACAGGGTGAAGAACGGGTGCGAGATGCAGGCGTCGCCCCAATCAAGCACCAGGTGACGGCCGTCGCGGACAAAGACCTGGCCGTCGTGCAGGTCGTCGTGTTGGAGTAGCTCGGGCAGCCCGTACGTGGCGAGATCGTCGCACAGGTCGGCCACCATCGGCGCCGCGTCGCGGAAGCGCCTTTCGGCTCCGGACTCGTCCATCAGATGCTCGTAAGCTTTGGGAAGCGCGGCAAGCCGCATGTCTGGAACGCCCAGGGCCAGCAGGTCGTCCACATCCTGGGCGAGCTCGAGCTGGACGCCGGCGTAGAGCGGCAAAACGTCGTACCAGCGGTCGAGGCTGCGCTCGCGCGCCACCACCGTGCGCAAACTCCCCAGCGTCGGCCATCAGGATCCAACCAGCGGTGGTGTCGGCGGCGAGCACGGGTGGCACCACATCGGCGCGGCGTGAGGCGATCCGCCCGACGACGGCGGCCTCGTGCCGCAGCGAGTCGGCGTTGGCCTTGAACCAGAGGTCGCCCACCTCCGTCGGAATGCGCAGCGCTGTCGACCACGGGTAGACATGCGGCTGCTCGGTCGCGCCGGTCCGGGCTATGCCTAGCTCGTCGAGGCGACTGTCAATCCAGACGTGCACCCCGGCCAACCAGTCGGGGTCGCGCGCCAACGGTTCGCATCCACGGCCAGGACGCTAATGAACGGCAAGCTCCCGCGACACCGGTTATTCATCGGCAGCCGTGGTGCGCGTGCCCATGAGCGAACCTAGACGATCGTTCACTTCTGCATAGCCAAAGGACGCGGCGTGTGTCCGCTGGAAGGCGATAGACGAAGATCGGCGGCGCCTCCAGAATTCGGGTTAGCATGCGCGACTCACTAGCGGATCATTTGAGGAGACGTACATGGCCGTCATCACAATTCTGCGGATACCCGGCAACCCCACCGATCTGGAACGTTACGCCGCCGGGCCAGGCGGTCAGGTGATGCAGCGAATCTCTGAGGCCGGGAAGGCGGCAGGCGCCATCCGGCACACATTCGCGGGCGGCGATGGCGAGGTTCTCGTCATCGACGAATGGCCCGACGAGGAGTCGTTCCAGACGTTCTTCGCTAGCCAGCCGGAAATCGCCGACGTCATGCGCGACGGCGGCGCGCAGGGACCGCCTGTGACGACCTTCTATCGCAAGCTTGATACGCCCGACCAGTTCTGACCCTGTGACGGGCGGTTTCGCTTACCTGCAGCGAGAGTGCCCTCTCACACAAGCGGGTCGCGTCGTGACATCGTCGCGACCGACCGGGCCCGAGGAGTTGGTCTGGGTTCTTCAGCGTCTCGACTGTGCCGTATCAGGGCGTGAGACACGCATAGGTCCATTGTGTACCGCAGGAGCCTGCCGCCAAACCCACTGTCGTTGTGGGCGTGTTGCGGCCCGGAATTGTCGGTGGGTCCCGATAGAGTAGACACATGTTCGGTACACGTGTTGACGCCTCCGGG
>Ga0209889_1000489_pt1 | contig 10968 bp, 9 predicted proteins | sample GWRWN1_0_10_FD_187233 | JGI IMG/M metagenome (GOLD analysis project Ga0209889, IMG submission 187233) | Riverbed sediment microbial communities from areas with no vegetation in Columbia River, Washington, USA - GW-RW N1_0_10 (SPAdes)... | ecosystem: Environmental > Aquatic > Freshwater > River >... | reverse complement strand
GAAAAAATCGTAGGTTTGGTCGTGGTTGAAGGTGACGCATGGACTGAACACGTCGACATGCGAGAACCCCTTGTGCTCGATGGCCTGCTTGATGATGGACACGAGGTGCTTGCCGTGTCCGGAGAAGCCGCGCGCGACGAAGGTGGCGCCGTTCACGATCGCGGCGGCCGTCGGCATGGTCGACCCCGTGTGGCGGGGACGGGGACTCGGCGGCCAACTCCTCGACTGGGCGTTGACCCAGGCCGGCGACGTGCCCGTACGGATTGAGACCGAAACACTGACCCCAGCGGCCGATGCGCTGATGCGCGACCGGGGATTGCGCCGGACGTTCGCCGAAGACGTCATGCGGTTCGATCTCGCCCAAGAGCCGCCAACAGTCCGTCTGCCCGCGGACGTGACGCTCACCGAGTGGTCGAGTGAGCTCGGGGAGAGGTTCTTCGGCGTGTACGAGGCAGCCTTCCGCGAGCGCCCCGGGTTCCCCGGCTGGTCAGCGGGGCAGTGGATCGAATGGATCAGCGACGATGAGGACTTTGCTCCAGAATGGACGCTGCTGGCCACGCGTGAGGGGACGGACCTAGGCTTCGTGGCCTCCGCGCGCGGCGCCTGGATCGTCCAGGTCGGCACAACCCCGGGCGCCCGAGGTACCGGCATCGGCGCTGCCCTCACCGCGGAAGCCCTGCGGCGGATGCGCGCTGGAGGCGAGTCCGAGGCTCTCTTGGACGTCAACGTCGACAACCCGGGCGCGGCGCGTGTCTACGAGCGGCTGGGCTTCGCCCGCATCGGCCGCCGCGCGCGCTACGAGCGAGGAGACTGACTCACCAGCCCGGACGTGGACGGTGAGGCGAGCCAGCCGCACCGACACCATCCGGCTCGGGCGCGGGTCCGCGAGGGGGCAACCGCGGCCCCCTATGCTGTCGCGGGGAGGTATGCGCGGTGTTCGTGATCCATGCGGTGTGGCGGCAAGGCGCCACGCTCACGTTGTGGGCGGAGGACTCTCACGCGGTAGGTTCACCGCCACGCCGAGGCGGCCGGACACCGCGTACGGCCGCACACCCGTTCGCCGCGTCTCCCGAGGATCTCGCGGCCGCCGTCGGCGAGCTGGCCGCCAAGGCCGTGACCGGCACCGCCGCAATCTCGCTGCCGGGACGGGGTGGCGTGCCGGTGGACTCGCCCGAACTCGTGCGCGAGGAACTGGCCGGGCCGGCCAGGACTGGGGTCACCCTCTCGTCGTGGCAGGTGCCGACCCTGGAGTACGGGCCCGACGAGGCCTTGGACGTGCTGGGCGGTTTGGTCGCCGACGGGGCGACGTTGGGCGCCTCCGTACGGCACCTGGCAGACGTTGCCGCCTTCGCCGTCGATCTCATCGGCCGAGGCCGGACCCTGCCCACGGCCATCGTGGGCGCCGACGGGCCGCGAGCCGAGTGGCGACCCCTGCTCACCGGCGCGGATGCCCTGTGGGCACAGGCATTGACGCTGGCCGAGCCACCCGCCGGCCGGGCCGGCGGCGGATCTGCGCCGGAGGTGGTGGCCAGCGCCATCGACGCGCTGGTGGACGCCGCCGCGAGGGCAGCGCTGCCGCATCTGCCAGCCCGCCCGACGACCACCGACTCGCCGTGGCGGGTGTGGCTCGGCGCCCTCACCGGCCGGCAGCGCACCTTCACCGCCGACGCCGATGCCGTGGCCACGCTGGCCGAATCGCTGGCGGTCTGGCAGCGCGACGCCATGGCGGGCCGGGTCCGCGCGTGCTTCAAGCTGGTCGAGCCGACCGAGGACATCGACACACCGGCGGGCGACGCCTGGAAGCTGGAGTTCGCGCTGCAAGCGGCCAACGAGCCGAGCCTCGTGGTTGACGCGGCGCGGGTGTGGAGCTCGCGCGGCTCGCTTCGAGCGCTCGCCCGCTATCTCGACGCTCCGCAAGAGACACTGCTGACGGAGCTTGGCCGGGCCAGTCGGCTCTACCCGGGCCTGGACGACGCGCTGCGAACCGCGAAGCCGGCCGCGCTCGACCTCGACGGCACCGGCGCACACCGGTTCCTCCGGGAGGGTGCGCCGATGCTCGCCGGCGCCGGCTTCGGCGTCCTGCTGCCCGGCTGGTGGAGCAAGCCACGCGCACGTCTCGGCGCCCGCCTGAGCGCCACGTCGAAGACGGCTCCCGGCACCGTGGATGGAAAGAGCGGATTTGGCCTGAACTCCCTCGTGGACTACGAGTGGAAGCTTGCCCTCGGGGACGAACCGCTCAGCGAAGCGGAACTCAGGGCCCTGACCAAGCTGAAGACTCCCCTCGTACGCCTGCGCGGCCAGTGGGTCGAGCTGGACGCCAAACGCCTCGCCGCCGGGCTGAAGATGCTCACCAGCGGCGGGCAGATGAGCGTCGCGGACCTTCTGCACCTCGGAGGGTCCACAGGAGACGGTCCGGGTGGGCTGCCGGTGGTGTCAGTGACCGCCGATGGCCCCCTCGGGGACCTGCTCTCCGGCCAGGCAGAGCGCCGGCTTGAGCCGGTGCCGGCGCCGGCTGGCTTCGTGGGCACGCTGCGGCCGTACCAGGAGCGTGGCCTCGCCTGGCTCGCCTTTCTCGAATCACTCGGCTTTGGCCCGATCCTGGCGGACTCGATGGGGCTGGGTAAGACGATTCAGCTCCTCGCCCTCATGCAGAACGACCGCGAGGCTGTGGACCGGCCCGGCCCGACGCTGCTGGTCTGCCCGATGTCGCTGGTCGGCAACTGGCAGCGCGAGGCGGCGAAATTCGCCCCCGCCCTGCGGGTGCATGTGCACCACGGCGCGGAGCGGGCCAAGGGCAGGCAGTTCACGACGGCAGTCGCGGGATCGGACCTCGTCATCACCACCTATGCGTTGGCGGCCCGGGACTCGGCCGCGCTGGCGGAGATCGAGTGGCACCGGCTCGTCGTGGACGAAGCGCAGGCCATCAAGAACGCGGCGACCCGCCAGGCGGTCGCGGTACGGGGGTTGCCCGCGCGCCATCGCGTCGCGGTTACCGGCACCCCGGTGGAGAACCGGCTCGCAGATCTGTGGTCCATCATGGAGTTCGCCAACCCCGGGCTGCTCGGCAGTGCACTCAGTTTCAAAGCCCGCTATGCCGAGCCGGTGGAGCGGCGGGGCGACGAGGCGGCGGCCGAGCGCCTCAAGCGGCTCACCGGCCCGTTCATCCTCCGGCGTGAGAAGACAGACAAGTCGATCATCTCGGATCTTCCCGACAAGATTGAGATGGAGATCGTCTGCAACCTCACCGCCGAGCAGGCCTCGCTCTACCAGGCCGTCGTCGACGACATGATCGGCAAGATCGAACAGAGCGAGGGCATCGAGCGTCGCGGTCTCGTGCTCGCCACGATGACCAAGCTCAAGCAGGTCTGCAACCATCCGGCACACCTGTTGCGCGACGGCACCCGGCTGGCCGGACGATCCGGCAAACTGGCCCGCCTCGAGGAGATCCTCGACGAGGTGCTCGCCGAGGACGAGAGGGCGCTGCTCTTCACGCAGTACGCCGTGTTCGGTGGCATGCTGCGCGCGCACCTCGCCGCTCGGTTCGGACGTGAGGTCGCCTTCCTCCACGGTGGCGTGGCCAAGGCGGACCGCGACGCGATGGTGGCGCGTTTCCAGTCCGGCGAGCCGTCCGCGCCACCGCTGTTCGTCCTCTCACTCAAGGCCGGCGGCACCGGGCTCACGCTAACGGCGGCCAACCACGTCGTCCACGTCGACCGGTGGTGGAACCCTGCAGTGGAGGACCAGGCCACGGATCGCGCCTTCCGCATCGGTCAGAAACGCAACGTTCAGGTACGCAAGTTTGTGTGCGCCGGCACCGTCGAGGAGAAGATCTCGACGATGATCCAGGAGAAGCGCGGTCTCGCCGCGAAGATCGTCGGTACGGGCGAGCAATGGCTCACCGAACTATCCACATCGGAGCTTCGTGACCTCTTCGCGCTCGAGGCGGGGGCGGTGGTCGAATGAGCTGGCGGGGTGGATTCCAGCAGTACGGCAAGCCACGGCGGGTGGAGGGCGGCCTCAAGGCGCAGAGCACGCGTGGCGCCATCGGTGAGTCGTGGTGGTCGAAGCGTTTCCTCGCCGTGCTCGAGTCGTTGGCGATGGGGTCGCGGTTGACCCGGGGCCGCAACTACGCCCGTGCAGGTCAAGTGCTCTCCATCGACGTGCGGCCCGGGCAGGTGTCGTCCTCGGTGCAAGGATCGCGGCCCAAGCCGTACGGGGTGACCGTGGGCCTGGCCGCCTTCGACGACCAGACCTGGGAGAGGATCGAGACGGCGCTGGCCGCACAGGCGATCTTCAGCGCCCGGCTGCTCGCCGGTGAGATGCCGGCGCAGATCGAGGAGATCTTCGCCGAGGCCGGCGCGCCTCTGTTCCCCACGGGCGTGGAGCAGCTCGCGATGGCATGCTCCTGCCCCGACTGGGAGGTGCCGTGCAAGCACATCGCCGCCACGTTCTACCTGCTCGCCGAGGCCTTCGATGCCGATCCCTTCCAGATTCTGCATTGGCGCGGACGCGACAAGGATGCCCTGCTGGCGCGGTTGCGCCACCTGCGGGACGCCGACGACCAGGCACACGCCGGGTCCCGTACCGCGAAACGCCGACTGGCTAAGGCCGCGTCCGCGCCGCCAGCGCCGGTGGTGGTGGCCGGCGCGGCGATCGCGTTGGCCGATCTCGCCAGCCCAGAATTGGCGGAGACGGTCGACCGATTCTGGGTGGCGCCCGTGCCGCTGCCGGCCCGACCGCCCACACTGGACATCGACGTTGACTTGCTACTGCGTCAGCTCTCCACGCCACCAACGACGATAGGCGGCACCGAGCTGGTAGAACACCTGCGCACCTATTACACCGCGTTCGCCCCTCCCAGCCTCGAGCCCCCGCCGTGATGGGCCGAGCTGCTTGAGCGTGTTGGAGGGCACCCGGCGCGGCTTGCCCGAGCCGGCGGAATGCGTGAGCATGTCTCCATGTGGCTGATTCTGGTCGACCGAGCGGCGTCGATGGGCCAGCCGTTCCGACCCTCCACCAGCGACCCGGAGCCGGCCGGCATGAGCAAATTCGAGGTCCTGAGGCGCGAGCTGCCGCGTCGCCTAGGTCAGCTCCGTCCGGCCACCGATGTCGCGATAATGATGTTCGGCCCGGCCGACGAGACGTGGGCGTCTACCCGCTCGACCAGCGACGACAGCCAGCTCGGTCGCATTTTCGACGCTGGGCCGACGCAAGCCGAGAGCGACCTGGCGCCGGCGCTGTGGTGGGCGGAGCACACGATCGCCGACGAAGATCGCACGGAGGGGATCCGGCTCGTCGTCATCAGCGACCTCCGCACGACGCAGTTCAGCGATGCGATCGAGGCATCGGTGGGTCGGCTCCGGGAACGCTGTGCGATCGACGTGCTGCTGGTGGACCCATCTGGCGACGCCCTCTTTGTGGCCGACCGGATCGCCACCGGGCAGGTGATCCCGGTGACCGGTTCGGATGAGACGGCCCGCGGGCTGACGAAGCTGTTCGTTACACAGGACGAAGCCACCGGCGCCTACGGTCCAGTGGCGGCACCTCCACAATTCACAGGCGCGGCACCGCCGCTCGACCTGGCGAGGCAGCCCATCATGGCGTCGGAGCCCATCCTCGTTCAGGCACCGCCATATGGTGTGCCGCCGCCAAGGTCTGCGGGTGGATTCGGCGTGGTTGGGGGCGTGGTTGGCGGCGTGGTTGGCGGCGTTGTTGGCGCCGCGAGTGCGGTCGGCGGCGCGATCGGTTCCCTGTTCCGCCGCACCCGATCCAGCCCCGACCCCCACGAGCGACTCGCGTTCACCGCCGCGTACCCACCGGAGGTGGTCACCGGCCGCTCGTTCACCCTGCTGTTTGTTCTCTACCGGTCGGGGCTGAGTAAGAAGGCGGACAAGATCGTACGGGCTCTGGCGCATGAGATCGGCTCCGAGCCAGCTCAGTCGTCGATGGCTGCCCCCAGTCCAGTTGCGCGCGGCACGATCCTGACAGTAGTACCGGCCATCCCAGGCGTTGCATGCGATCCAGCACGCGTCGATGTCGCCTGGCATGGGACCCTTCAAAAGACTACGTTTCACCTGCGCGCGGAGTTGGGTGCCGGAGCGGCCCGCGTCGGGAGCATCGAGGTCTACGTCGGCCCGCTGCTGTTAGCAGTCGTCCCCGTGGCGTTGCGTGTGCTGACGGCGGATACGTCCACAGTGGCCCGACAGCGTAGCTCAGTAAGCCACGCCGAGAGCATCGATCGAGTATTCGCTTCCTACTCCCGCCGGGACGCAGGCATAGTGGAGGCCTGTACCGCCGCATACCTGGCCCTCGGTGTCGATGTCCTCATCGACCATCGTCACCTCCGCAGCGGCGAGGAGTGGCGATCTTCCCTGCACTCGCTGATCGCTCAGTCGGACCTGTTCCAGCTCTACTGGTCTGAGGCGTCGGCGTCCTCGGCGGAAGTGGAGAGCGAATGGCGCTACGCCCGTGGTCTCACCGAGAAGGGCCCGCGCTTCATCCGTCCGATGTTCTGGGAGATGCCGATGCCGGATCCCCCTGCGGAGCTGAGTCACCTGCACTTCAGCCGGATCGAGCTCGACCAGATCGCCCGGCTTCCACGCGGGACCTAGGCGAGTGAACCCACCAGGGTGCTACCACCATCGAGCACCATGGTGTGCCCGGTGATCCAGCTTGCCTCGTCGGAGAGCAGGAATGCTACCGCCGAGCCCACGTCCTCCGGCACACCGAGGCGACCGGCCGGATAAGTGGCCGCGACCTGAGCCTCGCGCCCCTCGTACAGGGCTTGGGCGAACTTCGTTTTGACTACGGCGGGAGCGACCGCGTTGACCCGAACGTCCGGCCCGAGCTCGACGGCGAGCTGCTGAGTGAGGTAGACCAGCGCGGCCTTGCTAACGCCGTAGATGCCCAGCCCCGGCGCGGGGCGCAGCGCCGCCACTGAGGCGACGTTGACGATCGCGCCGCCATGCTGGCTCATCCACGCGCGGTGCACCCGCTGGGTCCAGGCGAAGGCCGACACCACGTTGATGTCGAGAATCTTGCGGATCACGTCGGCGTCGAGGTCGAGCACCGGCCCGAACACGGGGTTGGTTCCCACGTTGTTGACGAGATAATCCACTCGGCCAAACGCCTCAAGAGTCTTCGCGACGGTCTCGTCCTGGTGGTCGGTGTCGTGCGCCCGTCCAGCCACGAAGATCGCCCGGTCCGAGCCGAGTCCCGCCGCCGCCTCGGCTAGCGGTTCGGCATTGCGGCCAGTGATGCAGACGCGGTCACCGCGGTCCACCAGCGCCTTCGCGATGGCCAGCCCGATCCCACGGCTCGCTCCCGTGACGACGGCGACCCTCGACTGGACTTCTGTCATGGACACTCCTGAGGACTCGTACGGACGAGTAACATGCACTCCCGGTGCAATGTACGCGCGACGCGGGTCGGGCGGAAGAACCGGGTGACAGCGAGGAGGCGCCGTGAGTGACGCGAACGTGCGTGCCGAACGGTCAGGTCCTGCGTACGGGCTGACCGTTCCCCTGACCGGGTTGCCGCTGCACGCGCACCGCGACCTGATCGCCTCCCTGCCCGACCTCGGCTACACCGACGTATGGTCGGCCGAGGCCGGCGGCACGGATGCGTTCACACCGCTCGCGCTCGCCGCCGCGTGGGCACCGACGCTGCGCCTCGGGACGGCGATCGTGCCGGCGTTCACCCGTGGGGCCGCGACGATCGCCCAGAGCGCCGCGTCGCTGGCCGATGCCGCGCCTGGGCGGGTTGCCATCGGCATCGGCTCCTCGTCAGACATCATTGTGCAGCGATGGAACGGGATTGCGTTCGAGAGACCCTACGAGCGGGTGCGCGATGTTGTGCGATTCCTTCGGGTGGCACTGACCGGGCAGAAGATAACCCAGGCGTACGAGACGTTCACTGTGGACAGTTTCCGACTGCTGCAGGTGCCAGAGATCCAGCCGCAGCTGCTCATCGCCGCGCTCCGCCCCGGGATGCTGCGCCTGGCTGGCCGGGAGGCCGACGGCGCCATCCTCAACCTGCTCTCGGCCGAGGATGTGCGCACCGTCGCGCCGTACGTTCATGAGGGCGGAGACGGCAAGGAGATAGTCGCGCGCCTCTTTGTCGTCCCGTCCACCAATGCCGGGGTGGCAAGCGCCGTCGCCCGTACGATCATCACCGGATACCTCACAGTGCGTGTCTACCGGGCGTTTCACGAATGGCTCGGGCGCACGGAGCTACTAAACCCGATGTGGCGCGCGTGGGAAGCCGGCGATCGGCGAGCGGCGCTGGCCGCGATTCCGGACGAGGTCGTCGACGGGCTCATCATCCACGGCACACCCGAGCAGTGCCGGGAGCATGTGGCCCGCTATGTGGCGGCGGGCGTGACGACACCCATGATCGCCCTCATTCCGGTCCCCGGCGAGGCGCCCGACGCGGCGCGGGACCACATTCGTGCCCTCGCCCCGCGCTGAGGCGGACCCGGCAGAATGTGGTCATGACTGAGGTGAAATCGGTGACCCTGGCCGGCGGGGTCGAGATGCCGCTGGTCGGCTTCGGGACCTGGCAGGTCACCGGCCGTCGAGGGTACGACGCGATCCGCTACGCACTCGAGGTCGGCTACCGCCACATCGACACGGCCACGATGTACGGCAATGAGTCCGAGGTGGGACGGGCCGTCCGCGACGTAGGTGTGCCGCGCGAGGACGTGTTCATCACGACGAAGCTGCCGCCGGAGCGGGCGGGCCGGGAGCGCGACACGCTGGCCGCGAGCCTGCGCGCGCTGGGCACGGAGTACGTCGACCTGTGGCTGATCCACTGGCCGCCGCGCGGTCGGATCAGTCTCCAGGCCTGGCAGGAGTTCATCGTCGCTCGCAACGAGGGCCGCGCTAGTGCCATCGGGGTCAGCAACTACAGCACGGCGCAGATCGACGAGCTGATCTCGGCCACCGGTGAGACGCCCGCGGTGAACCAGATCCCGTGGAGCCCCTGGATCCATGACCCGGTGCGATTGGCCGAGTCACGCGAGCGGGGCGTCGTCGTGGAGGGCTACAGCCCGTTCAAGCGCAGCGACCTTCGCTCGCCGGCGCTCTCCGCCATCGCGGCTGCGCACGGCGTCAGCCCCGCCCAGGTCGTGCTCCGCTGGCACATCGAGCACGGCATCGTCGTTATCCCGAAGTCATCCACGCCGGAGCGCATCACGTCCAACCTGGACATCTTCGGCTTCTCCCTCACCTCCGACGAGGTAGCCCGCATCGACGCCCTCGCCCGCTAACCGCCGCCCCGATCCACCCCAAGATCCGCGTGATCATGACCTGGAGGTCATGATCGACGCCATTTCGCGACGGTCAGCTCATGATCACGCGGATCTTGGGGGCGGGCGCCGGCTCACTCACCCCATGTGGCCCGGATCGACACTGTGCAGGGGTCGCCAGGAGTCGCCAGGGTTTGCCATCCGGGCAGGGGTTGACAGAACCCGATACCAGTACTTGTCTATCCCTCAGTTGACAACGTTGTCACTCGAAGGAGACCCCAAGGAGAAAGGTCATGTCCCCAAGCCCGTCCCCCGCTACCGGACATCCGACCAGCCGGCGCCGATGGCGCGCCCGAATCTAATCCACCTCCGCGGTCCTGCTCGTCGCCGCAGGCATCATCGCCACCTGGCAGAGTCGAGCCTGTACGCGTTCGGTGCCCGCAGCTTCGACACCACCGCGGCGCTGAACCTGATGAATGCCAGCTCCAACGGCGGCACTTCAACGACGGCTTCACTCCCCCGCCGACTGCCCCGAGTCTGGGCACCAACCTGGCGCAAGGCAAGCCGGCCACCGGATCGACGGCCTGCGCGGCATCGGAGGGTCCAAGCGAGGCCTTCGACGGCGAACTCGGCGTGAGCAGCAAGTGGTGCTCGACCGCCGCCGGAACCAAGTTCCTGCAGGTGGATCTCGGCGCCAACGCCAACGTCAGCTCGTTCGTCGTCAAGCACGCCGGTTTGGGTGGCGAGCAGACCGGCTGGAACACCGGCGCGTTCAACATCCAGACCAGTACGGACGGATCGAACTGGACCACCAGGGCGACGGTGTCGGGCAACCGCACCAGCCGTACGTACCATCCAATCTCGACCGTCTCGGCCCGCTACGTCCGGCTCAACGTCACCACACCGGCCAACGACGGCAACGGTGCCGCGCGGATCAACGAGCTCGAGGTGTACGGCGGTGGCGGCGGCGGCCCGACCAACGTGGCCCTGAACAAGGCCGCGACGGCCGACTCCTCCTGCAACGCCAACGAGGGTCCCGCGAAGGCGGTCAACGGAAGCGTGTCCGGCGGCAACTCCGACAAGTGGTGCTCGCTTGGCGCGACCAAGTTCTGGCAGGTGGACCTCGGTTCACCGTTCGCGATCCAGTCCTTCACGGTCCGTCACGCCGCCGCAGGTGGGGAGTCTGCGAGCTGGAATACGCGCGACTTCACCCTCCAGGTTTCCAGCAACGGCGCCACGTGGACCACGATGGTGACGGTCACGGGCAACACGGCGAGTGTCACCAACCATCCAATAGCGACAACAACCGCCCGGTACGTCCGGCTGAACATCACCGTTCCTACGCAGACGACCGACAACGCGGCCCGCATCTACGAGGTGTAGGTGTACGCGTAGGCTTGGCCGTCCACGCGGTCCCCGCGGTCCGCCGGCCCGAACGGTCGGCGGGCCGCGCGGTGGAGCATTGGGTTGATAACGTTGTCACGTGCTCAGAAAGGACTTGCGTACCCGCCGGCCCACGATGGTCGACGTGGCGCGCCACGCCGGGGTCAGCCTCAAGACCGTCTCGCGGGTCATCAACGACGCGCCGCACGTGCAGCAGTCGTTGATCGACAAGGTGCTGGCCTCGGCTGCCGAGTTGGGCTTCCGCCCCAACCGCTTGGCCAGCACGCTGCGTTCGGGCCAATCGACTGCCACCATCGGGTTGCTCATCGAGGAGATCG
>Ga0209889_1000488_pt1 | contig 10973 bp, 8 predicted proteins | sample GWRWN1_0_10_FD_187233 | JGI IMG/M metagenome (GOLD analysis project Ga0209889, IMG submission 187233) | Riverbed sediment microbial communities from areas with no vegetation in Columbia River, Washington, USA - GW-RW N1_0_10 (SPAdes)... | ecosystem: Environmental > Aquatic > Freshwater > River >... | reverse complement strand
CGAGGTGACCGTGAGTGAGCAGGACGGCGGCCGGGTAGAGGCGGTGTTCGGCGAGCACCGCATCGAGGCGCGTGAGCACGCCTATACCGGGATCGACCACCACGCACTGCTCCCCGGGGCCGGTCGCCAGCACGTAGCAGTTCGTGCCGAAGGCCTGCGCCTCAAATCCCGTGACCAGCACGTTTGCGGTTCCTTTCCTTCACGCGGGGGCCGGTGGACCCCTACGGGAGCCCGGTGGAGCGTCGATTCTCGCAGCGTAACTGGGAGTCCGGTCACGGTTGGTCAGCCTGGCTCGCCAATGGGGGCTCCCATGCCCGTACACTCTGGCGGGTCTGTGGCGTGTGGCACTCGGCTTCGTCGCCGGCAGTGAGCGCGCGTCGACGCTGGTCTTGTTGGCGCCGATCATGACACAGAAGCAATACCGACACAGTATGGGGAAGGGGAGCACGCGTGGCTTCCAGGAGCAACCGCCAGCGCAAGCTGGAGCGGGCCAGGGCCGAGCGGCGCGTCGCGCGCCAGGCTCACCGGCTGCGCCGCAAGCGCCAGATTCAGGCGGGCGTGGGCGCGAGCATCGCGCTCGTGCTGATCGTCCTGGGCACGACCTGGCTTCTTGGCGGGTTCGACTCCAAGCCGGCCGAGCGGCAAACCGTCGCCGAAGGCACGTGCTCGTGGACCTTGAAGGACGCGGCCGCCGACCCGGCCATTGTCGACGTCGGCCACCCTCCGACGACCGGTGAAGAGCGCTCCGGCATGCAGACCATGACCATCAAGACCAACCTCGGCGACATCGAGGCTGAGATCGATCTCAGCAAGGCACCCTGCACCGCAGTCAGCATGGGATTCCTAGGCGAGAAAAAGTTCTACGAGGGCAGCGTGTGCCACCGGCTGAGCGCGATGTCGAAGCTGCTGACCTGCGGGGATCCGAGGGGCGACGGCTCGGGTAGCCCCTCCTACCAGTTCGCCGACGAGAACCTGCCAGCCGCCCCGTTGGCCTCGGCCAGCCCGTCCGCCGGCGCGAGCCCGTCCGCGAGCCCGAGCGGACCGGCCACCTACTACGCCAAGGGGACCATCGTGATGGTCAACACCGGGGCGAACACCAATGGCGGTCAATTCTCGGTCATCTACGCCGATGGAAGCAACCTGGCGCCCGCGTACTCGATCGTTGGCCGAGTCACCAAGGGTCTCGGCATCGTTGAGGGTGTCGCCAAGGCCGGCGCGGTCGATGACAAGGGTGCGTCAACCGCGGAAGGAAAGCCGAACCAGGACCTGATCATCCAACAGCTCTTCGTGGGCGCGGCGCCCGGCGCATCGCCGTCGGTCACACCGTCGGCCTCGGCCCCCGCCACCGCGCAGTCCTGAGCTGGCGCACCAGACGTGAAACAGAACACCGATGAGGGAGCACGACAGTGAGTTCGACACGGGACAGCCGCCAGAGAGCGGCGGCGCGAGCCAGACTGGAGCGGGACATGGCTGCGCGGCAGGACGCCGCCCGCCGCAAGCGCCTGCTGCAGGCCCGTGTCGGCGCGGGCGTCGCCGGTGTCGTGGTCCTCGCCGCCGTGGTCTGGGTCATCGCGGCCGCCACTGGGGGCTCCCAGCCCACCGCGAACCCGAGCTCCGGTCCGACCGCCTGTGAGTGGATACCACAGTTCCCCGAGGCCACGGCCAGCCCGGACACGGCGAGCCCTGGCACGGCAAGCCCGGGCGCTACGAGCCCCGGCGCAGCGAGCCCGACCCCGGCTCTGCCGGAGGGCGTCAAGGATGTCGGGACGCCGCCCACGGACGTACCGCGCTCCGGTTTCCAGGTGCTGACCTTCACCACGAACCTCGGCGTCATCAAGGTCGAGATGGACCTGTCGAAGACGCCGTGCACGGCGGCCAACCTTTCGTACCTGGCGAGCAAGAAGTTCTACGACGGCAGCTCCTGCCACCGCCTCGTGCCGAGCATCTTCGCGCTCCAGTGCGGCGACCCCAGCGGCACCGGCTCGGGCGGTGCCACCTACCGCTTCGCCGATGAGAACCTCCCCACGGGCAAGCTGCCCGCCTACCATGAGGGCGACGTGGCCATGGCCAACACCGGCCAGCCCGGCTCCAACGGCAGCCAGTTCTTCTTCCTCTGGGCCAACAGCCAGCTGCAGGGCGACTACAGCCTCTTCGGCCGGGTCATCGAGGGCATGGACATCGTCAAGAAGGTCGGCGCCGGTGGCGACGACGGAGCGTTCGAGGCGCAGGCAGGCGGTGGCCACCCGAAGACCAAGATTGTCTTCAAGACGGTGACGGCCGGCCCGGTGACCCCGGAGTCGGCGGCGAAGCCCACCACAGTGCCGGCGCCCACCTCCCCCGCTGTCTCGCCATCGTCCTGACCCTCCCCCCCGTCGACAACCACCCCCCGTCGATCATGACCTGGAGGTCATGATCGACGCTGTTTCACGACGGTCATGCCGTGATCATGGGGATCTTGGGGCGCCGCGGGCTCAGGAGCCGGAGGTCACACGGTAGGCGTCGTACACACCGTCGATCTTGCGTACGGCGGTCAACAGGTGACCGAGGTGCTTGGGGTCTGCCATCTCGAAGGTGAAGCGACTCACGGCCACCCGGTCACGGGTGGTCGTCACCATGGCCGACAGGATGTTGACCCGCTCATCGGAGAGCGCCCGGGTCACGTCGGCAAGGAGCTTGTGCCGGTCCAGGGCCTCGACCTGGACCGCGACCAGGAACATCGATGCGGCCGTGGGCTTCCACTCCACCGACACCATCCGATCGGCCTGTTGACGCAGCTCGTCGGCGTTGGTGCAGTCGGCGCGGTGGACGCTGACGCCGCCGCTGCGGGTGATGAACCCGAAGATCGGGTCGCCCGGCACCGGCGTGCAGCAACGGGCCAGCTTGATCCAGATATCGGTCTCGCCGAGGACAACCACACCTGGGTCGTGTGTAGTGGACGTGGGCCGGGGCCGGCGGGTCGGCACCTCGGTCTCGGCGAGATCCTCGGTCGCGCCCTCCACACCACCAAGGTTGTTGACGAGCCTCGTCACCACCGACTGGGCCGAGACCTGGCTCTCGCCCACCGCGGCGTAGAGCGACGACACGTCGGACAGGTGTAGGTCCCGCGCGATCGCCATCAGTGACTCTGAGGTGAGCATGCGCTGCAGTGGCAGACCCTGCTTGCGCATGGCCTTGACGATCCATTCCTTGCCCTGCTCGATCGCGCCCTCGCGCCGCTCCTTGTTGAAGTGCTGCCGGATCTTGGTCCGTGCGCGGGGGCTCTGCACGAACCCCAGCCAGTCCTGCGACGGGCTCGCGGTCTCAGATTTCGATGTGAAGATCTCGATGACGTCGCCGTTGGAGAGCTTGCTCTCCAACGGAACGAGCTTGCCGTTGACCTTGGCGCCGATGCACTTGTGTCCGACCTCGGTGTGCACGGCGTAGGCGAAGTCGACCGGCGTCGAGTCCTTTGGCAGCGCTATAACGTCGCCCTTCGGCGTAAAGACATACACCTCCTGCGTGGACAGGTCGAAGCGCAGCGCGTCCAGGAACTCGTTCGGGTCGGCCGCCTCGCGCTGCCAGTCCAATAGCTGGCGCAGCCAGGTCATCTCATCGATGTGCGCCGGCGGACCGACGATCGTGGCGTTCTTGGTCTCCTTGTAACGCCAGTGCGCGGCGATGCCGAACTCGGCGGTGCGGTTCATCGCGTACGTCCGGATCTGCAGCTCGACCGGCTTGCCGTTGGGACCGATCACGGTGGTGTGCAGGGACTGGTACATGTTGAACTTCGGCATCGCGATGTAGTCCTTGAACCGACCCGGCACCGGCTGCCAATGCGCGTGGATGATCCCGAGCGCGGCGTAGCAGTCGCGCACCGTGTCGACCAGCACCCGCACGCCGACGAGGTCGTAGATCTCGCCGAAGTCGCGCCCGCGCGCGATCATCTTCTGGTAGATCGAGTACAGGTGCTTGGGCCGGCCTTTTACGTCAGCCTTGATCTTCGCCGACTTGAGGTCGACCCCGACCTTCTGGGTGACCTGGTCGAGCAATGCGTCGCGCTGCGGTGCATGCTCGCTCACCAACCGGTTGATCTCTTCGTGGCGCTTGGGATACAGCGCGCCGAACGCGAGATCCTCGAGCTCCCACTTGATCGTGTTCATGCCGAGGCGGTGCGCGAGCGGCGCGAGGATCTCCAGCGTCTCGCGCGCCTTCTGCTCGCGTTTGGGCTGCGGCAGGAAGGCGAGGGTACGCATGTTGTGCAGCCGGTCAGCGAGCTTGATCACCAACACACGGGGATCCTTCGCCATCGCCACGACCATCTTGCGGATCGTCTCGGCCTTCGCGGCATCGCCAAGCTTCACCCGGTCGAGCTTGGTCACGCCGTCGACCAGCAGGGCGACCTCCGCGCCGAACTCCTCGCGCATCTGGTCGAGCGTGTAGTCGGTGTCCTCGATGGTGTCATGCAGCAGCGCCGCAACCAGGGTGGTCGTGTCCATGCCGAGGTTGGCGAGAATCGTCGCGACGGCGAGCGGATGGGTGATGTAGGGATCACCGGACTTGCGGAACTGGCCGGAGTGCCACTCGTAGGCGGCGTCGTACGCGCGCTGCAGCACCCGGGTGTCTGCCTTCGGGTGGCTCGTGCGGTGCGTCGCGATGAGCGGCTCCAGCACCTCGGCGATGTGCGGGGACTGCCAGGGTGCGTTGAACCGGGCCAACCGGGCCCGCACGCGCCGCCCGGTCGGGGCGCCCGCGAGTCCGAAGCCGGATCCGGTGGCCACCGCCGTCGGCTCAGCCTCCTCGGCGACCTCCACGGCGCGGTCCTGGATGCGCTCCTGGGCGCGATGCTCGGCCCGATGGACACCCGGGAACGCGAGCACCACCCCGCCGGGTCCGTCCGTCTTGCCGTCCGGCGCGGTCGCAGCTTCGGCCAGCTTCTCGTGCCGGCCTTGGGGCTTCTGGTCGGCCGTCGGCGTCACCGTGGAGTCCGGGGCGCCCTTACCCGGGCGCGCCTTAGCAGCACCGGCGGTGCTAACCTGCCCGTCGGTCTGCGTCCCCTCCACCGGAGGGGCGACGTCGCTCGACACCGGTTCTCATCCTCACTGGCCGAATCCGCTCTGGCCGAATCCGCTATAGCCGAATCCGCTATAGCCGAATCCACTCTGGGCCGACGCGGCGCATCCTTGCGGCGGAAGGCCGGCCGAACACCCGCGCCCGGAACGCCCATCGTACCGGCTCAGTGGCGGATCGGCCCCCGCCGCGTGTCGGCGGGCATCAACCGACGGTTTCAGACCGTCAACAGAGCGTGTACGGGTCGGTCAGCGAGTCGGTGCCGGGCGCCCAGGAACTCCAACTCGAGCAGGACCGTGAAGCCCGCGAGGGTACCGCCGGCCCGCTCCACGAGCGACAGGGTGGCCTCTGCGGTGCCGCCGGTGGCGAGTACGTCGTCGATCACGAGCACGCGGTGACCCGCGACGAATGCGTCCGCCTGCACTTCGAGCGTCGCCGTGCCGTACTCCAGTGCGTACGAGGCGGAATGTGTTTGCCTCGGCAGTTTGCCCGCCTTGCGTACGGGCACCACGCCCACACCGGTCGAATACGCCACCGCCGCAGCAAGCAGGAACCCGCGGGCCTCGATTCCTGCGACAACGTCGAAGGCGCCCCCGTAGTGATCCACTACGGCGTCGGTAACCTCGCGGAACGCTGGACCATCGGCGAAGAGCGGGCTCAGATCCTTGAAGACGATCCCATCCTGGGGAAACCCGGGGACGTCGATCACATGCGTCGCGATCAGCTCAGCGATGTGTGGGCCGCTATCGCCGCGGGCAGCCTCCATGAACGCACACCTCTCTGTCTCAGCCGGCCAATGTCACGGAAAGTGACCCCTCACGCTAGGCGGAAGGGCCACTTTCCACTAGCTGAGTGGATCTTGCGCGTTGGCTCAGCGTTTGCGGCCGCCGGACCGGGCGCCGCCCGGCTTGGAGCCGCCGCCCGGCTTGGACCCGGCGCCGGGGCGCTTGCGGGTCTGCGGGCGTGCGCCTGTCCGCGGTGCGGAGCCGGCCAGCGCGGAGTCGGCCTTCGCCCCATCGGTCGCGTCCGCCTTGGTCGCACCCGCCTTGGTCGCACCCGCCTTGGTCGCATCCGCCTTGGTCGCGGCCTGAGCCGATGCGCTCTGCCTCGGCGCGGCCTTGACCGACTTGCGCTCCGCGCTCGCACCGGCCGCTCGCCGGGCCAGCACCCGCTGCTTGTGCAGCTTGAACTTGGGCTCGGCCTCCTTGAGATCGACCAGCACCGGCGTGGCCAAGAAGATCGACGAGTAGACCGCGGCGAGCATACCGACGAAGAGCACGAGCCCGAGGTCCTTGAGCGTGCCCGCGCCGAGCAGGCCAGCGCCGATGAAGAGCAGGCCCCCGACGGGCAGCAGCGCCACGATCGCCGTGTTGATCGATCGCATCAGCGTCTGGTTGACGGCCAGATTCGCCGCCTCGCCATAGGTGCGGTTCGGGTTTCCGGTGATGCCCCGCGTGTTCTCACGCACCTTGTCGAAGACAACGACCACGTCGTAGAGCGCGAAACCGAGGATCGTCAGGAACCCGATGATCGTCGACGGGGTGACCTCGAAGCCGACTAGGAGGTAGACCGCCGCGGTGAGCACCAGGTTCTGCAGCAGAGCCACCAGCGCCGCCGCCGCCATTTTCCATTCGCGGAAGACAAGCGACAGGTAGATCACAACGAGCACAAGGAAGATCACGGTGCCTATCAGCGCCGTCCTCGTGATCGACGCGCCCCAGGCGCCGCTGACCGCGCTTTCGCTGATCTGATCTGGGGAGATCTTGAATCTCTCGGCCAGGTCGGTCTTGATCTCGGCCGCCTTCGTCGACGCGACCGCGGGATCCTCGTCGAGCTCTGCCGTCTTGATCAGGTAGTAGTCGGTGCCACCACCGACCTTCTGCGCGGACCCAACTTCGGCGCCCGACTCCGCGACGGCGGCGCGCACCTCGTCAAGGGTGCCGACACTGGCCGGCACCGTGAAGGCGTTGCCGCCCTTGAACTCGATGCCGAGGTTGAATGGCCGCACCAGGATCGTCACGATGGCGACCAGCAGGATGACCCCCGCGACCGCGTACCAGATCTTGCGTTTGCCGACGACGTCGATGCCGGCGTCGCCGCGGTAGAGTCGGCTGGCGAGATCCTTCAGACCATGGCGCTTGGCTGGCTGAACGACGTTCTGCTCGGTCATGTCACGCCTCCTTCGCGCGGGTGGTGCCGGATGCCGGGGCGTCCTCGCGCGCGTGCTGGAGCACGCGGCCGAGTCCGCTGACCCGCGGAGAGAGGAATGCCGGTGTTCGCGCCAGCATCGTCATCATCGGATGCCGGAACAGGAACACGATCAACAAGTCCAGCGAGGTCGCCAGACCCAGCGCGAACGCGAAGCCCTTCACGGAACCCACTCCGACGATGTAGAGGACCACGGCGGCAAGGATCGTCACCGCGTTCGCGGTAATGATCGTCCGCCGGGCGCGGACCCAGGCCCTCGGCACCGCACTTCGAGGGCTTCGGCCTTCGCGAATCTCGTCTTTGAGGCGTTCGAAGTAGATGACGAACGAGTCCGCCGCGACACCGAGGGACACGATGAAGCCCGCGATGCTGGCGAGTGTCAGCGTCAAGCCCATCTGGCGGCCGAGGAAGACGAGCATGCCGAACGTCAGCAGGGCGGACAACAGCAGGCTCAGGGTGATCACCGAACCGAGCAGGCGGTAGTAGAAGAACGCGTACACGATGACCAGCAGCATGCCGATTCCGGCCGCCAGCAGACCCGCCTGCAGGTAGTCCGTGCCCAGGGTGGCCGAGATCGTCTGAAGCTCGCCCGGATCGAAGGTGATCGGCAGGGCGCCGAACTTGAGCTGGTTGGCCAGCAGGGTCGCGCTGGTCTTGTTGAAGCCGCCGGTGATCTCCGAGTCAGTGCTGAGCACCGCCTGGATCGCAGGAGCCGACACCACCGTGTTGTCGAGCACCACCGCCACCTGGCAGACCTGGCCGCCGCCGGTCTTGGCGGGCTGGGTGACCTGGCACGCCTGGCCCTCGTTGTTGAACGCCTCACGGGTCAGCGCGGTCCACTTCTTCGCGCCTTCGCTGTTGAAGGTGAGGTCGACCTTCCAGGACGAGCCGGCCGTTGTGTCGATGTTGGCGGCCGCGCTCGCCAGGTCGGTGCCGACGACCTTGGCCTTGTCGAGGAAGAGCTTGGTGTTGCTGCCGTCCTCACACGCCACCGCGAACTCGTTCACGTTCTCCACCGAGCCCGCCGGACGATCGTTGAGCATCGCGCAAGTGACCTGCGGAACGGCCAATTGCATCTCCACCGGCAGCACCGCGACCTCGGCCGGGGTGAGCTTGCGGAACGGCTCCAGCGCCGCCATCATCGCCGGGTCGGACGCGACCTGCGCGGGGTCTTGAATTTGCTGGGCGACCGCGGCCGCGCTGCCGAGCTTCTTGAGCACCGCCGCCTGCTCGGGCCTCGGCGTGGGCGCGGGACTCGGACTGGCGGACGCCGAGCCACTCGGCGCAGCGGCCGGAGCGGCCGTCGCCGACGGTTTGGGGCTGGCAGTGGCGGACGGACTAGGCGAGGCCGAGCCGCTCGGGTTGGGGCTCGCGGATGCCGAGGGGGTCGGGTTCGCGGCGGCGGCGGCCGGCACGTCCTGCGCCGCGACCAGCACCTTGCGGAAGCGCAACTGCGCCGCGGTGCCGACCTTACGGATCGTGTCGTTGTTCTGGCCGGGAACCGAGATCACGATGTGGCTGTTGCCCTCGGTCACCACCTCCGCCTCCGCGACGCCGGACGCGTTGACGCGCTTCTCGATGATCTCGCGGGCCTGTTCCAGCGAGTCCGCGTTCGGCGGGGCGCCGTCGAGCGTCTTCGCGACGAGCGTCAGCGTCGTGCCGCCGACCAGGTCCAGGCCGAGCTTGGGCTTGAGCCGCTCCTTGAACGACCCGCTGCCGAAGCCGAGGACCACGCCGAAGAGAACGACGAAGATCGCGGCCAGCGTGAAGAGATACCGCGACGGGCGCATCTGGCCCTGAGGAGGTGGTGCCACGGTGGTCGGTTCTCCCTGAAGCTCTCGGGACGGCTAGCAAGCGTCGCCGTCATGTCTTGGGTCTAACGTCGCGCCGGTGCGTCATCGGCACCGGCGCCGGGGGAGGCTGTGGTCGTCATTCCTGTTCGATGGTCTTGGCCGCGTCGGAGTCGCCGGCGTCGTCGTCGGGTTCCGTCGCCTGCCTGCTGGTGACGCGGGCGATGGCACCGCGGGCGTAGCGCATGTTGACGCCGGGTGCCGGTTCGAGCGTGACTGACTCGTCATCAGCGGCGATGACCGTCGCGAAGAGGCCACCCACGGTCTGCACCTCGTCGCCCGGGGCCAGCCGTGACTGCATCTCCGCAGCCTCACGGCGGCGCCTGGACTGCGGGCGAATCATGAGGAAGTATATGGCCGCCACGAGCAGGATAATCGGCAGGAATGTGAGCAGGCCGCTTCCGGAGCCTGAGTCGGTTGCTAGTAGCACGTGTTTGCCTTCCTTATGGCACGCCGCCTGCGTGAGCGCCGGTCAACAACGGGTCAACCGGTTCGACGCACAGCAACGGGACAGGTGGGTGTCTATCCAGACCGCCGGGAGTCTAGTAGGTGCCGCCAGCGCTAAACCCGCCGCCTGGCTCCGCTCGCAAGCTCGCGCAAGTGAGGCAGATCACGCTCGGATCGCGGGTCTGGTCACGGGTCCTGGGTGAACAGGTCCGGAACCGGCGTGGCACCGTTACCCATAGTATCCGGTCGACCGGCTGGGCCCTGACCTAGGAGGTTGGTGAGCGCCAGCCGGTCGGGCGGCGTGAGCCCGAGATGCCGCCACGCACCCGCGGTCGCCACTCGACCACGCGGGGTACGGGCGAGCAGGCCGGCCCGGACGAGAAATGGCTCACATACCTCCTCGACCGTGTCCGGCTGCTCCCCCACCGCGACGGCCAGCGTGGACAGGCCCACCGGACCGCCGCCAAAGGAGCGGACCAGCGCGGTCAGTACGGCCCGGTCGAGCCGGTCCAGCCCAAGATCGTCGACGTCGTAGACGCGCAGCGCGGCCTGGGCGTTCACGGTGTTGACGATGCCGTCGGCGCGTACCTCGGCGAAGTCGCGCACGCGCCGCAACAGGCGGTTGGCGATCCGGGGGGTACCCCGCGAGCGGCCGGCGATCTCGGTCGCTCCGTCATCGGTGAGCGCCACGCCGAGGATGCGAGCGGAACGGTGCAGCAGGACGTCGAGTTCGGATGGCTCATAGAAGTCAAGATGGCCGACGAACCCGAACCGGTCCCGCATCGGCCCGGTGAGCAGCCCCGACCGGGTCGTCGCACCGACCAGGGTGAATGGCTCCACGTCCAGCGGGATCGCGGTGGCGCCCGGTCCCTTACCGACCACGACGTCGACCCGGAAGTCCTCCATCGCGCTGTAGAGCAGCTCCTCGGCCGGACGGGCGATGCGGTGGATCTCGTCGATGAACAGCACGTCGCCAGTCGAGAGGCTGGTCAGCACGGCGGCGAGGTCGCCCGAGCGCTCGATCGCGGGTCCACTCGTGATGCGCAGCCCCGCGCCCAGCTCGGCCGCGACGATCATCGCCAAGGTGGTCTTGCCCAGGCCGGGTGCCCCGGAGAGCAGAATGTGCTCCGGCGGAGCACCCCTGCGCATAGCGCCCTGGAGCAGTAGGTCGAGCTGCTCGCGCACGCGGTGCTGGGCGATGAACTCCGATAGTCTGCGCGGTCGAAGGGTCGCCTCCGCCTCTCGCTCCGCCTCGATGGCGTACGCCGAGACCAGCTCGGCGCCCTCGTCCTCACTCACCGCGCCCACGTTATTTCCATCTCGTTCGTTCGCGACTGCGGGGCTCGCTTCGCTCGCTCCTCGCGCTCACCTTGTTTCCATTCGTTCGCGACTGCGGGGCTCGCTTCGCTCGCTCCTCGCGCT
>Ga0209889_1000487_pt1 | contig 10981 bp, 14 predicted proteins | sample GWRWN1_0_10_FD_187233 | JGI IMG/M metagenome (GOLD analysis project Ga0209889, IMG submission 187233) | Riverbed sediment microbial communities from areas with no vegetation in Columbia River, Washington, USA - GW-RW N1_0_10 (SPAdes)... | ecosystem: Environmental > Aquatic > Freshwater > River >... | reverse complement strand
ATGCTTCAATTACATTGCCACAAATGTCACATGTAATACTCTCGTCAGGCGAATTGTCCTTCGACATCTTGCAATATAAAGCTAAGCTAGAACTTATACTTTGCATTAAAAAGAATTCTTATTAAAATAACCCTTTCCTAATGTAAATTTAAAATTCTAAATAAAAGAAAATAAAAATAAAAAAGGATGTGGTTTTAATCCCACTTGCTCCATGCAGCCATCCATCTATATGTCCATGTATTGAGTTTCGCACCTAGCGCGGCTATTGGAACACTTAGTACAGCTCCTGCTCCCGATCCTAGCGCTACGGGACTATTGTAGAACTTACCGACCTGAGGCTCAATGGGAGTCATGTATGGAGGCAACGTCGGCCGAGGATACTTGAATGCAGTCTCCAGAGGATCTGCGATCAGCAGTAGATTGATCATATTGAATACTGGCAATGAAAGTCCAACCAATGTTCCGCCAATTATAATGGCAGCATGTTTATTCCTTCTTGTTGCCCAATATGTCAAATCTAACAGCATTGCTGAAGGTATCCAGACAGGTACGGTGACGAAGTCGTATGGATATCCTAGTCCAAACCAAGCTCCTTTGGCTACCCATGTATAGATAGTCATGATTGTTGCATAATATGTTGCAGTCCCTGGTACGCCGGTGAATAGCATGTAATAGATTGCACCAACTACAAGCATAGTTGATTGGGATATTGAGAATACCACGAATGAAGTCCACGCCCAATCAGTATAGAAGATGTAGTCTCCTGCGTTGATTGTCAATAATGTACTATTTACAGCAACTACAACTATGAATAGATAGTGTGTAGTGCGTCTAAGCCAGACCATTACCAAATGTCTCCTAAAGGTTCTATATAAAATTTTATTCTGATATTCTTAATTACTGCCGGTGATAATTTTGATACATTTTGAAAACTTTTAGAAAAATTTGTTTTATGGATTATTTGAAAGTTAAAATTAGATTATTCTAATGATCGCAAAGTAGCTATCAGAAGTCGAAAAATAAAAAAATAATTACAATAAAAAATAAAAATTAGGTGTGACCCAGTCTTTCATGTGTCATTTTCCATATGAAAAAGAATCCTAGTGATATAAGGACTGTTAATACTGATAGAGCATAATATGCGCTTGGTGGAGGATATGCCCATGGATAAACAGTGACACTCACATAAATGCCACCAGCTGTTGCACCCCAACATAGAGCAAATCCCAAAATGTAAATCCAACCCATTTTTTCAACGCGTCGTCCTATCATACGTTCAATTTCGTCGCTACTACCGCCTGTACTGGTACGGCCGCCGCCGCCGCCGCCACCGCTGTATCCCTTTGGATAAGTCATTGTCTTTACCATCAAAGGATTCCTTTTTAAATTTTGCGTCTAACACCCGCTACTCTAACCATAGATCGAAATCAAATTCAGGAATTACTTTTGTTATTCCCTAATTAGAAGATGTATTTCTTTAATTAGAAATCTCTATTAATCCTATTCGTGCCTTAAGAATATTGACATGCTAACATGCAATGAGAAAGTAAAGTCATAGCAAAGCATATATCTTCGTTTTTTCTGGTATGGCTAGGTGTAAATTATACGTCGAACATAAAGATAGGGGTAGTTTCACTATTTGCAATAGTAATGTCCACTTCGACAATGGTAACAATTGCTCAAACAGCTGAAGGACATGGTGTTCAGGCTCAGCTTCAAAGTAGATTCGTAAGAATTCAAGATGAAGCATTCTCAGCACAGGCATTGAATACAGGAGACCAGATCATAGTGACTGGAAATCTACAAAGTCTTGTAAACAAACCACTAAGAGCATGGTTGTCATTATTTAGCGAGTCAACCAACGCTGGTAATAGATGGGAATTTATTGCAAGAGATCCTCCAGGAAATATATTTGACATTCCTCCACAAGGAACAGTTCCATATTCAATTACTGCAAAAGCTCTTGAACCAGGTGTTTACCATGTTCATACACAGTTAAATATAGAACATGTTGGTCCTGGTCTGGGTCCTGGTCAAACTATTCAAGTATCGGGCCCGTATATATTAAAGCCCGTTCCATGGGGTAACGTAGCATATCAGGTGATAGTGATTGGCGCTGGACTTGGAATAACATTTGCAACAAGACCGTGGCAAGTAATTTAAAAAATCCTTTTTTTTATCTTTTTTTATAGTTCTTATACGTAGTAACTATCTGATAGGACAACTCAAATATTAGAAAATATAATATAAAAAATAAAAAAGTTATAATTTTAAATGTATCTTTAGACCTTTGTATCTATTTCTTATTGTTACTTCAGTTACACCTGCAGCTTCTGCAACATCTTTTTGAGTTTTATTTTCACCATTCATCACACATGCTACATACAAGGCAGCAGCAGCTAAGCCCATAGGATCTTTTCCTGCAGAAATTTTACCTTGTTCAGCTTTTTTCAATATGTCTAAAGCTTTTCTTTTAGTTTTTTCAGAAAGTCCGGATTTACTTGCTATTCGTGCTACACATTTAACAGGATCTACTACAGGCATTTTCAAGTCAAGCTCTCTAATCAATAACCTATAACATCTGGCCACATCCTTTTTCTTAATATTACTTGCATGAGCAATATCCTTCAATGTTCTCGGAGTTTCGGTGTCTCTACAGGCGGCATAAAGTGCAGCTGCTACAAGGGCAGAGATGGATCTTCCTCTTACGAGTCCCTTTTCAAGGGCTTTTCTATAGACATAGGCAGCTTTTTCGATTACAGCATCTCCGACTGCAAGTTTATCTTTTAGTCTATCCAATTCACTAAAAGCTTGCCTAAAATTGCGATCCACGGGTTCATGTACTTGACTTCGACTATCCCAAGTTCTTAATCTTTCAATAGTACTTTTCATGGATGCTGATAATGGCTTTCCAGATGCATCCTTATCAACTGGTCCAATTATTGTGGCAAGTCCCATATCATGCATTGCAAGTGATGTTGGAATACCTGCACGACTACGGTCCTCATGTTCTTCTTTTGAAAATGCCCTCCATTCTGGTCCAGTTTCTTCAATACGTTCTGTAACCACAAATCCACAATTTCCGCAAAACATTTCTCCGCTTGAATTATCTGTGACCATTGGACCTTTTCCACATCTTGGACAACGGTCGCTGAACAAAGAAATATCTCTAACCAATTTTAATCACCCATAAAAATTGAGACAAGGTTTGTTTCTTATATTTATGTTTTATTCTCATATATATGCCTTATCGTAAATATTTCTAAGCTTCTAATATATATGAAATTTTAGAACTTTTCCAAATTAGATTTTAATTATTCAGCAAGTTTTTTCTGTTTATTATAAAACTTTTAAATTTTATCAAGATCTTGGAATATTTCTCTTTCTTCTTTTAGATTTCTCTATTTTCTTACTTTCACTTCTCTGAGAGCTATATGCATGAGTTTTCCGGGATAATTTCACACCAGGAATAGAAATTGTTCAATATAAATACCATATAACATCAATTTGTTTCATAAATCATTTTAAACGATTACCGCGATAGATCATCATGAGTATAACAGATAATCACACGGATGAGGAAATTCGAAAAATTTACAATCTTAGAAACATAGCAGTTGTAGGAATGTCAAAAAATCCCGGTAAGGCCGCCCACTATGTTCCTAAATATATGATAGAAAAAGGATATAACATAATACCGGTGAATCCAACGGCTAGCGAAATACTCAGTAGAAGAACATATTCACGTGTATCAGATATAAAATCTCAAGTAGAAATAATTGACGTATTCAGACCTTCTGAGGATGTCTATCCAGTGATAGAAGATTCTATTAAAAAACCTGGAATTAGAATTATCTGGTTGCAAGAAGGAATTCACAATACAGAAGCAGAAAAAATTGCCTTGGATAACAAGATTGATATTGTATTTAATAGGTGCATCATGGCAGAACATAGGAGATTATTTAATGACAAATGATTAACGAGTAGAACTGCTTAATCAATAATATTATATTTTTGTCAAGGATATATTTGATGTCCGGTATATCTATCTATGATCTTTATTGCTTTTGTTGGACATGCTTGAGCTGCCATAATGATCCTATCTAAAGTATCAGCTGTTTCTGATTCCACTTTTGCCTTTGGATTAATGTGTTTATTTTTATCAACTACAAACACCTTTGGCGCTATGGATTCACATCCACCAAATGCCAAACACAAGCTAGGTTCAATAAGAATATGAAATCTACTTCTTATAATATCTAGAAGTAAGTTATCATAACCAACATTATTTTTGGACTCCGTGTTTGCAAATTTATGTGAATTCGTTTGTTTTAGATTTGATAAATTTTCCTCTTTCTCTTCATTATTTGAATCCTTTAGATCAAATATATTAGATGATTCCAAATCGTATTGTTTTCTTTTTCTTATGTCAGAAAGAATTTCGAATGCTTCATTTATTTTTTTGATAGTCTCTTCTGCATGAGACGATTTGTTTCTGTCAGGGTGATATTTTTTTGCAAGCTTTCGATAGGATTTTCTTATTTCTTGAAAACTAGCATCTTCTGGAATTCCAAGAATGGCATAATAACCCCGAATATCCATCTAAATAGACTACTAGTACCTATTATTTATTCACTTTTCATAAAATTCAGAATATTTCAATAGAAATGTTATAACTTGTAAATTCTGAGAGAGAAATAGTAGATATTATTATGGTTTCTTACTGGTTACAAAAGAGTTGACAACATCATAATAATTTTCTAAGGCCTTCTCATCATCATAGCATTTTTTACATACACATAACTGTGAAACAAGTGATCTATCGCAATTTTTCTCAAATTCACATTCAGTGCATCCAGCTAATGATCCACAGATCGCACACTTTAGCTGCTTAGAATTAATTGAAACATAGGATGGGTTTGATAAATCTCTTGTATGGCATTCAACATGTTTTATTGATTTATTTGATCTTGACCATAATGCTAATTCACCCTTTGATATTTTTTTTCCGCAAGTCTTACAGTTACTACTAAATTTTACAGTAAGATTGATCCAATCATTCCCTTCTGTTTGCACCACATTGAATAAAATAAATCAAAGATAATAATCTACCGAAAGATTGGATAAACTAGAATAATATTGTAATAAGGAGAAAAAACGAACACAGTGGGTTGCCCACAAATTTTTTCAATTTTTTTCATTACAGTTTTTTTTTCATTAACAATAGTCATTGCCATATTAAATAGATCACTTGCTTCTTGTTCAAATGCTTGGATAAGATAACAATCCCCGTTTATTGTTACTTCTAATGAATAGTATTTTAGACCATTTAACATACGGGACAAATGGTTTGAAGCTTGTGTAATTTTCCCTCCCAAAGTCAAAGTTGTCATTAAGGCATCAAGACTATTTTTGTAGTTCAATATCATTACTCACATTGTAGATCCAAAAATTCATCAATGAACCAAACAAAAGAAACAAAATGAGAGATTGAAAAAAAATATTTTTCTGTGATTTTGTGGACATTAAAAATAAGTTAATGAAAATACGATATAGTTGTTGCATCATTTCTAAGAGAGGGGGAGGACGATTATCGAAAATACAACTAATATAGTCTTGCCACATCACATACCCCTTGAATAAATTAATCAAAATAGTTTTTTAAATTAATTAACTAAATGAATGCTATTCTTATTGCATCGTTTACAAACACCAAACCAACCTGCTATTCTATTTTGCATTTTATCTTCAACTACATTTGTACCACATTCAAAACAAAAGTATCTTTTTTGCATTTGATATCATTCTATTAATCAATGCTATCATAGTATATCTTTATGATACCGTCAGCACATGATCTGAATGGACAAAAATAGTTCTATTAGAAATCATCATTCTTCTTGATACTGAATACATTTTCTACTTGATTTTGTCTAACGTAAAATAAATTCACATATCCACTTTATGAGAGTGCAATTCCATCCCATTTGAATGATTTTTAGACGGTATAGTTTTGGATAGATTAATGTGGTTTTACAATAAATAATTTTGAATTATTTCCATCGTAGCCTAAAAGATAAGCTTGGTTTGTTGATGGATTGATGAGAATATTTTCAACTATGAAATTCGTTTCAAATTTGTTGTTGATATTGTTGGTAGTGTTTACTGCTATAGCCATGCTTTTGGTGCCGTTTGAATTTTTAGACAAAATGTTGGTCATGTTTTGATCTATTATATAGAGTAATTTGTCATTTGGATTATATAAGATATTTTTTACAAATTTCCCCTGGATACTTGAGATATTCTTCTTGCTTGATAGGTCAATAGCATTAACTTTTCCATCAGTGCCTACTTCATACAATATCTTCTTTTCCTTGTTGAGAGTCATTGCTACTGGACTTTCTGCTGTTATATTATAAACTATTTTATTATTTGATTCATTTATAACTGAAATCATATTGTCGTATCTTGCACCAGCATATAGTAAATGAGATTCCGGATCTAATTGAATATCCTTTATTCCATACTGCCATTTATCTATATGGCTAGATTGTAATGAATCCCCATCTAATACGTACATACCTGGCTTTCCTCCGTCAGGATATAATGAACCAATGTATATCATATTGGTAACAGGATTAACAGAAATCCCTGCCAAACTGCCTTCTTTACCTTCTTCAGGTTCACCATACAATTGAATCCTCTTGTATTTATTATTACTCGAGTTGATCACATATAATGAATCATATGCAATGGTAGTGTCATTTTCGTTAACCAAATGCTGACCTGTCGCATAGATAATTCCTTTGATAGGATTTAATGCAATATTGGATAGAAAATCGTTATTTTGGGATCCAATCTTTAAGGTGTCAATCACTTTGTTTTGAATACTATCAATAACATAAATTAGATTCTTTTGTCCATTATTGGTTGCAAATATTCCATAAATTTTACTTGTATTTTGATCAAAGGCCACAGAAAGAGGTTTATCCTTTCCAAGAATAATAGAGGAGACAGAAAAAGTGTTAGGAGTATCTTGTGAAAAGACTGAATGTAATAAAGTAGCTCCCATCAATATTAAACCAAGGGAGAGCATGAAAAAAAGTACTATACGGGAACGCCCCGACTTATACATATAAATGATTATCAATTTTACTTATTAAAGATATAGAAACTAAATGATGGAAAAATGTTTGATTTTATAATCTACTTATTGGATTTGCGGTAATATTTTAAAGCTCAAAATTCAGGCGTCGAATGGAATCCAGATTCAGATCACTTCTACCGTTCCATCATATCCTACTTACTACTACCCCAACATGAAAATAGGAAAATATGGTTGGACTTATGCCTCAATAACCAAAATTGATTTGGGCTGCTACGAGTTTTTTCAGAATTATTATAATATAAAAGTAAAATTTTTACAGGATCGGATATTGTAAGATTTATTAAATAATTATCTCTATCTTAAATAATGAGTAAAAAAATTGGCTTGATATATTTTCTAATCTGTTTCTCCTTTGCAATACTTGTTAGCGTACCAATGTTTAAAGAATCAGGCTTTGGTTTTTTACAAACCTCAGATACGTTAAATAGTACTAATGCCACAGCAGCAAATAGTACTAATGCCACAGCAGCAAATAGTACACAAATTCCAAAATCGGTGCAAATTACTACTTCTGATACTAAAGCAGCTACAAACGGAACAAGCGTCGATATTGATTTACAAATCCAGGCTTTTCCAGTAACAAAGAACGTGGATACGCAATTTAAGATTACTTTCTTACAAGCATCTACTCAATCAGTACAAGTTCACGTAGACTATGATTTTGCAATAACCAAAATGAACAACGAAGTTTTCAGAGCGTCTTCTAAAACTGGACAGCCATTGCTTCATACTGCTGAAGGAATCGTCAAAATTCCCTATAAATTCGAGGAAGGAGGTCAGTATTCAGTACAAATAAGTGTCATGGGAATTAATTTTATTCCAATAAAAACAGAACAAGCATTCTTCGATCTGAAAGTAAGTTAAATGTAATACCATTTGGTATTCAAAGTGGTACTCTATTTGTAAAATGAACCAAAATTATTTTGTGAATTAAAGAAATTATTGGGTCTCAGTTTCATTTGCCGTTTCATTGTCAGATGATGTATCAATTTCTGAACTAGTGCTAGAAGTAGAGGCTTCATTAACCAATTTGAGTTCACTATTGTTGATAAATGCATATGCGATAAATAGCAAAAGGAGCACACAAAATATGGTGCTTACTATTAGAAAGATATTCATTGATAATTGAATATTTCTTTGAGTAATTTAAATTAGTATTAAAAATATGAGAGTATAGTAAGTCCAAAATAGCAATGATAATCTAGATAAAAATATGTTCGAGATACTTGAGGATAATAATTTTAACAAAAGTTGTAAACATTAACTGAGCTCAATAAATATCAGCCTAAAATGTCCTCACAATGTCTATAAATCAAATTGAATTTATCAAGACATACAGAAAGATTTGTGAGGAGATTTGACTGGACAACCCTCGATCTTGTGTACCTGAAAAAATGGACAGTCATTGGCATAATCATAGGAGTCATTTCGGGATTATTAGTAATTACTGCTTATGAATCAATTAGGATTTTTTCATCATTTTTTCTAAGTGATCTAGTAAGGTATATTCAACCTTATCCAGAAGACGTCGCATATTTGTCCTCCGACTATTCATTGTATGTCTTGAAGCCATGGCTTATTCCAGTTATTTTAGGACTTGTAGGCTTGGTGGTAGGAATAATTTCGACAAAATTATCGGCGAACATTGGTAAGAATGGGATAGATGAGATTAGTGATGAATTTCATAATAAGAAATCCAAATTTAGTCTATATATTTCATCATTAAGATCCTTTTTCAGTATTCTAGCTGTAGGAAGTGGAATGAGTGGTGGAGTTGAGGATTCTCTGGCACATACAGGATCCACATTTGGATCAATAATGGGTAGAATTTTCAAACTTGATCAGGAGGAAATTCGTATTGCAATTGCTGCGGGAATGGGTTCAACTATAGGAGCGATCTTAAGGTTACCCTTTGGAGGAGCAATTTTTAGTTTAGAATTACTATACCGTAGGGATTTCATTATTAAATCAGTATATCCAGCACTTTTAGCATCAATAACAAGCTATATTATTTCAGGAATTATTCTAGATTGGCCATCTTTTTTATATGTCCCACAGGAGTTTATTACTAAAACTAGTCTTCAGTCTTTAGCGGCATATGGCATAATTGCGGCAATTATAGGATTAATAGGAATAGGATATGTAAGGACGGTCAAGATTTTTCAAATACATTTTGAAAAAATGAAAATTCCACTTTACTTCAAACCTGCGCTCGGTGGAATAATTATTGGGATATTCGCAATTGGCTTTCCAGAAATATTAGGAACGGGTTATGGATGGTTACAACTAGCAACAGTTGGCAACCATCAAATTTTTCCACTGTGGATTATGTTTCCAGTGATCGTAATGAAAATATTTGCCACATCAGTTTCTAATGCGTCACGGAATAGTACTGGTCTACTTGGTCCAACATTAGTTATAGGTGGCCTAATTGGTTCTGCCCTAATTACATTATTTCACTCTTTTGGAATTTTCATGTTTATTGACACTACGTCTGCTACTTTGATATCGATATTTGCTTTCTTTACAGCGAGTACTAGAACTCCAATCTCAGCAATTGTGATAGGGATTGAAATTGTTGGAAGTTATACATTGCTTATTCCGACAGTCATATCCGTAATCATATCAAATATTATCTCTGGTAAAAATAATTGTATTTATAAAAATTACGTTTCCAATTTAAAGACGCAATTGTCGAATGCCAAGAAATATGATTTGAAGTTAAAAAATTACTTGGTAAGAGATGCGATGAATGCAGATTTCTATAATATAAATCGAAATACAACTATTAATGATGCTATTCACATAATGAAAGATCTTAATGTTAAATCACTAGTTGTAACTAATAATGAAGATGAATTTGAAGGGATGGTTTATTTTGAAGATTTATCAAATGTTTCAACAATTCAAGAGAATATGACTGTTGAAACTATCATGGTATTTGATCCACCAATCCTAAGGCCTCTGGATCCGATTCTAAACTATTTTGAACTGATAAGTAAAACAGCTGTATCTGAAATTCCGGTAATATCGCCAGATGATAATAAATTAGTCTTGTCCATATTATCAATAAAAGATATAAACAAATTATTGAACAATATCAATGACCCAATTTTACCTGATATAGAAGATAGCAAATTGCATAAAGATATCAGTAGTAATGATTTTCATAATCTTTCCGTAGATCAAGAGATTTACAGGAATAACAAAATCTTTAACAAGTTGAGAGATTACTGGACACGATAATTATAGAAATTTTCAATATTAGTTTAGGATAGTTGTTACTTTACAGTATTATTCTAATCGCTAGTTAGATATAGAAAAGATAAATGAGATGAATAAATCTTGATTTTTGTTTTAATTATAAAAAAAGAGAAAAAAGGAGATTTAGTTTACCACTACTTGTCCCTTCATATAAGGATGAAGAGTACAATAGTAGTCAAATGTTCCTGCGTTACTAAACGTCCACTGAAATGTTTTGCCTGCTGCCAAATAACTTGAGTCAAATACAGTACCCGACTCGCCTCCTTCAGCCGTTCCTGAAGTTACTGTATGTAGTGTGGAATCTGCATTTTTCCAAATTACCCCTGTGCCCTTTGATATCGTTAAAGTTGGAGGCTCATAGAATTTGGCATTACTTGGAGAAGAGGAACCTGCAGCAATAATTACTTCAGAAACCGAGGATGGTGATGCGGATTGGTTTCCTCCCATAGTAGTGGTATTTCCACCCATCGTTCCACTCATATTGCTGGTCATATTTCCACCCATCATTGTTTCGTTACCAGTCATGTTACTACTGCTGGTATTGAGCAT
>Ga0209889_1000485_pt1 | contig 10984 bp, 10 predicted proteins | sample GWRWN1_0_10_FD_187233 | JGI IMG/M metagenome (GOLD analysis project Ga0209889, IMG submission 187233) | Riverbed sediment microbial communities from areas with no vegetation in Columbia River, Washington, USA - GW-RW N1_0_10 (SPAdes)... | ecosystem: Environmental > Aquatic > Freshwater > River >... | reverse complement strand
TTCAAGCAAGCTCGGTTCACCAAAGACATCGGCGTGGGTGTCGTGGACGCGCACTCCCACCGCGTCGAATCCGTCGAAGAAGTGGCAGAGGGCATCCGGAAGACCCTCCAAGTGATTCCGGCTGAGCAGATCATGGTCTCACCCGATTGCGGCCTCAAGACCCGCGCGATCGACGAAACGGTCGGCAAGCTTCGCGCAATGGTGGATGGCGCAAAAGTTGTTCGGAATGAACTAACGGGAACGCGGGAGCCAACCAGGGCTTAGGGCTTGGGGCTCAGGGCTTAGGAACAGATTCTCGCTAAAATCTACTAGGACCGGACCGGAAAGCATGGAGGGCAAAGGAAACCGCCATGATTTACCGGTTCGAGAAGTTGCAGGTTTGGCAGCTGGCTCACTCGCTCGTTCTCAGTGTCTACAGAACGACCAAAAACTTCCCTCCTTCAGAGCGATTTTTGACCTAACTGCTCAGATTCGTCGAGCTTGCGGCCGCTATCCCAACGAACTTATCCGAGGGCGGGGCAAGGGGCCACAGACGTGAATATCTTCAATTCTGCTTCATCGCCCGAGGTTCTGGGGCAGAGCTAAGATATCTTCTACGTCTCTCATTCGATCTGGGATACATAAGTAGTGCGGAGTTTGATACGCTTAACGAGCAGCTGGAAAACGTCATGAGAATGCTGAATGGCTTGATTCGTTCCTCACGGAGAAACCAGCACGCAAATGGAAACGCAGTTTCTAAGCCCGAAGCCCTGAGCCCTTCTTTTCGATGATCAAGGTCGAAGACACCCGCATCATCCGCGCGCCCATCCAGAAAGTCTTTCAGCTCGTGAGCCGCCTGGAGGCTCAGCCGCACGTCACAGGGCTGTGGTTCTCCGCGGATCTCATTGACCGGCGGCAGAACACGGCGACCGTGCTGTATAAAGGGTATTTCGGTGGCATTCCCCTCGAGTCGGTACAGCGCGCTACCCTGCACCCGCCGCAGCGGGTGGAGTTCAAGCAGAGCCGGGGTGGGCTCAAGGCGTTTGCTGGGCGGTATTCGTTGAAGCCAATCGACGGTGAGACAGAACTCTCTATGCAGATCGAGGCCGAGGTGGGCATCGCCCTGATCACAGAAGCGTCAGCCAAGCGTGTGCTTCACTCGTACGTCGAGCGGAGCCTGCAGAAGATCAAGTTTCTGGCGGAGCGAGACCTCCCCAGACCCGTACGCCGTGTCGTCGAAGACGCCGCACAGGCTGCATCGGCGACCCCCACCACGGCAGCAGGTCCCTCGGAACCAGGTCCTCAGGGAGCAGTTCGCCCGGGAGCAGGTCCTTTGGGAGCAGGTCTCCCGGGAGCAGGTCTGCCGGCACCTGATCCCTCTGCCACCGTTCCATCAGGCTTGCCTCCATCTGCTCCACAGACGACTTCGCCAGGGCCTGGATCCGGCCGCAGACGTCGAAGGCGGCGAAGAAGGAGGCGGGGGGGTCAGCCTGGGACCCGAGGCCAGGGTCCCACCCCTGGGAGCCAAGCATGAGTCCGAAGAGGATGCCCACGCCGGTTGAGATCGGGAGCGTCACTGACAAGACGCTGACGCTTGTCTGGTCCGACGGCCATCGGTCCACCTACTCGTGGCCATCGCTACGTATCCACTGTCCTTGCGCGCGCTGCAAAGACGGGGTGGGGCAGATTCCACCGACCATCCGCGCGATGAGCATGGGCCGCGTGGGCGCGTACGCGCTGCGGTTTGTCTGGTCCGATGGCCACGACACGGGTATCTATCCGTTTCCCCTGTTGCGCTTCGAGTTATGCGAGTGTGGTGAGCATGGCCGTGAACGCGAAATCTCCTAACCAAAGTCATCGCGAGGCCCGAAGGGCCGTGGCGATCTCATCCGAAAAGATAAGATCGCTTCCCGCCGCGCCCCACTCCGTGGGCGCGCGAACTTGTGTTAGCATGAAATCGTGATGGTAACCCGAGATCAGGTACTCGACGCGCTTCGCGACGTCGAGGATCCAGAACTCCACAAGAGCATCGTCGAGCTGGATATGGTCCGAGACATCGGCATCCAGGATGGCCGGATCAAGGTCGACGCGCTGCTGACCATTAGCGGCTGCCCGCTCCGCGAGACAATCGTGGAGTCGATTCGGACAAAGGTTGGGGCCATTCCCGGGGTTCACGAGGTCGAGGTGAATCTCGGCGTCATGAGCCAGGACCAGCGTCAGGCGCTTATCGGCAAACTCCATGGAGGCCAAGCAAGTCCGCGTGGCCGGTCTTCATTCCTGACGCCAGAGACCCCGACCCGGATCATCGCCGTCGCCAGCGGCAAAGGCGGGGTGGGAAAATCGACCGTTACCGTCAACATCGCAGCCGCGATTGCCCAGCGTGGTCACAAAGTCGGCATTATCGACGCGGATGTCTACGGTTTCAGCATCCCGAAGATGCTGGGCGTTCATGGCCGGCCCACACTGATCGACCAGATGATCATCCCGCTGGAAGCTCACGGGATCCGCGTCATCTCCATCGGCTTCCTGCTTCCGGATGAGGATCAGGCCGTAATCTGGCGTGGTCCGATGCTACACAAAACCCTCACGACGTTCATCGGCGAAGTCCACTGGGGTGAAGATCTCGAGTACTTGCTGCTTGACCTTCCGCCCGGCACCGGTGACGTGTCGCTCACGATCGCACAGACGCTTCCCCAGAGTTACATGCTCCTCGTGACGACGCCGCAGGAGGCTGCCGCGCAGGTGGCCCGGCGAGCCGCGAAGATGGCCGAGAAGGTCAACATGGAGGTCATCGGCGTCATCGAGAACATGTCGTACTACCGGCCGGCGCCCGATGCATCCCCTGTGTACATCTTCGGGCAGGGTGGAGGAGCCGCGCTTGCCAAGGAGCTCGAGGTGCCACTCCTTGCACAGATCCCGCTTGACACACCCATCAGGGAAGGCAGCGATCAAGGCATCCCTGTTGTGCTGAGTGCGCCCGATTCCCCCGCAGCGAAAGCCTTCCGGCAGGCGGCTGACTTACTTCTCGCCGCGCTGCCCGTACCCGCAAGAGTGTAAGGAGACCCGCATGGCCACCGTCACCCCGGAACTGCATAAGAATCTCATCAACGGCAAATGGGTTGAAGCGAAGAACGGGCAGACCATGCAGTCCGTGAATCCAGCCACCGGCGACGTCCTGGGACTCGTGCCCAAATCGGGTCGGGAGGATGTGGCGACTGCCGTCGAGGCAGCAGAGCAGGCGCACGCGAAGTGGAGGAAGTTCCCTGCTCCGCGCCGGGCCGAGATCCTCTACCGGGCGGCCGAGATGCTGGTCCAGCACAAGGAAGACCTGGCCCGCCTGATGACTCAGGAGATGGGCAAGGTGCTTGCCGAGACCCGCGGCGACGTACAGGAAGCGATCGATATGACCTACTTCATCGCGGGCGAGGGCCGGCGGCTTCATGGTTACACCACGCCCAGCGAGATGCCCAACAAGGCCGCCTTCTGCATCCGCGTGCCGCTCGGCGTTGTCGGCATCATCACGCCGTGGAACTTCCCGATGGCGATCCCCAGCTGGAAGATCGTCCCGGCCTTGGTCTGCGGCAACTCGGTCGTCTTCAAGCCGGCGACACACACGCCGCTTGTTGCCCTGCGGTTCGCCCACATTCTCCACGAAGCGGGTCTGCCGCCCGGTGTGCTCAACGTCGTCACGGGAGATGGGAAAGACGTGGGCGACGCGCTCGTCGATCATCCGGATGTCGCGATCATCTCGTTCACGGGCTCGACCGAAACGGGCCTGGCGATCGCCGAGAAGTGCGCCCGGGCCGGCAAGCGGGTCGCGCTCGAGATGGGTGGGAAGAATGCGGCGATCGTGATGGATGATGCCGACCTCGATCTGGCCACAGATGCGCTCATTTGGAGCGCGTTTGGAACTTCAGGTCAGCGCTGCACCGCATGCAGCCGGATCATTACCCAGCGCGATGTGAAATCGGATCTCACCGAGCGGCTGGTCGAACGAGCGAAGGCCCTGCGCCTGGGGAACGGCCTCGATCCGAACACGGATGTGGGGCCGGTCGTCAGCGATGCACAGCTGCATCGGATTCATGACTACGTGCAGATCGGTCAGCGGGAAGGGGCGCGCGTTCTGACCGGCGGCGCTCGTGCGAGCGACGGCGCGCTGTCCCGGGGATGGTTTTACAGGCCGACGATTTTCGACCAGGTGAATCCTGGGATGCGTATCGCTAAGGAAGAAATCTTTGGCCCGGTCACCGATGTGATTGCCGCGAAGGACCTGAACGAGGCCGTGGCAATTCTCAACGCCGTTGAGTACGGGCTCTCCGCGTCGATTTTCACCAGAGACATCAACAGGGCGATGCACGCGATCGATGACATCTTTACCGGGATCGTGTATGTGAACCACGGGACGATCGGTGCGGAAGTGCACCTGCCCTTCGGTGGGACAAAGAACACGGGGAACGGACATCGGGAAGGTGGCCTGCAGGTGCTGGATATTTTCTCCGAGTGGAAAGCCGTGTATATCGACTATAGTGGAAGGCTGCAGCGAGCGCAGATTGATAAGGACTAGACCTTCTCTACCGTCATTGCGAGGAGCGAAGCGGTCGCGAAGAGCGTGGGCGACGAAGCGAACTCGTGCCGAATAGTGATGAGATTGCTTCGCTTTGCTCGCAATGACCAGAGGAATCACTCCGCACGCAATGACAGCAGTGCAGTGAAACCGGGGATAGTATTGATAGACCTCTCGTCGCGGAGTGTGCTATGAGAGCCATCGCACTTGCCGTCACGTTTGCGTTACTGCTGAGCCCGGCCGTCGCCGCGAGGACCGACTGGGCCAGCCTCGCGTTGAAGTACAAGCAGGTCCTGGTCCGCTATCCTACCGATCCGCACGCGCGGTACAGCCTGGCGATGGTCTATGCGCATGAAGGGCAGCTGCTTGAAGGCTGGCGCGAGCTGGAGTCGCTTGGCAAGCACCTTGGACCCAACCAGCAGCAGTTTGCGACCGATGTCATCTCCGAGGCCGATAGCATCCTGCGGCGTTCACCGAATGACGTCCTGATCCGCTACCGTCGGGCGTTCGCGCTGTACTTTCTCGGGCAGAAGGATCCGGCCAGGATAGAATTTGAGAAGATTGTCGCGATCGAGCCCACGCACTCGTGGTCGCTCGGATACCTCGGCTACGGCTATATGGATCGCGGGGATTTGAATCAAGCGATCGACCTCTGGGAGCGGGGGATCAAGGCCGACCCCAACAACTCCGTCCTGCACTACGTCTTAGGCCTCGCTTATACTCGCAAAGGAGAGCTGAAAAAAGCCGCAAGGCACATCGCCGCCGCGTACAAGGACCGCACCCTGTACGAGTACGTGAAAGGCAAAGGCAAATAAACCGGTTGTCCAGGGCTGCAGCGCTCGTCGTATTCCTCATCTGCGCGACAGGCGTCGCTCCCGCGGCCGCTGCCCCTCCCACCACCCTCGAAATCACAGCCGATCTCCTGACGGCAGACACGGTCAAGCAGATCGTCGAAGCCCGCGGCCGCGTGCGCATTAGCGACGGCCGTGCCGTTGTTCGCGCGAACGTCGCTATTTATCGCGTCAAAGAGCGGAGGATCTCGCTGAGCGGTGGCGTTCAATTCGCGACGTTCGAGGGCGATCTCACCGCCCAGCAGGCTGTGGCGTACGTGACCCGCAACCGTACCCTGGAATCGGTAGAAGCCAGCGGAAACGTGGAGGTCGAGTCGGGACGCCGGGTGCTGAACGCGGACTACGTCGTCTATGCGCCGGCCAGTCGCTCGCTGTCCGCGCGAGGGAACGTGCGGGTGTTTGCTCCTCCGGATATGATCGCCACCGGCCGTGAGCTCTTCGCCAAGCAGGGCGCGGTGATCGTGCTGACGGGGCGGGCGCGGCTCCAGAACCGGGACGGCTACCTTCAGGGGGACCGGCTTGAGGTCGATGAGAAGGCAGAAACAGCCTACCTTCGCGACAACGTCCTCGGGGAATTCCGGGATATCAAGATCACGTCAGATGCGGCGACGCTGTTCGCCAAAGAGAAAAAGGTCGTCTTCCGAGACCGAGTGCGGATCATCCAACCGGGGAGGACGATGACGGCGGACCGGGTGACGATCTTTTATGAATCGCGGCGCATGATCGCCGAAGGCGCCACCACTATACGGATCGAAGACGAGCCTCCCAACCCCTAGGAGAGATCCGTGCGGGCAGCCGTGTACACGCAGCATGGTGGTCCAGAGGTCCTTCGTCTCCAGGAGATGCCTGCGCCCGCGGTCGGCCCGAACGATGTCCTGGTTCGCGTGCGCGCCGTCGCGCTCAACCACCTCGACATCTGGATCCGCAAGGGCCTGCCGAGACTGACTGTTGCCTTTCCGCACATTCCCGGCGCCGACGTCTCGGGCGTTGTGGAGGAAGTCGGAAGCGCCGTTACCGCAGTGCGTCCCGGACAAGAGGTCGTGATCGCACCCGGGATCAGCTGCGGCGTGTGCTCGTACTGCGTCTCCGGCGAGGACAACCTCTGCCGGTCGTATTCGATTCTCGGGGAGCACAGGCACGGAGGCTTCGCCGAGTTCGTTTCCGTGCCTGAGGCGAACGTTTTCCCCAAACCCCTCCATCTCACCTTTGAAGAGGCTGCCGCGATCCCGCTCGTGTTTCTCACCGCGTGGAACATGCTTGTCACCAACGGGCGCATCCGGTTTGGTGATGAGGTCCTGATCTGGGGCGCCGGAAGCGGCGTGGGCAGCGCCGGCATTCAAATCGCAAAATTGTTCAACGCACGCGTGATCGCGGTCGCCGGGGCACCGTGGAAGCTCGAGAAAGCGAAATCACTCGGTGCCGACGAGGGAATCGATTATCGAGAGCAAGATGTACCGGAAGAGATCAAGCGGCTGACCGGTCGACGCGGCATGGACATTGTCTTCGACCATGTCGGTGCCGCGACGTGGCAGACCAGCCTCAAAGTCCTCGGCCGCGGGGGCCGGTTGGTGACCTGCGGCGCCACCAGCGGGCCAGAGGCCACCACAGATATCCGGTACATCTATAGCCGGAAACTTTCAATCCACGGGACGTGGATGGGTACGAAGCGGGAACTGTATGAAGTCATGAGGCTTGTGGAGGCGAAGAAATTGCTCCCCGTCGTGCATCAGGTTTTTCCGCTCGAACGAGCGGCGGAAGCGCAGACGATGATGGAACGGAGCGAGCACTTCGGCAAGATGGTCTTGCGGGTGGGATAATCCCAGCTGCGATAGTCCTACCTGTTTCGCTCCTCGGAGCCAATCCAGACGGCTCCTTCCTCCCATACCTCTTTCTTCCAGATAGGAACGGTTCGCTTGAGCGTGTCGATAGCGAACCGGCCGGCTTCGAACGCTTCCTTCCGATGCTCGGACGAAACGGCTACCGCCACACTGATTTCACCCACGTCAAGTTGCCCGAGTCGATGAACGATGCCAATTCCTAACAGGGGCCACCGACGGCCGGCCGTCTCGACGACGCCCTCCATTTCACGCCGGGCCATCTCCTGGTACGCCTCGTACTCGAGGTGATCCACGTGACGGCCCTGGTTGGTATCGCGAACGGTCCCGAGGAATAGCACGATGGCGCCTGCCTGAGGATGCCTGACCTGATCCAGCAGCCCGTTGACGTCGATGGGTTGCTCGACTAAGGCCACCGATCCACCGCTCACTGGAGGAATCAGGACCAGTTCATCCCCGGTGCCCAGTGCTGTGTCGCCCGCCACGTACTCCTCATTGACGGCGAAGGCGGAAGGCTGCGGAAGTCTCTGAAGCATCGGATAGCTTCCAACAAGACGCTGCCACACCTGAGCTGGAGTGATGCCCTCGGGGAATTCAAGCTGGACTCGCGGCGAGCCGATGGCTTCGCGGTATGACGCAAATGCTCTGATTGTGATGTGCATGACATCGAAAATTGTAGCAAGACGTGGGTAAATTAGGAACGGGACAAGTCGGCTTTTCGTAGGAGAATCAGGTGATGAATATGCGTCGATTGATCGGAGTGCTCATGTTGATCGTGGTGTCCGCGGGGCTCGTCGCCGTTCCAGTAGCGCCCGTGTCTGCCGCCTTGATCAGTACGCAACAGGAGATCGAGATTGGCCGGCAGGCCGCCGCGGAGATCGAGGGCGAGTTCGGGATCGTGACCGATCCGGCGCTGAATCAGTACGTGACGAATGTCGGGCTGCGCGTGGCCGCGGTCTCAGAGCGCCGGGAGCTGCCATGGACCTTTAAGATTCTCAACGAGAACGAAGTCAATGCCATTTCACTGCCCGGTGGCTTCATCTACGTCACCCGGGGCATGCTGTCGTTCCTCCGGTCGAGGGATGAGCTGGCGTTCGTGCTCGCCCATGAGATCGGACACGTTGCCAAGCGCCACCACGTGCAGATCATCGAGCGAAACTTCTTCTCAAGCATCGTCCTCTCGCTGATCTTCGGCAGGGACGCGACCGCGGCGCAGATCGCCAACTTTGCGCGGTTCCTGATGACCCGGGGATTTAGCCGTGAGGCGGAGTTTGAAGCCGACCGCGTCGGTGTGAGCTATGCGCATCGCGCCCGGTTCAATGCCGCCGCTGGCCTGGCTTTCATGGAGCGACTCCGCGCCGCCGAGGGCCGCGATCCGTCAAACTTTGAGGTGCTCTTCAGGACGCACCCGGCACTCGCTGATCGCATTGTCCGTGTCCGGCAGCAACTTCGTGGCTTGGGCTATCAGGTCGCCCGGCGGTTGCACAAGGCTTCTTAGGATTCGCGTCGGAACTATGTAGGCGTGCCGTTTTCGATTCGTGATCCGTACTACGCGGCAGGAGAGTACCGGAAGGCCCAACTGCACTGCCATACCACTGAATCCGACGGCCGGCTGACCCCGCACGAATTGCTCGAGCAGTACCGGGCAGCCGGCTACTCGTTTGTCTGCATCACCGACCACAACCGCGTGACGCGCTACACGCGACTCGACTCCGCCAGCTTCCTCACGATTCCCGGGACGGAAGATACGGTCTCGCGCTGGATCAAACCGCTCGGCCCGCACATGAGCCGTCTGTTCGTGAAATCATCGTTGAATCATGGAACGGCCCAGGACCGGATCCAGCAGACCATCGCCGAGCGAGGGATCGTGGGGCTGTGCCATCCTTCCTGGAATGGAAATCTCTGGACGGGGGCGTGGAGTCCCGAAGCGATCACCCATCTCCGGGGCTATCACCTCTTTGAGATCTGGAACCCTCACTCACCACCGGAAGAGGATCTGAAACGGTGGGACCTGGCCCTCTCAGTCCACGGGCCGGACCATCCGGTCTGGGGCACAGCGGTCGACGACTGTCACAAGCCTCACCAGTTCAATCGGGCCTGGATCATGGCCAAGGTCACGGCTATTACGGCAGATGCATTTCGGACGTCGCTCGAGCGTGGCACCTTCTACGCCTCGACCGGGCTTGAGATCGAGTGCGGCAGCCGCGCCGGGACGATTTCTGTCCACATGTCCGAACCTGTGGCCACGCGCTTCCTCGGTGCATCGCGCACGGTGCTCGGCGAGTTCAGCGGCACATCCGCCTCCTATTCTGTTCGGGGAAGCGAAGGCTACGTCAGAGTAGAGTGCGCATCCGGGGAGCGGCGGGCGTGGTCGCAACCATTTTGGATCATTAGTAAATAGTGAATGTCTGTCACTTACGCTGGCAGGGTATTTCGGAGGAGGAGACTTCTAGACAGAACGGAATTGCACCGCCAAGACACACCGAGGAGGCAACGCAACAATGTTCGTCCTTGAGATCGCTCTCATCGTCCTGGGATTGATCCTGCTGGTGTGGGCCATGGGGCAGGCAGGTAGATAGCCTCCCGAACAAGATTCGGAAACCGTTTCGCAGAAAATAGACGAGGAGAACGCCTGTGTGAGGCGCTCTCCTCTCGCTTTTTGGTGCTACTGATACTGCATGCGTGACATCGGCCGAACACAGAGGATCCTAATCGTCAGCAACGGACACGGTGAAGACGCCGTGGGAAATGCGTTAGCCCGCGAGATGCTGGCGCAGGGTGCCGTAGTGACCGCGTATCCACTGGTGGGTCTCGGCCACGCGTATCGAGGGGTTCCTCTGCTTGACCCCCGGCAGGCGATGCCGTCTGGGGGATTTAGTCTGAGAGGATCGTTGCTGCAGGTGGTTGCCGACCTGCGGGCCGGTGGTTGGGGTCTGTGGCGCGAGCAGGTCCGGATGCTGCGACGGCACCGGGGTCGCTACCAGAGGATCATCGCGATCGGAGACGTGTACTGTCTGTGGATGGCCGCGAAGGCCGGCGTGCCAGCCACCTTCATCGCAACCGCGAAGTCCGAACACAACGAACCACACCGCTGGTTCGAACAGAGACTGATGCGCAGGACGGCCTCAACCACGTATACCCGCGATCGTCTGACGGCTCAAGTGCTTGCTAGCCACGGCGTGAATGCGCGTTACGTTGGAAATCCGTTGATGGATACGATCGACGGCAAAGCGGAGCACGTCCGAGATCCCAACCGACCAACTATCACGTTGGTACCAGGTAGCCGGGCAGATGCTCCAAAGAACCTGGCTCTGCTTTTGCGGCTTTGCACAGAACTGGGACAGACCAAGCTGGTCAACATCATTTGTGCGCTCGCCCCAACGATTGACCAGAACACGATAGGCGTGGCAGCGCGGCAAGTGGGATGGCAGGAACGAGACAGCATCTTGGAACGGGAACCGCTGCATGTCAGCGTCACTGGGGCATTTGGCGCCGCCGTCAAGGCGGCGGACGTCGTCGTCGGACTGGCAGGCACGGCAAACGAGCAGGCCGCCGGACTCGGCAAGCCTGTCGTCGCCTTTCCTGTCGCCGGCGCGCAGTACACAGCGAAATTCATGCGGCTGCAACACCGGCTGCTGGGCGATGCGCTGGTGCCCGCCGCTGATTTGAAGCAGGCTGTCTCGGTGGTCCTGCGACTGCTCGATGATCCCTCCGAGTGCGTCCGACGCGGTCGTATCGGTCGCGAGCGGATGGGT
>Ga0209889_1000482_pt1 | contig 11021 bp, 10 predicted proteins | sample GWRWN1_0_10_FD_187233 | JGI IMG/M metagenome (GOLD analysis project Ga0209889, IMG submission 187233) | Riverbed sediment microbial communities from areas with no vegetation in Columbia River, Washington, USA - GW-RW N1_0_10 (SPAdes)... | ecosystem: Environmental > Aquatic > Freshwater > River >... | reverse complement strand
CCGTCGGCCTGCCGTGCCCGCTTCGCTCGCACGGTCAGTGTCTCCGGTGGGGCTGCGCCCCACACCCATCGGCGCCGGGCGAGCTGGCGCTCGCGCCGTCGGCCTGCCGTGCCCGCTTCGCTCGCACTTCAGGCCCGGGTCGTGACGATGGGGAAGCAGCGGTCCTCGAGCGCCCCGAAGGAGTACACCTCGTAGGTCCCTGCGTACAGGTCGCGGGTCTTCTCGCTCCACGCCAGCGCCTCCGGCGCCGAGATCCGCCGGAACACCTGCAGGATGCCCCCCTCGTAGATCCGGTATTCCGCCCAGGCCCCCGGGAAGTCCTTGACGCACGCCACCTCCACCCACGGCACCTCGCCGGTGGCCGAGAACCGGCGAACACGATTGCGGTGGGTGTGGCCGGCGAAGTAGCCGGCGATCCGAGGCCGACGTGCCACGACGTCGACGAGGCGCTCTGAGTCGTCGGGATTGATCCCGAAGTAGCCCTCGGGCCGCTTCGTCGAATCGGGGTTCCAGACATGGTGGTGGCCGAAGAGCAGCACGGGCCGGTCGACCTCGGCGGTGAGCTGGTCGAGCCACTCCAAGGATTCGGCCGACACGCCACCCGACGCCCTGGCGGGGATCGAGGTGTCGATCACGGCCAACGTGACGCCGGGGAGGGTGACGGAGATTGGCGCGTGGGAGGCGAAGTCCTCGCCGAAGTAGGCGTCGTGGTTACCACGCACATGGACGAGCCGCTCGCCGAAGGCCGGTCCGTAGGCGTTGAGGAACGCCTGGTACTCGGGTCGGGTGCCCCTCGACGTGAGGTCGCCCTTGACCACCACGACGTCGGGGTTGATCGCCTTCATGTCGGCGATGGCGCACCGGTTCATCAGCTCCGGGTAGGGCTCCTCGCCGGGCGCGGTGGTGTAGATGGGGTAGTCGTCGATGCCGTTGAGGACGCCGCACTCCGTCTCGCCGAAGTGCACGTCGTTGACGGTGCACACCGTTGCCAGCCGCTGGCCGGGGGGACGCGGCAGCGTCCGGAAGCTGTGCCCGCCTCGGTCGTAGGTTGTGTCGGGCTGTAGGTCCGCGAAGCGGTGGATGGCCGTACCGTCATGCAGGACCGCTTCGTCGTCGGCGACCGTCGTCAGGTCCATCTCGGCCCCGGCCTCAGCGCGCCGAGGGACGGACCCGGCGTAGCGGCACCGGCTTGGCCCACCACCGGTTCGAGAACCGCCATCGGGGCGGCTCGGCGGCGGGGGCGACGACGGGCCGCGGCCAGGTCACCTCGATGGCGGCGACGATGGCGGCCACCTCCTCGTCGGTGGGCTCGCCGCCGCGAGTGACGGCGACCGTCGGCGGGTTCGAGTCGGTCCCCGTCATCACAGCGGTACGTTGCCGTGCTTGCGCTTGGGAAGGTCCTCCCGCTTGGAGCGCAGGAGGTCGAGCCCGGCGATGAGCTTGACGCGGGTCTCGGCCGGGTCGATGACATCGTCGACGTAGCCCCGTTCCGCCGCCTGGTAGGGGTTGGCGAAGCGGTCGGTGTACTCCTCCACCAGCTCGGCCTTGCGGGTCTCGGGGTCGGGCGCCGCCTCGATCTCGCGCCGGTAGGCGATCTCGACCGCGCCCTGCGGTCCCATCACCGCCAGTTCACCCGAGGGCCAGGCGTAGGCGAGATCGGCACCGATCGACTTGGAGTTCATCACCACATACGCGCCGCCGTACGCCTTGCGGGTCACTACCTGGATGCGGGGGACCGTGGCCTCGCAGAAGGCGTAGAGCAGCTTGGCGCCGTGGCGGATGATGCCGCCGTGCTCCTGGTCGACTCCGGGCAGGAAGCCGGGCACGTCGACGAACGACACCAGCGGGATGTTGAAGGCGTCGCATGTGCGCACGAACCGGGCGGCCTTTTCCGACGACTCGATGTCCAGCACGCCGGCGAGGTGCATGGGCTGGTTGCCGACGATGCCGACGACCCGCCCGTCGAGCCGGGCGTATGCGCACACGATGTTGGGGGCCCAGCGCCGGGCGTACTCGAAGTATTCGCCACCGTCGACGACCGCCTCGACCACCTTGTTCATGTCGTAGGGCTGGTTCGACGACGCCGGGATGATGTCGTGTAGTTCGGGGCACAGGCGCGTCGGGTCGTCGTCGCTGGCGACGACCGGCGGCTCCTCGAGGTTGTTGGACGGCAGGAAGCCCAGCAGGTAGCGGACGTCTTCCAGGCAGGCGCTGTCGTCGGCGGACGTGAACTGGCACACGCCGGAGCGGGAGGCGTGGGCGATTGCGCCCCCCAGCTCCTGCTGTGTGACTGTCTCGCCCGTCACGGTCTTCACGACGTCGGGCCCGGTGATGAACATGTAGGACGTGTCCTCGACCATGAACACGAAGTCGGTCATGGCGGGTGAGTACACGGCGCCGCCGGCACACGGTCCCATGATCACGCTGATCTGAGGGACAACCCCGGACGACTGCACGTTGCGGTAGAAGATGCCCCCATAGCTGTCGAGGCTGACGACACCCTCCTGGATGCGGGCGCCAGCGCCGTCGTTGAGGCCCACGACCGGGGCCCCAACCTTGAGGGCCAGGTCCATGAGCTTGTGGATCTTGTCGGCAAACACCTCGCCCAGGGCGCCGCCGAACACCGTGAAGTCCTGGGAGAATACGAATACCTTGCGGCCGTCCACCGTGCCCCAGCCGCAGATGACGCCGTCGGTGTAGGGCCGGTCGTCGAATCCGGAGTCGGACGGGCGCCGGGCCAGCAGATCGAGCTCGTGGAACGACCCGGGGTCGAGCAGCAGGTCGATGCGCTCGCGGGCCAGGAGCTTCCCGCGCTCGTGCTGACGCTGGCGCGCCACGTCGGTGCCGGGAGCGAGCGCTTCTTCCTTGCGCTTCTCGAGATCGGCGAGCCGCTCGCTCATCGGGTGGTCGGCCATGGGTGCAAACGCTAGTGGCGGGCTTGACGCCTCCGAAATTGGCTCCTACCCGCCCCATGCTCCTTGACAAGGCCCTGTTTTCGCGTGCGGGTGGCGCCCGGCTACGGTCGCACGCCGTGGCTGGGCGCCTCTCGGGTTCGACTGTGAGGATCGTCGCGGGGTCGCTCGCGCTAGCCATGGCGCTGAGCGCGTGCGGCGGGGGCTCCGGTGACGACGAACCCGCTGCGGTTCGGGAACGTGACCGCGCCGACCGGGCCGATGCGACGACCACGACTGTGCCGGACACCACGACCGCGCCGGACACCACGACCCCGGCCGCCGGAATGTCGTTGGTCGCGCATGCCAAGCCCGCGTCCACGCCGGTCTACGCGGCGGCGGGCGACGGTGAGGCAACTTCGTCGCTCGACAACCCCAACGAGAACGGAGCGCCGCTGGTCTTCCTGGTGAAGGAGCGGCAAGGCGACTGGCTGAACGTCTACCTGCCGGTGCGGCCCAACGGGTCGACCGGCTGGGTCAGGGCGGCGGACGTGACCGTCGCTTCGAACCCGTACAGCATCGATATCGCCTTGGGCGCGCACCGCCTCGTGGTCCAAAACGGTGAGGAGATCGTGCTCGATGAGCCGATCGGCGTCGGCACGGCCCAGACGCCCACTCCAGGTGGCGTGTACTACATCAAGGAGCTGCTGCAGCCACCCGACCCCACCGGCCCCTACGGGCCGTACGCCTATGGGTTGTCGGGCTTCTCCAACGTGCTCGATGAGTTCAAAGGTGGCGACGGCGTGATCGGCATCCACGGGACCAACGAGCCCGGGGCAATCGGCACCGACGTGAGCCACGGCTGCATCCGCCTGCGCAACGAGGCGATCCTCGAGCTGGTCCCGGTTCTGCCACTCGGCACCCCGGTGCACATCACGGCCTGACGGTCGGTGGGGGTGGCCAGGGTGCCGTACGCGGCGCGGCCCCACGCGGGGACGCGGGGCCGCGCTCGTGTCGGTCGGCGCCGCCGGAGCTGTCGTTCCGCCGGCGTGGGATCAGCCGGTGAAGTCGGGCTCCTCGGTCACCGGCGCGGCCGGCGGCGCCTCGGGCGGCGTCGTGGGTGGCGGTGTCGTGGGCGGCGTCGTCGGCGTCGTGGTGGGCGGTCCCGTCACGTCGAACTCGACGATCTCGTAGAAGGCGACGGGTTCCTCGGCCTCCGGGCTGACGAAGCAGACAGCGGTGACCAACCACGTCAGATCTGGATCGAGATCGGCGGGCACGGTCAGCTGACCGGACCACGTCCCGTCTTCCTCGGCTGGAACCAGGTTTTCGTCCGCGAGCAGGCCATCGCCCGGGCCGAAGATGAATTCCTCATCGGCGAGGATGAAGTCGACCTCGGGAGCGTCGTCGGGGTTCTCGGAGGTGCAGTCCGAACCCGACACCGTGATGACGGTGCCCGCCCCTCCGCTTGTCGGCTCCACGCTGAGAGGCAGCTCCTCTGGCGCTTGTGCGCCGGCGGGGGCGGCGACCAGCACGGCGGCAGCCCCGATCCCGGCGGACACGAGCGCGAACACACCCTTGTGTCTCATGGTTCTCCTTGGGTTCCCCGCCGCACGGCGGGATCCGGGAGGGGCCCGCATCGGAGCACCGGTTCGTGGGCGCGCACGATCGCCAGGGCGTCACGCGTGTCGCGCATCCCGGTGCCCCCTTGTCCCAGCGTCAGCCCGTCCCCAATTACGGGGCAAAACCTAGTCCATGCACACCCGGACCGCGTGCAACATGTGAAAGCGCGAAGCCCCACCGCCAGTGCCGCAGCCATACGGACCCGGTCGGTGCTTCCGGGAGCGGAAATAGTTGGCCAGCAACCAATTCGGCGCCAGGAAGGCCGGGCCGGCTCGGCGCCAGGAAGTCGGGCGGCCGATGGGCGACCGCAACGGCCCTCCTCCCGTACCCTGCCCGGTATGCGCCTCCCCGTCATGCCGCCCGTGAAGCCCATGCTGGCCAAGGCCGTCTACGACCTGCCCCGGGATCCCGGGCTGCTCTACGAGCCGAAATGGGACGGCTTCCGCTGCGTCGTGTTCCGGGACGGCGACGAGGTCGAGCTGGGAAGCCGCAACGATCGGCCGCTGACCCGCTACTTCCCCGAGATGCTGGCGCCCCTCCGGGCGGCCCTGCCCGAACGGTGCGTGGTCGACGGCGAGCTGGTCGTCGTGACGGGCACCGGGCTCGACTTCGACGGGCTGCAGCTGCGGCTCCACCCCGCCGCCTCGAGGGTCAACATGCTGGCGGAGCGGACGCCGGCGTCGTTCGTGGCGTTCGACCTGCTGGCGCTCGGCGATCGCGACCTGACCGGGGAGCCGTTCTCCGAGCGCCGCCGGCAGCTCGAGGCCGCGCTCCGCGGGACCAGCGACCGCGACCCGGTGTACCTCACGCCGGTCACCGACGATCCCGACCTGGCCGAGGACTGGTTCCGCCGCTTCGAGGGCGCCGGCTTCGACGGCGTCATGGCGAAGCCGTCCAATGGCCCGTACCGCCAGGACAAGCGCGACATGTTCAAGGTCAAGCACCAGCGCACCGCCGACTGCGTCGTCGCCGGGTTCCGCTGGCACAAGGACGGCGAGGGCATCGGCTCGCTGTTGCTGGGCCTCTACGACGACGAGGGGTCCCTCCACCATGTGGGCGTGGCGTCGTCGTTCGCGGCAGGGCTGCGGTCGCAGCTGGTGGGCGAGCTCGAGCCGCTGCGTGACAACGCCCTCGAGGGGCACCCCTGGCGCGAATGGGCGTTGGCGGAGGCCCACGAGGCGGGCCAGCGGATGCCAGGGGCTCCCAACCGCTGGAATGCCGCCAAGGACATGTCCTGGGAGCCGCTCCGCATCGAGCGGGTCGTGGAGGTCCGCTACGAGCATCTGCAGGCCGGTCGCTTCCGGCACAACGCTCGGTTCGTCCGCTGGCGCCCCGACAAGACGCCGATCGAGTGCCGCTACGACCAGCTCGAGGCGGTTGCGCCCGCGGAGCTGGCCAGCATTTTCGGCACGCCCGCGCGGCCCTGAACCGGCCTCGGGCGGCAGCTTGACCCGCCGGTCAAGAAGTGCTGCGCTTGAGAGGCATGACCGACATCGCCGAACGCAGCGCGGCGGGTTCCGACACCGTCGCCGAGGTCAAGGACTGGCTGGCCGGCAACTGGGACCCAGATCTACCCGTCGCCGAATGGTGGGAGCGCCTCGGCACCTCGGGTTGGGGCGTCCCAACGTGGCCCACCGACTGGTTCGGCAAGGGCCTCAGTCGCGACGAGGGCAATCGCGTGCAGCAGGCCATAGCCGATTTCGGCGCCCTACCGGCGCCCGGCGGCCTGGGGCTCATGCTGGCGGGCCCCACGATCCAGGTGCACGGCAACGACGAGCAGAAGCAGCGCTATCTGCGCGACATCGTCACCGGACAGCGGGGCTGGTGCCAGCTCTTCAGCGAGCCGGGCGCAGGATCCGATCTCGCCGGCCTCCAGTGCCGCGCCCAGAAGGACGGGGACGAGTGGGTCCTCGAGGGCCAGAAGGTGTGGACTTCCGGCGGCCAGGTCGCCGACCTGGCCATGCTCATTGCCCGCACCGATCCCGACCAGCCCAAGCACGCCGGCATCACCTACTTCGTCATCGACATGCACCAGGCCGGTGTCGAGGTCCGTCCACTGCGAGAGATGACGGGCCGGTCGCTGTTCAACGAGGTGTTCCTCAGCGGTGCGCGGGCCGACGACGACGCCATAATCGGCGGGCTCAACGGTGGCTGGCGGGTGGCCAACACTACGCTCATGTTCGAGCGCACGAGCCTCGGCGCCGGCGGCGGCTCGGCGGCGGCGTCGCTGGCTACGCCCGGGACGGTGGCCGGCGACCTCGAGCGGCGTGCCGGCGACTTCGTGGCCACCGGGGGACGCAGGGGGGGAGGCGGCGGGACGCTGTTCGGCGCCTCATCCAAGGCGCTCACCCGGCTCGCGCAGGCAAACGGCAGATCGGCCGAGCCGAGCGTGCGCCAGAGGCTGATGCAGCTGCACACCTTCGGCGAGCTGGCCCGCTTCAACAATCTGCGGCTCAAGGCGGCCAAGGCGGCCGGCGGTGACATCCCAGGCCTGCCCAACATCGCCAAGCTCACGATGAGCAACATCGTGCGACTCTCCCGCGACCTCGGGCTCGAGATCGCCGGGCCGTACGGCATGCTGCACGGCTACACCCCGGACGCCCGCAAGGCGCTCGACGAGGCGACTGGCCTGCCGTTCCTCAGTGGCGTCACCGAGATGGCGCTTTTCGCCCAGGGCCCGCCCATCTACGGCGGGACCGACCAGGTGCAGCGCAACATCATCGGCGAGCGTGTCCTCGGACTGCCCAAGGAGCCGGGCTTCGACAGGAACACGCCGTTCCGGGAGTTGCCCAAGAACGGCTGAGTTACGGGTCGCGACAGGTTTGCAATCCGAGTCACAGATCGTGTGGCTGCATCGTCGGATTGGTGACGGGCACAGCCGATCGAGGAGTCGCACGATGGAGAGGCACTGGGACGTGATCGTGGTGGGCGCGGGCCTGGCCGGCCTGACCGCCGCCGCAACCGCCGCGGGAGCGGGGGCCTCGGTGCTGGTGCTGGATGGCCAGCATCCTGGTGGCCGTGCCACCACCGACGACGTGAGCGGCTACCGCCTGAACCGGGGCGCCCATGCCTTCTACCGGGGCGCCGCCGGCCGGGGTGTGCTCGAGCGCCTGGGTGTGAGCCTGCGCGGCGCGCAGCCGATACTGGCCGGTGCCCGGGTCCGCCGGGGCGACCGGGTCGGCCCGCTCGGCCTTGGACCCGCCGGTATCGCCCGCAGCCGCATGCTCACCACCGCGGACAAAGCCAGGATCACCCGCGTCTTCGCGGGCGTGCGCCGCTGGAAGCCGGCGACGCTCGCCGACCGGTCGGCGGCTACGTGGTTCGACGAGCTGGGCCTCGTCGGTGGCGCCCGGGAGTTCGCCGAGATGCTCGCCCGCACCGCGACGTACGTCGTCGACATGGCCGGCGTGTCGGCCGACCTGGTGGCCGCTCAAGTCCAGATGGCCCTGGGAGACGGTGTCGAGTACCTCCACGGCGGCTGGTCGACGATGGTCGACGGGCTCGTGCGCGCCGCTCGCGACCGGGGAGCGTTTATCCGCACCGGGAGACGAGCGCGGCTCGTGGCGCCCGACGGCGGCCGGGTCCGGGTTGCGGTGGCCGCGAGCGGCACATCTCGTGACGCCGACGAGGGCCCCGTCAGTTCGGCTGGCGGCACCCTGTTGGCGCGCCGGGTGGTGATCGCCGCCGGCACGCCGGGGGCGTGCGCGGCCTTGTTGCCGGATCCACCGCCCGCCTGGGATGACCTCGGTCCGCCGGCCCGCGCGGCCTGCTTGGACATGGGGTTCGCCTCGCCGCCCGACATGACCGTGCTGCTGGGGCTGGACCGGCCGCTGTACCTGATCCGACACTGCCCGCCGGCGGCGTTGGCTCCGCCGGGTGGGTCGGTAGTCCACGGCCTGCGCTACCTGCGTCCCGACGAGGATCCATCGCCCGACGTGGCCCGGGCCGAGCTGATCGAGCACGCCCGCCTCGCCGGCATCGATCCCAGCGCCGCTGCGCACGTGCGCTACCTGCACCGGATGACCGTGGTCGGTGCAGTGCCGGTGCCGGGCGTCGGCCTGGCGGGACGGGTCGACGTCGGCGACACCGGTCACGACGGTGTGTTGGTGGCCGGCGACTGGGTCGGACCACGGGGTCACCTCGCCGATGCCGCGCTGGCCAGCGGCGAGGACGCGGGCCGGCTGGCGGCGGTGGCGATCGAAGCCGACCCGGTCGTGCGCTCGGTCATGGGAAGGGCATCGTGACGGATGACCCGGGGCGGACCCGGGCGGCAGCGCGACACTTTCGGAAGATGCGATCTCGCCCGCATTCCGGGGTGCCGCCCACCGACTCGGACCGCACGGACGATCACGGCGGCGACCCCTTCCTCGCCGCCATGGTGGCCGAGCGGCCGCTGCTCGTCGGGCTCGCGTACCGAATCACCGGGTCGCGGGTCGAGGCTGAAGACATCGTCCAGGAGGCCTGGCTGCGTGCTCGGGGCGCGGACGGCTCGGCGATCGACAACCCCGCGGCGTGGCTGACGAGGGTCGTGGCCCGCCTGGCACTCGACCACCTGCGTTCGGCCCAGCACCGCCGCGAGAGTTACGTCGGCCCGTGGCTCCCGGAACCGGTCCTGGGCACCGTGATCAACGCACCGACCGGCGAGGATCCGGCGGGCGCCACCGAGCTGGCGGAGTCGGTGACCTTCGGGTTCCTCCGCCTGCTGGAGACATTGGCGCCGCTGGAGCGGGTGGTGTTCCTGATGTCCGATGTGTTCGACGTGCCGTTCGTGGAGATCAGCCGGGCCGTCGACCGTAGCCCCGAAGCTTGCCGCCAGATATCCAGCCGGGCCCGCCGCCGCATACGGGACGGTGCGACCCGGCACCAGGTGCCGGACGACGCGGACAGCGTGGTCGGCGAGCTCCTGGAGGCCCTGACTGCGGGCGACGTGGACCGAGTGCTGTCGCTGCTGGCCGAGGATGCGGTCTTGGTCAGCGACGGCGGCTCACAGGCGTATGCCGCTCGCCGCCCGGTGGTCGGTCGCGAACGTGTGGCCCGCTTCCTGGTCAACATGACTCGGCGGTTCGCGAGCATGGACGTCACCATCGAGTCGGCCGTCGTCAACGGCGAGCCGGGCGTGGTGGTCACGCTCGCCGGTAGCCGTGTGGTGACCCTGACCGCGCACGTCGACGACGGTGCCATCGCCGCCCTCTACAGCGTGGTGAATCCCGACAAGCTGGCGGCGCTAGACATCGCCGATCCCATGATTTGACGTTCGCGAGCTCTTGCTAGGGGCGGGACGCCACCAGGTTGGTGACCCGCACCATCCGTTCCGCTAGCCGGCGGACGTCCAGTCGCTGGCACAGTTCCTCGAAGGCGACGGGGTCGGCGGGACCGACCCAGCGCAGCTCGTCGACGCTGTCGCTGACGGGCGCGTCGGTCTCCACGGTGGCGATGCGGCGGAACAGCAGAGCCAACTCGAACTGGTCGCGGAGGACGGCGTTGAGCTTGACGGCCCCGCGCACCCCAGCGTCCCAGGTGATCGGGTCGGCGGGGATCGAGTCGAGGTGCCCCCAACGACGCAGCACGGCGGCGGCCGACTTGGCGCCCCACCCCGGCAACCCCGGGAAGCCGTCGGCCGAGTCGCCCACCAGGGCCAACAGATCGGGGATCGACCGCGGCGGCACCCCCAGCCGCGCTTCCACGCCGGCGGCGTCGAACACGACGCCCTTGCGCCGGTCGAGTTGCACGACCTTGCCGCCGACGCACTGGCCGAGGTCCTTGTCGGGCGTGCAGATCACCACCTGCTCGACACGATCGTCGGCGGCGGCCATCACAGCCGCCGTGCCCAGCCCGTCGTCGGCCTCCAGCTCGACCTGCGGCCAGACCACGAACCCGGCCGCCGCCATCGCGTCCTCGACGACGGGGAACTGCGCCAGCAGCTCGCGCGGCATGCCTGCCGAGGTCTTGTACCCGGGCCACAGGTCGTTGCGGAACGACTCGATGACGTGGTCGGTGGCCACGCCCACGTGGGTAGCGCCGTCGGCGACGAGCTGCAGCAACGTGGTCAACACGCCCACGGTGGCGCCCCGGTGGAGATCGCGATTGTTGGGGGCGAAGTGGTAGCGGAACAGCTCGTAGGTGCCGTCGACTAGGTGGACATCCATGACGACGCGACACGGTAGCGGCTCCCCTGTCATCCCAAATGGGGACGCCTGCTGCACGGCGCGCATGAGCGAGCGTCCGTCGAGGGTGACGAGGAAGCAAGGTGAGAGCGAGCGAGGCCCGAGCGGTCCGCTGCGAAGCGGCAAGAGCGGGAAGTAATGCCACGCCAGCGGTGCCGACGACCTGGTCCCCAACGCCATCGTGGTCACCACCGGCGACGCCATCGTGTCAACCTCCGCCGGTCGGGACGTCGCCCACCCATCTTCCCAGACGATCCGGGCGACAGCGGGCGGCACCTGCGCCTCGTCCCGGACCGCGGCGACCGGGCGCGCCCGCGCTAGGGGTGGCCCGGCCTGAGCACTT
>Ga0209889_1000481_pt1 | contig 11032 bp, 11 predicted proteins | sample GWRWN1_0_10_FD_187233 | JGI IMG/M metagenome (GOLD analysis project Ga0209889, IMG submission 187233) | Riverbed sediment microbial communities from areas with no vegetation in Columbia River, Washington, USA - GW-RW N1_0_10 (SPAdes)... | ecosystem: Environmental > Aquatic > Freshwater > River >... | reverse complement strand
TCCGCCGCGCTCCTCCGGATGACCACGGAAATGACGGGCGCGACAGACCCAGCGGGCTCCGGCTCCCTCACCAGAAAACCGAACTCGGCCGCGATCCGTTCCCCGAGCACGGGACGCGGCATCGCCGCGAGGCGAACCTCCAGCCGCCGCCGGCCCTCGGCCCGCAGCACCGTCAGCCGCACCTCCCGCCCGGCTCCCGCCGAGGCGATCAGGCGCTGGAGCACCCGGGTCTCGGTCACGGGCCGCTCCTCGAGGGCCACGACCAGGTCGCCGTTCTTGAGCCCGGCCTGCTCGGCGGGCCAACCCGGCACCAGGTAGCCGATGCGGTTGGTCGCTCCCACCCCAACGGTCAGGGCGATGGTCATCAACAGCACGAGCGAGAGTGCAAGGTTCATCGCCGGTCCGGCCACGACCACGGCCATGCGCTGCCATACCGACTTCGTACGGAAGCTGCCCGGGCCGCCCGCGTTGTCGAGGTCCTCGCCGGCCATCCGGACATACCCGCCGAACGGGATGATATTCAGAGAGTAATGGGTCTCGCCCCGCTGGAATCCAAAGAGTTTGGGCCCGAACCCAAGCGCAAAGGCGTAGACCGTGATCCCCACTCGCTTGGCCACCAGGAAGTGGCCCAGCTCATGGACCATGATCATGATCCCGAAGGCGATGACTGCTGCGATGATATACGGCGCGTTCGGCGGCATTCGTTATCTCAGGGCCAGCAGTGCCTGTTCACGTGCCCAGGCATCCGCGGCCAGGACCTCCTCCAGGGATGGCTCGGAGACGGGCCGGTGCGCGTCCATGGTAGCCTCGACCGCCCGCGCGATCCCCGTGAACCGGATGCTGCCTGCGAGGAACCGCTCGACGCCGACCTCGTTACTGGCATTCAGCACGGCCGGCATCGTGCCGCCCTCGCGCAGCGCATCGTAAGCCAGTCCCAGGCAAGGATACCGCGCCGGGTCCGGCCGTTCAAACGTCAATTGCAGCCGATCCCATTCCACGACCGGCGACGGCAAGGGCAGACGGCGCGGCGCGGTCAGCGCGTAGGCGATCACCATCCGCATGTCGGGCGGGGCCAGCTGCGCTTTGACGCTGCCGTCCACGAACTCCACGAGCGAGTGCACGATGCTCTGCGGATGGATCACCACGTCGATCTGCTCGCCGGCCAGGCCGAAGAGCCAGTGCGCCTCGATGACCTCAAAGCCCTTGTTCATCAGGGTGGCCGAGTCCACAGTGATCTTCTCCCCCATGTTCCAGGTGGGATGCGCCAGCGCCTCGTCGCGGCCCACCTGGTCGAGGGTCGCGATGGGCCGCCGCAGGAATGGCCCGCCCGATCCGGTCAGCAAGACCCTGCGTACGCTCTCGAGCGATTCTCCGCGCAGGCACTGCGCGATCGCGGCGTGCTCGCTGTCCACCGGGAGCAGCATCTTCCGGCGGCGCGCCGCCTCCCGAGTGACGAGCGCCCCGCCGGCCACGAGCGTTTCCTTGTTGGCAAGGGCCACATCGCGGCCGGCGCGCAGCGCCTGAAGGGTCGGGAGTAATCCGGCGATGCCGACAACCGCGACCAGGACGATGTCGGCTTCGACCTGTGTGGCGAGGCGCGTGAGCGCCTCGCGTCCTGTAAAGACGACCGTTCCTGGCGGTACGCGCGAACGCACTAGTGCAGCGCTCTGCTCCTCAACCAGCGCAATGGCTTTGGGCCGATATTGCAGCGCCTGGCCGACGAGCGCGTCGGCGTCCCGCCGCGCGCCCAGGCCCACCACCTCGATCTCATCCGCCAGCGCATCCACGACCTCGAGCGCCTGGCGGCCGATGCTGCCGGTGGACCCGAGGACGACGAGACGTTTCATCCGTTCCCTGCCCACGTCCGCATCAGCATATACGCAATCGGCGCGGCAACGAGGATTCCATCAAACCGATCGAGGATGCCGCCGTGGCCGGGCAGCAACGTTCCGGAATCCTTCAGGCCTGCCTTGCGTTTCATCGCCGACTCGAACAAATCTCCAATCTGCGAGGCAATCGTCGTCAGGGCTCCGAACAGCGCGCCCTGGCCCGGTGGCATCTGGAGCAGGGCCGCTACCGCGGCTCCCACGATCGCTCCTGCCACAAGGCCGGCCGCCGCGCCTTCCCAGCTCTTCCCGGGACTGATCCGCACAGCGAGCTTGTGCCGTCCCGCTGCCAGTCCCACAAAATACGCAGCCGTATCGTTCGCCCAAATCACCAGCAGGAACGCGAGAAGAGACCATGCGCCATACTCCAGCCTCCATCGCGCCAGAATGCTCGTGGGGACCCCAAGGTAAAACGCGCCGAGGGCAATCGCCGCCGCGGTCCGGTATCCGCGCCGTGGGTCGTCGCCGCGAAGCAGGAAACCCGCTCCGGCGAAGATGATCGCCAGCGCCCAAAACGCCAACAGAATCGGCAGCAGAACCTCGTCGCCCCAGTACAACACGGCAAACAGGCCTGCGAGTTGCACCGCGACAATGCTGCGAAGCAGCCTGCCGAGTGCGTGGAGCCGGACGAACTCAGCCCATCCAAGTGCCGCGACGGCGGCGGTAAGCACGGCCCACCACACTTCCCCGGCCCAGAGCGCCAGCATCACGAGGGGGATGCCAACCACCGCGGTCAGCACACGCGGCCGCAGCGACGACCGGTCGAGCCGCTCGGCGAACTCTTCGCGCATCAGGTACCCTCGACGCCGCCGAAGCGTCGGCGGCGCTGCTGATAGTCCCCGATCGCCTCCATCAGATGCTCGCGGTCGAAGTCCGGCCAGAAGATGTTGGTGAAATACAACTCAGTGTACGCGATCTGCCAGAGGAGGAAGTTGCTGACGCGGTGCTCGCCGCCGGTGCGGATCAGCAGATCGGGATCAGGCAGCCCCGCGGTATACAGATGGCGGCCGAGGAGCTCTTCGGTGATCTCCTTCGAGGGCAGCCGTCCCTCCGCCGCTTCGGCAGCCACGCGCTGCACAGCGGAGACGATCTCCGCCCGGCCGCCGTAATTGTATGCAACGTTGAGGATGAAGTCGCGGTTGGACCGGGTCAGCTCGACCACCTGCCCCACGTCGTGGCGTGCCTCGGCGTCGAGCGTGGTGAGATCTCCACTGACACGGAGCTGCACCCCCCCCTGAATCAGTTCGGCAGCCTCGTCGCGGACTGCGTCGGCCAGCAGCTCCATCAACGCCTGCACCTCGTCGGCCGGGCGCCGCCAGTTCTCCGTGGAAAATGCAAACAGGGAGAGCACACGCACGCCGAACTCCCTGCAGGCGCGCAGCGTCCGGCGGGCCGCCTCCACGCCGGCCCGGTGGCCTGCGGCACGCGGCAGCGATCGGGCCTCCGCCCACCGGCCGTTGCCGTCCATAATGATCGCAATATGTGAGGGGATGCGCCCGGGATCGAGCACAGGATCGCGGCTACCCGGCCTCGCGCGGGACGTAGCGCTCGCGCGTGACGACCAGGTCCACGTGGCTGCTTTCGCGGCGGACTCGCACGACCCGCAGCGGGCCGGCCAGTTCGACCGGAGCCGGAGGCCGCGTCTCTGTCACGGATCGCACAGCGAAGCCCGCCTCTTCCAGACGGGCCCGCGCCTCTTCGAGTTCCAACCCGGTGACGTCGACCACGGCCTAGACTTCCATGATCTCTTTGTCTTTGGCGGACAGCAGCGCGTCGATGTCGGCGATGGCCTTATCGGTGAGTTTTTGCAGTTCTTCCAACCCCCGCTTGCTGTCGTCCTCGGAGATCTCGCCCGCCTCCTCGAGTTCCTCGATCATCTCCTTGGCCTCGCGGCGGATGTTGCGGATGGCGACGCGGCCTTCCTCCGCGTGGCGGTGGGCCACTTTGACCAATTCCTTGCGCCGCTCTTCTGTGAGGGACGGGATGGGCACCCGCACGTGAGTCCCATCGGAGGATGGAACCAGACCGAGCTCGCTCTTCAGGATCGCGCGCTCCACGTCCTTGACGAACTTCTTGTCCCAGGGGGCAATGACGAGCAGCCGGGGCTCCGGCACCGTCACGGTGGCAAGCTGCGTGACCGGCGTGGGCGTGCCGTAGTAATCGACCCGAATCTGCTCCAGGAGCGCAGGGCTCGCACGGCCGGTGCGAATCGAGGAGAACTCGTGCCGGGTGGCATCGATGGCTTTCTGGAAGCGGCTCTTTGCGTCCGCGATGACGTCGTGGATCACCGCACGCCGCCGATCATCGCGCGCGCGAAGAGGCCGTCACCAGCGTCCCCACTTCCTCCCCGAGCACCGCCCGCTTCACGTTCCCCGGCTCCGCCACATCGAACACCACGATGTCCATGTCGTTGTCCTTGCACAGCGCCACCGCGGTGGCATCCATGACCTTGAGGTCCTGGTTCAGCACGTCCATGTACGCCAGCCGGCGGAACATCACCGCATCGGGATGGTGCTTCGGATCCTTGTCGTAGACGCCGCCGACCCCCTTCTTGGCCATGAGCAGCGCATCGGCTTCGATCTCGATGGCGCGCAGGGCCGCGGCGGTATCGGTCGTGAAGTATGGGCTCCCGGTCCCGCCCGCGAAGATGACCACGCGCCCCTTCTCAAGATGCCGCATCGCCCGGCGGCGAATGAAGGGTTCCGCGATCTGGTGCATCTCGATCGCGGTCTGCACGCGCGTGGTGAGGCCTTCCTTCTCCATCATGTCCTGCAGGGCCAGGGCGTTCACCGCGGTCGCCAGCATACCCATGTGGTGGGCGGTCACCTCGTCGATGCCCAGGCGGGCGCTGACGTCGGCGCCGCGGATGATGTTGCCGCCTCCCACGACAATGGCCACCTGCACACCGTGGACGGTGACTGACTTGACCTCGTGGGCGACCAGACGCAGCACATGCGCGTCGAGGCCCGACAGACCGTCGCCGGCCAGGGCCTCGCCGCTCAACTTCAACAGGATGCGCCGGTATTTTGGCGTTGGCGTTCCGGAGGAAATGGCCTTCCGCCTCCTCCCTCCGGTCCGGGTTACTCTCCGATCCGGAACCGGGTGAAGCGCCGGACTTGAATATTCTCGCCGATGCGGGCGACGGCGTCGGTGATGACGTCGCGCACCGTCTTGCTCTCGTCCTTGATGAAGGGCTGCTCCAGGAGCACGACGTCCTGGTACCACTTGGCGAGACGCCCATCCACGGCGGCGGAGGGTTTGCCCGCGAGCTCCCGGGCGAACAGCGCGCGCTGCTCCTCAATGGCATCCGCGGGAATCTCCTCGCGGCTGACGTAGCGCGGCACGCTGGCCGTCACCTGCATGGCCAGGTCGCGCGCCAGCCGGCGGAACTCGTCGGTCCGGGCCACGAAGTCGGTCTCGCAGTTCACCTCGACCATCGCGCCGACTTTACCGCCGGTGTGAATGTAGGCTTCGATCAGGCCCTCCGTGGCGGCGCGTCCGGCCTTCTTCTCGGCGGTGGCGAGCCCCTTGGCGCGCAGGATTTCGACGGCCCGCTCCAGGTCGCCCCCCGACTGCCGCAATGCGTTTCGGCAGTCCACGACGCCGGCGCCCGTGCGGGCGCGCAGCTCCTTGATCTGCTCGGTGGTAATTTCTCCGGTCTTCTTAATCTCTGCGGTCTTTCGCTGCACCATCACTCCTCCAAACCCTTCTATCGCTCGACGTCGGCAAGGTCTTCCTCAGGCATCCGCTCCGCGAGGTCGGCGAGGGCAGTCTCCCTTTCGTCGAGCGCGATCACGCCTTCCTCGACCTTCGCGGCTGGTTCGGGCTTCTCTGCTTCCACCTCATCCAGGACCTCAACCGGCTCGGGTGAGGGGCCTTCCTCCACGACCTCACGCTTGCGGCGTTCTTCGAGGCCTTCGAGGGCGGCGTTCGCGACCCGGCTGGTGATGAGCCGCACGGCGCGAATCGCGTCGTCGTTGCCGGGGATCGGATAATCGACCTCATCCGGGTCGCAGTTGGTGTCGATGATCGCCACGACGGGGACGCCGAGCTTGCGGGCCTCCATCACGGCGATGTGCTCCTTGCGCGTGTCAACCACATAGATCGTGCTCGGCAGGTTGAGCATGCCCTTGATCCCACCGAGGTACTTCTCGAGCCGCGCCAGCTCCTCCAGGAGCCCGGCCTGCTCGCGTTTGGGCAGCACGTCCAGCAGGCCACGGTCGCGCATGTCCTCGATCTCGCGCAGCCGTTCCACGCGCTTGCGGATCGTCTGGAAATTCGTGAGCATGCCGCCCAGCCACCGCTGCGCCACGTACGGCTGACCTGCGCGCGTGGACTCCTCGCGAATCGCATCCTGCGCCTGCTTCTTCGTCCCCACGAACAGGCAATGGCCGCCGTTGGCGACGGTGTCGCGGACGAAGCGGTAGGCTTCCTCGATCAGAGGAACGCTCTTCTGGAGATCGATGATGTGGATGCCGTTGCGTTCGGTGAAAATGAAGGGGGCCATCTTCGGGTTCCACCGGCGCGTCTGGTGGCCGAAGTGGACCCCGGCTTCCAGCAATTGCTTCATGGTGACGACGGGCAAGGCCTTGCCTCCTCTGGGTTGCTTCCTCCGCCCCTCTCATCCCGCCGCCGGACCTGGCGGCACCCCGGCGTTGGTCGAGCGGCGTGCGTGATAGATAACCTCGCCCCGGCCGATCCGGCGCGGGGCGCAACAGCCGTCAAAAACACCCGCCGTAGTATAGCATAAACCCGCGACACAAGGAAACCAGCGGTCCTATTACGGGTTACGCACGCGGATGCGCCCGATCGTACACTTTCTTCAGCCAGTCGCGGGAGACGTGGGTGTAGATTTGCGTGGTGCTGAGATTGACGTGCCCCAACAATTCCTGCACCGTGCGCAGGTCCGCGCCGCCATCGAGCATGTGGGTGGCAAAGGTGTGCCGCAAGACATGAGGGCTGATGCGGCGGTCGAAGGCTACGGCCCGGATGTACCGGTCCACCACCAGGCGGACGCCGCGGTCAGAGAGCCTCCCGCCACGCGCATTGAGAAACGCCGCTCCCGGATCGCGCCCCCGCACCAGCCGGGGACGTCCTTCCTCAAGGTAGCGCGCCAGCGCCTCGCGCGAGGCGATCCCCATCAACACGATGCGCTCCCTGCGGCCCTTCCCCACGATCCGGAGTTCGTCGGAGAGCGAGAGATCGCGCACCTGGAGGGAGACCAGTTCGCCGACGCGCATCCCCGTCGCATAGAGCACTTCGAGCAGGGCGCGGTCGCGCAACCCCGCCGGGGTGAGCGGGTCGGGGGCGCCAAGCAGCGCCACCATCTCGTCCGTGGTGAGGAACTTCGGCAAGCGGCGCGGCTGTTTCGGCGCCGCAATGAGCGCGAGCGGATTGCGCGCAACTTTTCCCTCACGATAGAGATAGCGGAACAGGGTGCGGAGCGCGGAGAGGTTGCGCGCGACGGCGGCGCGGGCGTAGCGGCGATCGAGGTGCGCGATGTAGCGGCGGGCGACCTGGGCGGTGACTTCGGGCCAGTCCGGGATCCCGCTGCTCTGGAGAAAGCCCACGAACTGCCGGATGTCTCGGCGGTAGGCGGCGAGCGTGTGCACAGATACGCCGCGCTCCCCCTCGAGGGAGCGCAGGAACGACGCGAGGTCGTCCCCGAGCCCGGACTCGTCTGATCCTGGCCTTCCAGTCACGCCAGCCTTAGCGGTTCGCGTCGGCTGTCGCGGGCTCCTCCGGCGTCTCCACGCCGGTGGGCGGACCCTCGGGTCGCTCCGGGGGCAGCGACTCGGTGTGGCCGCAGGCTTTGTTGATGCAGCGCAGTGTCGTGCGTCGCGTGGTCTGGTGCAGCCCCAACAGGCTGCCGCAGACCGGACAGATGCGCTCCGTGGGCCGGTCCCAGCTCGTGAAGGTGCAGGCCGGGTAGGTGCCGCAGCCGTAGAAGATGCGGCCGCGCCGCGAGCGCCGCTCGACGATCTCACCGACCTTGCATTGGGGACAGGGGATACCGATGCCCAACGGCCGCGTGTATTTGCACTCCGGAAAACCCGAGCAGGCGATGAATTCGCCGAAGCGGCCGTGCTTACGCACCAGCGGCCGGCCGCACTTCGGACAGGCCTCCCCGATCTCTACCACCGGTGTTTCCACCTCGATAATCTTCTGCTCGGCCTGCCGCAGGTCGACCTCGAACGGCTTATAAAAGTCCTGGATCACTTTCTTCCAATCCCGCGTGCCCTCTTCGATCTGGTCGAGCTCCTCTTCCAGGTTGGCGGTGAAGTCGTAGTTCACGACGTCGCTGAAGTGCTCCACCAGCAGATCGTTGACGAGCCGCCCAAGATCCGTTGGATGCATGCGGCGCTGCTGGCTCCGCACGTAGCCGCGGCGTTTGATCGTCTCGATGGTCGGCGCGTAGGTGCTGGGCCGGCCGATGCCGCGCTCCTCAAGCGCCCGCACCAGCGACGCTTCCGTGTAGCGCGGCGGCGACTGCGTAAAGTGCTGCTGCGGGGAGAGCTCGACCAGATCGAGCCGGTCGCCGGGCGCGAGGTCCGGCAGCCAGCCTTCATCGCTTGCGTTGCCGTTGTCGGGAAGATCCTGGTAGACGGCGAGATAGCCAGGAAACTTGACCTTGGACCCGGTCGCGCGGAACAGGAACGGACCCGCGGTGATATCAACCGACAGCGTGTCCATGATCGCGGAGGCCATCTGGCTCGCCACGAAGCGCTCCCAGATCAGTCGGTAGACCTTCGCCTGATCTGTGCGCAGGAACGGCTTGACTTGGTCGGGCGTGCGATGCACGGAGGTCGGGCGGATCGCTTCATGCGCTTCTTGCGCGGCCTTCCGCGAACGATACGCACGCGGCGTTTCCGGGACGGAGGCCTCGCCGTACTGCGCGGCAATGAACTGGCGCGCCTCGCGCTGCGCGGTCTCCGAGACGCGCACGGAGTCGGTGCGCATGTAGGTGATGAGGCCCACGGTGCCTTCCGACCCGAGGTCCACGCCTTCGTACAGTTGCTGGGCGACGCTCATCGTCCGGCTGGCAGTATAGCCGAGCCGCCGGTTGGCCTCCTGCTGGAGGGTGCTCGTCGTGAACGGCGGATACGGATTGCGAAGCTGATCCTTGCGCCGCACTTCCGCGACGGTGAACGCCACGCCCTGGAGCTGGGCGGCAACCGCATCCACCTCGGCCTGCGTCCGGATGACAGTGACGCCCTCTTCGGCCGGGGATCCGAACCGCTCGCCGTCACGGCTGTAGAGCTTGGCGACCAACGACTTCTTCCGCTTGCGGAGACGCGCCAACAGGCTCCAGTACTCCCGCGGAACAAAGGACTCGATTTCCTTTTCGCGGTCGACGACCATCCGCACCGCGATGGACTGCACCCGCCCGGCGGACAGCCCCCCTCGGATCTTGCGCCAGAGGAGCGGGCTCAGCTTGTATCCCACCAGGCGATCGAGGATGCGGCGGGCCTGCTGCGCGTTCACCAGGTTGAGATCGATCTCGCGCGGGTGTTCCAGGGCCCCGCGCACGGCTTCCTTTGTGACCTCATGAAACTCGATGCGCTGGATCCTGGAATTGACGGGCCGCAGAGCGTCACTGAGGTGCCAGGAGATCGCCTCGCCCTCGCGGTCGGGGTCGGTCGCCATATAGACGGCGCTCGCGTCCTTCGCCGCTTCCTTCAGTTCCTTGAGAATCGCGCCTTTGCCCTTGATGACGATGTACTTGGGCTCGAAGCCGTTCTTCACATCGACGCCAAGCTGGCTGCGGGGCAGGTCCTTGACGTGCCCCATCGAGGCCACGACCTCGTATTTACGGTCGAGCAGTTTTTTCAATGTGCGCGCCTTGGTCGGCGACTCCACGACCACCAGCGCCTTGCCTTTACTCACGATTCGCTCCGGTTGTTTCATCAGACATCTGCCGGGTGTATCGCTGCCCCGGCAGCGCCTCAATCAGACCTCGGCACTCCAGCGTCCGGCTCGAGGTCCACTTGCGCGTATACCCGCTGTTCGAGCCCCTCTAACCTCGCCTCCGGCGCCGCCACTGTGAGCGGGAGGGCGGGCTGCCCTTTACCTTAACACAGCGTGTCAACTGGCCCGCGGCCCATCTTCGCCGCGCGCGGTCGAACGCGCGGTATAACCAGGTGCATCTGTGGTGGCAGGTGCTCGAGCAGAAAGGTGAGGGCATTGTCAACCGGTTTGGAATCGATATCGTGGTAGTCGTTAAGGACGAGGACGAAATGGCCCGGGATGATCTCAGATAGGCCGCAGCTGGCCGGGTCGGCTCCATCGAGTTGTTAGGCAGCAGCGCATTGGTGGACTCACAAGGTGGAGGAACGCCTCAGGAAGGCTAGGGTTCGGTCCCACGCCAGGCTCGCTGCCGCCTGGTTGTATGCCTCCGAGCGGTCAGGTTCAAAGAACCAGTGTCCAGTGCCACTGTAACGATAGAAAGTCACTGGGCGGCCAGCACGCCTTAGGGATTCCTCCAAGTTGTCGATGTTGGATTGCGGCTCAAACTCATCTTTCTCGGCAAAGTGACCGAGGTAGGCTGCTCTTGAGTTGCTGTAGTCCCCGCCCCCGGTCCCGTAAAAGATGACGACGGAACGGATGTGTTCGGGATCGGCGGCGGCGAGGTCCAGCGCATAATAGGCACCCAGAGAGAAGCCAATCACTGCAAGGCCGCGGTCGGCTTGTCCAACACGTTCGCTGAGAAACACTGTTGCATCCGCGATGTCGGCCTTGGCTTGGAGGTGGTTGGTGTCGAGAGCTTTGCCAAGGGTTTCCGCATCGGCAATGTTGTCTGCGACCTTGCCATGATAGAGGTCTGGAGCGAAGGCGACGAAACCGGATTCGGCCAGTCGCGTGCAGAAAGCCTTCATTGTGTCGTTCAGCCCCCACCAGGCGTGGAGGACCAACACAGCGTTGCCTTTCCCAGTGGGGGGAATGGCGATGTAGCCGTCGGGGTGGGTATGTGGCATTTGCATCTCCTCGAATTGCTCTAGCACTCGTGCTGCTGCCTAACGGCCAGGTTTCAGCCGCGGCGGCTGATTATCGCGCCGACTGCCGTCGGCTGCAAACCGTGTTAGCCGGCATGTTTTCGAACGTCAAAGTAGAGCGTTTGACCAACCATTTTCGAGATGCGCGCCCGT
>Ga0209889_1000480_pt1 | contig 11038 bp, 11 predicted proteins | sample GWRWN1_0_10_FD_187233 | JGI IMG/M metagenome (GOLD analysis project Ga0209889, IMG submission 187233) | Riverbed sediment microbial communities from areas with no vegetation in Columbia River, Washington, USA - GW-RW N1_0_10 (SPAdes)... | ecosystem: Environmental > Aquatic > Freshwater > River >... | reverse complement strand
GCGAAGATCGCCACGACCAGCAGGAACATCGCCAGCACGGACCCGGTCTGCCAGTCCAGGCCCCGCGTGAACAGGTCCTGGATCGCGTTCCCGTACATGTAGCCGCTGGTGCCGCCTACGAGGAGCGGCGTCACGAACTCGCCGATCGTCGGGATGAACACGAACACGAATGCCGCGACGAGCCCGGGGGCGCTGAGCGGCAGGGTCACACGGAGGAACGTCCGCAGGCGGCTGGCGCCGAGATCGCTCGCCGCCTCGAGCAGGCTGCGATCGAGGTTGTTCAGGCTCACGAAGATCGGCAGCGCGACGAACGGGATCCACACGTAGGCCAGGACCAGCATCACGGTGAACTGGCTGTAGAGCAGCCACTCGATCGGCTGGTCGGCGGGGAGAACGTGGAGCGAGACCAGCGCCGAGTTGACCACGCCGCGATCGCCCAACATCACCTTCCAGGCGAGGACGCGCAGGAGGAAGCTCGTGAGGAACGGGACGATGATGACCAGGAGCAGGACGTACTTCATCTTCCGCACGCAGAGCGCGAGGAAGTAGCCGATCGGGTAGGCGAGCAGCACCACGACCACCGAGACGGTGAGCGACATCCGGACCGACTTCCAGAACAACCCCAGGTAGATCGAGCCACCGCCCAGGAAGCGACGCCAGTCGTCGAGGGAGATCACCCCGCTGTCGGTCGGGAACAGCTCGATGGCTCCCACGCTGTAGGAGGCGACGTACAGGACCGGGGCCACGAAGAACAGCACGAGCCAGAAGATCGGTGCCGATAACAGGCCCGCGGTGACGCCGCGTTCGCGCCGCCGCCAGTGCTTCGCCGATGCAGCGGCCTCCTGGGTCGCCACGGCCGCTACCGAGGCCCGGTGTTCGCTGGCGTCAGGACGCCAGCACCTCGCTCCAGTACTGCTGGTAGACGTCCCGGCGTGGGATGTAGGACTCGGGGATGGCTCGTGGCGGATCCAGGACCGTCGGGTCGTCGAGCCCCAATGCCTGCACGACGCCGGGCGAGACGACCGACAGGTCCGCCTCGGTGTTGGTGTGACCGTAGTAGTACCAAGCGAGGAGGAACTCCGCCGCCTTCGTGCTCGCCCACGAGTCGACGTACTGGTGCGCGTGGAAGTAGTTCGGCGTGTCCTTCGCGAGCCCCATCCCGCACACCCAGGAGACCCTGCCCTCCTTGGGTTCCATGTAGAGGTAGTTCATCCCGGCGGCGTCCGCGTACCCGACCGTATCCGGCCACGCGTAGCCGATCCAGACCTCCTCCTTCTTGAAGGAGAGCCAGAAGTCGTAGGACTGGTTCCACAGGAACTTGACGAGGTGCTTCTTCGACGCGAGGAAGTCGCGAACCTCCGCCAGCTCCTCGTCCGTCATGTTGAACGGGTCCGGCACGCCCAGGAACAGACCCCCGATGTACATCATGTTCGACGTGTCGACCCAGGAGATCTTGCCCTCGTACCGGTCGTCGAACAGGATGCCGAACGAGTCTTCCGTGGGCTCCACGTGGTCGAGGTTGACGATCGGTGCGATGAAACCCCAGTCGAGCGGGATGAAGTACTGCTGGCCGTCCACCACACCGGATTCCAGCAACGTCGGGTTGAGCGCGCTGTAGTTCGAGATGAGCGACGTGTCCCACGGCTGCATCGCGCCGAGATCGACCCAGTCCTTGTACTTGTAGCCACAGGGGTGCACGACGTCGAAGTCCACGGTGCCCGCGACCGCCTTCGTGTAGGCAGCATCGTCGTTCTCGAACAGCGTGAACTGCGGGGTGTCACCGGTCGCATCCGCGTACTGCTGCCACAAGCCCGTACGCTCCTTGTCCGGGTAGTAGTCGCCGTTGCCGTACCCGGACCAGTCGAACACGGCGAGGTCGCCGGGCTCCTGCTCGATCGGCGGGTGCGAGACCGGCTGGCCGGTGGTGCCGGTGGTCGTGCCGCCATCGTCCCCCGCCTTCTTGCACGCCGCGAGCACGGCCGCACCGAGCGTGGTCGCTCCGGCCATGCGCATGAAGCCGCGCCGGTCGTAGCGCTCGGCGAGGATGCGGTCGATGTCGGTCATGCTCCCCCCTTCGTCCTTGTTGAAATGACCCCGTATCATGCGCCGAACGCTGGAAGCGCGCCACTTTCTCGGAAGGGCAACCCGTGGGCAGGCGGACCGTCGGTTTCGCTCTCGGCGCCGCGCTGTCGGTGACCGCGCTGCTCGTCGCCGCGTGTGGCTCCGAACCTCCCGTTTCCGACCCCGCCGGAGCCACCGGCCCGGTCGGCGTCCTCGAACCGATCCCCGCGACCGCGCTGCCCGGGGCGCCCGCCGATCCGGTGGAGCTCGACGCCGCCGCGATCTCGGTGGACGCCGTCGATGTCGCCGGGCTGGCGTCGCTGCTCGAAGACGCCGGCTTCGTCGGGGGAACCGAACGACTCTTCAGCAGGGCGCTTCCCGGCCGGCGACGAACCCTCGCCCGAGTACTCGTATTCGAAACGCCCCGGGGCGCCCAGCTCTACCTCCGATGGCTGGCGTCCCACGTCGAAGACGTCATCGGTGATGCCGAGCTGGACATCGCCCCTGCGCCGGTGGAATCGCTCTTCGTCCACGAGCCCAACCCGTGTTGCCACAACGAGACACGCATCTTCCTGGCGATGTGGCATGACGGTGCCACCGTCCTCACGTTGGAGATCGGTGGTCAGTCGGCCCGAGCGGGGGCCGTGACCGAGCTCGCCTCGCAGCTCGACGCGGCGGTCTAACCGATGCCGGCCCTCGACGCTTTCGAGACGGTCGCGACCGGCCTCGACCATCCGGAGGGTGTCGCGGTCGGCCCCGACGGGCTGCTGTACGCCGGTGGCGAGGCCGGCCAGATCTACCGGGTCGGCCCCGACGGCTCGCCGGGCGAGATCGCGACCACCGGCGGGTTCATCTACGGCGTGACCCTCGACGGCTCGGGCGACGTCTTCGCGTGCGACTTCGGGAACGCCGCCGTCCTGAGGATCACGGCGGGCGCCGTCTCGACCTACTCGAAGGGAACGGCGGAGCGACCGATGCGGGTCCCGAACTTCGCCGCGTTCGACGAGACCGGGAACCTCTACGTCACGGATTCGGGCGAGTGGGGCGACGATGACGGCCTCGTCTACCGGATCGCGCCGGGAGGTGCGACTGAGATCTGGACGGAAGCCACGCCTCGCTTCCCGAACGGCTGCTGCCTCTCGGCGAGCGGGGACGCCCTGCTCGTGGTCGAGTCGCGTGGCCGAGCCGTCGTCCGCGTGCCGATCGAGGACGACGGGAGCTCGGGTCGACCGGAGCGGCTTGTCGACCTGACCGGCTCGCAACCCGACGGCATCGCCCTCGCCGAGGACGGGACGATGTTCGTCGGCTGCTACCGACCGGATCGGATCTACCGGATCGAGCCGGACGGGACGGTCGGGGTGTTCGCCGAGGATCCGGACGGCGTGGTGCTCAACCAGCCGGCCAACGCCGCGTTCCTCGGACCGAACCGTGACCGGCTGGTGGTCTCGAGCCTCGGCGGCTGGAGCCTGGTGGCGGCTCCCGCCGGGACGCGAGGGCTCGCGCTCCGCTACCCGACGCTCTGATCCATCGGCAGGTCGGCCATCAGCGCGAGGTTGTTGCCGTCGGGATCGGTGAAGAAGGCCATCCAAAGCTCGGAGCTCTCCGCGCGGTGGACCAGGTGCGGCTCGTCGCGGAACTCGACACCGCGTTCCGCGAGCACCCGATGCGCCTCCGCGATGTCCTCGACGGTGAAGTACAGCACCCCACGGGAACGGAACTCGTCGGCCTCGGGGACGCCGAGATACAGGCGGACGCCGTCGCAGTCGAAGAACGCCATCGGCTGGCCCTGCACTCGGAACAGGAACGTGATGCCGAGGACGTCGCGGTAGAACGCGACGGCCCGATCGACGTCGGTCACGCTCACGTGGATCTGCCCGATCGTTCGGAGCCCATCGAACGCCATGCAGCACCTCCAACCTCGATCGCGATCTCGACGTGAGTATCGACCGCTAGACCCGAGCGACGAGGAGGGCGCCCGCGACGAGCGGTACGGCCAGAGACAGCCACCGAAGCGCGCCCTCCGGCGCGGCTCGGAGCGCGGACGCGTCCAGCGGCTCGTGGATCCCCTCGGTCGTCACGAGCTCGCCGCTCACGCTCGCGACGGTTCGACGGAGCCGCCGCACGGGTGTCGAGAGCACGCGCTGGGCGGCCGAGAGCGCGGCGCACCCGGCCGCCACGAGCACGGCTTCGACACGCAGCGTCGCCGTCTGCGCGAAGTAGGCGGTGAGGGCCGGGAACGCGCCCCACCCCAGCGCGAACCAGAGATCGGAGTGGAAGGCACCCCCGAAGAGCTCCAGGTTGTACGCGACGACCAGAAAGCCTCCGACACCGATGAACGCCCAGAGCCACGGCGAGACCACGAGCGTCCCGTGGATCCCGAGCGCGATCGCGCCACCCAGCCCGATCACCGCGAACGCCCACAGCACCCCGTCGGGGATCCGCGTTCGGAGCGGCCGCCCGTTCAGCTCGTCCAGCGCGTGCGCGGCCAGGCCCATCGCGAGGAAGAACGCCAGCAGCGTCTCGACCAGCCACTGGAGGTCGACGACGGGAGCGATGCAGGCCCCCAGCACGACGTAGGAAAGGTGCCACGCGGTGTACGGCGGATGCAGCAGCGACCAGTAATCGCGCCACCCGCCCGGGCCGAGCGAGTAGAAGGCGGGGCGGTCGCCCGCCTCAGCCATCGGGATGTTCGAGGTCGTCGGACTCGTCCCCGAGGACGGGGGTGGACTTCACGGCCCAGGTCACGACGGCGGCACCGTTGGTGAGAAGCTTCGTTCGCACCCGTCGCATCCCGGCCTCCTGCCACCAGCGGACCTGTACCGGGAGCGGGTACCGCTCGACGAACTCGGTGATGCTCCGGCCGAGGAAGCGGCCGGTGCGGTACCACTCGGAGGAGGCGGTCCACCCGACGAGCGGCATCGCCGTCTTCGTGTACGCGAGCCACCCCGCTCGCGCCCAGGGTTCGGGCGGCACGTGGAACTCGAGCGAAGCCATCACGCCACCCGGACGCAGGACGCGGACGAGCTCGGCGATGGTGGCGGCCGGGTCATCGACGTAGCGCAACAGGTAGGTGAACGTGACCGCGTCGAACGCACCGTCGGCGAACGGCAACGCCTGCGCCTGCCCGAGTGCGAACCGCACGCGTCCTTCGAGCCCTCGTTCACGGACGGCGCCGAGCCCACGGCTCACCATGTCCGGGCTCTGATCGAGCCCCACGACGCGCACGTTCTTCCTCGCGAGCTCGCGAGCGACCAGCCCCGTCCCGGTGGCGACGTCGAGCACCCACGAGCCCGGGATGGCGTTCACCTTCGAGACGAGGAACCGGCGCCACCTCGGTTCCTGCCCGAACGAGAGCACGGAGCCCATCCGGTCGTACTCGGGCGCGATGCCGGCGAACAGCCGCCGTGCGTGGCGTGTGCGCTGGGGATCCATGGCCCGAGCCTACCGGGACGGTCAGGTCAGCGGGAACGGCGACTGCCACCACCAGGGCGTCGAGCTCGCCTCGATCCGCTCGACCCACTTCACCCACCAGAACCCTCGCCTGCCCGGTGCGACGAGCCTGGCGGGGAAACCGTGACCGGCGGACAGAGGCTCTCCGCCCACCCGGGTCGCGAGGACGAACGAGTTCGCGTCGTCGATCGGGAACCGGCGCGCGTAGCCCGTCGCGGACGTCACGACGACGCTGCGGACGTCCTCGACACCTTCCAACAGCCGGTCGAGCCGAACCCCGCTCCAGTCCTGCGTAGCGAACCACCCGCCCGTGCAGTCCAGGGTCGCGCGCACCCGATCGTCGTAGACCTGGATCTCGTCGTAGGTGAACGGCCGAGCGCCGTCAGCAGTGAGGACCGCGAGGCGCCAGCCATCGGCATCGATCCGCGGATCGGCGTCGTCGAGCCACTGGGTGACCGGCATCGCGGCGGGCGCGAACGACCCTCGCTCGTACGAGCCGGTCGCTCGTCGGTCGGCGCCTGGGAGTCCGGCGGCTCGGACGATGCCCTCGATGGCGCCGAACGTAGCGATCGACCCCCCAGCGACGGCACCGGCGCATAGCAGGCTCCGGCGCGAGAAGTCCGTTCGACGAGGACGGACCGGTCGAGCGATCACGTGCCAGATCGCGAGCGGGATCGAGCAGAGGGCAGCCGCGACGTGGATCTGCATGGCGAGCAAGCTCGGCCAGACCCCGACCGCGTGGACGACGCCGGTGGCCACGGTCACCACGACCAGCGCCGCCAGCACGATCGACGCCTGCGTTCCTGGGCGCCCTCGGCGCACCCCGCGGCGCGAGATCGCCGACTTCCACGGCGACAGGAGGACGATCCCCAGCCCAGCGGCCCCGTGCGCCGCGAGCGCAGCGAACGCCCATCGCCCGCCGTTCGCGAAGGCAAGCGCGCCGGTCCCCAGCGCGCTCCCTAGGAGCGCGAGGAGCGCGAGGTTGGTACCCCGACCGGCGCGGAGCCGACGGTTCACCAGGTGAGGCTACGACGCGTCGAGCAGGTTCGGGAGGTCCGCGATAGTGGCGAGCACGTCGTCGGGCGCGGCCGGAACCTTGGCGAGGTCACCCGGGAGGAACTTCCCGGTCTGGACGAGCACCCCTCGGATCCCGAGGACCTGCGCACCGCGGACATCGTTGACGATGTCGTCGCCGACCATGATCGCCCGTTCCCGAGGCACGCCGAGCATCGCGAGGGCCGCGTCGAAGTACGGTCCGCTCGGCTTCCCGCAGATCACGGCCGCTCGACCCGTCGCCTCCTCGAGCCCCGCGATGTAGGCGCCGGCATCGAGCTCGAGGCCGTCGCTGGTGCGCCAGTACAGGTTCCGATGCATGCCGACGAGTGTGGCGCCCGCCATCAGCCTGGCGAAGATGCGGTTCATCGTCGGGTAGGTGAAGTCCTCGCTCGCACCGCCCAGCACGACGACATCGGCGTTGTCGAGCTCCGCGAGCTCGATCCCCTCGAGGTCGGCGCTCGCGTCCCCGTCCGACAGCACGAAGCAGCGAGCGCCCGCGTGGTTCGAACGCAGGTATTCGGCCGTGGCCACGACGGCGGTGAACAGCTCGTCGTCTCGGACGTCGAACCCCGCGTCACGGAGCGTGCCCGCCAGATCCGAACGCGTCTTGGTGGTCGTGTTCGTGATCAACCCGAACGGCACGTCGTTCGAACGCAACCACGCGATCGTGTCGATCGCGCCGGGCAGCGGCTCCCACGAGAGCGCGAGGACGCCGTCGATGTCGAGGAGGACGCCGTCGATGTCGCCCACGCGCGGAGTCTAGCCGCGCAGACTGCGCGTCTCGTCGGGCCGGATGCCCGCCGAACGCCGCGCCACGCGCACCCGACCCGATGGTCCCGTCCGCCACTCCTGGTACGGCGCGATGAATCGGTAGCGCGTGGGCAGCAACGGCCGGAGCACCCGGGTCGCGGCGAACGTCGCCCGCATCGCCGCCCGCCTGCCGGTGCCGACGTCGATCCCGTACATGCGTCGGAGCTCCGGCGGCAGCGTCCCGAACGCGAGCTTCGACACCCCTTTCAGCACCGGCCGCCACTCGGCTTCGCGGGGCGGATCGTGGAAGAGAGCCGCAACCCGCTCCGCGGCCTCTCCGACCCGGAGCATCCCCGAGTCATACACCCGCTGCAGGAACGAACGGAGCTCGCGAACGGTGGGCGGGATCGCCTCCCGCGGGATCCCCACCATCTCGGCGACCAGCATCTGCTCCTCGTGGAACCGTTGACGACCCGGCGCGTCCAGCCATCCGACCGTGAGCCGCTCGAACAGGAGCGCGCTCTCCACCAAGCACGCGTGCACGTACAGGAGGAGCTCGGGATCGAGCCCGTCGTACGCGAGACCGGTCTCCGGGTCGATGCCCTTGACCCGAGCATGGACCTCGTTGATGCGATCGGCCGCGGCGGCGGCCTCGGCCCTCGTGCCGAACGTGATCGTGTAGGTGAGGACCAGGGTGCGCTGCAGACGCTTCCATGGATTCCGCTCGTAGAAGCCCGTCTCGCGGGCGCCGGCGATCACCAGCGGGTGCGCGGCCTGCATGAGGACTGCCCGGGCGCCGCCGAACAGCACCGTGACCTCCCGATGAACCTGCCACGAGACGCTGTCGGGTCCGAAGTACCCCAGATCGGCCATCCGTCCAGCCTATCCACGCCTCAGGGTCCGGTGACCCCGGTGATCGTCCGGAGCTCCCGAGCGACGGGTTCGGTGGCGAGGACGACGAGATGGTTCCGAGCCCTCGACCCGCCGACGTACAGATACTGCCGGAGATCCTGCAGGTGCTTGTCGCCGAGCTCGGCGAGGATCACGACGGGCCGCTCGAGGCCCTTGAACGCGTGGACGCTGGTCGCGAGGACCGTGCCCGGCTCGACCGACTCGGACAACCGGTAGCCGTCGACCGTCACACGGCTCCGGAGGCGGCTCTTCTCCGTGCCCGACGGTGTGAGCACTACGATGTCCTCGAGCAGCACGTGCTCCTCCTCGACCAGGTTCGCGAGCACCACCGCGAGCAACCGCGCCAGACCCTCGTCGTCGTCGTAGCCCAAGATCTGAACGGGGTCGCCCTCGGGTCCACGAGCGACCGGCTGCTGGTCCCCACGGTAGAAGACCGAGACGAACTCGCCGATCTTCTTCGTGTTCCGCAGGTTGAGCGCGATCGGGCCGACGCGGTCCTCCTCGTCCACGGGAAGCGTTCCGCCGTACAGGTTCTGGTTGTCGTCGGCGAACACGTAGAGCGGCCCGGCCTCGGGGTCCGTGTGCAACGAGAGGAGCGCCGGCCACCACCACTCCCGGAAGTCCTGGGCCTCGTCCACGACGATCGCGTCGTACCGGGGCCCGAGCCGGTCGGCGGCCTCGGCGAGCGCCTCGGGCAGCCGATGTTCGAAGTACGGCGAGCTGGGTTCGGCATCCTCCGGCGGCAGCTCGATCCCGGCCTCCCTCGCCATCTGCCCGCAGACCTGGTGGAACGTTGCGACATCGATCCCATCGACGTCGACAACGGACGAGGCCAGATGCTCGCCCAGTCTCCGGTTGAAGCACGTAAGCAGCGTTCGGCGACCGGCGGCGGCGAGCTGCTTCGCGACCGAGATCGCGAGCAGGGTCTTCCCGCTCCCCGCCGGGCCGGTCACCGCCGCGCGGCGCCGATGGAGCACGAACGCGAACACCCACGCCTGATCCGACGTGAGCTCGACGATCTTCTTGTCCTCCTCGTCGAACCGCAACCTGAGCGGTGTGCGGATCTCGACGCGGAAACCTAGGGCCATGGAGACCGCCTCCATCCCCTCGGCGCCGAAACGCCTCCCAGGACGCGACCACGTCCGCATGACCTCGGGGACCCGCTCCGCGAGCCGGGCGAGGTCGCTCCGATCGATCACGATCTCGACGGGCGCGCCCGGATGCGCCGGCCGCTCGTAACGGCCGTCGGGGAACGCCAGCCCGAAACCGTAGCTCGGCCGCCACCGCTCCCATCCCGGCCTGCCCTGCAGGATGCGGACGAGCGAGTGCATCGCGCCCTTCGCCTGATGGAACGGGTCCTCGTCCAGGTCGTGGGTCCCCGAATGCCCGGTCTGGGTCCATCGCTTCGTTCGCGGGTCGAACGCGACCCGGCCCCCTTTGACCTCGAGCGCAAGCAGTCCCAGCTCGGGATGCGTGATCACGAAGTCGGCTTCCCCCTCGTCGGTCCCCGCTCGACCACCCACGACCCAGTCGACCGAGTGGTACACGACGAACCCGTCGTCGAGCTGTTCGAGGAAGCCCTCGTACAGACGGCGTTCGGCCGCGCTGTCCGTCGGGAGCATGGGGAACGGGACCATCCTCGCCATGGCGGGATGCTATCCCCGTATCTGGACACCGCCCGCGGCGCGTGGGACCATCGGGCGCCCTGCACAACTCTCACCCATGAAACTGCTGCTCGCCATCGTCGTCATCTCCGTGTTCCTCGGGTACGTGTTCGGCGGGCGCCTGCATCGGCTCGAAGCGCTCCGGCCTCGCTGGTGGGGTTTCGTGATCCTGGGCCTGGGGATCCAGTTCATTCCGTTGCCGGAAGGCGCCAGTGGAACCGATCTCGTCATACGGACGGCAGTCCTGTCGCTCTCCTACACGCTCCTCGTCTCGTTCGCGCTCATCAACGTTCGGATGCCCGGGATGCTCCTGGTGGTGATCGGCCTGGCCTGCAACTTCGCGGTGATCGCCGTGAACGGCGGGATGCCGGCCAGCGCGGAGGCCTTGATCGATTCGGGCCAGGAGGACGTGCTCGCGTACCTGCAGGAGGTGGGCGCCCAGAAGCACCATCTGCTCACCGACGAAGACCAGCTGACGTTCCTCGCCGACGTCATCCCGGTCCCCCAGCCGATCGGCCAGGCGATCAGCGTGGGAGACGTGTTCGTCTACGTCGGGCTGATCTGGCTAATCGTCGCGGTTATGCGGGGATGGACTCCGTCGGCGAGGCGGGAGGGGTCGATACCGCGCCGCGGGAAGCACCGGCGGGCGGCAACGCGGAAGCCTGCGGTTGAGCCTGATTTTGGTTTTCTTCCTCCTGGAGCCAGGACGTCGGGAACCGGACGGTGATCGTCGTCCCTTCTCCGGGAACGCTCTTGATCGCGAACGTTCCGCCGCCGACGGTCGCTCGCTCGCGCATCATCGTCATCCCGTAGTGCCCCTCCGGACCCGGCGCCTCGACGTCGAACCCGACGCCGTCGTCGCGAAGGACCATCTCGACCTCGTCGCCTTCCTGCTCGACCGCGACCCAGATGTTCGACGCCTTCGCATGCTTGAGCGCATTCATCACACCCTCGCGCGCGTTGTGGTACAGCAGCAGCGCGATCGGCGCCGGCACGTCCACCTCGTCGATATCGGCGTGGAGTCGAACGTCGGATTCGCGCGCCATCTCGACGAGGAAACCGCGGATCGCCTCTCCCAGACCCGCCCGCCCGAGCGGTGACCTGTGCAGGTCTCGGATCAAGGCCCGGATGCGATCGGACGTTCG
>Ga0209889_1000479_pt1 | contig 11053 bp, 9 predicted proteins | sample GWRWN1_0_10_FD_187233 | JGI IMG/M metagenome (GOLD analysis project Ga0209889, IMG submission 187233) | Riverbed sediment microbial communities from areas with no vegetation in Columbia River, Washington, USA - GW-RW N1_0_10 (SPAdes)... | ecosystem: Environmental > Aquatic > Freshwater > River >... | reverse complement strand
TTGCCGGAGCCGGACTGGCCGACGACGAAGACGAACTCGCCCTTGTTGACCTCGACCGACACGTCATCGAGGGCGAGCACGTCGGTGCCGTAAGACTTGCTGACATGATCGAGCTTGATCATGATCGCCGACCTTGTGTCGTCGGGCAGGCGCCTGGATGCGCCCGTCGCTGCCCGGTGCATCGTCCCTGCTACGACAGTTCGTCGCAAGCCGAGGTGCACGAGAGGCTCAGAGCCGCTAGGCTCCCGGCCCATGCGACCCTCGCGGATGACGATCCTGGCGCTTGCGGGTCTGTGCGCCTTGCACGTGTTCATGCTGGCCGGCCATGGTCGCGGGAACGATGTCCCGATGCGCATGCAGGCGGCGCCAGGGTACGGAGGTACCTGGACGCCCTCGTTGCTGGCTCCCCCGATGCCCGCTGATGCCGACGGCGCCGGAATCGACATGACCATCGCTTGCCTGGCCGTGCTGGCCGGGCTGCTCCTACTGCTGCCGGGACGCAAGGGTCAGGCGGCCACCGTGGGCCTGAAGCGACCCGCCACCATCGGTCACCCGCCCAGCCCGGCGCGGGCGGGTCCCCGAACCCGATCACTGGCGGAGCTCTGCATCTCGCTGACGTGAGCCGACCCCTCGGCGATAAATCCCCTCAATCCACTCAAGCGACACCAGGGGAACGATCCTATGCGACGGATCTTGCTCGCGCTGGCCGCTGCCGTCCTGTTGACCGCCTGCAACCAAGGCGGCCAGGAACAAGGCACCGGAGCAGCCGCCGCGGCGCCCAACGACACCGATGTCACCTTCACCCAGAACATGATCCCCCACCACCAGCAGGCCATCGAGATGGCCGAGCTGGTCGACGCCCACACCAAGCAGCCGGAGCTGCGCTCCCTCGCCGACCGCATCACCGCTAGCCAGGGCCAGGAGATCACCCTGATGCAGGGTTGGCTCCAGACCTGGGGCAAGCCGGCGACCCCGGCGGGCATGGACCATGGCGCCATGCAGATGCCGGGCATGATGAGCGAGGCGGACATGCGCCAGCTCGGGCTCTCCAAGGATGAGGACTTCGACTTCGCGTTCCTCGACATGATGACCGCCCACCATCAGGGCGCGATCGAGATGGCCACCACCGAGCTCCGCGACGGCTCGCTGCCGGAGGTCAAGCAGCTCGCCCAACAGATCATCGACGCCCAGCAGGCCGAGATCGACCAGTTCACGCAGTGGAACAAGGACTGGACGACGACGAACCGGTGACCGGGTGATGGGAGGAGGACGCCACCCCTCGGCGCCCTCCTCCCCCCGGGTGCCACCGTCACGGCATGGACGACGCCTTGGCCACCCGCAGCTCCAAGTCGTCTACCAGGACGTTGACGTCCGCGCGCAGCTCGACGGCGGCGACCTCGACCGCGAGCGCGGCGCCGGACCGGTGGTGACGTGGATCACCTCCAGCGGCTCCCAGCGCTGGCCGTCAAGCGTGGCACCGCTGTGTCGGCCGCGTAGCGCGCGCCCTGCGACTCCTCGATCAGTCGACGCGGACCAAGGTGGCCGACCGGCTGGCTCGCATCCAGACGGTGACTGTGTACGCCTTGCCGGCCTGGCAGCGTCGCACGTCGCGGATCGTCATGCTCGGGCTGGCCGAGGTCCCGGACGCCAGGCTGGCCGCCCACGATCCGCTTCGCCCGCCCCACCTGCGCCAGGCGCCCCGCCGCCGACGCGCCACCGACCCAGGCCAAGCTCGAAGCTCGGATCATGAAGGAGACTGCCGGCCGCCCGTGGCGGGGCATCGGAGATCGCGGACCGCCGCCGTCGCTCGTGGTGGTGCTCGCCGCGCCCGAAGGTCGCCGGGCATCGGCTGGGCGGGAGGCGGCAGGACCTGGCAGTTCGCTGACCAGGATCGCGACCGTGAGGACGACCGCGATCCCGGCGAGCAGCAACTCGACCAGCTCCCGCCTGCTGGCACCAGAGCGGGCCGGCCGCGATGACGCCGTTGGCGAGGGGGGAACACGCTGCACCATCGAACCGTCGCAGCCGCTGCTAATGCCAAGGTACGCCATCGGTCCCCGCGATCGACGGGCCGGCGCCCCCGGTGCGACACCGCCTGCGGCTGGGGTAGGCTTCGTCGACGCGTTCGCCAGCGGTATCGTTTCGGCGACCGGCTCGCCGGCCACGAAAGAGGGATGGCATGGCCAAGCGATCGATGGGCGAACTCGAGCGCGCCGTCATGGGCATCCTCTGGGATCGGGGCGGCTGGCTGATTCCCGGTGAGGTCCACGCGTTGCTCCACGATCCCTCGTTGGCCTACACGACCGTGATGACGGTCCTGGTCCGGTTGTGGCGCAAAGGTCGGGTGGAGCGTCAACGCGACGGTCGTGCCTACGCGTACCACCCCGTCATCACCCGCGAGCAGTACGTGGCTGCCCGCATGGAGGAGGTGCTGGCCGAGGCCAGGGATCGAGCGGCCGTCCTGAGTACCTTCCTGGACGGCATGGATCCTGCCGACAGGGCGCAGCTGCGCCGGCTGCTCAACCGCGACCGGTCGTAATGACCCTGCTGCTGGCGGTGAGCGCGCTGGGGTTGTTGGCCCTGCCGGGCTGCGCTCGCCCGCTGGGGCGGCGGCTGCCACCGTCCGAATGGGCCAAGCTGTGTGCCGGGCTGCTGCTGGTAGGCGGCGTTGCGCTGGAGACAGGGCTGGTGGTGGTCGGCGGACCGACCGCGCTGCGTCTGGTCGGCCTGGACGCGGTCGCCGACCTCTGCGAACACCTGCTTGGTGCGCTCGCGCCAGGCGGTGCCCCTCTCGGGGTGGCGGCGGGCATGACCGCAGTGCTGTTGGCCGTCGCCGCCGGAAGATCCGTGGTGCGCGCGCGCCACAGCCGCCGGGTGCTTCGGGTCGAGCCGGGTATCGGATGGCATGGCGAGTTCTGCGGCCACGACCTGGTCGTCCTGCCGAGCGAGGAGCTCGTGGCCTTCAGTGCTGGCGGCCGTCCCGCGCAGGTGGTCGTCTCGCGGCGGCTTGTCGACATCCTCGCCGAGGACGAGCTGGCGGCTGTCCTGCGCCATGAGCTGGCGCACATCCAGCACCGACACGATCGGTATCTGCTGCTGGCCCGCGTGATCGAGCAGAGCCTGGGGCTGCTGCCCTTCGTGCGGCAGAGCACCCACGCGCTGCGTTGCGCATTGGAGCGTTGGGCGGACGAAGAGGCGGCGGGAGGCGCGCGACGGGGACGCGAGAGCGTGCGTACCGCCATCATCCGCGTCATCGAGGCCATAGCGACGGCCGACGTTGCGGCGTTCGTGAGCCTGGGGACGGTGGCGGAGCGCCTGCAGGCTCTGCAGGCCGCCCCAGCCTCGGGATGGAGTCCGCTCAGACGAATCGTCGTCTACCTTCCGGCCCTGTTGCTCGTCCTGCTTGCGGTCGCGACCCTCGAGGGAACCGTGGAGCATCTGGCGGTGCTGCGGATGTTCGCCGGGCTGTGCCCACCCCATTAGCCCCTGGCCAATTCCCTGCCTCGCGACCGCCGGCGGTGGCACTACCAGATGTCGTTGCGCGTGCTCGGTGATCCCTAGATGGACCTCAGGGGTTGAGCGATAAGTCCGCACGCAGGCCGAGGACGACCGCTTCCCAGCGCCAGTCCATAGCAGTCGAGGTGAGCGTGCGGAAGATTGTCTCGTACGACCGTATGTCGTAGCCTGCTCCCATGTCGGGGTCTGCGGTCCCAGAGCGAGCACGCCAGTCACGGCCGGACCCATGGTGAGCAGGTGGGGCGCCGGGAGGGCGGCATGAAGAAGCTCGTGGTCGGCTTCTTGGTCCTCCCGCTGTTGGTCCTCGGGCTGATGGCCATGGCGCTGTCGGTGGGGATGATCGGAGGCACCCTCCCAAGCCAGCGCGCACAGCAGGACATACCGCCCGAACTCCTCACACTTTACCAGGCGGCGGCGGACACCTGCCCCGGGCTGCCGTGGTCGGTGCTGGCCGCGATCGGCAAGATCGAGACCGACCACGGCCGCTCGACCCTTCCCGGCGTCGCCTCCGGCGCCAACTTCGCCGGCGCGGCCGGGCCGATGCAGATCGGCATCGGCGGCAAGGCCGGCAACACCTTCGGCAGCTACGCGGTGGACGCCGACGGCGGCGGCGCCGACGTGTATAACCCCGCCGACGCGATCTTCACCGCCGCCAACTACCTGTGCCGCAACGGCGCCGCCAGGGGCGCCGACGTGGCCAAGGCGATCTTCGCCTACAACCACGCCGACTGGTACGTCACCAAGGTCTTGGCGATCGCCTCCAACTACGCCGCCACCGCTGCCGGGATGGGGGTGGCCGCGGCGCCCTCGGAGGCGGCGGCGACCGCCGTGCAGTTCGCCTACAGCCAGCTCGGCAAGCCCTACGTCTGGGGTGCGGAGGGCGAAGACTTCTACGACTGCTCAGGGCTGATGCTGCGCGCCTACCAAGAGGCCAGGATCCGGTTGCCGCGGACCTCGCGTGAGCAGTGGTACGCCGGCGCCCGGGTCTTGGACGTCGGCGCCCTGCAACCCGGCGACCTGGTCTTCCGCGCCCGCAACCTGAGCGACCCGCGCACGATCTACCACGTCGGCATGTACATCGGCGCCGGGAACATCATCGCCGCGCCGTACACCGGCGCGGTCGTGCGGATCCAGCCGATGGTGCGGGCCGACTACATCGGCGCCGTCCGGCCGACCGCGCCGGCGTCCTGAGCCAACCCCACCGCACCCACCTGATCCTCACCCTTTGGGCCGGCTGGCCCGTTTGGACGGCGCTGCCATGCGGTCGGGCCCGGTAGGCCCGGCGGCTCCAGCGAAGCTCGACCCTGTGGCGATGTGACGGGTACAGCTCATGGCGCCGTGCAAGCGTAGCGATCCAGCCGCTCGTGCTCGTCGGCATAGATCCTGGGCAGCACGCGCGGCGCGAACAGCCGCTCGAAGAAGCCGCCACGTCGCCGGCCTCCTGCCAGCGTGTCTCGATCCGCAGGCGGCAGCCCGATCTCGGGCGTGACGGTAAACGTCGACAGGGCCGAGGAGAACTGGTCCGACTCGGTCAGCAGCGGCCCGGTTCCGGCTCCTCGACCCGCATACGATGGGCGCGGGTCCGGCCATCGGCGGTCCTGCGCCTCGTCGCAAGCCCACCGGCCAGTCCCCCGCCACATCGAGGGATGCGTATTCGCCTACCTGGCCGACCGAACTGCGCAGCGGAACCTCGCCGTGGTCGGCTCCGAGGTCTACGCCAACCTGTACGACCAACTCATGAGCTGGCGCGAGTGCCAATCACCGGTGATTGACTACCGCGCGGAGGCTGGCATCTCCTCCTCCCGCCGATCCTCGCCTAGACGTCGTTTCGATCCCTTCGCCCGCTGACTCCTGGTTCGAGCGCTTGCTGGTGGAGGCGGGGCCATCGCTGGCGGTCGGTAGGTCTTGGGTCCTGGGTTGGTCGGGACCAACGTCCCTGGCCGGTCGCGCACGACCAGCGGAGCATTGGAGCTGAAAGCGCGAGACCTGACCGAGACCGTGAGGGCCGCGCAGGCTGGTTGATGGGGTGCGTCAAAGGAGCCAGAGGGTGAATGCTGCGATGATTGCGCGAGTGCTGTGGTTGCGGCGGGTGCTCCGCGGCCGTGAGCGGTGGAACCGACCGCAGTTGCAGGAGCATCAGCGGCGCCAGCTGGCCAGGCTGCGTCACAACGCCACCGCCCGCTCGCCGTTCTACCAGCGGTTCCACCAGGGACTCGAGAACGCCCCACTGGCCGAGCTGCCCGTGCTGACCAAGGCCACGCTGCTGGACCACTTCGACGAGGTCACCACCGACCCCGCGCTGCGCCTGGACGACCTCGAGGCCTACCTGGCCGGCCTGGCCGGTGATGAGCGCTACGCCGGCCGCTACTGGGTGTCGTCGACCTCGGGCAGCTCCGGCCGCAAGGCCATCATCCCCAGCGACGCCCACGAGTGGGCCATGATCCTGGCCTCCTACGCGCGCGCCAACCAGTGGGCCGGGATCAACGCCGGCCCGCTGCACCGGGTGCGCATGGCGGTGGTCAGCTCCACCGCACCCTGGCACCAGTCCGCCCGGGTCGCGGCCACCCTCCGCAGCCCGTTCATTGACTCCCACCGCCTGAACGCCGCCGCACCACCGGCGCAGACCGTAGCCAGGCTGAATGAACTGCAACCGCAGGTCCTGGTCGGCTACGCCTCAATGCTGGGCATGCTGGCCGAGGAACAGCTTGCCGGGCGGCTACAGATCACCCCGCAGGCGGTCAACTCCGCCTCCGAGCCGCTCACCGCCGAAGGCCGCGCGCTGACCCAGCGCGCCTGGCAGGTCCCCCCATTTGACGTCTACGCGGCCACCGAGACCGGCGGGATCGCCGCCGAGTGCGAGCGGCACACCGGCATGCACCTGTTCGAGGACCTGGTGCTACCAGAGGTGGTCGACGCCGACGGCCGGCCGGTCCCACCGGGGGGCTCGGGTGAGCGGCTGCTGGTGACGGTGCTGTTCAGCCGCACGCTGCCGCTGATCCGCTATGAGCTGACCGACCGGGTCCGCCTGGCAACCGAGCCATGCCCGTGCGGTCGGCCGTTTCGGCTGCTGGCCGCGGTCGAGGGCCGCACCGACCAGCTGCTGCAGCTGCCCGGCCGGGACGGTGCCCGCCGGCCGGTGCACCCGGTGGTGTTCCACCAGGCGTTGGAGCTGGTCGATGCTGCCGGCTGGCAGGTCCGCCAGGACCCGGATGGGCTGACCGTGCTAGTCGCTTCCCCTGGCCCCGCCTTTGATGCGCCAGCCGTGCAGCGGGCCGTCGCGGCTGGGCTGGCGGATGCGCAGGTCGCCCCGCTGACCATCCGCGTTGAGGTCGTCGATGCGATCCCGGCCGGAGCGGCGGGCAAACGCCCCCTGATCGTCGCGCTGCCCGCCGGCATGCCGGCACCCGTCATCTGAGTGCAGAGGCGTAGCGGCTGCGCCGTCAGGTGGAGAACAAGGTGTCGCAGCGGCCACCTCCTCAGAGGTGACGCTCTTCGGAGACCAGGAGGCCCTATGGCAGCTGGAGGTGGACGCCCAGCAGGCGGTGATCGACCGGCGCGCCCGCGCCACCTACATCAACAACACCCCCTCGCAGCACGCCCGCGAGCAGCAGGCGCACAGGCGGGAGCGGGCCGCCGAGCTGGCGCAGGTCCACGCCGCTCGTGCCGCCGCCAAGCGGGTGCTGGAACGTAAGGTCGCCCGCCTCCAGGTCCGCCAGGGTGCCCTGCGGGCCAGCTCGGCCCGGATCGTCCGCAACATCCGGGCCGAGGAGGCCGCCAGCCACCGCCGCCCGTCGAGGCCGCCGGTGCTGGCCGACGATGGCGGCGGAGGTGACCGGTCTCTGCAACCTCGGTCGGCAAGTCTGTTCAGAGGGTGGCGAGTGCCTCGGTGGGCGCCAGACGCGCTGCCCGGATCGCTGGGTACAGGCCGGCCAGCGCGCCGATCACCACGGTGGCGGCGATGCCGCCGCCCATGACCCAGGCGGGCACCACGGTCGGCCAGCCTTGCAGGCTGGCGGACACCGCGGTCACCCCGGTACCCAGCAGCACTCCGGCGCCGCCGCCGAGCACCGACAGCAGCAGGGCCTCGGCCAGGAACTGGAGGCGGATCTGCCCACGCGTGGCGCCCAGCGAGCGGCGCAGCCCGATCTCGGCGCGGCGCTCCAGCACGGAGATCACCATGGTGTTGGCCACCCCGATCCCGCCGACCAGCAGGGCGACGGCGCCCAGGCCGAGCAACAGCCCGGTAAAGGTGACGTCGGCGGCGGCTTGGGCGGCGAGGGCGTCCGAGGGGCGGGACACCTCGACCTCGTTGGGCTGGGCGGGGTTGACGGTCGCGGCCAGCACACTCCGCACCAGCTCGACCATGTCGGGGTCGGTGCGGGTGTACACCGTCGTCGGGCTGCCGTCGAAGCCGAGGTAGCGTTGCCCGGCTTGCCAGCCGACCAGCGCGGCCAGGTCCAGTTCGGGCGCCAGCGGGACCGGGTCCAGGGTCCCGACCACGGTTGCCCACTGGCCGCCGAGCCAAATCTGCAGGTCCGGCCTTGCCGCTCCGATGCCGAGATGTTCGGCGGCCTTGGCGCCGAGCACTACCGCCGGGTACTGGGCGGTGGCGTCGTTGAGCCAGGTTCCCGACGCCACGGTCGCGCCGACGACGTCGGGCAGGTCGGTGCGCGCCGCGAGGGTGGCGATCCCCCCGGATTGGGCCTCGGGGATGGCATCACTGCGGTAGACCTTCGCGTCGGCGAGCTTGCCGGTGGCCGAGACCGACCCGACCGACCCGATCCGCCCGACCATAGCGACCGCCTCGTCGGGGAGCGTGGCGGCGTCGCCGAAGAGGGTGGTGCCCGGACCTGCGGTGAGCAGGTTGGTGCCCAACGCGTCGAGCAGCCGGTTCAGTTCGGCGCGGCTGGAGGTGGAGATCCCGACGACGGCCACCATCGCCGCGATGCCGATCGCGATGCCCAGCGCCGAGAGCACCACCCGCAAGGGTCGGGCACGCAGCCCATGGCCACCCACCCGCAACACATCACGAGGGCTCAACCGACCCGGCCGTAGCGCGGTCGTCACGTCCCCACCACTGTCCGGTCGGCGACCACCTGCCCGTCCAGCATGGAGACCTGGCGGGGCAGATACGCCGCGACCACGCGCTCGTGGGTGATCACCACGATGGTCGTGCCTGCATCGTGGAGATCGGTCAGCAGCCGCATCAGGCTCTCACCGGTGCGGCTGTCCAGCGCCCCGGTGGGTTCGTCGGCAAGCAACAGCGTGGGTTCGCCCACGACCGCGCGGGCGATGGCGGTGCGCTGCTGCTCCCCGCCGGACAGCTGGTGCGGCCGGTGGGTCAACCGGTGTCCCAGCCCGACCCGCTCCAGGGCCCGTGCTGCCCGTTCGCGCCGTTGCCGGAGGCTGGCGCCGGTGTAGAGCAGCCCGTCGGCGACATTGTCCAGCGCGGGCACCCCCGGGGCGAGGTGGAAGTGCTGGAAGACAAACCCGATGCGGCGCGCCCGCAGCGCCGACAGCTCGCGGTCGGACAGGCCCGCGACCTCGAACCCGTCGATGACGACCTCCCCGCTGGTGGGCCGGTCCAGCGTGCCCATCACGTTGAGCATCGTCGACTTGCCAGACCCCGACGGCCCCACAATCGCCACCATCTCGCCGCGGTCGATGTCCAGGTCCACGTCGCGGAGCGCGGTGACGCCGCCCGGATAGTCGCGGCTGACTCCGCGCAGCGTCACGATCGCCTCGGCGCGGCCGCTCACTTGGGCACCCCGACCGTGACGCCCTCGGCGATGCCGTCGCCGCTGATCTCGACTCGCCCAGCGGCGAACATCCCGGTCCTTACCGCGACGATCCGGGTCGCGCCGCCCTCGACGATCTCGACCCCGTAACCGCCTTTGGGCAGCGCGAGCAGCGCCGCGACCGGCACCGCCAGGACGTCCTTGCGCTCCTCGCTGACGAAGTCCACATCCACCGGGGCGGCGTCCAGCGAGCCGAGCTTCTTCTGATCGGCGATCGTCACCGTCACCTGGATCCGCGCGTCGGCGGCGGTCGAGCTGCTCCCGTCAGGCGCGTTGCTCGCTTGGTCCCCGGGCGCGTTGCCGGTTTGTTCCGGCGCGGTGGCGACGGTGCCGACCTGGGCGATCGTTCCCTTCACCGGGCCCTGGCCGGGAACCGTGACCGTGACCGTGCGGCCCTTGGCGGCGAGCGCCTGGTCGGCCACCTCAAGCTCGACGGTGACCAGTCGGGTCGTCCCGGTGTAGGACAGCACCAACGCGCCACCAGCGGTTTCGCCGCCGATCACGTCACCAACGCGGGCGGTCTGCTCGGCGACTCGCGCCGCGCCCGGGGTGACCACCACCTGGCCCGGCTCCACGGCTCCGGTCTTGGGCAGGCCAAGGTCAGCCTGCCAGCTCCGCGCGGCCAGGGCCGTGGCCGCGGTGTAGGTGTCGTCGACGGTGAAGCCGGTGTAGCCGAGCTTCGACAGGTTCTTCTCGAACTGTTTGACATCGGTTCCCTCGACACCCACACGCAGCGTCCGATACAGCGGCAGCGACCCGTAGAGCGCGACGACCGGTCGCTCGTCGAGCTTGAACAGCGGCTCGCCCCGCTTGACCGTGGAGCCCTCCGACGCGATCCAGGTGAGTGTCCCGGTCTGGGCCGCGCTGACCGGCACCGCATCGCCGTAGCCCAGCGTGCCCGACACAGTCTTGGTTTCCACCAGCGTGGCCTGGTGATCTTCGCGGTGGCGGGAGGCAACGGGGGTTTGGCTGCTGGTTCCTTGGCGGCCGATCCCCAGGCCAGCGCCAGTCCAGCGACCGTGCCACCGAGGATCACCACCGCGGCGCCGATGATCAGGAGCTTGGGCCTCATCGATGGTCGCCTCCGCCAGGCAGCTTTTGGCGGCAGCTCTCCATAGCGGCTCGGAACGTCGGGGTGTCTTGCTGCTCGTGGCCCTGGCCGCGCAACCGTCCGTCGGGATCCGGGTCGGGAAAGTCGGGCACACCGTTGTCGCGCATGCACTGCGAGAACTTGCGCATCTGCTCCACAGTGGCTGGGTCGGATCTTTGATGTTCGCCGCCTGGGGCCAGGTCGCGGCATTTCTCCTGCGCGGCTCGGAATTTCGGGTCGTTTTCCTTCTCGTGGGCGGGGCCGCGTAACTGCCCGTCGGGATCCGGGTCGGGAAAGTCGGGCACACCGTTGTCCCGTATGCACTGCGCGTACGCCCGGGCCGCCTCCGCCTCGTCGGCCGAGGGGACGCCGTTTCGGTTGTTCTGTCCGCACGCGGCCAGCACCAGCAGCGGCACCACCAACAACGCCGGCACCAGACGTCGAGCCAGCCGCAGCCGCCTTCCTGTCATGCGCGTCCTTCCGGTGATGCGTGTCTTTGTCATGCGCACCAGTTCACCCGACAGGCCGTTAGAGCGGCGCGAGGGATTCCCTAACACCGCCCTAACGCCTGACCACGGCATGATGGGCAGATGCGGGTTCTGGTAGTGGAAGACGAACGGCTCCTTGCCGACACGATCACTGCGGGTCT
>Ga0209889_1000476_pt1 | contig 11080 bp, 12 predicted proteins | sample GWRWN1_0_10_FD_187233 | JGI IMG/M metagenome (GOLD analysis project Ga0209889, IMG submission 187233) | Riverbed sediment microbial communities from areas with no vegetation in Columbia River, Washington, USA - GW-RW N1_0_10 (SPAdes)... | ecosystem: Environmental > Aquatic > Freshwater > River >... | reverse complement strand
GCGCGGCCGCGTACCGGTGCGCCTCGAGGTAGGGCGCCCCGATCCACTCGAACGGCCGCGTCGTGCCACGGCCCTCCGACAGATTCGTGCCCTCGATGAGACAGCCGCCCGCATAGACGCGCGCGGTGTCCGGCGTCGGCATGTTGGGCGAAGGCGGCACCCACGGAAGCCCGGTGTCCTCCCAGAGCATCGCGCGGCGCCAGCCCCTCATCGGCACGACGGTGAGCCTGCAGCCGATGGCATGCTGCTCGTTGAGATAGCCCGCTAGCTCTCCGATCGTCATGCCGTGGCGGACGGCCAGAGGATAGAGGCCGACGAAGGACGCGAAGGCGGGGTCCGCCACGTTGCCCTCAACGAGCACGCCGCCGAGCGGGTTGGGCCGGTCGAGCACGACGACCCGCATCCCGATGCGCGCGCACGCGCGCATGGCGAGCGCCATGGTCCAGACGAACGTGTAGTAACGGGAGCCGACGTCCTGAAGGTCCACGACGAGCGCGTCGACTCCCCGCAGCATGGCGCCCGTGGGCTCGCGGCGCGCACCGTAGAGACTCCACACCGGCAGGGTCGTGGTGGGATCGCGGGCGCCAGCCACTCGGACGTGATCCTGGGGTGCGCCCCACAGCCCGTGCTCTGGCGCCAGCAGCGCCAGGAGTTTCACCGCTCGAAGATCGCCCAGGAGGGCGGTCGCGTGCTCGTAACGCCGGTCGATCGACGCCTGATGCGCGAGCAGCGCAATCCGCTGGCGGCGCAGGAGCGCCGGCCGCCGGCGGATGAGCACGTCGAGACCTGATTCGACGCGAGGCATTTCGTCCGATAGTAGTAGCATGCGGGCGTGCCGGCCTCGCGAATCCGCTATGCGCGCCTCGCTACCGAGCGCTCGAACCCGCGAAGCCGCGCCCTCGACCGCATGACGCCGCGAGAGATCGCGGCGCTGATGAACCGCGAGGACCGCCGCGCGGTGCTCGCCGTGGGGCGGGCGCAGCCGCAGATCGCCGCCGCGGTGGAAATGATCGTCGCCGCCCTCCGTGACGGCGGCCGCCTGGTCTTCGTCGGGGCCGGCACGAGCGGGCGCCTCGGCGTGCTCGAGGCGGCCGAGTGTCCTCCGACGTTCGGCACGCCGCGTCGGCTCGTGCAGGCGATCATGGCGGGTGGGCGCGGCGCCGTGTTCCGCTCGCGCGAGGGCGCCGAGGACGACGTTGCCGCCGCCCGGCGCGCCGTGCGCGCACGGGTCCGCCGAGGCGACGTCGTCGTGGGGATCTCCGCCAGTGGCGTGACGCCGTTCGTCAGCGCGGCGCTCACGGCGGCGAGGAGGCGGGGCGCAAAAACCGTGCTCGTCGCCTGTAACGCCGAAGGTGCTTTCCGCCCACCGCGGACGACCCATGTCTGGGTTGTGCCCGCCACGGGAGCCGAGGTGCTGGCGGGCTCGACCCGCCTCAAGGCCGGCACCGCCACCAAGCTCGTCCTGAACACTCTGACGACCGCGAGTATGACGGGGCTCGGCCGAGTTTACGGCAACCGGATGGTCGACCTCCAGCCGCGCTCGGCCAAGCTCCGCGAACGGGCGCTGCGGCTCGTCGCCGACCTGGCCGGAGTCTCGCGCAGCCGGGCCCGGGCGGCGCTCAAGGCGTCGCGTGGCCGGGTGCGCGTGGCGATTGTCATGGCGCGGAGCGGGCTGAACGCAAGGGAGGCGTCTCGTGCTCTCGGGGATGCGGGCGGATCGCTACGGGTGGCGCTTCAGAAGTTTCGACGGAAGTAGCGGGCGCGAATCCGGACAGGCTCGAGCTTGAGCGCGAAGAGCAGCCAGCCGAAGGGGAGAACGATCGCGGCAACGGTAAGCCAGAAGGTGCTGCTCCTCCAGAATTCGCTCTCTCTTATCCTGTTCATGCCCTTCGTCTCAGCAACGCGGGTGCCATCCGAATGACAGTCTATAAGTAAGTGAAATAATTGGCGTAAAAGAAGCCTGAAACGAGAATATTCCGGAAGAAAGTGGCAATTCTTTTATCAGAGGGCTGGAGTTTTTCTTCCCTATAGGCGCACCGGGATCGCGCCGCGCTTCACTCGGGCATGCCCGGCGCTACGACGGTGGAGATCCGCGTGGTCCTCGAAGACGACGGCGCGGCCGGGATGCCTGGGCAAATGCAGCGAGGCGGCCGGACTGCTTCAGCACTGCCGTCCGGACTCAGATTGCCGAAGAGGCTCACGGTGCCGCCCTCCCCGGCCGGCGGCATCGCGAGAGGACGGATGACGTCTCCGTCAGCGCCTCGCCGTGCAGAAGCGCCAGCAGCTCCTCGAGCACCGCGGGGAGGCCGCCCGCGTAGAAGAGGTCTTCCATCAGGTAGTCGTCTTCGACAGCTCATCGAATCGCGTGAGGGGCAACGACATCCCGACGCGACCGGCGATCGCGGCGGGGTGAATGATCGCGTTTGGTCGAGCCACGATGCATGAATCCCTCGTGGTCGCTCCGCCCGAACCAGTTGCGGCTTCTGAGCTGGTGTGCTGTCATGTGCCTCCGGGGCACCGACTATAGATCGCAAGGGGGACTTCATGCGGCTCGACGGCAAGGTCGCGGTCGTGACGGGCGGAGGCAGCGGTATCGGCCGCGGCATCGTGCTGGCGATGGCGCGCGAGGGCGCCGACGTCGCTATCCCCGACATCCAGGTGCTGAACGCGGAGAAGGTCGCCGGTGAGGTCAAGGGACTCGGCCGCAAGGTCCTGGCCATGAAGACCGACGTCACCAGCGCCGCCGACGTCAAGACGATGGTCGACCGCACGCGCGAGACGTTCGGCAAGATCGACATTCTCGTCAACAACGCGGGCGCCGCGGGACCTCCGGGCATGCCGTTCACGAACAACACCGAGGAGGACTGGGACCGCACCTTCACGGTCAACACGAAGTCGGTCTTCCTGACCTGCAAGGCGATCACCCCGCATTTCATCGAGCGGAAGGCGGGCCGCATCGTCAACATCGCCTCGATCGCGGGGCCCATCTCGGCGCCGACGATGCCGCCCTACAGCGTGGCCAAGATGGGCGTGATCACGCTCACGCGTATCATCGCCAAGGAGCTGGCGCCGCACGGGATCACCGTGAACGCGATCTGTCCGGGCGTCCTCTGGACGGACTTCTGGCAGAAGCTCGCCGCCCACCTGGCCGAGACGAACCCTGCCTTCAAGGGCATGACGGCGCGTCAGGTGTTCGACAAGCGCGTCGGCGACATCACGCCGATGAAGCGGGAGCAGACCCCGGAGGACATCGGCTGGGCTGCCGTCTTTCTCGCCTCCGAGGAGGCGCGCAACATCACCGGTCAGGCGCTGAACGTCGACGGCGGCGTGGTCATGCAGTGACCTACCGCCACGCGTGTTCGCAGGGGAGTCGAGAGGGGGGCGGAGCCCCCTTCTCCCAATGAATTTCGATTTCACCGACCGCGAAGAGGCATTTCGCAAGGAGGTGCGCGGCTGGCTCGAGGCCAACCTGCCGGATGACCTTCGCGGCCGCGCGTTCGCATCCTCGCGGGCCGACCGCGAGGAGGTCCGGAAGCTCCGCGCGTGGCAGAAACGAATGTGCGAGGCGGGCTATGTCGGGCTCGACTGGCCGCGCGAGTTCGGCGGGCGGGGTGCGACGATCGTCGAGATGGTCATCCTTTACCAGGAGATGGCGCGTGCCGAGTCGCCGCAGCTCGTCAACCGCGGCGGTGTGTCGATGCTCGGCCCCACGCTCATGAAGCACGGGACCGCGGCGCAGCAGGCGCGGTTTCTGGCGAGAATCCTGACGGCCGACGAGCTCTGGTGCCAGGGATTCTCGGAGCCCAACGCGGGCTCGGACCTGGCGAATCTCCAGACGCGAGCCGTGCGGGAGGGCGATCACTTCGTCGTGAACGGCCAGAAGGTCTGGACGAGCATGGCCCACGTCGCCGACTGGTGCTTCCTGCTCGTCCGCACCGACCCGGCGGCCGCGAAGCACAAGGGGATCAGCTTCCTGCTCGTCGACATGAGGACGCCGGGGATCACAGTGCGGCCGCTCCGGCAGCTCACCGGCGAGGCCGAGTTCAACGAGGTCTTTTTCGACAACGTGCGAGTGCCGGCCGAGAATCTGGTCGGCAAGCTCAACGAGGGATGGTCCGTCGCCATTACGACGCTCGCCTACGAGCGTGACATCCTGACGTTCATCCGCCACATCTCCCTGCGCAACGCGCTCCACCGGCTGGTGCGCCTGGTGCAGCAGCAGAAGCGGGGCACCGACCCGATCATCCGGCAGAAGCTCGCTGCCCTCTGGATCGGCGAGCAGGCGCTCCAGCTCAACGGCTACCGAAGCCTCACCAATATCCTGCGCGGCGGCGCGCCGGGGCCCGAGGGCTCCACCTCGAAACTCTTCTGGAGCCAGATCGACCAGGAGCTGGCGCACGTCGCCACCGAGGTAATCGGCCCCTACGCGCAGATCGCCCACGGCTCGTCGTGGGCGCCGGACGGGGGCCAGTGGGAGTTCTACGAGCTGCTCGCGCGGGCGAGCGGAATCCGTGCCGGCACCTCGGAGATCCTCCGCAACATCCTCGCCGAGCGCGTGCTCGGCCTGCCCAAAGACTAGCGCCGTCGGAGCCTGCGATGAGGAGCGTGACCCATGAGTGACCTGCTCTACGAGGTGAAGGACAAAGTCGCGACGATTACCCTGAACCGGCCTGACAAGCTGAACGCGTTCACGCGCGACATGATCGACGCGTGGGCGAAGGCGCTCACCGCGGCCCAGCAGGACGACAGCGTCAACGTCGTCGTCGTCACGGGCACCGGGCGCGCGTTCTGCTCGGGCGGGGACGTGGGCCGCATGCGGGAGGGAGAGCCGAGCGCGCTCGACGGCAAGAACAGCCTCTGGGAGGGCGTCCACCGGGTGCCGAAGACGCTCGAGACGGTGGACAAGCCGGTCATCGCCATGGTCAACGGACTCGCCGTCGGCGCCGGCATGGGCATGTGCGTCATGTGCGACATGCGCGTGGCCGCCGAGTCGGCCCGCTTCTCCACGGGCTACGTCCGCGTCGGCCTCGTGCCGGGCGACGGCGACACGTATTTCCTGCCGCGCCTGGTCGGCGCCGCCAAGGCGCTCGAGCTCTTGTGGACCGCGGACTTCATCGAGGCGCCGGAGGCCCACCGGCTCGGCATCGTGCAGCGCGTCGTGCCGGACGCGCAGCTGACGGATGCCACCTACGCGCTGGCGCGCCAGATCGCCGACGGTCCCCAGATCCCGATCCGGATGATCAAGCGGCTCGTCTACCAGAGCCTTCGGCTCGACCTCCGGACGCACCTCGACCTCGTCTCCTCGCACATGTCGATCGTGCGCCAGACCGCCGACCACGCCGAGGGAGTCGCGGCGTTCAAGGAGAAGCGTCCGCCGAAGTTCCAGGGCCGCTGACGGTCGCGGCTACGTCAGGACCATCTGGGTCTGGATCGTCTGCGCGAGCAGCCGACCCGCGGCGTCGGTCACGCGCGTCTGCCACACCATCGTGGTCCGGCCGCGGTGGAGCGGCGTCGCCTCGGCGCGGACCACGCCCTCGCGTCCGGCGGCGAAGAAATTGGTCTTGGACTCGATCGTCGTTGTCGAGGCGCCGGGCGGCAGGTTGAGGAACGTCGCGGTCGCTCCAACCGTGTCGGCGAACGCCATGATCGTACCTCCGTGGAGCGCGCCGCCGAGCGTTCGCAGATCGTCCCGGATCGTGAGCTCGGCCACGAGGCGATCCCTGGAGGTCTCGGTGTAGCGCATACCGAGGAGGCCGGGCAGGTACGCGCGTTGACGCTCCGTCAGCTCGGCTGGATCAACCGTCACGAAGGCCTCCTTCGGGTTCGGTGGCGTCAGCAGGGTTGGACCGAGGCCTTGTGGCGCTGGGCGAGCGCCTGATAGCCCTCGGGGTTGGCGCGCACCCAGCGCTCGGCCGGCGTGCCCGCGAGGGGCCCCCGCACCTTGGCGGGCGTGCCCAGGGCGAGCATGCCCTCGGGGATCTCGGTCTCGGGCGTCACGAGCGCTCCCGCAGCCACCATCGCCCGGGCGCCGATGCGCGCGCCGTCGAGCACGGTCGCGCCGTTGCCGATCAGGCATTCCTCGCCGAGAGACGCCGCGTGAATCGTGCAATTGTGGCCGACCGTCGAGCCGGCTCCGATCTCGGTCCCCGCGCGCGGCGTGACGTGCACGACCGCGCCGTCCTGCACGTTGGCGCCGCGGCGGACGACGATCGGGTTGAAGTCCCCGCGGAGGACGGCGTTGTACCAGACGGAGGCGCGCGCCTCGATGGTCACGTCGCCGACGATCACGGCGGTCGGCGCGATGAACGCGGTCGGATCGACGTTCGGACGCTTGCCCTCGAAGCTGAACAGTGGCATGGGCTGGACCCCCGCAGTATCCTCGAAGTGCTCACATCTTACTCGAACGCGCCCGCACCAGGAGGAGCGAATGCCGATCCCGAAGATCGCGGCCGTCGCCACCGCGACTCCGCCTCAGCGGTTCACGCAGGCGCAGCTGCTCGCGCTCGCGGGTTATCGCGACGAGGAGCGGCGAGGGTTCTTCCGGCGGAGCGACATCGAGGGCCGCCATCTCTGGATCGATCCGGCGACCTTTCGGCCGGACGAATCCGTCGACGAGCTGAACGAGCGCTTCCGCGGCGGCGCGCTGGAGCTCAGCGAATCGGCAGCGCGGCGCGCGCTCGCGGGGGCGGGCTGGGACGCGCGCGACGTGGACTTCCTCACGACGACGACGTGCACGGGGCGTCTCACGCCGAGCCTCGACGCTCACCTCATCGCCAGGCTCGGCTGTCGCTGCGACATCCAGCGAGTTCACGTGGGTGACACCGGGTGCGCGTCGGCGATGGTGGCGCTCCAGCAGGCGTCGAACTACGTCACCGCGTCTCCCGGGCGTCGGGCGCTCGTCGTCGCCGTCGAGATCTGTTCGGCGGCTTACTTTCTGGACGACCGGCTCGAGAGCGCGGTGGCGCACGCGATCTTCGCCGACGGCGCCGGAGCTGTCGCGGTCGCGGCCGACGGCGCGGGCCCCTCGATCGTCGCTCACCGCACCCTCTTCCGCTCCGAGCACCTCGGCGCGATGGGATTCGAGTATCCGGGCGGGCGGCCGCGCGTGATCCTGTCGAAGGATGTCCGTCGTATCGGCGCTACCATGATGGGCGAGATGGCCGAGATCCTGATGGCGACGCAGGGGCTCAAGCGCGAGGATATCCGCTACTGGGTCCTGCACTCTGCGGGACGGCGGGTGATCGACCGCGCCCGAGCGCTGCTGGACCTGAGCGAGGAGCAGGTCGGCCACTCGCGCTCGGTGCTACGCCGCTACGGCAACATGTCGTCGGCGACGATTCTCTTCGTGCTGGACGAGACGCTGCGCGCCGAAGCGCCCATCTCCGGCGACTGGGCGCTGATGATCGCCCTCGGTCCCGGCTTCGCCGCCGAAGGCGCCCTCCTCCGATGGTAACCACCGTGTCGGAGCCACAAGTGCCTCCGGCGCCGCGGGCGAGAGCGGGCGTGTCGGAGCCACAAGTGCCTCCGGCGCCGCGGGCGAGAGCGGGCGTGTCGGAGCCACAAGTCCCTTTGTCAGGCCACCCTCGGTCAAAGCCGTGCTCAAGGCACTCGCTACAATGAAACGCGTCGAGGGCGCGCGGGAAGTGCTCGACGGCCCGGTCGGCGCGGCGGAGCTCGCGGCCACGCTCGCGGACGTCGACCGTCTCAACACGTGGTTCGGTGGCTACGCCCTGACGCTGCGCCGGATCCGTCGCCTGGCCGCGGCGGTCCCCCGGGAGCGCGCGCTGCGCGTGGTGGACGTCGGCGGTGGCTCGGCGGCGTTCGCGGTGCGCCTCGTGCGGTGGGCGCGCCGGAGCGGCCGCGCCGTCCGCGTCGTGGTCGTCGAGCGTGACCGGACGACGCTCGCGCTCGCGCGGCAGGTCGCCGCGGCGTACCCCGAGGTGCTGCTGATCCAGGGCGACGCGACCGCGCTGCCATGCCGCGAGGGCGCCGCCGACATCGTCACGAGCAGCCTCACGCTCCATCACCTCGAGCCCGAGCAAGCCGTGGAGGGTCTTCGCGAGATGGCGGCGGCCGCCGCCATCGCCGTCGTCGTGAACGATCTCCTGCGCCGTCGGCTCTCGCTCGGCCTGGTCTGGCTGGCCACCCGTCTCTGCCGGTGTCATCCGATTTCGCGTCACGACGGGCCGCTCTCCGTGCGGCGGTCCTACTCGAGTGCCGAGCTGCGGGCGCTCGCCGCGAAGGCGGGCGCGCGACAGCTGACGATTCACGAGTATCGCGTCCTGGGTCGCATGCTGGCGGTCCTGTCGTGACGACGGACGTCATCATCGTCGGCGCCGGGCCGGCGGGGGCGGCCACGGCCATCTTCCTCGCCGAGCACGGCCTCTCGGTTCGTCTCGTCGATCGCGCGCGGTTTCCACGCCCGAAAATCTGCGGCGAGTATCTGAGCCCCGAGGCGCCTCGGCTGCTGGACCGCCTGGGCGCGCTCAAGGCGGTCGACGCCGTCGCGAGCCCGCTGACCGGTATGCGAATCACCGCGCCCGATGGCACGACGCTCGTCGGCACGTACCGGCCGATCGGCGCCTGGCGCCCCTATCGAGAGCACGCGATGGCGCTTCCGCGCGAGACGCTCGATGCGATCCTCGTGGACCGCGTGCGCTCGCTCCCCGTCGATTTCAGCGAGCAGGTGCGCGTCACCGACGTGATCGTCTCGGGCGGCCGGGTGCTCGGCGTCGAGGCGGTCGACGGCGACCAGCGTCGTCTGACGATCCGCGCACCGCTCACGATCGCCGCCGACGGCCGCGCTTCGGTCATCGCCCAGCGTCTGGGTCTCCGGCGGCCGCATCGCCTCCAGCGGATGGCGCTGGTCACATACGTCGAGGACATCGGGGATGCGGGGCGCTTCGGCGAGATCTTCGTCGATCCACCGGACTACGCGATCCTCAACCCCGTGGCGCCGGGACGCGCGAACCTCAGCGTGGTCGTGCCGGTGGCCCACGCGGCGCCGTGGAGCGGGCGCCTCGACGCCTTCTTCGACGCGCGCGTGAGGCAGCTCCGGCACCTGGCCCGGCGGGTCGCCGGCGGACGGCGGGTCGCCGCGATCCGGGCGATGGGTCCGCTCGCGTACCGGGTGGACGCGCCGCGCACCGGCGGCGTTCTCCTGGTGGGCGATGCCGCGGGCTTCTTCGACCCGTTCACGGGCGAGGGGATCTTCAACGGCCTCCGAAGCGCGGAGCTGGCCGCGGAGACCGCTGTGCGGGCACTCGGCCGGGGCGACGTCTCGGCGCAGACACTCGCAGGCTACGAGCGAGCCCGGCGTCTGGCCTTCGCGGACAAGGAGCGCGTGACGCGTGCCCTCCAGGTCGTGATCGCCCACCGTCCTCTCGCCAACCTGACGGCGCGGCTCCTCGCGCGCCGCCAGCGCCTGCTCGACCTCCTGCTCGGAGTCCTCGGCGACTTCGTGCCGCCCCGCGCGCTCGTGACGGACGTCTTCGCGCGCTGAGACGCCTGGCCAACCCCCGTCCGGACGGAGGAGAGACTCGATGAGTCGCAGCGACAACCTTCCGCGCCGTTTCGCTCGGATCTACACCGCGGCGATCACCGACGTCATGGACGAGATGGGGCTCCGGCGCCAGACGTTGCCGTCGGCGATCCAGCCGCTCGCCGGCGGCATGCGGGCGGCCGGCTACGCCTTCACGGCGCGCGGGCGGCCGCACAGCGGGTCACCCCGCGAGCGCGATCAAACGCTGAAGCGCTTTCTCGCGATGCTGGGCGCGGCGCCGACCGACTCCGTCCTGGTGCTCGCCGCTCACGACAACGTCGCGGCGCACTTCGGCGAGCTCAGCGCGGAATGGTTCCGCGCCCGCAAGGTGCGCGGCGCGGTGATCGACGGCGCGACCCGCGACACCGCGTCGATCGTGCGCATGGGGTTCCCGACCTTCGTGCGCTACCGAACCCCCCAGGACTCGGTGCCGCGCTGGCGGGTGGCGGACTGGGGCCTGCCGGTGACGATCGGCGGCGTGCGGGTGAGCCTCGGTGACCTCGTCGTGGGCGATCTCGACGGCGTCATCGTCATCCCGCGCCGCGTCGCCCACGAGGTGCTCGGGCGCTGCGAGAAGCTGGTCGGGACGGAGAACAGAGTGCGCGCGGCGGTTCGCCGAGGCATGCCGCCGCTGGCCGCCTACCAGAAGTTCGGGAGTTTCTAGTCGGCGACCGACACGCCCCGACTCCCGAGCTGCCCCGCAGCCGTCCTCAATCGAGGTGCCGATGCGGCTGATCGAGCTCGCAGTCATTCTCACGCTCAGCCTCATTCTGGCGCCGCTCGGGGCCAACGCACAGCTGACTTTCTCTGGTTCATGTCAAGCGATTTGTTTCTGACGCTGCCGCAGCTGCTGGCGCGTCATCGTCGCCAGATGGTACTGCTCGTCATACGGGGCCTGGCGTTCCCACATGACGAAGATGATCTTCAACCATTTGGCGCCCAGCGCCCGGAGCGCCTGGCGGTGAGGGTGTCCCCGCTCTCGCTGCTGGTCGTAGTACGCGCGGGCCCACTCACTCGAGAGCAGCGAGAGGAACGCCACGTGATCGACCACGTACCGCAACGCCTTGTCACACGCGTAGCGGAACTGGACGACCCGCTGCTGCTTGCCACTTCGCTTCGTCACCGGGACGGCGCCGGCCTGCGCCTGCAGATGGCGAAACGACTCCCACCTCCCAGGAGCGTCCCCGAGGCGCGCCCAGAGCGTCGGCGCGGTGATTCCGTGTTCACCGATCGGGAGGGTTCGCGCCCACTGCGCCGTCGGGATGCTCGCGAAAAAATCTTCGATGGCCTTCCTATATTCTGCGACCGCCGCCACGACAAGAGTCAGCTGCTCCACCAAGCTCCGCATCAACCGCGCCTTGGCCCGCACCACGTGGGCCGGCACTGGCAGCTGCGGCTGCTGGAGGACACCCCAGAGCTCCCGAGTCCGGGCGTCGCTCAGGCGATGAGCCCGCGCCCACCGCTGCCACTTACGTTCCGTGAGGCCGGTCAGGCTCTCCGGGGTCGGGTAGGCCCGCAGGAACGCCTGCGCCAGCGCCG
>Ga0209889_1000474_pt1 | contig 11087 bp, 12 predicted proteins | sample GWRWN1_0_10_FD_187233 | JGI IMG/M metagenome (GOLD analysis project Ga0209889, IMG submission 187233) | Riverbed sediment microbial communities from areas with no vegetation in Columbia River, Washington, USA - GW-RW N1_0_10 (SPAdes)... | ecosystem: Environmental > Aquatic > Freshwater > River >... | reverse complement strand
CCCGAGGGGTCGTGGCGGCCCATCGTCCCGTGCTCGAACAACCCCCAGCCCTCGGCGCCGTCACAGGTCGCCCGGCCCACGTGATCGATCACCCCAAACGCCATTCGGGCCACGATGGCCGGATCCGTCAGGTCGTACACCGCACCCTCGACCCAGCCCCGCCCCCGCCATTGCCCGTGGCCCCAGTCGGGGTCGCCGCCGTAGCCGGCGCCCACGTGCAGGGCGACGTAGCCGAGCGAGGAGACCTCCAGGTCGAGCGGCTTGCCGCCCCGCTCGGTGAGGCGGATGGCGGCCCGCTCGGGCAGCCGCGTGGCGGACCTGTACGTGATCTCGACCTCCGGCCAACCCAGCTGCTCGACCCTGCCGTCGGGCCACACGCGGGTGGCGTCATTGAGCGTGCGGTAGCCGTCGGCGTTCTCCTGGACGATGACGACGACTGCGAAGTCGTCGAACCGCAGGGGCACGTACAGCCACCACAGGCCGGCTGTTGGGTCGTCGGGCGGCCGGCCCGCCGGCTCGCCGTCGCCCACGGGCCGGATGCCCCAGGACCGGTCCCGGGTGCCGACCCACACGTCGCGCGACACCGCCACCTCCTCCCCGTCGATGCGGAGCACTCCCTCCCAGGTGCCCACCTGGGCGAAACGGGAGGCGTCGAGGATCGCCCGCGCCCCCGCCCGCATGACGTGCGGCTGCTCCATCACCGCCGGGAACGAGCCCTCCCAGCGCAGGTCGAAGCCCAGGCCGTGGTCGTCGCCGTCGCACACCAGCCGGATACGCCGTAGCGGCTCGACGACCTCGACCCGGTAGGGGCCGACGCTGGGTGCCAGCCGTTCGTCGGCGAGGGCGTCGGAGCAGCGGATGGTCCACTGGCGGTCGCCTCGGCGGACGGTGGCGTAGGCGTCGATGACACCGAGGTTGGGGTAGACCCCGACTCCAGTGACGAAGAACAGGTCGCCTGTCCGATCGTGGGCGTTGAAGTACGAGCGGTCGTAGAAGTTCCGGTCGCTCGACGCCACGTGGCGCAGCGATACCGGCGCCTGATGGATCGGGTACTCGTCCAGGGGCACGGGGAACATCGGCCCGTGCTACCAGTTCCAGTAGGTGCCCGCGAGCATGCGCTCGAGCGGCTCGCGGTTCATCACCAGGTCGTCGACGTCGTCGGGCTCGTCGACCTCGCCGAAGTGGACCTGCCGGTGCCCGGTCCGCAGGAACACGATGCCGTACTGGATCGCGGCGTACGTGCCGAAGAACCCGAGGTCGCGCGGCGTGTGACCCGTGAGCGACTCGTACGTGCCGGCCACGTCGTCGGGTCGCAGGAAATGCGGCATGCCCGGCAGGTCCATGGAGTGAGCGATGTCCTCGAAGATGCGGTGGCCGTAGATCAGCCAGGCAACATCGAGCTCGCGGGGAGCCAGCGCCGCCATCTCCCAGTCGAGGACCGCCACCGGGGCGAAGTCCCGGTACATCACGTTGCCGATGCGGGAATCACCCCAGCACACCACCGTCGCGCCTTCGTCCGCCGGCCAGCGGTCGTCCAGCCAGGCGAAGCCCCGCTCGATCAGCGGAGAGCGTCGTCCCAGTCCCGCGACGGCGAAGTCGTACCACGCCCGTGTGTGCCCCACCCGCCGGCGCAGCGGCGTGTCGCCCGGGGCGTCGGGGGTCAGGAAGTCGAAGCGTTCCTCGGCGCGGTCGATGGCGTGCAGCTCGGCCAGGACCCCCACGGTGGCGTCCTGGAGGCGGTGCTGGTCGGCGGGGTCGGCGTCGAACAGCCAGCTGTCGCCGAAGTTGTAGGGCATGACGTCGGGCGGCACTTGGCCGTCGACCCGTCCCATCACGAAGAAAGGCGCGCCCAGCGGACCGGCGTCGGGCTCCGACCACCACACCCGTGGCACCGGCACGGTGGTCAGCTCGTCGACCAGGCGGATCGCCCGGTACTGCCGGTCGAGGTCGTAACTGGGGAAAACGGGCACGTCGCCGGGATCGGGCGCCACCCGCGCCACCAGTCGCTGGGAGCGTCGGGCACCGTCGTCGTTCCACTCGGCGTCGAACAGCAGTGTCTCGCTCGACATCCCGTTGGCCGAGGTGCCCTCGAGCGATCGGATGACGGGGGCGGCGCCGGGGTCGAGCTTGGTGGCCAGCCACGCCTCCAAGCGCAGGCGTACCCGGTCGAGGTCCCGGCTCGATCGCTGCAGCTCCTCCACGGCGATCGAGGGTAGTGTGACGACCGACACACGGGCGTCGGGAGGGACCGGCCATGGAGGTCAGGAGGGACCACGAGCCCATCGACTGGGACGCCGCCTGGGAGGCGATCGTCCTGGGGCTCCAGCGCCCCCGCTACCAGCGCATCGCCCTCGCGGCGGGTCAGGTGCTGGTGACGCTGGTGGTGATGGGCGCGTCGGCGTGGTTGCTGCTGCGCATCATCGCCGAGCCGCTCAACGAGCTGGGCCGGTTCGGCGCTTGACCTGTCGAGGGGGGACGGAATCCCCCCTCGACGATGCGGTGGTTGCCCACGAGGCCGGGGTGAACCGTTCGTCCACCCCGGCCTCAGCGACCACGAAGGTGTCTGCGTCCTCCTAATCCAGCAGGTGGTCGAGAGCCCGGCCCATCACTGCCTTGCGTTCGTCCGCAGTCGAGACGCCCTCCAGTCCGAACCCCAGCAGCAGCGAGTGCGGCGTGGAGATCGCGTTGCCGACCGGGAAGCCCGATGCGTCCGTTTGCGTGAAGTTGTTGACGTTGGGTGCGCTGCCCGGGGGCGGCCCGGCGATCGCCCAGCCCTCCAGGCCGGTCTCGAACGAGGTGCTGGTGCCGTCGGGGAGCGTGATGTCGTCGATGAAGACACCGATGCCCTGCGACGCCCAGTCGCTCGCGTAGGCGATGGAGATCTCGACGCTCCCGCCGGCGTACGCCGAGAGGTCGATGCTCCACTGCTGCCAACCCGCCGAGTTGCCGCTCGCGGCGTTCCAGGCGCCGGAGGTGCCGGTGGCCGTGCAGCTGGCGACCCCGTCCCACGTCTGGTAGTGGGCGAGCTGCGGGTGCAGCGTCACCCAGCCCGCGGGGCAGCTCTGGCCGGTCGACGTCGTCGTGTTGCCGTTGGCGTCCGGCAACGTCGTCCAGTCGTCACCGCCGGGCGTGCGCGCCTCCACGAACAGGTGGTCCCACTCGGCTTCGGTGTCGTACGACGTCCAGAAGGTCATCGAGCCACCGCCCGCCGGCACGGCGACCTCGCGCGTCAGCCTCTTGTACGAGACGTCGGCGATCTGTGAGTAGACGTAGTGGGTTCCGGTGTGCGGGTCGAACGGGCCACCCGGCTTGGCGTACCGCGCCGCGGGCCAGCTGTCGAACTGCTTGAACTGGTCGGTCGGCAGGATGCCGCTGGTCGCGAGGAACGACGACCTCCGGACCGTGTTGCCTGCAAAGACGGGATCGTCGAGGCCCCACGCGAGGCCCGCGAACGGGTCGTCGACGCCCGTCGAGTCGAACGCGGCGCCCTCGTCGTCGAGACCGTCGTTGACCACGGCGAGGTAGGCGCCCAGGTAGTACTGCAGCACGTCGTGGGTACCGTCCCCGCCGAAGAACGAGCCGAACAAGGGCAGGCAGCGCCGCGGGTCTATCCCCGCGGGGGGCGGGTTGCAGGCGATCTCACCCTTGGGGTCGTAGAGCTGCGTGACATTGGTGGTGTACTGCTGGCCGGCGGAGTCGCCGGCGAGGAGCACCTTGCCACCCTCGTTCATGTACGAGCGGAACTCGAGGAGTTCGTCGAGTGCCAGCCGGTCCGCGTTGCCCCCGCCCCGGCCGGCGGTGCGGGTGACCAGGTCGTTTCCGGTCTCCCAGACGACGGCGTCGTAGTGGCTGAGCACTCCGAGGGCGTCCGGGGCGATTCGCCCGGCGGCGTCGATGTCGTAGACGTCGGCCTCCTGGCCGTTGGCGGCCAGTGCGTCGGTGTACTGGGTGACGAAGTGCGGGCCTGCCGGATCCTGCACCGGCGAGGCGCCGGTGTAGTCCTCCGCCGCCACGACGAGCACGCGGTTGCCGCTCTCGGATACTGCGTCGTAGGTGAACGACTCGCTCCGCTGGCCGCCACCCTCGAACCAGACCTCGACCGAGTCGCCGGGGTCGGTGCCGGTCACCACGCCCCGCATCTGGTGGTAGTGGACCGACGCCGGGTTGTACCTCGACCCGCCCTCCCACTCGGACGTGGGTGCCGACAGCACCGGCCCATCGCCGTTGATGCGGTACTTCACTGTCACGGCACCGAGGCTGCGCTTGGCGATCACGGCGACCGGCTGCGGGTCGCCGTACGACTTGGCGAAGCTCAGCTGCGTGCCCGGGTTGCTGCGCTTATAGGGGTCGTCGCTGTCGATGTAGAACGGCTTGGTCGTGATCCCCGTGACCGTCTTCGGGTTGGCGGGGTCGACCGCGGAGTCGGCCACCGATCTGGCGAACGGCAGGTTGCGCTCGAACTCTGCCTGGACCAGCGCGTCGTCGTCGGGGAAGACGAAGCCACACCCGTCGCACCCCGCGGAGAGCTCCGGGGTCCACGCCAATGCGCCGGTCACTGCATGCGCGTAGTCGGTGGTCTCACCATTGGTGACGTAGAGGACGTCCGAGCTCAGGCCCGGGTGAAACTCGTCGATCGCCGGGTCGTCCAGGTTGCCGGACATGGCGTAGTAGATCGGGTCGTCCGCGGTGGGGGTGCTGGTCTGCCAGCCCTCCGCGTAGAGCAGCCACTGCCCGTTGGAGTGCCAGTTCACCTGGAACGCAAAGCCGATCCGGTCGAGCAGCCCGACCATCGCCTGGGTCTCCGGCTCCGACATCGGCGCCGGGCCCCGGTAGGTGTCACTGGACTGGATGGACGACGACCCCTCCTCGTCGTAGCCCCAGTGGTTGGGGAAGTTGCGGTTGGGGTCGACGCCGTCGCCGACCTGGGTCTGTCCGTCTCCGTTGTTGTCGCGGAGGTTCTTCCGCCACAGCCGCTCGTGGTCGAACGTGTACTGGTAGCCGTCGGGGTTGGCTACGAGCACGAACCAGAGCTCGGTCGTCTGCAGCAGCTTGCGGACGGCACGGTCGTTGGCCCGCCACCGGTCGATGTAGTGGTTCATCAGCCGCCGGTTGACCTCGGTGGAGATCCATTCACGCGCGTGCTGGGTGGAGCTGTAGAGGGCAGCCGGACGCTTGCCGTCCGGTTGCTCTTGAGCGCCCTGGGTCAGCTTGACCGCGATGATCTCGCGACCCTGGCCGGTGTGGCCGAGGACCTCGAGCTTCACCAGCTGGGGGTTTTTGCGCGCCGCAGCGTAGAGCTGGTCGCGGATGCCGCCGGGCTCGTCGAACGAGCGCCAGACGGTGAAGCCGTTGGCGGCCTGCTCCGCCGCGAACTGCCGGACGGTCTTGCCGCCCTTGACCCGGGTCAGCTTCAGGTCGACTCCGTGGCCCCGAAGGCGGTCGGCCTGGGCCTGGTCGAGGACCATGTCGAGCTCGGTGCCGTTCGCGACCTGTCGCTGGCCGCTCACGTCGATGCCCTGCTCGGCGATCGCGGGTAGCTGGTCGGCCTGGACGACTGCGGTGTAGGCGTCCAGCTGGTCGTCGCCAGCCGGCTGGCTCTGGGCGGGAGCGGCGGCGGCGCTGCCGGCCGCGAGCCCGCTGAGCAAGACGACGACGGCCAGGACGGAGACGAGTCGGCGCGGCGTGCGCTTCATGAGTTGTGGCCCCCTGTGGTCGATGCGGTATCGATCCGCTATCGAGCCTGCCCCGGGGGCCGCAATGTGTCAACCGTCACGCGGCGACACTGTGCATATCGCCCACTGTGTGTGGTCAAGCCGTGCGGCGACGGGTGCCGTTGGTGGACCGCGCGGTCACCTCGCGGTCACGTCGCGGGCCCGGCGCAGGTCGGCCACCATGCCCTCCAGCGCTGCACGGCGATCGTCCCGGTCGGGCACACGCACGATCGCCGAGGGATGCACCGTTGCGACCATGGGGGGACCGAATGCACCGCCCGCTCGCCGTGGCTGCGCCACCGTCTCACGCGTTTGGCGGAGCGGCCGAGATGTCACCGAGCGCAGATTCCGGATCACTCCGCCGCGCCAGGTCCCCCAGCGACACGATCCTACGGCCGCCGTCGTGTTCGCCAAGCGGCGCTCAGGCGCCCAGCATGTGCCGGCGCAAGCGGTGGATGGCCTTGCGCAGCAGCCGTGACACCTGCATCTGGCTGCACTGCAGCACCTCGGCGATCTGCGACTGGGTGCGCTCCTCGAGAAAGTACTGGCGCAGCAGATCGCGGTCCTCCCCCGACATGAGCTCCAGGCCCTGCCTCAGCGCCGTGCGGTTCACGATGCGCAGGAAACCCCGGTCGGGCTGGCCGATCACCTGCTCGGCTGGCAACCCGCTGGCCGGATCGGGGGCGTCGAGCGAGGTGGTGATGCGGGCATCCTCGGCGGTGAACGCCTCGAGCACCTCCTGCTCGTCGACGCCGATGAGGTCGGCGATCTCTCCGGACGACGGGGGCCGCCCGAGGTCGTGGGTCAGCAGCTCCTGGGCGTCGCGCACCGGGGTCGCCAGCTCGTGCACCCGGCGGGGCACCCGGATCGCCCAGCCAGCATCGCGAAAGTGGCGGCGTAGCGAGCCCACGATCGTGGGCTTGGCGAAGGCGAGGAACGGGGTGCGCCGGTCGGGGTCGAAGCGCTTGAGGGCCAGCAGCAGCGCCTCGTAGGCGACCTGGGTCAGGTCGTCGATCGGCTCGCCGCGGCGATAGTGGCGCCGCGCCTGGGCCTCGGCGTGGCGGCGGTACTGCTCGACCAGCGCCTGGAGGGCATCGGCGTCGTCTCGGCGGGCGTAGCGGACGTGGAGCGCCCACAGGTCCCGTTCAACGGCGGGTCGACGGGCCCGGCTCTCCACCCAGCGGCGGTCCACGGCATCGGAGGGGATGGTGAGGGCGGCATGGGCCCGATCGGACGCTAAGCACAAGTTGTCGATGGCCCGCTCACAACGGCGGACCTCGCGGGCGAGCACACCGGAGGCCATACGTCGTCTGTTCCCCCCGAAGGTCCTCGCTACACGTGGTCGATGATCGTCGATGGATCAGGAGAGGGGCTGACGGGTATGGCCTCTACGGACGGATGCGTACGATCCGGTCGGGATGGTCATGCCACCTAAAGCCACTGACGACCAGAGCACGCTGCTCGCCGACATGCGCGCCCGCGTCGAGTCGGCCGCCGCCGAGATCGACCGCCTGACGTCGGAGCTGGCCGCCCGAGAGGAGTGGGTCGACGAGCTGGAGAGCATCATGGACATGGTCCTGGGGATGGTCGACACACCGGTCGTGGTAGTGGGTGACGACCGGCGGATCAGAGCGCTGAGCCGGGGGGCGAGCGCGCACCTCACAAGCGATGGCGTCGTCGGCAAGCCGTTGTCGTCGGTCGTCCCCGAGGAGGCCTTCGCCGCGCTCGAAGCTCGGCTGGCGATGGCGGCGAGAGGTTCTGACGAGGGGGACGTGGGTGCCGTCGGGCCGGGGTCGATGCCCCTGGACGTCCAGGCGCTCCCGGGAGGCGGTGCCGTGGTCGTGTTCGGAGCGGGGTGATCCCTATGGATGACGGAGTGCCCAGGTACGACGAGGCGGCTGGCCGCATCGAGCTGTCGCTGCCGCCCGACAGCCGGTACATGCGCCTGGCCCGGTTGATGGCCAGCGGCGTGGCCACGACGTGCGGGCTTCCGCTCGAGGAGGTCGAGGACTTCCGCATCGCGGTCGACGAACTGTGCGCCACGCTGATCGAAATGGGCGACGGCGACCCGGTGCGGCTCGAGTTCCAGCTGACGGGCGACACCTTGGTGGTGGTGGGCACCACGGCGGCGTCTCCCCACGAGGTGATCGACGACGATCGCCTGAACCTCAGCAGACAGATCCTCGACGTCGTGACCGACGGCCACGGGCTCGAACGCTCGGGTGACATGCTCTTGTTCACGGCCCGCAAGCGCCTGCGCGGCAGCGGCGTCGGTTGACGGCCGGCCCCCGCGCCAACTCGCCCCGGTCAGGCGGCCACGTCCAGCACGAGCTGCTCGTCGTCGCGCGTGAAGATGTAGCGCATGCCCCCAACCTCGGAGACATCGATGACGGCCAGGTCGATCACGCCGTCGTCGCTCCGCCAGCGGTCGAGCAACTCCACCATCTGGATGTGATCGCCGGCGTTGCCGCTGGGCTGGAAGCTCAGGGTGACCGGCGTTCCACCCGGCACCAACGAGCCGTCGATCGGTAGCGGATCGAGCGGCAGCACGTCGAGAAGGACGCGCTGCGGCATGTCTTCGACGTAAACGAGCTGGCAGATCGTCATGACGCCAGCTCAGGGCGGCCGGGCCCGTCGATCAATGCCAGGTTCATGCGGGCCAGGCTGGCCCGCAACAGGCGGGAGACCTGCACCTGGCTCACGCCCACTATGTCGCCGATCTGCGACTGGCTGAGCCCGCTCAGGTAACGGAGCTCGACGATGCGGCGCTCGCGGGTGGGCAGGTCACGCAGCAGGCGTTCGACGGTCAGGCGGGCGTCTACGGCGTCGAGCGCGGGATCGTGCGCTCCCAGGTTGTCGAGGTCGTCCTCGTCGTCCTCACCGGTCGAGGCCAGGGGCGTCTTCCGGTAGCAGCGCGCCGCCTCGAGCGCATCGAGCACCTCCTCGACCGGCACGCCCGTGTGCTCGGCCACCTCCTCGGCCGTGGGCGAGCGGCCCAGCGCCTGGCTCAGGTCGTTGACGGCGACCTTGACGGTGTGCTGCAGGTCGCGGGCCCGCCGGGGGACGTGTACCGCCCATGTCGTGTCGCGGAAGTGGCGCCGCAGCTCGCCGGTGATCGTGGGGACGGCGAACGTTGCGAACGTCGCCCCGTAGTCGGGATCGAAGCGCTCGACCGCCTTGAGCACTCCCAGCATGGCGACCTGGATCAGGTCGTCGACTGGTTCGCCCTTGCCAACGAACCGGCGGGCGCAGTGGACCGCGAGCCAGCGATGGTCCTCGATCAGGCGGTTGCGGATGGCCCGGTCGCGGCTGGTCCGGTACTGCCGGAACCGCTTGTAGTCCGTCTCGCGGGTGGTGGTGGCGGATGCTGTGATAGTCACGACAGTCTCGCTTCGCGTGGGGCTGTGTGGCCCCGTGCTTCCCTATTTCATCGACCGCTACACAAGTAGCGTCCCGCGAATGGATCTCGGGATCAGCGGACGGCGAGCCGCCGTCGCCGCCGCGTCGGCCGGCCTGGGGTTGGCGTGCGCTCGCGCCCTTGCCACGGAGGGCGTACGCGTGGCGCTCTGCGGCCGCCGGCCGGATCGGGTCGACGCCGCGGTGGCGTCCCTGCGCGCTGCGGGAGGCGACGCCGTCGGCTTGGTGGCGGACGTGTCGGACGCGGAGGGTGGCGGCGCGTTCGTGGACCGGGCCGCCGAGGCGCTAGGCGGCGTGGACATCCTCGTGACCAATGCGGGTGGTCCGCCGCCGGGGACGTTCGCATCGACCGACCTCGCCGCCTATTCGCCGGCGCTCGAGCTGAACCTGCTGTCGGCGGTCGCCATGTGCCGGGCGGCCGTCCCGACCATGGCAGAGCGCGGCTGGGGGCGCGTCGTGGCCATCACGTCGATGACCGTGCGCCAGCCGTCGCCGACCCTGATCCTGTCGAACACCGCGCGGGCGGGCGTCACGGCGTTCCTCAAGACCCTCGCCACCGAGGTCGCGCCGCAGGGAGTGACGGTCAACTCGGTGCAGCCCGGACTGCACGCCACCGGCCGTCTGAAGGAGCTCTTTGGTGGTGACCTCTCGGCGGCGGCGGCGACCGTCCCGGTGCGTCGCGTCGGCGAGCCCGACGACTTCGGCGCGGCGGTAGCGTTCCTGTGCTCGGAGCAGGCGCGATTCATCACCGGGGCAGCCCTGTCGATAGACGGCGGTGCATACCCCGGTCTCATGTAGCTCGCAGCGTCGCGGCGAGGGTTGGGAGAGGTCGAGGGTGTTCCCTCCCCCTCGAAATTCAGTCCACGCGCAGCTGGCTCGTCAGCTCGTCGCGCCGGGCCTCGAAGTCCTCGAGACCCATCTTCCCGTCGTCGAAGGCGGCGTGCAGCTCGGCCAGCTGCGCCAGGACCTTGGCCTGGTCGACCTCGGGAGCAGGTGCCTCAGCCTCCTGCTCGTCGCTCTGCTCCGCGCGCTGGGCCTTGCGCTCGAGCTTGGCCTGGGCTTTGGCCTGCTTGTCGCGGTCCCGCTGGAGCTTGCCGAAGGTAGTTCGCCGCCGTGACACGTCTAGTCAGAGCACCCGGACGTTCTGGGCTTCGTCGCCCTTGCGGCCCGGACCGATCTCGAACTCGACCTGTTGCCCCGCCTCGAGTGAGCGGTAGCCGGCGCCTTGAATGTTGGAGAAGTGGACGAACACATCGCTCCCGTCCTCACGCGAGATGAAGCCAAAGCCCTTCTCGGCGTTGAAGAACTTGACGGTGCCTACTGCCATGGTGTCTCTGCCTATCTCTGTCCTTGCCCGTGCCGACTCGAGGCCCGGTACTGCAGAGATGAGGCTACGCCGTGTAGGCGTCGGATCGCGCTTTTTCGAACCGACTCCCGGCTACCTTGACCCGGTGGTGGCCGAGATCGAGCGCGACACCGTCACCCTCGCCCGCCGGATCGCAGACCTCGGCACGGGCCGGCGCGCCGCGGTCTTCCGCGGCGCATGGTGGAGCGAACGGGTGATGGACTGGGCCATGGAGCGGCCGGGGTTCAAGACCCAGCTGTTCCGGTTCGTCGACGTCTTCCCCGCCCTGGTCGACGCGCCCGACGTCGCCCGCCACCTGTCCGAGTACTTCGACGGGGTCGACGCCCCCAGGGCCCTCGACCTGGGCATCGACCTCGCCGACCGGGTCCCGCTCGGTGCCCGCGTGGAGACGCGGATCGCCCGCCGCAACATCATGCGGATGGCCCGGCAGTTCATCGTCGGCGCCTCGGCCCGGGAGGCGTGACGGCCGCGCATCAGGATCCCCCGCCCGAGGGCTGCTCCCCGGGCGAGACAGTCGATCCAGCCGACGGTATACGCCCAGTCCTTGCCGGCATCCCGGAGGCCGTCGAGCATCGCCCCGAGCCCCGGCACGG
>Ga0209889_1000471_pt1 | contig 11118 bp, 12 predicted proteins | sample GWRWN1_0_10_FD_187233 | JGI IMG/M metagenome (GOLD analysis project Ga0209889, IMG submission 187233) | Riverbed sediment microbial communities from areas with no vegetation in Columbia River, Washington, USA - GW-RW N1_0_10 (SPAdes)... | ecosystem: Environmental > Aquatic > Freshwater > River >... | reverse complement strand
CTGTTCACGCTGGCGGCGTCGGTCATCTGGGGCGTCAACACCCTGTTCCTGCTGGACGCCGGGCTGGACATCTTCGAGGTCTTCATCGCCAACGCCGCCTTCACCGCCGGCATGGTGATCTTCGAGATCCCCACCGGCGTGGTCGCCGACACCAGCGGCCGGCGCCGCTCGTTCCTGCTGAGCGCCGCCACGCTGCTGGTCTCCACGCTCGCCTACGTGGCGATCGCGGCCGCCGGCGGCGGGCTGCCGCTGTTCGTGGCCGCCTCGCTGGTGCTGGGGCTCGGCTTCAGCTTCTACTCGGGCGCGGTGGAGGCGTGGCTGGTCGACGCGCTCAAGGCCACCGGCTACCAGGGCCAGCTCGACGGCGTGTTCGCGCGCGGCGAGATGGTGTCGGGCGCGGCGATGCTGGTCGGCTCCGTGGGCGGCGGCCTGCTCGGCAGCCTCGACCTGGCGTGGCCGTTCCTGGTCAGGGCGCTGCTGCTGGGCGGGGTGTTCCTGGTCGGGCTGGGGTGGATGCACGACGTCGGGTTCACCCCGCGGACCACCAGACTCGCCGCGATGCCGACCGAGATGGGACGGGTGCTGCACGCCAGCGTGGAGTTCGGGTGGCGGAGCCGCCCGGTCCGCCTGCTGATGCTGGTGTCGCTGTTCCAGGGCGGGTACCTGATGTGGGGCTTCTACGCGTGGCCGCCGTACTTCCTGGAGCTGCTGGGCCGGGACGCGGTGTGGGTCTCGGGGGTGGTGGCCGCCCTGATCGCGCTTGCCACGATCGCGGGCAACACCCTGGTGGAGCTCTTCACGCGCGTCTGCGGCCGGCGCACCACCTTGCTGCTGTGGGCGGCGGCGGTCATGGTCGCCGCCGCCGTGGGCGTGGGGCTGGCGGGCTCGTTCTGGCTGGCGGTGGCGCTGCTGCTGGTCGCCACCGTGGCGGAAGGTGTCGCCATGCCGGTGCAGCAGGCCTACCTGCACCAGGTGGTCCCGTCCTCGCAGCGCGCCACGGTTGTGTCGTCGGTGTCGCTGGTGAGCAGCGCCGGCGGAATCGGCGGGCAGCTCGGGCTCGGCTACATCGCGCAGGCGCAGTCGGTGGCCGTCGGGTACGTGACCGGCGGGCTGCCGCTGCTGCTGGCGCTGCCGCCGCTGCTGCTGCTGCGGCGCCTGCGCCAGCCCGCCGACGCCATCGTCGGGCGCAAGGCCGGCAAGAAGGGGCCGTGCGCCGCCCAGGGACTGCCGACCGTCGCCGCGGTCGACACCACCGCCCGCCAGCCGACGCCCGCCTCCTGACCGTAGGTTGACTGACCAGTCAGACGGAACACTCATGGCTGGAGGTCTGGGAGGTCTCACCGGCGCCGGCGCCCAGCTCGCGCTGGCGTGCGACCTGCGGATTGCCGCGCGGAGCGCGAGGTTCCTGTTCCGCGAGGGCCACCCAGGGCGTGTCCTGTAGATTGTCGAGCTGCGGTTCCGGCTTGATGCCGCCCTGCGGGAGTTGGTTCAACCCGGGCCCCGACGGGTGACCGCGCGCCGTCCGTACCTGCTGATGCCTTGGCTTGGAATTTGGGTCCGGCTGGCCGATGAGAAATGCCGCCATGCCGGGTCAACAAGGTGCAACCGGCTTGGATCGAGCCCCGGGAGGTCGCAATGTCTGCATCGGTGCTCTACATGTCGATGTCACTCGACGGGTACGTCGCGGGTCCGAACGACGAACCGGGCAACCCCGGCGGCGACGGCTTCGACCGGCTGCACGATTGGATCACCACTCCAGACGGGGAGTACGGCCGGCCGTCCGGGCCGGCCGGGGAGTTGTTCGACGAATGGAACGCGACCGGCGCGGTCCTCGCGGGACGGCGGACTGTCGAGCAGGTCGATCACTGGGGCGGTGATCATCACGGTGGTGTCCCGATCTTCGTGCCCAGCCACCGGCCGCCCGGCCCGTCCGTCGCGAACTATCCGTTGGTGACCTATGTGACCGACGGGATCGCCAGCGCGATGGCCCAGGCGAAGGCCGCCGCCGGGGACCGGAACGTGCTGGTGCATGGCGCGTACACGGCACAACGGGCGCTCGAGGCCGGTGTGCTGGACGAGCTGCAGATCCACCAGGTCCCGGTGCTGTTCGGTGGTGGGCGTCGGCTGTTCGAGGTGTTGCCGTCGCGCGTCGAGTTGGAGATCGTCCAGGTGATCGACACGCCGCAGGCCACCCACATCCGCTACCGCGTCCGTCGCTGAGCCGGTCGACGTCGCCAACTGGCTCGACCATCCGGTCAGTCAGATGGCACCATACAGGTCTGTCGGGACTCGTGGTCAGCAGCGAAGGGACGAGGGACCGTGGCTGAGATGTGGATTGGTGGGAAGGCCATCGCCGGCACGGGACGGCGCCTCTCCGTGCGCAACCCGGCGACCGCCGAGGCCTTCGAGGAGGTGCCCGCCGCGTCGACGGAGGAGGTGGACGCGGCGGTCGGGGCCTCGGCGGAGGCGTTCGTGTCCTGGCGGCGGGTGGATGCCGCCGAGCGCGCGGCCCACCTGCGCCGCCTGGCGGATGCCGCCGAGAACCATGCGGAGGAGCTGGTGGCGCTGCTCACCCGCGAGCAGGGCAAGCCGACGCTGGAGGCCCAGGGCGAGCTGCGGCACTTCCTCGGCGGCCTGCGCTACTACGCCGAGGCCGCCACCAAGGTCCACGGCAGCTACCAGGAGCTGCCCAGCCAGTTCGGCCCCGCCTACGGCCTGGTCACCAGGCGGCCCATGGGGGTGGTGGCGGCGATCACGCCGTGGAACTTCCCGCTGACCCTGCTTGGCAACAAGGTCGGGCCCGCCCTTGCGGCCGGCAACACGGTGGTCGCCAAGCCGGCCGAGACCACGCCGCTGACCACCCTGCGGGTCGCCGAGCTCGCCGGCGAGGCCGGCCTGCCGCCGGGCGTGCTCAACGTGGTCACCGGCGGGCCAGCGACCGGGGAGGCGCTGGTGGCCCACCCGGGCGTGCGCCGGGTCGCGTTCACCGGCCAGACCGGCACCGGCCGGCGGGTCATGGAGCTGGCGGGCCCGGCGCTCAAGCATGTGAGCCTTGAGCTCGGCGGCTCCGACCCGACGATCGTGCTGGCCGACGCCGACCTGGACGCCGCCGTCAAGAACATCCAGATCGGCCGCTACTGGAACTGCGGCCAGGCGTGCCTGGCGCCCAAGCGCGCCTTCGTCCACGCCGAGGTCTACCAGGCGTTTCTGGACCGCCTGGTAGAGCGCGTCGGCCGCTACGAGCCCGGCCCCGGCGACACCCGCGCCGAGAAGCCAAAGCTGCGCATCGGCCCGCTGCATACCGCCGCCCAGCGCGACCTGCTGGTCGCCCAGCTCGCCCAGGCGGTCGACCGGGGCGCCAAGGTCGTGGTCGGCGGGGAGGCGCTGGAGGGGCCGGGGTACTTCTTCCAGCCGGCGGTGGTGGTGGACGCCCCCGAGGACTCGCGGCTGGCCAACGAGGAGATCTTCGGCCCGGTCCTGCCGGTGTGGAAGGTCGGCGGGCTGGACGAGGCGATCGAGCGGGCCAACGCCACCGCCTACGGGCTGGGATCGTCGATCTGGACCCGCGGCGCCGCCGCCATCGATCGCGCCATGCGCGAGCTGGAGGCGGGCGTGACCTGGGTGAACCAGCTCCACTACGGCTACGACGAGCTGCCGTTCGGCGGCACCAAGCAGAGCGGATTCGGCCGCGAGCACGGCCTTGAGGCCCTGGGCGAGTACACGGAGCTGAAGTCGGTCGTCGTCGGCGGCCTTGCCTGACCACCGAGAGGAGCAGCGATGCCCGTAACCGCCACCATCGAGGACCGGATCGGCTGGATCACGTTGGACCGTCCACCGGCCAACAGCTATGACCCGGCGTTCCTGGAGGAGCTTGACGAGGCGATCGGCCAGGTCGCCAAGGCGGGCGTGGCGGTCGGGATCGTGCGGTCGGCCAGCGCGAAGTTCTTCTCAGCCGGCGCCGACGTCAAGGGCTTCCTGGAGCGCTCGGCCGACGACAACATGGTGATGTGCCGCCGCGCCCACCAGGTGTTCGACCGCTTCGCCGCCGAGGCGCCGGTGTTCATCGCCGCGATCGCCGGCCATGCTCTCGGCGGCGGCTACGAGATCGCGCTGGCCTGCGACATCCGCGTCGCCGCCCAGGGCAGCTATCGGCTCGGCCTGCCAGAGGTCACCCTGGGGTTGCTGCCTGGCACGGGCGGCACCCAGCGCCTGCCCCGCCTGATCGGGCGCGGCCGCGCGTTGGAGCTGATGGCCGCCGGCCGCACGGTCACCCCCGAGGAGGCCGAGCGGCTGGGGATGGTTGATCGGCTGGTCGCCGCCGACGAGCTGGACCAGACGGTCACGGATCTGGCCGCCAGCCTCGCGGGCGGCGCGCCGCTTGCCATCGCCGCTGTCAAGCGCGCGGTCTACCACGGCCTGGACCGCCCCCTTGCCGACGGCCTGCAAGCCGAGCTCGAACAGCTCGCCCCGTTGTTCGTCTCCCAGGACGCCCGGGAGGGCATGATGGCGTTCACCGAGAAGCGGCCGCCCAGGTACGCCGGCCGCTGAGGAGGGAGGGGCGGCATGGCACGCACGCAGGCGAAGGACCTCGACGACCAGGTGGAGCTGTCTCCCCGCGCGCAGGCGCTGGTGCGCAGCGCGTACCGGGTGATCACCCGCCAGGGCAGTCATCGCCTGACGCTGCAGGACGTGGCCGACGAGGCTGGCGTGAGCAAGGGGATGGTCCTCTACTACTTCGCGACCAAGGAGAACCTCTTCCTCACCACGATGCGGTATGCCCTTGAGCGGACCGGCGACCGCATCCGCGAGCGGATCGCCGGCGTGGGCGACCCGCAACAGGTCATCGCCGCGCTGGTTGACGCCATCTTCATCGACCCCGAGCGCAACCGCGATTTCTTCCTGCTGTACATCGACCTGATCGAGCATGCCGCCAGGGTCCCGTCGTTCAGCCGGCTGTCGACCCTGTCCACCGAGATCATCAACGGCCTGTACGAGGAGGTGATCCGCGACGGTGTGGCCCGGGGCGGCCTGGCGGTCGACGACCCCGCGGCCGCGGCGGCCGCGATGCGGGCCCAGATCGACGGCACCTTCCTGGCCTGGCTCCTGGAGGCCGACTGGCAGGCCTCCCACCCGCACTACAAGGCAGAGTGCCTCCAGAGCCTGCTGCGGCTCCTGGGCGCCCAGCCGGCTGGCCAAACGGCCACGGCGACCCGGCGGCGCAAGGAGGGCAAGCGCCCATGAGGCCGATGTTCGTCGACGGCGGCTTCCGCGAGGGCTCGGCGGCCGGCCGGCTCCAGGTGCGCGACCCGGCCACCGGCGAGGTCGTCGAGAACGTCCCCGCGGGCACCGCCGCCGACGTCGACGCCGCCGTCGGCGCCGCCCACGCGGCCTTCCCCGGCTGGTGGGACACCCCGGCCGCGCGGCGCGGCGAGCTGCTGCAGCAGGCCACCACCCATGCGCGGGCGCACACCGGCGAGCTGGCCGCCCAGCTCACCCGGGAGCAGGGCAAGCCGCTGCGCGAGGCGCACCTGGAGGTCGACCGCTGCCTGGCGACCCTGGAGCACTACGCCGGCCTGGCCCGCAACCTCCGCGGCGGCTACGTCCCCAACCTCGACGAGGGCGCCTACGGGGTGGTGCTGCGCCGCCCGCTGGGGGTCGTCGGCGCGATCGTGCCGTGGAACTTCCCCACCACGCTGCTGGCCAACAAGCTGGGCCCGGCGGTGGTGACCGGCAACACGGTGGTGGCCAAGCCGGCCGAGACGACCCCGCTGACGACGCTGCGCCTGGCCGAGCTGCTCCACCAGGGCGGCCTGCCCGCGGGGGTGGTCAACGTCGTCACCGGCACCGGGCCGGTCGCCGGCGCCGCCCTGGTCAGGCACCCGCTGGTGCGCAAGATCGCCTTCACCGGCTCCACCGCGGTCGGCAAGCAGACCATGGCCGCGGCCGCCGAGCACCTCAAGCGGGTCACCCTGGAGCTGGGCGGCTCCGACCCGATGATCGTCTGCGACGACGCCGACCTGGACCGCGCGGTCAGCGCCGCCAGCGTCGGCCGCTTCTTCAACTGCGGCCAGGCGTGCCTGGCCACCAAGCGGCTGTTCGTCTTCGACCGCGTCGCCGACCAGGTGATCGACGGGCTGGTCGGCAAGGCCGCCAAGCTCCGTATCGGCCCGGGCACCGCCGAGGGCGTGCACATGGGCCCGCTGCACACCGAGCGCCAGCGGGCGCGGATCGAGGAGCAGGTCGCCGACGCGGTCGACCGGGGCGCCACGGTGCTGTGCGGCGCGGCGCGGCTGCAGGGCGAGGTGTACGAGCGCGGCTGGTTCTACCAGCCGACCCTGCTGCTGGAGCCGCCCGCGGACGCGCGGGTGGCGCTGGAGGAGACGTTCGGCCCGGTGCTGCCGATCTGGCGGGTGGCCGACCTCGACGAGGCGATCGCGCGCGCCAACGCCTCGCCGTACGGCCTCGGCTCGGCGATCTGGACCCGCGACCTGCACCGGGCGTCGGTGGCGGCCGAGCGGCTGGAGGCCGGCTACACCTGGGTCAACGCCACCAACAAGGTCTACGACGAGCTGCCGTTCGGGGGGGTGAAGCAGAGCGGCTTCGGCAAGGAGCACGGCGTGGAGGCACTCGACTACTACCAGGAGACCAAGTCGCTGGTCGTGCGGCACTGAGCCCCACCGGAGGTGGACATGACGGTCCCGGCGCTGCCAGAGCGCTACAACGTCGGCACGATCCTGGACACCAACCTGGAGGCCGGGCGGGGCGACAAGGTCGCCATCCGGGGCGAGGGCGGCGAGGTCACCTACGGGCAGCTCCTGGCCAGCGCCTGCGCCGCCGGGCGCGCCCTCCGGGCCCTCGGCGTGCAGCGCGAGCAGCGGGTCATGCTGGTGCTGGACGACACTCCGGCGTTCCCGGCGGCGTTCCTGGGGGCCATCCGCGCCGGCATCGTCCCGGTCCCGGTCAACCCGCTGTTCAAGCCCGACGACTACCGCTACCTGCTGGAGGACAGCGACGCCCAGGCGGTGGTCGTGGACCTCGGCCTGCTTCCCAAGGTCCGCGAGGCGCTCGCCGGCTACCCCGAGCCGGTCGAGCTGGTGACGGTCGGCGGCGCCGAGGACGGCACCCGCGCCTTCGACGAGCTGCTCGTCGAGCACGCCGGCGAGCTGGACCCGGTCCGCAGCCACCGCGACGACGCCGCCTTCTGGCTGTACAGCTCCGGCTCCACCGGCCGGCCCAAGGGCGTGGTGCACCTCCAGCACGACCTGCCGTACACCTGTCAGACCTACGCGACCCGGGTGCTCGGCATCCGCGAGGACGACGTCTGCGTGTCGACCACCAAGCAGTTCCACGCCTACGGGCTCGGCAACCTGCTGTCGTTCCCGTTCTGGGTGGGCGCCACCGCCGTGCACCTGTGGGGCCGACCCATGCCCGACCGGGCCCTGGACGCGGTCGAGCGGTACCGGCCGACGCTGTTCTTCTCGGTGCCGACGCTGTACAACGCGATGCTGGCCACGCCGGGGGCGGGGGAGCGGGACCTGTCGTCGGTGCGGCTGTGCGTGTCGGCCGCCGAGGCGCTGCCCGCCGAGATCTGGCGGCGCTGGCGGGACGCCTACGGCCTGACCATCGTCGACGGGATCGGCTCCACCGAGCTGCTGCACATCTTCTGCAGCAACGCCGCCGGCGAGGTGCGGCCCGGGTCCAGCGGCAAGCCGGTGCCCGGCTACGACCTGAAGCTGCTGGACGAGGACATGGACCCGACCCCGCCGGGGGAGACCGGCAACCTCTACGTCCGCGGCGACAGCGCCCTGGCGCTCTACTGGCGCCAGCACGAGAAGACCAAGCAGACCCTGATCGGCGACTGGGTGTGGACCGGCGACCGCTACCGGCAGGACGCCGACGGCTTCTGGTGGCACCAGGGCCGGGTGGACGACATGCTGAAGGTCGGCGGCAACTGGGTGTCGCCGGTGGAGATGGAGCAGGCGCTGGCCGAGCACCCGGCCGTGTTCGAGTGCGCGGTGGTGCAGGTGCGGGTCCAGGGGCTCACCAGGATCAAGGCGGTGGTGGTGACCGGGGAGCCCGACCCGGACCGCCTCACCCCCGAGCTGCAGGAGTGGTGCAAGCAGCGGCTGCAGCGCTACGAGTACCCCCACATCGTCGAGTACGCCGCGGAGCTGCCGAAGACCACCACCGGGAAGGTCCAGCGGTACAAGCTGCGCGCCGGTACCGGCGCCGGTACCGCCGGGGAGGACGGATGATCGACGGCATCCCGGTGGTCGACGCGCACCTGCACCCCGCGCGGCTGCCGACCCTCAAGGTGAGCTGGCAGCGGTGGGCCCTGCAGTACGGCCGCGGCACCCCCTTCGAGGACCTCTACGACCAGGCGGGCACGATCCGCCCGGACCGCTTCGACGCCTACCTCGCCGAGGAAGGCGTCGACGTCGCGTTGCTGATGAGCGAGTACAGCCCCAAGGTGACCGGCATCCAGCCGGTCGAGGACCTGCTGCCGCTGCTGGAGCACAACCCGCGGCGCTTCCGCCTGATCGCCAACCTCAACCCGCACCTGCACCACCCGATCGAGGCGGAGCTGGAACGCCAGCTCGCGCTCGGCGCGGTGGCGGTCAAGCTGCACCCGGTCCACGGCGGCTTCTCGCCCACCGAGGGCGTGCTGTACCTGGCCTACCGGCGCTGCGCCGAGCTCGGCGTGCCGGTGGTGTTCCACTGCGGCACCAGCACCTTCCCGGGCGCGGTCAACCGCCACGGCGACCCGGGCCCGATCGACGAGGTGCTGGTGAACGTCCCCGACCTCAAGGTGGTGCTGGCGCACGGCGGCCGCGGCTGGTGGTACGACGCGGCGGCGTTCCTGGCCCTTCACCGCGAGAACGTCTGGATCGAGCTGTCCGGCCTGCCGCCCCGCAAGCTCCCCGTCTACTACGCCCGCCACGACCTGCGCCGCCTGGCGGCCAAGATGATCTTCGGCAGCGACTGGCCAGGCGTCCCCGGCATCGCCGCCAACCTGCGCGCCGTCGCCAAGCTCGACATCGACCCGGAGGACCTGGCGGGGGTGCTTGGCGGCAATGCCCGCAGGGTCTACCGTCTGGAGCAACCGGAGGAGCGGGCACCATGCTGAGGACCGAGGCGGAGCTGCTCGAACGGCTGCGCGGCGGCAAGCTCGTCGAGGGACCGGAGACCGCCACCGACGCCTACGTCGCCGGGCTCGCGCGGACGCTGATCGTCTCCGCTGACACCGAGCTGATCAGCGCCCCCGCCTACCTGCGTGCCGCCAGGGACGCCCCCTCGATCAACTCCTACATGTCGGCCACCAGCATCGTCCAGGACGAGCTCGGCCACGCCCACATCGGCTACCGGATGCTGCGCGACCTGGGCGTCGACACCGACGAGCTGGTGTACGAGCGGGAGCCCAAGGCGTGGAAGTACCCCTACGCCTTCGACGTGCCGCTGGACCGCTGGGAGGAGCTGGTGGTCGCCAACGCCTTCTACGACCGCGCCGGCTTCGTGCTGCTCTCCGACATCTACCAGAACACCAGCTACGGCCCGTGGAAGCGGGCGCTGGTCAAGGTCGACCGCGAGGAGACCTTCCACCTGCGCCACGGCGAGCGCTGGATGAAGATCCTCGCCGAGACCCCCGACACCAAGGCCGACGTGCAGCGCGCCGTCGACTGGATGTTCGTGCTCACCCTGGAGTGGTTCGGGCTGCCCGACGACCTCAAGCGGCACGGCGAGCAGGTCGGCTACCAGCTCAAGGGCCTGACCAACGACCAGCTCCGGCAGACGTGGATGGCGGCGACGGTGCCGCTGTGCGAGCGGCTCGGGTTCTCCGTGCCGGCGCACCTTGATGGGGCCAGCGGCCAGTACGTGGTCGACGCGCCGTTCCCGATGGCCTTCGACGAGGAGCACAAGCGGTGGGAGGTCGAGCGGGGCGCGATCTCCTGGGACGAGGTGCTGGCACGGTGGAAGCGCCGCGGTCCCTGCAACGAGGAGTTCGTCGCCATGATCCAGCGCGGCCACCGCGCGCTGCGGCCGTCGTGAGCGCGGTCACCTCCGAGGAGGTCCTCGCCGCCCTCGCCGAGGTCCAGGACCCCGAGCTGCCCGTCGGCATCGTCGACCTCGGGCTGGTCCGCTCGGTGGCGGTGGACGGCGACGCGGTGCGGGTCGGGATCACCTTCACCTCGATCGCCTGCCCCTGCACCGACGTGCTCCGCGAGGACGTCGAGGCGCGGCTGCGCCGCCTGGACGGGGTCGCAAGCGTCCAGGTGGAAGAGCTCTTCGAGCCCTGGAGCCGCGACGACCTGACCGAGGAGGGCCGCCTCGCGCTGCGCGCCCTGGGGGTTACCTAATGGAGCTTGGCATCGAACACCAGTTCGAGTATGCTTCCTGGCGCGGGCCTCTGGGGCCACGCTGCGACGGTCGAGGTGTGACTCGCCCCCACCAGAGGATGAGGGCGCAGAGAGCTACCGACCGGCCGGGTGACCGGCTCGGCGGCAAGTGCACAAGCCCGAGGGACCTCGCCGGCCTGCGAGGCGTCCGGGCAGCGCACGAGCGCGGAAGACCCGTCACGGCAAGCAGGACCCGGCGGGCGACCAGGCTGTCCAGGACCGTTCGGGATGGCCCGCCAGCGACAAGCGCTGACGCAGGAGGAACGGTGGTCTAGTGGACGCCCCCGCCGTGGACGGGACCGGGGGGCTCGGTTCGAGCCCCCCGGTGGAGGTCTGGGAGGTCTACGCCCGCCACGACCGTGAGGCGAGCGCCCACCACGTCGGCACGGTCAGGGCCGCCGGGCCGAAGGACGCCCGGGTCTTCGCGGTCATGATGTACGACGAGCGCCGCTGGCAGGAGATGTTCGTGGTGCCGCGCGCCGCCGTCGTCTCCGTGATCACGCCCGAGTAGGTGCCGCCGTGGAGGACTACCGCGTGTTCGCCCGGGCCGAGTACGCCGAGCCGCTGGAGCTCAAGGGAAGCCTGCGCGCCGCCGGCGACGAGGCAGCCGCCGACCAGGCGCTGCGGCGGTTCGGTCGCGACTGGGTGGAGCTGGTGCTGCTGCCCGAACGCGCGATCCACTGGGTCCTGCGGCGTCCCCCGGAGCCGGCTGGCGATGGGTGAG
>Ga0209889_1000469_pt1 | contig 11141 bp, 7 predicted proteins | sample GWRWN1_0_10_FD_187233 | JGI IMG/M metagenome (GOLD analysis project Ga0209889, IMG submission 187233) | Riverbed sediment microbial communities from areas with no vegetation in Columbia River, Washington, USA - GW-RW N1_0_10 (SPAdes)... | ecosystem: Environmental > Aquatic > Freshwater > River >... | reverse complement strand
CCACGCGGGCGGCTTCGGCCAAGAGATGAGGCCAGGCGGCATCGCCGGGCTCGTCGGGCAGGGGCAGGCCCTCGGAGATCCAGGCGCCCGCCAGCGTGAGGTAGCCCTGCGAGGGCGGTGGTGTGGTCCACACGTCGTGGCCCCATGCGGTGACCCGCAGCGGTGTGACCCACTCGGCTTGCGTGCGGGCCAGATCCTCGGGTGCGAACAGCCGGCCACCGAGCTTCAGCAAGCCATCGCCGAAGGGCCCGAGGTAGAAGGCGTCGCGACCACCGGACGCGATCGCGTCGAGCACCGCGGCCACCCCGGGTCGGCGGACCAGCGTCCCCGCCACCAGCCGAGTGCCGTCAGGCGTCGCCGCGGCGCGGTAGTCGTCCGCACCGTCGAGCTGAAGGATGTCGCGGGCCGTGTACGCGAGCAGCCGCGAGGCGGGGAACCCACGGTCGGCGTAGGTGATCGCCGAGTCCAGGACTCGTGCGAGCGGCAGCCGGCCGAAGCGGCCGTGCAACTCGATCCAACCGTCGACGCAGCCCGGCACCGTCACCGCCCGGACGTCACCACGGAGGGGAAGACGGTCGAGACCCTCGTGCCGTGGCCCCGCGGCGTCGGCCCCAGACCCGGCTCGGCCGGCGGCGCACAGGGCGGTCACCGGCTGGTCCGGCCCGTGGACCAGGGCGAACAGGTCGCCGCCCAGGCCGCACTGGTGCTGGCTGGTCACCGCCAGGACCGCGCCCGCCGCCACGGCGGCGTCGACCGCGGTGCCGCCCGCCCGCAGGGCCGCGACCCCGGCCGAGGACGCCAGATTGTCGGCCGCCGCCACCATTCCGACCGGCGCGCCGGTGGTGGCACCGACGGCGATGGTGGCCAGGTTGGGGGTGGTGGGCATGGACCGGTTCTAGCCAACTGGTCGTCGCAGTGCTGCATATGACCGCACAGCTACGACCAGTTCACGGTCCGACGAGCGCGGCCGCCTCCCTCCACGCGGCCTCGACGGCGTCGAGGCGGCGGGTGGCGCTGGGGCGAAGGCGTCCGGCGGCGCCGGTCACCAGCGCGTTGACGAGCGCGAGCATGCCGACGTGGCTGTCGAAAGGTCCCGCGCCCTCGGCCGCCACCGTGAAGCTCACGGCCGCGTGCGCCGCCAGCGGGGACAACAGGCTGTCGGTCACCGCTACCACCGTGGCGCCGGCCGTGACGGCCCGGGTGACGTGGTCCACGACCCAGCGCTCGTAACGCCGCAGGTCGATGGCGACGACCACCATCTGCGCGCCCATGCCTCGGAGCGCGAGCTGGCGGGCGACCGCCACGTCCGAGCCGCCGACCTGCACCACGTCGTCACGCACTAGCGCCAGTGAGGCGGTGAGCATCGCGCCCACGCCGGCCTCGGCGTCGCCCGCCACCACCCGCACCGGCCGCCGCCGATCGGCCAACAGCACGACCGCCCGCTCGAACGCCCCCGGGGCGACGGCCGCCAGGGTGCGGTCCACGTTGTCGAGCTCGGCCCGCAGCGTCCGGGACACGACATCGGAGCCGCGTTCGGCGCGGATGCGCTCGACCGCCGGCCGCAGCTGTTGGCCGATCGCCCCCTGCACGGCGGCCTGCAGCTCCGAGTAGCCGGCGTAGCCCAGCCGGGTCGACAGCCTCACCACCGACGCGCCGGAGGTGCCCGCCCGCTCGGCCACCCGGGCGACCGTGCCGAACGCGACGCACTCCGGGTCGCGCAGCACCACCTCGGCCACTCGCCGCTCGGCGGGGGACAGCAGCTCGCGGTGCCGCTCGATGCGGTCGGCCGGGTCGCTCATGGCACGGATGATACGGTCGACGACGATCCTGAAACGTATGTGACGGCAGATCCGGCACTCTGGGAAGACCCCGGGAGGACCATGGACACGTTCCGATCGATGAACCCGGCCCATCCCGACGAGGTGGTGGGCGAGTACCCCACCCACGGGCCGAGCGATGTCGACGCGGCCGTGGCCCGGGCTGCGGCCGCCCAGCGCGACTGGGCGCGGGTGCCCGCGCCGGCGCGGGCCGAGATCGTCGCCGGCGCCGCGGTGGTCATCGCCCGGGACAAGGAGGCCATGACGACGCTCGTCAGCCGCGAGGCGGGCAAGGTGCTCGTCGAGGCAGGGGGCGACGTACAGGAAGCCATCGACATGGCTCACTTCGTGGCCGGTCAGGGCCGCTCCGCCTGGGGCGAGACCGTGCCCTCCGAGCTGGCGGACAAGCTGTGCTGGACCACCCGCCAGCCGGTCGGCGTCGTGGGGATGATCACGCCGTGGAACTTCCCGGTGGCGATCCCGTCGTGGAAGATCTTCCCTGCCGTGCTGGCCGGCAACGGCGTCGTGATCAAGCCGTCAGAGCACGCGCCCGCGTGCTGCGAGGCATTCGTCGCCGCCTGCACTGAAGCCGGTCTGCCCGCAGATCTGGTGCAGGTGGTTCACGGCTTCGCCGAACCGGCGGCCGCCCTGGCGGTGCACCCCGGCGTGCAGGCGATCAGCTTCACCGGGTCGGTGCCCACGGGGCGCAAGGTGGCGGCCGCGGCCATGGAGACCGGCCCCCGTCTGGTCTCGCTCGAGCTCGGGGGCAAGAACGCCATGGTCGTGCGTCCCGACGCCGACCTCGACCTGGCCGTCGACGGCGCCATCTTCGGGGCGTTCGGCACTTCGGGCCAGCGCTGCACGTCGACGTCGCGACTGATCACGCATCCCGACGTGGCGGGCGAGCTGATCGATCGCATCGTCAAACGGGCCGGCGAGCTACGCCTCGGCGACCCCCAGGACCCGGCGGTCGATGTGGGACCGGTGATCACCGCCTCGTCGGCCGAGCGCATCGCCGGAGTGGTGGCGGCCGCCGTCGACGAGGGCGCGAGGGTTGCGTGCGGCGGGCGGACGCTGGACGTCGCCGGCTGCAGCGGCGCGTTCTTCGCTCCCACCGTGCTGGCCGGCGTGCGCCCCGAGCACCGCATCGCCCGTGAGGAGGTGTTCGGGCCCGTGCTCGCCGTGCTCGATGTGGCCGACCTCGACGATGCCCTCGGCGTGGTGAACGCCGTCGAGTACGGGCTTTCGGCCGCGGTCTATACCCGCGACATCAACGCCGCGCTGCGAGCCGTCGATCGGATCGACACTGGCATCGTCTATGTCAACGCCCCCACCATCGGCGCAGAGATCCCACTGCCGTTCGGCGGCACCAAGCACACCGGCAACGGCTTCCGGGAGGCCGGCGCCCGGGGCATCGAGCAGTTCAGCCAGCTCAAGACCGTGTACGTCGACTACTCGGGCCGGCTGCAGAAGGCGCAGATCGACACCCACCCGTTGGAGGAGCAGGCGTGACCTCGTCAACGGACACCACAACGCCGGAGACCACCGCCGTGGGCGACGGATCGGCCACCGCGGCCTGGCTGGCTCGCGACCACGATGCCCTGGCTGGCGTGCTGCCCCGCTACTACGACATGGTCGCCGAGCGGGGCGAGGGATCGTGGATCGTCGACGTCGAGGGCCGGCGGTTCCTGGACCTGGGCGCCGGCATCGCCGTCAACGCCACGGGGCACTGCCACCCATCAGTGGTGAACGCCATCGTCGACCAGGCCCGGGCGCTGCTGCACACCTCGGTCGTGGTGCACCACCGCCGCAATGTCGAGCTTGCAGAGCGTCTGGGCGCCCTGTGCCCGTTCATCGACGAGCCGCAGGTGTTCTTCTGCAACTCCGGTGCCGAGGCGGTCGACGGCTCGCTGAAGCTGGCGCGGAAGACCACGCGCCGGCCGGCCGTGATCGCCTTCCGGCGGGCGTTCCATGGTCGCACCCTGGCCGCCACCACGCTGACCACGGCCAAGGGGCGCTACCGCGAGGGCTACGAGCCCCTCCTCCCCGGCGTCTACCACGCTCCCTACTGCATCCCGCACGAGCACGGCGGGACGGAGGCCGCCGTCGAGGCGACGCTCGGCGAGCTCGACCGCGTCTTGGCCCTCGAGGCGCCACCGGCCAACGTGGGGGCGATGATCGTGGAGCCGGTGTTGGGCGAGGGTGGCTACGTGGCCCCGCCGCGCGAGTGGCTCCAGGGGCTCCGGGATCGATGCGACGGGCATGGCATCCTGCTCGTCTTCGACGAGGTGCAGTGCGGTGTCGGTCGCACGGGCCGACCCTTCGCCGCCGAGACCTACGGTGTGACGCCGGACGTGTTGCTGTTCGCGAAGGGCATCGCCTCCGGCTTGCCGCTGGGGGGCATCGTGGCCAGCAGGAGCCTGATGGAACACTGGCCCACCGGCACCCACGGCTCGACCTTCGGTGGCAACCCGGTGGCCTGCGCCGCCGCGATCGCCACGTTGGACGTGCTCGAGAGCGAGGACTGTTACCGGCGCGCCACCGAGCTCGGCGCCGGCGCGGTGGAGCGGCTGCGGCGTGAGGTAGGGGCCCACCCGAGCGTGCGCGACATCCGGGGCATCGGTCTCATGGTCGGCGTCGAGCTGGCCGGCAAGGCCGTCACCGAGCAGGTGTCCGCCCGCTGCGTCGCCGCCGGCGTGATCGTGCTGGCGTGTGGCCCGGACGAGAACGTCCTGCGCCTCGCCCCGCCGCTCACCATCAGCGACGACGAGCTGGCGCACGGGCTCGACGTCCTGTGCGAGGCCATCGCCCACGGGGGCTGAGCGTCCGCGCCTGTACTCCGCGATCAGAACCCCAGCAACTCCCGCAGGGCGGGCAGCAGGCGGCGGTCCGCCGACCAGACGGCCTCCAGCGTCGGCGCGAAGGGGATCGGGGTATCCAACCCGCCCACACGGCGGACCGGCGCATCGAGATCCATGAACGCCTCGTCCGCGATCGTGGCGGCGATCTCCGCGCCCAGCCCACCGGTCAGGCCCGCCTCGTGCAGCACCAGGACCCGCGACGTTCGTCGCACGGAGTCCAGCACCAGGCCGCGGTCCCAGGGGCGGAGCGAGCGCAGGTCGATCACCTCGACCTCGCCACCCTCTTCGGCTGCCAACGTGTCGGCGGCGGAGACCGCCCAGTCGACCCCGGCGCCGTAGGTCACCAGCGTCGCGTCGGTTCCCGAGCGGGCGATGCGGGCCGCGCCGATGGGCGCCACGTGGTGGCCCCCCGGCACCGGGCCCCGCACGCTGCGGTACAGCCGCTTGTGCTCGAGGACGAGCACGGGGTTGCCGTCGTCCAGGGCCGCCAGCAGCAGGCCCTTGGCGTCGTCGGCCGTGGCAGGTGCCACCACCTTGAGGCCCGGGACGTGGCAGAACCAGGCCTCGACGTTCTGGGAGTGGAAGGGTCCGGCGCCCAGGCCCCCGCCCACCGGCAGGCGCACGACCAGGGGCACGGCGGCACCCCAGCGGTAGCGAGTGCTGGCCACGTTGTTGACGAGCTGGTTGAACCCGCAGGTCACGAAGTCGCCGAACTGCATCTCCACAACCGGCAGGAACCCGGCGAGTGCCAACCCGAGGGCGGCGCCGATGGCCCCCGACTCGATGATCGGGGTGTTGCGCACCCGTTCGGCACCGAACTCGGCGACCAGGCCCTCGGTGGCCTTGAACACGCCGCCGTAGCTGGCGATGTCCTGCCCGAGCAGCACCACCCGGTCGTCATCCGCCAGCGCCACCCGCAGGGCGTCCCGTATCGCGTCGACGTAGCGCATCTCGGTGACGCCGGCGGCATCGGGGGAATCGGGACCGGACCCTGTCCCTGTGCGGCGGCCCGGCGCCGGCGCCGCGTACACCCGTCCCAGCTCCTCGTCCTCGGTCGTCGCGGGTACTGGTGCCGCCAGAGCCCGGGCCACCAGGTTGTCGACTTCGAAGCGGAGCTCCTCGCGGAACACGGCGCGCTCGGCGGCGGGGAGTATGCCGCGCTCGTCGAGCCGGGCCTCGAAGCGTGCGATGGGATCGCGAACCACCCAGGCGGCGATCTGCGATGCGGGCACGTAATCGTTGCCGGACGCCTCCTCGTGGCCCCGCATACGGAACGTCTTGCACTCGAGCAGTGTCGGCCCCCTGCCGGCCCGTCCCCGGGCCGCCGCCCGCTCGCAGGCATCCCGCACGGCCACCACGTCGTTGCCGTCGACCAGCTCACCGGGCATCCCGTAGCCCGCGGCGCGGTCGACCAGGTCGACGCAGGCGTACTGGTCGCCGACCGGCGTCGACAGGCCCCACTGGTTGTTCTCGATGACGAACAGAACCGGCAGCTTCCAGACCGCGGCGAGGTTCATGGCCTCGTGGACGTCGCCCTCGCTGCTGGCGCCGTCACCGATGAGCACCGCCGCCACCCGATCCTCTCCCCGCAGGCGCGCGGCCAGGGCCAGCCCGGTGGCCACCGGGACCATCGCACCGAGGTGGCTGATCATCCCGACGACGTGGTGGTCGAGGTCGCCGAAGTGAAAGGTCCGATCGCGGCCGCCGGTTAGCGGTCCCTCACGGCCGAGGAGCTGGCGGAACAGCGTGTCGAGGTCGAAGCCCCGGCCGGTGAAAACGCCGAGGTTGCGGTGGGCGGGCAGAATCCAGTCGTCCCGGCGGAGCGCCGCCACCAGGCCCACCGACACCGCCTCCTGGCCGATGCCCGAGAACCACTTGCTGAGCTGGCCGCGGCGGAGCAGGGCCAGCATCTTGTCCTCGATGACCCGGGGCAGGACCAGCGCCCGGTACAGCGCGCGCATCTCCTCGTCGCTCGGGCCCTCGGGAGCACGGGCCGTGGTGGGCGCGTCCAGTTCCGTCACAGCAACCAGTGTCGCACCGTCGCGTGGCTGCTCACGCGGACGATCGGCCGATCCAGCTGCCCCGGGCTTCCAGGACCGCCTTCAGCACCTCGGGCCGGTCGGTCATGACGCCGTCGACACCGAGGTCGAACAGCCGGTGCATCTCGACGGCGTCGTTGATCGTCCACACGTGCACTTGGAGGTCGCGGCGGTGGGCGGTGGACACGAACCGCTCGGTCACGAGCTTCACCGGTCCAAATCTCACCGGCACCTGGACGCACCCCGCCGAGAACCGCCCTCCGGGCAGGCCCCGCGAGGTCAACACCAGCCGCCAGACCTGGCGGGGGCCCATGGAGGTGCAGATCCGGTCGCCCAGGGCCGAGCGGACGCGGGACAGGCGGGCGTCCGAGAAGGCGCCCACACACACGCGGTCGATGCTGCCCGTGCGGCGGATGAGCTCGATGAGCGGGTCCACGGCCGTGTCGTGCTTGGGATCGATGTTGACGCGGACGTCGGGCCAAGCGGTGAGGACGTCCTCCAGGAGCGGGATCCCGTGACGGCCGCGTACCCGCGCCGCCCGCACCTCGGCCCACGGCAGGTCGCAGATGGCGCCCGAGCGGTCGGTCAGGCGGTCGAGGTGGTCGTCGTGAAAGGCGACGAGGACGCCATCGGTGGTGGCGTGGGTGTCGGTCTCCAGGTAGCTGTAGCCGAGGGCGACGGCGGCCTCGAACGACTCCATGGTGTTCTCGCCGGTGGCCCCGTCGAAGTGAGCGCCCTGGTGGGCGAAGGCGAGCGGGCCCGGCCAGTCAAGGAAGGCGAAGCGAGCCATAGACGGCCGGGACGGTAGCTTCAAAAACCATGAGTGAGCTGATCGCTGTCCCCATCGGTGACGAACGCGTGACCGCCGACGAGGAGGTCGTCGTGGCCTCGCCCTACGACGGCGCCGAGATCGGTCGGGTGCCAGCGTGCGGCGCCGTCCACGTCGACCGCGCCGTTGCGGCGGCCAAGGCCCGGTTGGCCGAGGCTCTGCCGGCACACGAGCGGGCGGCGATCCTCGACCGGGCCGCCACCTTGCTCGCCGACCGGCAGGAGGACTTCGCCCGCACCATCGCTCAGGAGGCGGCCAAACCCATCCGGACCGCCCGCATCGAGGCCGGCCGGGCGGTCGACACCTTCCGCTTCAGCGCCGTCGAGGCCCGCAGCCTCACGGGCGAGATGGTCCCCATCGACGCCAGCGTTCCGGGGGCCGGCAAGCTTGCCTTCACGCTGCGGGTGCCGGTGGGTGTGGTGGGCGCCATCAGCCCGTTCAACTTCCCCCTCAACCTGGTGAGCCACAAGCTGGCGCCGGCCATCGCCGCGGGCTGCCCGGTGGTGCTCAAGCCCGCCAGCCAGACCCCGCTGTCGGCGTTGGCGCTGGCCGGCCTGCTGCTGGACGAGTGCAGCCTCCCGCCGGGGTGGCTCAACGTCGTGACCGGGTCGGGCAGAGCGGTGGGTGACCCGCTCGTCACCCACGACGACGTAGCCCTGATCACCTTCACCGGCTCCCCGGAGGTGGGCTGGGGCATTCGGGAGCGGGCACCCCGCAAGAAGGTCAACCTCGAGCTCGGCAACAACAGCCCGGTGATCGTCGAGCCCGATGGCGATTGGCGCGGCGCGGCGTCCAAGCTCAAGGTCGCGGGCTTCAGCCACGCCGGCCAATCGTGCATCTCGGCCCAGCGCCTGTTCGTGCATCGTTCGATACACGACGAGTTCGTGGCCGCGCTGGCCGACGAAGTGGCCACGCTGGTGGTCGGCCCGCCGCTCGACGAGGCCACAGACGTGTCGGCGCTGATCTCCTCCGGCGACACCGAGCGGGTCAAGGGCTGGATCGACGACGCCGTCGCCGCCGGCGCCAAGGTGGCCATGGGCGGGGAGGTGGGCGACGACGGCGTGCTCCGTCCCACGGTGCTCACCGAGGTGACGCCCGACATGAAGGTGTTTGCCACCGAGGTGTTCGGCCCTGTGGTCGGGGTGGCGGCGTACGACGATCTCGACGAGGCGCTGGCGCTCGCGAACGACACCCGCTACGGGCTGCAGGCCGCCATATTCACCACCCGCATCGACGCCGCGTTGGCGGCCGCGCGTCGGCTCGACTTCGGCGGCGTGATGATCAACGAGGTTCCGACCTGGAGGGCCGACCAGCAGCCCTACGGCGGCGTGCGCGACAGCGGCAACACCCGGGAGGGTCCCCGCTACGCCGTCCGGGAGATGACCGAGCACCGCCTGGTCGTCATCCAGGGATGACCCTGCCCGCCCGGGGGCTGTGCCCCCGCGCCCCATCGTCGCCCGGCTCGCTGGCGCTCGCGCGGTCGACCGGTCACGAGCTGCGCTCATGACCCTGCCTGCCCGGGGGCTGCGCCCCCGCGCCCCATCGTCGCCCGGCTCGCTGGCGCTCGCGCGGTCGACCGGTCACGAGCTGCGCTCATGACCGACGCCGAGGCCGGCGGGCCTGCCCGGGTGTGGACGGTCGACGAGGCCAACGCCGCGCTGGGGTGGGTGGGCGACGTGGTGGCCCGGGCGCAAGGCCTCTGGGACGACTACCGGCTCCACACCGTCCGCCGGGCCCGGCTCTCACGCCAGAATGGGCACGGGCTTGTGCCCGCCGACCCCACCCCCATCAAGTCGTGCATCGACGAGCTGGCGGCCGCGGGGATCGTCCTGCGGGACATCGAGCGGGGCCTCATCGACTTCCCCGCCCGGGCGCCTAGCGGGCGGTGGTACTGGCTGTGCTGGCTGGCGGGCGAGGATGCCGTCGAATGGTGGCACTGGCCCGAGGACGGCTTCGGGGGCCGCACCCGCCTGGACGACCCGCCCAAGTAGCGGATCGAGCGAAACTCAGATGATCTGGGTCTCGTGGCCCTTCCAGTACTCGTCCTTGAGCAGCCGCTTGTAGAGCTTGCCCGTCGGGTGGCGGGGCAGCTCGGCGCGGAAGTCCACAGTGCGAGGGCACTTCACGTCCGCGAGGTGCTCCCGGCAGTAGGCGACCAGCTCGCGCTCGAGCTCGGGCCCGGCGTCGCCCATCGACAGCGGCTCTACCACCGCCTTGACCTCCTCGCCGAACTCGTCGTGGGGGATCCCGAACACGGCCACGTCGGCGACCTTGGGATGCATGGCCAGAACGTTCTCGGCCTCCTGCGGGTACACGTTCACGCCGCCGGTGATGATCATGTAGGCCTTGCGATCGGTCAGGTACAGGAACCCGTCGCCGTCCAGGTAGCCGACGTCGCCCAGAGTGGTCCACCCGTGGCCGCCCGGATCGTGGGCGGCCGCCGTCTTGTCGGGATCGTTGTGGTAGGTGAACTGGGCGCCGCCGCCGAAGTAGATCGTTCCCGGCTCACCCCGGGGCGCCTCGTTGCCCTCCTCGTCGAGGATGTGCACCTCGCCGACGAGCGACCGACCCACCGTGCCCCGGTGGGCCAGCCACTCCTCGCTCGTGCAGCAGACGAAGCCGTTGCCCTCGGTGCCTGCGTAGTACTCGTACAGGATCGGCCCCCACCACTCGATCATCTGTTCCTTGACGGCGATCGGACAGGGGGCGGCGGCGTGGACGGCAACCCGCAGCGACGACGGGTCGTGCCGCTGGCGCCCCTCGGCCGGCAGCTTGAGCATGCGGATGAACATCGTCGGAACCCACTGGCTGTGGGTCACCCGGTAGCGCTCGATCAGCGCCAGGGCCTCGGCGGCGTCGAAGTGCTCCATGACCACGGCCGTGCCGCCCAGGCGGTGGACCGCCATAGTGAACCGAAGCGGCGCCGAGTGGTACAGCGGGGCGGGAGAGAGGTACACGGTGTCGGCGGTGCCGCCATAGAGGCCCGCCAGCAACAGGTGCACGGCGTCGGCACTTCCGACCGGAGCGCCAGAGAGCGGCCCCTCGATGCCCTTGGGACGGCCGGTCGTACCCGAGGAGTAGAGCATGTCCCGCCCCTCGGTCCGCTCCTCGGGCAGCGGGGTTGCAGGCTGGGCGGCGACCGCGTCCTCGTAGGGCTCGTAGCCGGCAACCACGCCGTCCACCATGAACCGGCTGACCCCGTCCGGCAGCACGCCGACCAGCTCTGCGGCCTGGTCGGCCTTGTAGGCGGAGGTCACGAAGGCCTGCGCCCCGCAGTCCTCGACGATGTAGGCCATCTCGTCGGTGGTCAGCCGCGAGCTCATTGCCGTGTAGTAGAGGCCGGCGTAGTGGGCACCCCACGCCAGCGCGTGGAACCGCGGGTGGTTCTCTAGACAGAACGCCACATGGTCGCCGGGGCGAAGCCCCAGGGAGCGGAACAGGTGCGACACCTGGTTGGCCTCGGCGTCGAGCTCGCGGTAGGTGATGACCCGACCCGAGCCAGCCATGACGACGGCAGGCTTGTCGGGGGTGGTGTCTGCGAAGGCGCCGGGAAACATGGCCCGGCACGGTAGCGGCCTCGTCACTCGGGACACAG